>Ga0307323_10000007_pt1 | contig 50522 bp, 45 predicted proteins | sample ER_DNA_381_FD_194496 | JGI IMG/M metagenome (GOLD analysis project Ga0307323, IMG submission 194496) | Bulk soil microbial communities from the East River watershed near Crested Butte, Colorado, United States - ER_DNA_381 | ecosystem: Environmental > Terrestrial > Soil > Floodplain | place...
CTGCCGCAGGGATTCCGGATCGTGTTGAGCGGGAACGCCGAGTCGTTCAACCACGACACGACCGTCATCACGGCGATCGGCGCAGACCATCTCGATGACGCCAACCGCGCGAAAGACGCGCTGGGCGTCGGGGTGGTTCGGGAGAGCCAGGTACCATCGGGGCTGGCAGACGTGACGATCGTGGTGGGGAGCGACTTCAAGGGATGACGATGGCCGGGCAGGGGGGCGAGGTGCTACCCCCGAGCAGGGACGTCGCCATCGCGGCAGCCCGAGCGTCGTCCGACAAGCAGGCAGACGACATCGTCATCTTGGATGTCCACGAGCTCATCGTGATCACCGACTTCTTCGTGATCTGCTCCGCGGGCACCCAGCGGCAGGTCAAGACGGTGATCGAGAGCATCGAGGATCGGGTCCGAGAACGGCTGGGAGTCCGTCCGGTCCGACGGGAAGGCGAAGCCGGCGCGGGGTGGTGGCTCCTCGACTACGTCGATGTCGTCGTTCACGTGTTCGGAACCGAGGAACGCTCGTACTACGACCTCGAGCGGCTGTGGAGCGATGCGCCACGCGTGGGTTGGGAGGACGGATCCGAGGCCGCATCCGCCGGGTAGACTTCCCGGCTTCGGGCCCATAGCTCAGCTGGTAGAGCGCATGGCTGGCAGCCATGAGGTCGGGGGTTCGAATCCCCCTGGGTCCACTTCGGCAGGTCAAAGGTACTTCGCGCGAGGCGACGACTGGCTCGACATCATCGACATGCTGACGATGGACCCCGAGGCGCGACAGCTGATCTGCAGGATCGACGCCGCCGAGCAACGATCGACCCACAGTCGATCGAGCTCGGCCTGTATCCGTGCGATCGGCTTCGTTCGCTCCTGCGGGGTGCCCACGCGATCGGGCGTAGGGATCGCGTGAGACATCGTTAGCGCTGCTCACGGGCCTTTCCTGATACAGTCGGGATGTCCACCACTGGTGGAGCCGCCCAAGACGGGGCGTACCCGCGATCAGTTCGCGACCTTGCCTTTCCCGGTTCCTTGAGACCGAGGAGGCAGTCATGGCCCGATGGCCAAAGACCATTCGTGGAAAGCTGTTCCCGCTGTCGATCGTGATGCCGCGACCGTTCTGTAGTCGGGTTCGATCAACTGGGCTGTCGTTGCGGTTCTCGTGATGATGGACGGTGGTCGCACTAGGAAAGGGTTCGTCATGGAAAGAAGAGCATGGGACAAGCTGATCAGCGCGTCAGGCGTGGTCATCGCCGTCGTGCTGCTGGTCGTGGGAGCACTCGCGATCTACGGCGGCAATTTCGGTCGCCAGAGCGTTCAGGATCGCCTCACACCGGAGAGGGTCTCGTTCCCGCCGCTCGCGGGGATGACCGCAGCTGAGCAGGCGTCCGTCGGGCAGTACGCGGGTCAGCTCGTGGACACCGGGCCGGAGGCGGAGGCATTCTCCCGCTACATCGGCGGGCACCTTGCCGAAGTCAACGGTGGGAAGACGTACTCGGAGACGAGCTCCGCCGCGCGAGCAGATGGACTCGACCCGAGGACCGCAGCGGATCTCAGTGCGAAGGCCGACACCCTGTTCAAGGGTGAGACCCTCCGCTCGATCCTGCTGAACGCATATGGCTGGTGGACAGTGGCGACGATCGCCCTCTACGCGGGCATCCTCATGGTGCTGGCAGGCATCGCGATGGGGTTCCTGTCGTTCCTCGGGTTCCGCCATGCAGGACGACGGGAGGAGCCGGTCGCGGTCAAGGTCCCCGAGATGGAGACCGTGCGGCCGAACGGTAGCCGCCTGATCTCGCACGGATCCTAAGCCCGCCTCCAATAGTGGCCTCCGGGGGATCGTTGCCCTCGGGGGCCACTATCGATTCCACTTTTCGACGGTCAGTGCTCGCTTGGGAAGTGTTCAGATCGCGCCACACCGCATGACTGAGCGCACACCGCTCGCTGCTGGCTTGCATTTCCGCAGGTCAGTACGCCGTTGAGCCGGGGATGGCTGGCAGCCATGAGGTCGCTGTTTCGATCCCCGTGGGTCCACTTCCGCAGATCTCGCGAGATGATGCAGAATGACGGCTCTCGTCTTGGCGATCAGTGTTCGACTTCCCTTCGTGGCGGGTAGGGCAGTTCCGAGGAGGACGACCTTCGTCCATCGCTGTACAGGGGCGTGAAAGAGACGTTCGGGATGTGGGACAACAAGAGACGAGATCGAGCGTTCTGGGGTGCTGCCGGTTTGGCGGTTGGCCTCTTCATCTGGGTTTATTCCCATTCCCCGAACGGAGAAGGAGATTTCGCGGACTCACCACCGTCGTTGGCTCCGTCCGCCGCCATCCAGGTTGTCTCACCATCGCCGGTCTCTGAGATGCCGGCGCTCTCCCCTTCACCAGCGAGCCTCAGTTCGTCCCATGCGTCAAGCGTGATCCTGCCGGCGACGTTCGGGCGCGAGATCGCCTTCGAGTCGCCAGCTCCGCCTCCTCCTCCCTCCCGTTCGTCCCCGAGCGCCAGCGCGTCGAGCCCGAAACCCACTCCGAAGCCATCGCCGAGCCCCTCGCGTTCACCTTCTCCATCGCCCTCACCCAGTCCGTCACCATCACCGAGCCCCTCACCATCTCCTTCGCCAAGCCCGACTGATTCGCCGAGCCCGGATGGACTTCCTTGGGTGAGGTCCTGATCCCCGATAAGGACGGGGGCTTTCGTAGCGCGGGAGCTAAGCGGGAGCTAAGGGGAAGAACCCCGACATGGACCGAGAAACCGGCTTCACAGCATGGACGCAGGCATACGAGAGGGCGTTCGCCGGCGCGAAGAGACTCCCGCTCGTACTACGGCTGACCCCCGCCACGCTCTTCTACGTAGCGTATAAGCAGCTCCGTTACACGCCCGAGGAAGCCAGAAGGGCGCGGAAGAACGAACGAGTATGACGCGGATCCCGCCACGCTCGGCGGTCACGGAGGCGCCGGCGGTCCCACCGGCACGAGAGCGGTCGGGCGGGGCCGTTTCCGCAGCGCCGGGATCGGGACATACGAACTGCCGTCAGGCTTGCGCCAATCGAGTGAGCCGCCCTCGCGGCGATGCAGCGACCATCCATGCTCGTGGACCAGCTTGTGATGGAAGAAGCACACCAGCACGAGGTTGTCCAGATCGGTGCTGCCGCCTTCTTTCCACCACACGACGTGGTGGGCTTGCGTGAACCTGCGCGCCCCGCAGCCGGGGAATCGGCACTCGACGTCTCGGTAGCGGAGCTGACGCATCATGGCCGGCGTCGGATCCCGCGACAGCCTTCCGAGTCGAACCGGTTCGCCGTCTCCGTCCTCCAGCACCGTTTGCACCCGCGCGTCACAGAGCAGGCGGCGTGCGGTCTCCGGGTGGATCCAACCGCCACCCTCGACCTCAGCTGCGCCCTCGGTTCCGACCAGGTCGCCGAGCTGAGCGTGAACGACGACGGTCGCACGATCCGGGTCGGCGTCGATCGCGATCCGATTGGAGCACAACGCAACGAGCGCGTCGGCTCGGCGAGCTGGGGTGAACGCGGGGTCATCCTCGCCCGGCATCAGGGGGATCGAGTCGCTCATCCGTTGGAGCGCTCGGGCCACGATCGCTCCTTGCGACGTGGGCAGTTCCGCCTCGAGGCCGAAGCGGTTCCCGTCGTCCAACCACCACCAGTTGAGGAACCGAGCGTGCTCGGCGTCGCGAACGTCCTCGATCGTTCTGCGCACCTCCAGGTCCGCCCGCCGCCGGACGGCCGCGGTCGAGACGTATCTGGCCCATGAGACCAAGCCGGCCTCCGACTCGAAGGTCGCGAACCGGGCAAGCTCGACGACCTTGTCGATGCCGAGCTCTCCGGACGAGAGAGCCCGAGCCAGATCGGTCAGGTGCTCGAGCGCATGACCGGCGACGATCCATCGCCGCGCCTTCCATTGGGAGATCCCTTGACGCATCGCGAGCCAATGAGCCATATCGCGTGCTCCCGAGCCACGCCACAGCTCGCGGCGGTCAACCTCGGCGATGAAGCCGAGGAGCTCACGCTGGATCCTGGAAGCTTGCTGATGCGACTCGTCGACCGCATCGATCAGGTCGACGTCGCTGTACGTGTCTGTTTGGGGCACCGCGACCTCGTTCGGTCACGGGGGAGGAGGCCACCAACTATATCGAACATATGTTCGATAGTCAAGCCTTCGCGCTATTTCCTTCGCTTGATCTTGCTTCCCCGAGTGCGACCGCGCCGCGTCGGCCCGTTGTTTCGAAGCCGGTAGTAGACCGCTTGAGGTGTCAGATCCAGAGCCTCCGCGATGTCCTCCACCGAAGCACCCTTCTCCCTCGCGCTCAGGGCTGCCCCGAGCTCCAACCGATCGAGGGTCCTACGGAGCTCCGCGATCGCCTCCAAGGAGCCCAAGGACACTCGGTGTTCTCGGCGCGGCGAAGAAGGGAGCGAGAGAATGCAGAGCAGATCGGCGGGAACGTGTCGGGTGCCCTCGACGCGACCGGTTGCAACATCGGCGTCTACTACGACAACGCCCACACAGGCAACGTCACCGGCGCCAACATCCATAGCGCGAACTACTACGGCGTCGTCGTGAACGGTGATGTCGGTGCGGTGGCGGTCAATGTGACGGGCAGTGCCATCCATGACATCGGCGAGAGTCCGCTCACCGGACAAGGGAGCCAGCACGGGAACGCCGTCTACGATCGCGCCTTCGGCGGTACGGCGAGCGGCACGATCTCCGGCACCACGCAACAACAAGGTCAGCGGCGTCGGCTACACGCCGGTGACTGGCGATTGCCGCTCCTTCGCTTCATCGACCTGTCGTCAAAGGCTCGCGGCGCACCGAGCAACAAGTACCACCGCTAAGCATCGTCCGTCACGACGGAGGAACAGTCCGTCGTCGGCAGATGCGAGCGGCACAGGGAGGGGGAGGGGCTACCCCCTCTCCTCCTTCTTGTATCTGCCGGTTCCTCCGCCCCATCTGAAGGAGGGGACCGTCGATCCGAGGTCGCTGCGCGTGAAGAGCCGAAGATGTCACTCCTCGGGGTCGGTGGGCTGCGCGGTCTCTTCCGATGTTCGCCGTTCTACATCGAGCTCTTCGGCGTCCGCCGTCTGCAACCGCGCACCTTCTACTTCGTGGCCGCATGTGAAGGTCTGGACCTGGCGACTTTCGGGCTGCTGTTCGCCGAAGTCGATCGTGATCAACGTGCCTTTGCCGCAGATCGGGCAGATGGTCGACTCGGGCTCGCCCATCGGCACAAGGTACACCGAGGCTGCCAGAATGGGGGCATGGCTTCGTACGCGGTCAATCCACGCGCCGTGACGCATGCGCGAAAGCTCATCGACGCTCACCAGTACGTGCTCGACAGCGATTGGGGCGACGCTCAGCCGAGCGCTGACGACGAGAACGCCTTCCTCGAGGCCCACTCATGGGACGAATTCGGCGAGTGGTTCCTCGGGCTCACCGAGGGTGCCAGCGACGAGACCAAGGCCAGGTACGGGTTCGTCTACGGAGACTTCCGTCGTGTCCATCGAACCGGCCTGATCGCGTGTCAGTACCGCGCCGCCGAGTGGCGACACAAGGAGGTCGAGCTCGCCGCTCACGACCTGTTGCAGGCCGTGGACAGCAAGCGAGCCTGAACCCGGGAGCTGCGCGCATGGGACCACGATTCGATCCGGCGGTCGTTGAGGTGCTCGAGGCGTTCGGACGGCGCCTCCCGTCCGGCTATGAGAACGCGATCCCCGCGAGGGAGGTGCTGAAGACAACCTCTCTCGAACCGGACGGCGCCCGGGCTCGGGAGATCCTCAAGCAGCTCGTGTCCGAGGGCCTGCTCGTGGAGAGCGAGCCGGGCGGACGCGAGACATCGGGGACCTACTCCTTGACCAGCCTGGGCCTGTCCCGGATCGAGCAGCGGAAAAAGAAGGAAGAGGACTAGTAGGCGAGCATCGTGCCCACGTATTCGGAACTTGTGGAGCTCCGAACGCTCGACGGCCCGAACCTGTACTTCCCCCGTCCGGCGATCAAGCTGACCGTGGCAATCCCTGGGTGGCTTCGGGCCACGACTCCGCGGCTCGAGCGGATGGCCGTGGAGATGGGCGCACCGGCGACGCTCCTCCCCGGGGAGCCGGGCACCGAACAACGACATCGCTTCACGGCCAGGATCGGCGCACACGTGACCCGACAGGTCGCCCACGTATCGGGCACGCGCCTCGCCGTCCGTGGCCGGGCGGGCCCCGAGGTAGACCAGATCGTCATCGCCTTCCCGTGGCGGCAGCGAGGGACGGCTGAGGCACTGGCCGACGAGGTGCCCGGCATCCTGTCGGACCTGCTGGTCACGCGACGATCGCTCTCGCGGCTCGCCGCCGATGCCGCGGTCCGCGTCCGTGCCCGGCCCCTCGGTGACGCCCCCTCCGTGCCGGAGCCGACGATCCCCGTCATCGCCGTGACCGGGACGAACGGCAAGACCACGACGGTTCGCCTCCTCGCACATCTCGTGCGGGCGGCCGGCGGCAGCGTCGCGTATTCCTCGACGGACGGCGTCTATCGCGACGACGAGCTGGTGGAAGCCGGGGACTACTCGGGGTTCGCCGGCGCGGGCATCGCTCTCGCGCAGCCGGGTGTCGACGTCGCCGTCCTGGAAACGGCGCGGGGTGGCGTTCTCCTACGTGGCATCGGCACGATGCACAACGACGTGGCCGTCGTAACCAACGTGTCGACCGATCACCTGGGGCTCGTCGGGATCCGCACGCTCGATGAGCTCGCTGAGGTTAAGGCCAGCATCACCCGGATCACTCGTCCGGAGGGATGGGTCGTGTTGAACGCGGACGACCCACGTGTCCTGTCGATGCGGAAGGGTGCACGTGGGCGTCCGTTCCTCTTCTCCACCCACCCATACCATCCCGCGATCCGGGAAGTCCTCTCGGAAGGCGGCCGGGCCATCACGGTGCTCGACGGCTGGCTGGTGATCTTGGGGAAGGGAAGCGCGGTCCGCCGGTTGGTGGCTCTGAAGGAGCTCCCCATCGCCTTAGCTGGTATCGCGACACACCACGTGCAGAACGCGATGGCGGCCACAGCGGCGGCACTCGGGATCGACCTGCCGGAGGAGGCGATCGTGCAAGGGCTCCGGAGCTTCGTCCAGGAGTCCACGACCAATCCGGGGCGCGCGAACGTGTTCACGATCGACGAACGGGTCGTGGTCATCGACTACGCGCACAACGAGGCCGGGATGGTTGGGCTGACCGAGATCCTCGCCGGTCTCCGCCCGCGAGGCGCCGAGATCTGGCTCGCCTTCTGCGCGGCCGGCGACCGGCAGAACGACATCCTCCACGCGCTCGGGTACCGAGCGGCGCGCGGAGCCGACCACGTCGTCGTGGCGGAGCTTCCCGGGTACTTGCGGGGCCGGGACCCCGGCGACCTCGTGGCGCGCCTCCGTGCGGGCGCGGAGGATGCCGGGACGACGGACGTCCCGGCGCTCGCTGACGAGGTCGATGCCCTGACGTTCATGATCGACCACTCGAAGCCCCGCGACGTGATCGGGCTCACGGCTCTCGGCCAACGCCCGGAGGTTTTCGACCTGCTGGAGCGTCGCGGAGCCGTCCGTGCCGACCCGACGACCGTCCGCCGGCTGGTCGAACAGGCGCGTCGCTGAAGGCTCCAGGTCAGGTCGTTGCCGGGGACTTCGCGTTCGAGCGACGGGCTTCGAGCTCCTCCCATACCTGGGAGGCGTGATCCACACAGAGCAGCACCAGATCGCCGGAGCGGCTTCGGTCCAGCGCTCGGCGTGCCGCGGTCATCTCATCCGTCACGATCTCCGCGCTTCCGGCGCGCGCGCCGCCCGCCTGAGCCGAACGAACACCTTCGAGGACGATCGCGGCCACCTCGCCTCGTTCTCGTCCGCGCGTGTTCACATCCTCTCTGATGATCACGTCGTCGAAGTAATGAGCGGCCACCCGGCCGAGCTCACGCATGTCGTCGTCGCGCCTGTCCCCAGCGGTCGCGATCACGGCGACGCGGAGGTTCGCCGTCCACGACGCGAACCCAGGCGGCGCGTGATCACGCACGTTGGAGGACGTCATCTGTTCGACGAAATCCCCGACCGCCTGTAACCCTGCCGCATTGTGCGCGTAGTCGAGCAGGACCTTGACGCCGGAGAGCTCGAACAGGTTCATCCGGCCCGGCGATTGGAAGTAGGACGTTGCGAACGTCCGGAGTCCGTGCCTGATGTCGTGCAGATGCGCCCCCGCTGCGTGAGCGGCCGCGGCGGCGGCGAGCGCGTTCTGGACGTTCATGCGCGCGCGTCCGTCGAAGGTCGCCGGAAAGAGATGGGTATGGCCGATCGGCATCGTTCGGCGGCCGTCACGGATCACCATGAGTTCGCCTTGCGGGTCCTGCTCGAGGACGACGGCCTTGCCTCCGCGACGTACCCAGCGCTCGACCAGCTTGTTCTCCCTCTCCACCGAGAAGAAGATGATGTTCCCGGAACAGTGTCGTCGCATCCCGGCCACGAGCGGATCGTCCGCGTTCAAGACGGCATAGCCGTCGCGAGGCACCGCTTCCACGATGACCTGCTTGACCGCGGCCAGCTGCTCCATCGTGTCGATCTCCCCAAGCCCGAGGTGATCGCCCGTCACGTTCAAGACGACGGCGACGTCGTTGCGCCCATACCCCAGTCCTTCGCGCAGGATGCCTCCCCGGGCGACCTCGAACACGGCGAGATCAACGCGCGGGTTCTGCAAGACCTTCTGAGCAGATCGGGGGCCGCTGGCGTCCACCTTCTGGGTGAGGCGCTCATCGATGTAGATCCCGTCGGTCGAGGTCAGGCCGACCTTGTGCCCCTTTCCCTTCATGATGTGGGAGATCATCCGGACGGTCGTCGTCTTGCCGTTGGAGCCGGTGACAGCCACGATCGGGATCCTGGATGGTCTTCCAGGCGGGAAGAGCAGGTCGACGACCGGTCGCGCTGCGTACTGCGGCTCGCCCTCGGTGGGGTTCGTATGCATCCGGAATCCGGGAGCGGCGTTCACCTCGATGATCGCGCCTCCCGTCTCTCGCACGGGCTTGGTGATGTCGGGAGCGAGGAAGTCGATCCCCGCGACGTCGAGTCCCACGACGCGAGCCGCCTCTTCGGCGATGTCGACGTTGTCCTCGTGCGCCTCCCATGTTCGGTCGATGGCGCTGCCGCCGGTCGACATGTTGCCTGTCGCAGCGAGCCTCACGACCGCCTCTGCCTCGGGGACATCGTCGAGCGACAGCTCCTGCTCGCGGAGGAGACGCTCGGCCTCCTCGTCGACCTTGATCCTCGTGAGGATCTTCTCGTGTCCGAGCCCGCGGCGAGGATCGGCGTTCGTGATCTGCACGAGTTCCCGGACGGTGTGTTCACCATCGCCCACGACGTGCGCAGGGACCCGCTCGGCGACGGCGACCATCCTCCCTCCGACCACCAGCAGGCGGTAGTCGCTGCCCTCCACCATCTTCTCGACGACGACCTCCCCGCCGCGCGACTGCTTCATCGCGCGATCGAAAGCCGCGCGAGCGTCGTCCTCCGAGCGGATGTCGAGGCCGACCCCCCGCCCGTGGTTCCCATCGATCGGCTTCGCGACGACCGGGTAGCCGATGCGCTTCGCCGCGGAGACGGCCTCGTCGGCCGAGCGCACGACCTCGCTCCGTGGCACCGGGAGGCCTGCCGAGGCGAGGAGTTGGTTCGTGAGCCGTTTGTCCTGCGCGATGTCGACGGCGAGAGCCGAGGTCATGGACGTCATCGTGGCGCGGATCCGCTGCTGGTACTTGCCCTGACCGAGCTGCACGAGGGACTGCTCGTTCAGCCGGATGAACGGGATGTCGCGACTCGCCGCCTCGTCGAGGATCGCTTGGGTCGAGGGGCCGAACGCTCGCTCCTCGGCGAGCCGGATCAACGCTTCGAGTTCTCCAAAGAGGTCGAACTCCGAGTCCGCCGAGACGAGGTGATTGACGAGCCGGACGGCGATGCGCCCTGCGGCTAGCCCGACCTGCTCCTCCCAGTACCCGTAGATCACGTGGTAGCGCCCGGGCGCGCCCGATCCTCGCGTCTTTCCCCGGTAGACCTGGGCGCCGGACTCTCGTTGCAGCTCGATCGCGATGTGCTCGGCGACGTGCCCGGCCCACGTGCCTTCGATCAACCGTTCGCGGAACCCTCCCGCGTGCCCGCGCGAGCAGGAATGCTCGCCCACTCCTGGGAGGATCGCGAGCAGTTCATCGGTGAAACCGTCGATCGTGTTCGACGGCCAGTACTCGAGGGAGCCCAGATCGACGAGCAGCTTGATCGCCGGCTCGTAGGAGTAGTAGTTAGGCCCTCGGTAGACCTGCGCGTGGACGATCGAAAGATCCGGGCTGAGTGGTGGTGCTTCGGCCCCCACGAGCTCTCGCGAGCGCTCGGCCTCTTCGGAGGCGCTCACTCCGAGGCCTCTCGCTCGATCCGGACACCACCCTCGTCAGAAGCCAGTTCGCGGGCCCGCAGGTCGAAGATGTAGCCGGAGGGGATCGAGTGCAGGATGGCGCCGGAGATCATCATCGGCCGGCGCCTCCGCAGGCGATACGCGTCGGTCTGCATGTTCGAGCCGTCCACGACGGTGACGGCCCCCCGGCCGATGACCTCCATCCGCCCGTCGACGGTGACGATCGCGGCCGTGTCCTCGTCCAGACCGAGCCCGATGAGCGAAGGGGACTGCGCGATCGCCGAGAGCAGCCGGCCCAGCCGCATCCGCTCCTCGAAGTGTTGGTCGACCACGGTGTTGGGGACCAGCCCGAGTCCGGCGGCGAGCTGCACGATGCCGTGGCGAGGTGTTGGGCCCGAGTCACCGAACGCGAGCATGTGACCGGCCAGCGCGCTCGCACCTGCGGATGTGCCGGCGATCACCGCGCCACGGTCGTGGGCGAGATGCAGCCCGGAATGGAGCCTGGTGCCGGCGACGATCGAGGTAAGCCGGAGCTGATTGCCCCCGGTCAGGAACACTCCGGTCGCCTCGACGAGCGTCGTGGCCACCTGCGGGTCCTCGGCCTCCCGGCGCGACTGCGGGCGCATCCCGGTCACCTGAGCCACGCCGAGCTCGTTGAAGATGGCTTTGTAGGTCTCCGTGGTGACCTCGCCGAGCATCGACGCCGTGCTCACCACCACGATGTGAGCCTCGGCCCCGCCGGCGAGCTTGACGAACCTGGACAGGATCCGCCTGGTCTTGAGCTTGTCCTCGGCTCCGCCGATCAGCATCACCGCGCCGCCACCTGCACGTGGGCGCACGGAACGCGGGCGACGGTTCGAGCTCGGCATCCTCCGAGTGTAGCCTCCGCTTACGCACGGGCTGGGACCAGGACCTATCCGAGGACTGAACCCGACCCTGGGCTCGTCCGTAGACCGACCCGGACAACTGGACCGTCTCCGCGGGTGCGGCCCGGTCAGGTAGGGATGTTCGGGAGGGAGGGGAACGATGGCGGAGCAGGGCCTTTATGACCGACTCGGGGGAGTCAACGCGATCTCGATGGTGGTTGATCGCTTCAGCGACGAGATCGTGAAGAACCCGAAGCTCAACGTGAATCCCGCCTTGAAGCATTGGAACGAGGAAGGAAAGTTGCCCGGCCTGAAGTTCATGCGGACGCTCTGGCTATGCCAAGTAACGGGCGGCCCCTTCAAGTACACCGGTAAGCCGATGGGCGAAGCGCACGAGGATCTGCACATCACCTCAGAAGAGTTCGACGAGGTGGGAGCGGAGATCGCGAAGTCACTCGATCATTTCGGTGTGCCGGAGCCCGAGAAGCAGGAGGTCTTGGCCGCCATCGTCGCGAGGAAGGCCGAGGTCACCTCAGCGTAACTGACTCGAGAACGCGAACGAACCGTTCTGCCGGACCGATCGACAGCGGCGAGATCGGAACCCGCCAAGACCCCGATCGAGTGGTACATCCCGCCCAGCCGTAGATGACGGAACCGAGCGGGGAGCAGTCGGCTCCGTCTATGGTTGCCGGAGGAAGAGGGGAGGAGCCATGTTCGAGGCTCTCGGGTTGCTCGCTGCGAAGAACGGCAACGTTCACACCATCTTGTGGGTCATCGCTGTGGTGCTGGTGATCGCCGGCATCATCGCGATCCTCAGGAGATCGATCATCTTCGGCATCGTCCTTATCATCGCTGGGTTCCTGATAGGCCCGGGTGGCGTGAGCATCTTCAAGTGAGCGAACCCTCGGGCGTCTTCGAACCCACGCCTGACGGCCTCGCGGAACGACTCGGCGGACATCTGCGAACACACCGTCCGGTCGTTGCCGGAGGTGCCGTCGTGATCGCCGGCTACGTCGTGATGGCTGCCCTCGTTATCGGGCTCGGCCTGATCATCACCAAGTGGCTCGCCGGCGGGCCGGTCGGCACCTGGGAGGACAGCGTCAACCGGTGGTTCGTGGAGCAGCGGACGACGACGCTGGACTCGGTGTCGAGGGCGGGCTCCGACTTGGGTGCAACCCTGACGATCATCGGGATCGCGGTCGTGGCGGGCATCGTTCTCGCGATCGGGCGTCATTGGCGGGAGCTCGGGTTCCTCGTGGCGGCCCTGATCCTGGAGGCTTCCGTCTCCCTCACGTCGTCGCTCGTGGTCAACCGATCCCGTCCGAACGTCCGCAGACTGGACGCGGCTCCGCCCACGTCCAGCTTCCCGTCGGGGCACACGGCCGCCGCGATCGTCCTGTTCGTGAGCCTCGCGATCGTGATCACCTCGTACGTTCGAAGCACGACCGTGCGCATCCTCGTCTGGATCGTGGCCGCCGCGATCCCGATCTACGTTGGGATCTCGCGCCTCTATCGGGGCATGCATCACCCGACGGACGAGGTGGGGAGCGCCGTGATAGCCGCCGGAGCCTTGCTCTTCGCGCTGCTGGCCTGTCGCACGGCCGGCGCGGTCCTCCACGACCGGACCACGAAGATGGAGAGGGCGGCGCCGTGACCTCGGTAGGGGTCCTTGCCCACTCGGCCAAGACGCTGGGCGGTGGTCTCGAAGAGCTCCGCAAGACCCTTGCGACCTACGGGATCAACGATCCGATGTGGCGGCAGGTTCCGAAGAGCCGGTTCGTTCCCGAGCAGGTGGAGAAGCTGCTGAAAGAGGACGTCGAGCTGATCTTCGTGTGGGGCGGTGACGGGACCGTGCAACGCGTCATCGATGCCGTGGCCGGCGTTCCCGTCGCGCTGGCCATCCTGCCTGCGGGCACGGCGAACCTCTTCGCGACGAACCTCGGCATCCCGAAGGATCTGGAAGAAGCCGTCAAGATCGGGCTGAACGGATCCCGACGTCAGCTCGACGTCGGCCAGATCAACCGCGAGCACTTCGGTGTGATGGCCGGAACGGGCCTCGATGCCTTGATGATCCGCGACGCCGATGCCGGTTTGAAGGACAAGGTGGGACGCTTCGCGTACGTCTGGACCGGCGCCAAGAACGTGCGGAAGTCGTCCGTCACGATGCGCATCGAGGTGGACGGGAAGGCGTGGTTCAAGGGCAAGGCGAGTTGCCTGCTCATCGGCAACGTCGGCGACGTCATCGGCGGGATCTCCGCGTTCCCGGACGCCCAGCCCGACGACGGTCTCTTGAACCTCGGTGTCGTCACGGCGTCCGGAGCGATGGACTGGGTGAGGACGCTGGGCCGCTCGGTGATCGGCGATGCCGCGGCATCCCCTTTCGTGGAGACGACGACTGGCCGGGCGTTCGATGTCCGATTGAGCAAGGCGGTTCCCTACGAGATCGACGGGGGCGTTCGGAAGAAGACCAAGCGCCTGAAGGTCAAGGTGGAGCCCGGAGCGATCACCGTCTGTGTCCCTCGGGAGGAGGCGCCATGAGTACCGCGGATCAGGTTCAGGAGACGTGGGGGCTGACCGGAGACGACGCCCGGCGGACCTTGGAGCGCACCGGTCGTTGGAGGCTGGTCCGAGATGCTTTCATGCGGCTCCGTTACGCCGACGGCTTCAGCCACACGAGATCGTTGGCGTATCTGACCACGCTGATCTTCTTCGAAGGCATCATCGCCCTGATCGGTCTCGCCAGCGCGCTGGGTTCCGGAGGGTTGAGCAACACGATCGTGAAGACGCTCCAGAAGATCGTCCCGGGCCCCGCGGGAACGATCTTGACGGACGCCGTTCAACAGGCGCACAAGGCCGGATCGTCTCATCACTACTTGGCTCTGGGCGTTGGCCTGGTAGCCGCGCTGATCACGGGTACGACATACATGGGACAGATCGAGCGTGCGCTGAACCGGATGTACGGTATCGAGTTGGATCGTCCCACCGCGCAGAAGTACGGCCGCGCGTTCGTGCTGACGATCAGCGCCGGCATGCTGTTCGTGGGGGCCTTCGTTGCTCTCGGGCTCGGCCGGGCCATCAGTTCGTCCCTGAGCGGTCATACCGCATCCACCGTATGGAACGTTGTCCGGTGGCCCTTGGCGCTCGGCCTGCTGATCGCGGCGATCGCGTTGCTCTTCAAGTGGTCGCCGCGGAGGCACCAGCCCGGTTGGTCCTGGCTGGCGTTCGGCGCGATCGTGGCCGTCATCTTGCTGGCGATCGTGACCGCGGGTCTCGATGCCGTGTTCCAGGCCAGCTCGACGTTCGGACAGACGTACGGACCCCTCGCGGGGATCGTGGCGCTTCTGTTGTGGGCATTGCTGGCCTCGGTCGCCCTGCTCTTCGGCGGAGCCATCGGTGCGCAGTTGGAAGCGGTGCGAGGGGGCCGTCCTGGTCCGCAAAGCGCTCAGAAGGTGATGGAGTCCGAACCTCAGGTAGCGCAGTAGGGCCGTCGGCGATCAGAACCGGTGAGACCGACGGAGGTGGACGGGGCGACCGTCTGGATCAACGATCGTTCGGTACAGCGGCCAGGCCCACGCGCGCTGCCAGGCGGGCACCGGTCGAGGACGGTGATGCCGGATCCGGCCGGTGGGTCGATCGCCACGCTCACCGCCGACGTGCCAGGCATCGAGCGCTTCCGCTGTCTCGCGCCAGCGTTCGAAGCCTTCGCCAGGATCCAAAAGACCGTCGTCGGAGGTCGCGCTCAGGTGCTCCCGCCAAAGACGTAACCGGAGGTCCCGGGCGAAGCGCCGCGCCCCGTCCCCGAGCCCGGCCGGGTCGCGTGGCTCACGCTCGTCTCGCTGCTCGTCGAGGACGGCCATCGACAGCTCCGAATCGTGCGTCCACGACCGCCGGTTCATGTTGTCTGAGCCGATCATGGCCAACACGTCGTCGATCACGACGACCTTCGCGTGGACGTAGATCGCGGTCCCTTGTTCGTTCTCGAGGTCGTACACGGCGAAGCGATCGCCTCCGGCCTCGGAGAGGGTCTTCATCATGGTCAATTGCCCGAGCCTGTTCGTCGGTCCCGAGATCCGGCCGTTGCGGTCCGGGTGCCGAGGTACCACGACGATGATCCGGAGATCGGGCGCTCGTTCCAGAGCGGCCTTATAGAGCGCGGCGATCTCCTCTGACCAGAAGTACTGATCCTCGACGTAGATGAACGAGCGAGCGCGCTCCAGCACCTTGGAGTACATGCGGGCGATGCTCCTCTCCCCGTCGGGAGCGAATGGGTAGGGGGGACGCTTGGCCGGATACGTGCGAAGCACCTGCACCGCATGGGTTCCCGTGGCCGGCGGTGGGGCGCCGTACGGGGCCAAGGGGTCGGGAAGCCCTTGCTCGCGCGTGGCCCGTCCGGTGATGCCTCCGAGCCGGAGGTGGGTCCGCTCGAGTGGGGTCTGGTCGTTCCACCGTTCCCGGAACGTCTCCACGAGATCGGCGACGGCCGGACCGCGAACCTCGGCCTGGATGTCGTGCCACGGCGGTCGCGGGCCGAACGCGGGGTCGAGCACCTCGGCCTGCGGGTCGCCTTCATGGCGCTCGTCGTCGCGACGCCCGTGGCAGAGGTCGATGCCACCGACGAAGGCAAGATCCTCACCGCGGCGGGCAGGGTGCAGGAGCAACACCAGCTTCTGGTGGTGCGACCCGCCGCGTCGGATGCGCGCGTCGAGGAGCAGGATCCCGCCGGCATCATTCACGACGCGGGCGAGCGCGCTGGCTTCTCCTTCGTTGAATCCGAACATCTTCGGGTGCGAGCGCCAGAGCAGCCCGCGGATCTTGACGCCTCGGGTCGCGAGACCGGAGAGCAGGTCGCCGAGGCGCGGACCATCCAGGCTGAGGAGCTCATCGTCGTCCCCCCGCCAATCGACCAGCAGCACCTGGTCCTCAGCGCCCAGCGTCGAGAGACAACCGACGAGCCGAGAGAAGTACGTGGCCCCGTGGATCAGCGGGTCGACGTGATTGCCGACGGTCCAGGCGAGGTTCGGCTCTCCGCCGTGGTTGATGGCGGTCGCAGGATCGCCGCGCTCCTCCGCCGAGAGGAACCACTCGGACGCTCCCTGCATCCGGCCAGCTTAGTCACGGACGACGACCTTCGCCCCGACGCGTACGACTCGCTCCCAAGGGATCACGGGGTGGCCATGCACCTTCGCCTGCTCTGGTCCGCCGCTCCCGTGGGTGCCGATGCCAAAGCGCTCGAGGATGCCGCGCTTGCCGCAGACCAGGCCGATCACGCTCAGGTGTCCTTCCACGAGCTGTCCACGGACGTCGTGGACATGGCCCAGCTGATGACCGGACTCGTTGACGACCTCTCGATCGAGGAGCTCCGACAGTCGCATCAGGATCCCGGCACCTTCCTCACGAAGCGCGCCCAACGCGCGTCTCCGCGGTTCAAACGCAGGTCGGCCGCGGGGCGCTTCAGCGTCACGACCGACGTCACGGCCCCGACCTCGCCCCACGGCACGTGTACGGCGTCTCCCGACAGGCGGGCCGCCAGCCTTCCGAGGACGCCGCGAGAGCGCCAGGCGTTGCCGCCCACGAGGATCTCAGCCACCTCCGGCGAGTCGCTATCGAGCCCGGTGATCTCGAGATCGTCGACCTTCCCGCAGTTCTGACCGTCGCCGTCGACGAGCTGGTGATCGAAGATGCTGAGCGCGATGTCGACGTCGGTGGTTTCCCTCATCTCGGCCTCATCCCTGCCCTCCGTGCGTGAGCAGCAGCAGCGGGATCGCCGCGACGGCGATCACCAGGATGACGATGAAGTAGAAGACGCCGAAGAAGTTGGCCAGCTTCCCGTTCACGTGCGCACCCATGTAGCTGTGGTCATTGGCGACGAGGAGGATCGGCAGGTAAGTCAAGGGCAGCGCGACCACCGAGAAGATGACCGAGTACTCCGTCAGCTTGACCGGGTCGTACCCCGTCATCACGACCAGGAGGGCCAGGGCGAAGATCGCCACCCACGACAGCGTGAAGCGCGGCGCGCCCGCGGGGCGCTCCTTCTTGCCCCAGTTCCATCCGAAGAACTGGGCCAGGTTGTAGGCACCGGCGAACGACGTCTCGATGGCCGCGCCGCCGACGGCGAAGAGGACGCCGACGAGCGCCAGTAGCAAGCCCACCTGCCCGAAAGCATGCTCGGCAGCCAGCGCCGGCGTCCCCAAGAACTGTGGCGAGATACCCCTGGGCAGGAACAGGACCGCAGAGACGATCATCAGCGCGAAGGAGAGGAAGCCGCCGAGGCCGTAGCCGATCACCGAGGTCACCGTGTTGAGGCCGAGATCCTTCGGACCCCAGTGGTCCTCGACGACGCCAGAGGAATAGAAGTAGACCTCATAGGGAGTCATCGCCGCGCCGAGGAGGCCGACCACGAAGTACAGATAGACCGCCTTGCTGCCGCCAACATGTGAGCCCGGGATGAATCCGTGGGCCACCCGGCCCCAATCGGGGTGGAGCTTGATCGCGGCGACGGCGAAGACGAGGAGGCAGAGGCCGAGATAGCCGAAGACCCGCTCGATCCACCTGAAGGGCAGCACCCAGCTGCTGACGGCAAGACCTACCACCGCGAGCGGGATCAAGACGCGATACGGGAGGCCCGAGAGGAGCTGGAGGCAGATCGCGACGCCTCCGACCTCCGCGGCACACGTCATCAGGTTCACGATCTCGGATGCGATGAGGGTCGCAAGTCCGGCGCCGAAGCCGGTCCGCTCCCGGACGAGGTCGAAGACCGGGCGCTCGGAGACCGCGGAGACGCGACCGCACATCTCCGAGTAGACGATGATCCCGAGGACTCCCACGACGACGACCCAGAGGAGTTGGAAACCGAAGGTCGCTCCAGCCTGCGTGTTGAAGACCAGATCGCCGATGTCGACGAAGCCGCCGATGGCCGAGAAGATGCCGAGGGCGACGGCGAGGATGTTCTTCAGGCTCACGTGAGCCCTTCACCGATCCTTTGAGTCGCGTCAGCGGCCGCCTGCAGCTCGCTGGTCAGCGTGCGTTGCTCGTCGGTGGAGGCTTCGCTAAGGCGTCCAAGGTCGGCACTGATCTGGCCCGCGAGGATGGCCAGCTGGCCGAGCGCCGGCTCCAGCGCCGGCTCCGTCGTGGCCGCCTTCAACGTGGCTTCGATCTGCGAGGCCGCTTCGGAGAGTTCGACGGCATGCTCGTGGATGTAGTTGCTCGTCGCCTTGCCCGAGACGGCATCTTCAGACAGGAGCGCTCCCTCGGCGGCTTCAGACCGCAGGGTCTTCGACTGCTCCAGAAGTGCCTTGGCGCCCAGTTGGCCGCTGCTGGCACAACTTGCTCCGACGAGGGCCACGATCACCCCCAAGCCGAGCACTGACCTTCCCCGTGCGGGCACGCCCATCCTCGTGAACACTATCCGTGCTGTGGAGATTTCCGGAGTGTCTACGAGGCACGTCGCCGTCCTGAACTCCTGCCGAGGACGACGTCGGATGCTTCCCACGTCCTTCTCTGGAACGATCAGCCGTTCGACCAACCCGACCCCGAGGCGCGGTGCTCGCGCGGGTCGAACAGCTCTTCGATCTCGTATGGATGAAGATACGAGCAACCTTCGTGCCCCACGCGTCGTCCATCTGGTCGCTGAGAGAGACGCCCGGGCCTTAGAGGAGAGTCCTGCACATCGCCCTCTGAAGCGCACCCGAGCCCGGTTTGACTGCCGATTCCCGGGTTGACAGGATGTTGCCTCCAACCGAACCGATCGACCTGCGGGGGGAGGTTGGTTGGGCACTGCAGGGCGTCAGGGGGCGTTCTTGCGACGCCCGACGCAGCGACCGGGCGGGGGTCGCAAGGCGAAGCTCGCTGGTTGCGTCGATGCCCTAGCGCTTTGGCACCCATCGTGTGCCGATCTGAGAGGAGCAGCGTTATGCGTTTGATCCGCTCGACCATGCGGCTGGGAACGGCCCGGCGCCGCATATCGGTCTTGGGCGTGTTCTTGATGGCCTTGTATATGCCGGTCACGCTGGCGGCCCCCGCTGGAGCTACGTCGTTCACCGGGGGCTTCTCGCCGACCATCGTCTCCGGGAAGGCCGACCTCAACGGTGACGGAGTCGTCAACGGCCGCGACGACGCGAACGCCTTTTATGGCGACACCCACATCATCGACGGCCAACTCGACTGCGACGCCTGGGGGGCCATAGCGAATGCCGGCACCGCCGGCGACGGAGCGATCGGCGGCGCAGACGATTGCTCGCTCGTCGGATACGACGGCACGCCGGATGGAGTCACGATCGACGTCCTGAACGGCCTATTCCAGGCGGCCGATGGACGGCTGCCCAACGTGTTCAACGCCGGCGATCCGGCGAACCCCGACGTCGGCGCCTCGGACTTCGCCTGGTCCACGATCGACGGCCGGGTAGACTCGAACGGCGACGAAGCCATCACCGGCGACGACTGTCATTTCGGGCTCATCGGCGAAGCGATCGACACCGGGCTCGGAGACGCGACGGACGGCGCCGACATCCTCGGAAACCCCGGCGCGAACGAATGCGGGTTCGCGACGGCTCCGAACACGGCCGACAACGGGCTCGTTGACCTGAACGACGACTCGGATATCACGTCCGCGGACTCGTGCGCCGACCGTTGCTTCTTCGGCCACAACGTGACGCTCGGAAAGGTTCAGGCGCCGCCGGAGTGCCCCGGTTACCAGGGGGACCCGCGGAACGACGTGATCGGCACCCTCGGGCCCGATGCCCTCACCGGGACCGTGGGCGCTGACATCATCTGCGCCTTCGGTGGCAATGACACCCTCAGAGGGAGGGGCGGCAACGACCTCCTGCTCGCGGGTCGGGGCGCTGATGTCCTGGGCGGCGGCGGAGGCGCAGACACCCTCCGAGGCGCCTTGGGACCGGACCATCTATTCGGCGGCCGTGGCAACGACCGGCTGAATGGCGGGGCCGGCAGCGACAGCTGCGTCGGGGGCCCCGGTCGGGACACCTTCGCAAGGTGTGAGAGACACCAACAGTAGCGTCGGCACCTACTAGCTAGGAGGAGGAGCCGGCCCCGAGGGGCCGGCTCCTCCTCCTCGCAGACTGCCCTTGCGGCTCGCCCGCGTCATCCCCGGCCGCGCTAACGTCCGGCCCTGTCGCCGCATGCACGTCGCGTAGACTCCGCGGCCATGAAGATCCTGGTCGTCGGTTGCGGCGGCGTCGGCGCGGCCTTCGCGCCGATCGCCTCCCGGCGCGACTTCTACGAGCACATCGTGTTCGCCGATCACCACGAGGATCGAGCCCTGAGCGTCGTGGAACGGTACGACAAGGGCACCGGGCGGTTCTCAGCCGCGACGCTCGACGCGTCGGATCCAGCCGCGCTCACGGAACTCTGCCGGGCGGAAGGGATCACGCACGTCCTGAACGCCGTGGATCCTCGACTGGTGATGCCGATCTTCACCGGAGCGTTCGACGCCGGCGCGACCTATCTGGACATGGCGCTGTCGCTGTCGGAGCCGCACCCGGAAGAGCCGTACGGGGAGCCGGGCGTCAAGCTCGGCGACGCGCAGTTCGCCAGAGCCGACGCGTGGGAGGAACGGGGCTTGCTCGCGTTAGTCGGGATGGGGGTCGAGCCGGGGCTGTCCGACGTCTTCGCGCGCTACGCGCAGGATCACCTCTTCGGGAGCATCGACCGGGTGGACGTCCGCGACGGGGCCAACCTAGTGGTCAAGGGGTACGACTTCGCGCCCAGCTTCTCGATCTGGACGACGATCGAGGAGTGCCTGAATCCGCCGATCGTGTGGGAGAAGGAGCGCGGCTGGTACACGCTGCCCCCGTTCAGCGAACCCGAGACGTTCACCTTCCCCGAGGGGATCGGTCCGATCGACTGCGTCCAGATCGAGCACGAGGAGGTGCTTCTGATCCCGCGGTGGATCGACTGCCGGCGTGTGACCTTCAAGTACGGTCTCGGCGATGAGTTCATCGAGGTCCTGAAGACGCTGCACAAACTTGGACTGGACGCGACCGATCCCGTCGAGGTCAGGGGAACGAAGGTCAGTCCTCGCGACGTCGTCGCTGCATGCCTGCCGGACCCTGCAGGTCTCGGCCCGAAGATGTCGGGCAAGACGTGCGCCGGGACCCGCGTCACCGGAACGGGTACGGACGGGAACGCGCGAGAGGTCTTCCTCTATCACGTGGTGGACAATCAGGAGACGTGGGGGCGCGATCGCGCGCAAGCCGTCGTATGGCAGACGGCCGTCAACCCGGTCGTCGCGCTCGAGCTGCTCGCCAACGGATCGTGGGCGGGCGCGGGTGTGCTCGGTCCGGAGGCGTTCGAGCCGACCGTGTTCCTCGACCTGCTCAACGATTACGGCGCTCCATGGGGTATCGAAGAGCGCGCGCCGACCCCCTGAACCTCGATCGGCGGACCTCCCCTCAGGTCGAGCTCATCGAGGACCGATGCTTCCAGGGACACCTGGTTGGAAGGTCTCCTCGGGATGAGTTTCGGGTTGGAGCGGACCGGTTCCGGCGATGGGCCGGAGCCGCGACTGACGGATCTGATCGAGCCTGGGTCGCTGCTGGAGGCGACGCCGGAGTGTCTCGTCGTGGCCCTGAGCGACGGCCGGATCGTGTACGCGAACCGCCACGTCGAGGAGCTCACCGGGTTCCCGAGGGAGGAGCTCGTTGGAAGCTCGATCGAGCTGTTGATCGCGGCGGAGCTGCTGGACCTTCCGGAAGGATCCCGGATCGAAGCGATGTGCCGTCACGCGCGGCACGCCCCGATCCCGATCGAGGCGCACGTCGGCACGCTCGACGCGCCGGAGCGGCTGCTGGTGGTCGCGCTCCGTGACGTGACCGAGCTCCAGGCCGGCCGCGAAGCTCGGTTCGAGGCCGAGGCGAAATACCGTTCGTTGGTCGAGCACATCCCGGCGGTGGTCTACCTCGATCCCGTGGACGAGGATCAGAACTCGATCTACGTGAGCCCGCAGGTACGTGACCTGATCGGGATCGAGCCGGAGGTGTGGCTGAGCGACTTCACCGCATGGCGCAACCACGTGCACGCCGAAGACATCGAACGTGCCTGGGACGAGTACCAGGAGGCGTACACCAACCACCTTCCGCTGAACCACGAGTATCGGATGGTCCATGAGGACGGGACGGTCCGGTGGGTGTTGGAGCAGGCGTTCCCCATCGACGACGAGCAGGGGAACCCCTGGCTCATCCAGGGCGTGATCTTCGACATCACCGAACGGAAGTCCGCCGAGGAGCAGATAGCGTTCCTGGCCTACCACGACAAGCTCACGGGCCTGCCCAACCGGCTTCTGTTCGAGGAGATGCTCGAGGGCGCCATCGCCCGCGCACGGCGCCGCGATCTGGGCGTCGGCGTGCTGTATCTCGACCTCGACAACTTCAAGCTCGTGAACGACTCGCTCGGGCACCACGCGGGCGATCTGCTGCTCGCGCAGCTCGCGGATCGGTTGCGCACGTGCACCCGTGACACCGATCTGGTCGCCCGGCAGGGCGGGGACGAGTTCCTGATCCTGCTGGGCGACATGGAGCGAGGCTCCGACGACCCCGACCGGGTTGACCCGTCGATGGAGGTGGCGGAGTCCGTGGCAGACCGGATCCGCGAGGCACTCGAGGAGCCGTTCGATCTAGCCGGGACGTCCTTCTACGCGTCGGGGTCCCTCGGCATCAGCTTGTTCCCGCAGGACGCGCAGGATGCGGAGACCTTGCTGAAGAACGCCGACACCGCGATGTATCAGTCGAAGAAGCAGGAGCCGGGCGGACACATCGTGTTCGCGACCGGTGGCGACGATGCGATGCAGCGGCTCTCGCTCACGACCCGACTGCGCGAAGCCGTCTCCCAGGAGCACTGGGTGCTGCACTGGCAGCCGATCGTTGAGATCGAGACCGGGAAGATCGAGTCCGTCGAGGCCCTGGTGCGCTGGCTCGACCCGAACGGCGGCCTGGTGCCGCCGGGGGAGTTCATCCCGCTCGCCGAGGAGCTCGGCCTGATCGAAGCCATCGGCGATTGGGTGATCGCCGAGCTCGCCAGGCAACGCGCCGAGTGGGCCGCATCCGGTCTCGATCTCCGGGTCGGGTTCAACCTGTCGCCCCGTCAGCTCTGGTCGGCGCACCTGGCGGACAAGATCCTCGCGAAGCTTCGTGTTTCGGACGTGGACCCAAGCGACGTGATCGTGGAGATCACGGAGTCGACGGCGATGGCCGATCCGGACCGCACCCTGAAGATCCTCTCGGACCTGCATGCTTGGGGATTCACCCTGGCCCTGGACGACTTCGGGACGGGGTATTCGTCGCTCGCCCGGCTGAAGCACATGCCCGTCGACGTGCTGAAGATCGACCGCGCGTTCGTCCGTGACGTCCATCGGGACCAGAGCCTTGCGAGCATGGTCCGCGCGATGATCCAGCTCGCTCAGGGCCTCGACATGGTCCCGCTGGCGGAAGGCGTCGAGACGCAGCAGGAGCTCGAGTTCCTGCGGGGGAGCGGGTGCCGGCTCGCGCAGGGATTCCTGTTCTCGCGGCCGGTGCCGGCGGAGGAGATCCCGGCGCTCGTTGGTCGCAGCCTGCTTCCCGAGATCGTCGCGTCCTGAGCGCGTTTCGCAGGCGGCTCCCGGGCGTCCGCCGTCGCTTCGTTACCATCTGCGGACGATGAGCAGGCGGTACGACGCGTCCGAGATCGAGCCGAAGTGGGTCAAGGTCTGGGAGGAGGAGCGGGTCTTCGAGGCGTCCGAGGATCCGGCCGACCCGAGGCCCCGGTTCTACGCGCTCGACATGTTCCCGTACCCCTCGGGCGACCTGCACATGGGGCACGCCGAGGCCTTCAGCGGCGGCGACGCCGTCGCCCGCTACCAGGCGATGCGCGGCCACAACGTGATGCATCCGATCGGATGGGATGCGTTCGGCCTCAACGCCGAGAACGCCGCGATCAAGCGAGGGACGCCGCCCGCGGAGTGGACCTACGCCAACATCGAGCAGCAGGCGGCGTCGTTCCGGCGGATGGGTATGTCGTTCGACTGGACCCGTGTCGTGCGCACCTGCGACCCCGGGTACTACCGCTGGACCCAGTGGTTGTTCCTGCGGTTCTTCGAGCGCGGCCTCGCGTACCGGAAGAACGCGGCTGTGAACTGGTGCCCCAAGGACCAGACCGTGCTGGCGAACGAGCAGGTGATCCAGGGCTGCTGCGAGCGCTGCGGCACGCCGGTCGAACGCCGCGACCTGACGCAGTGGTTCTTCAAGATCACCGACTACGCGCAGCGCTTGCTGGACGACGTGCAGGAGCTGACCGAGTGGCCCGAGCGCGTCATCACGATGCAGCGGAACTGGATCGGCCGCTCGGAGGGCGCACGCGTCACGTTCACGATCGAGGAAACCGGCGACGAGGTCGAGATCTTCACGACCCGCCCGGACACGCTGTGGGGCGTCACGTTCTTCGTGTTCGCCGTCGAACATCCGCTGGTCGAGAAGCTGGCGGAGGTCGGCGGGACCGCCGAGGCGGTCCGCCCCCTCCAGGAGAAGGTGCGGGCGACCGCGCTGACGGCGCATGAGGAGGCCGATACGAAGGAAGGGGTCCCGCTCGGCGTGCACGCCGTGAACCCCGTGAACGGGGAGCGTTTGCCGTGTTTCGTGGCTCCCTATGTGCTGATGGAATATGGCACGGGGGCGATCATGGCCGTGCCCGCGCACGACCAGCGCGACTTCGAGTTCGCGCGCGCGCACGACCTACCGATCCGCGTCGTGATCCAACCCGAGGGCGAACGGCGCGACCCCGACACGATGACCGAGGCCTACGACCACGAGGGCGTGATGGTCAACTCGGGCCCGTTCGACGGCGAGCGGTCGCCGGAGTCGATCGCGGGGGTCGCGCGGTGGCTGGAGGGACAGGGCCGCGGACACGCCGCCGTGACGTACCGGTTGCGCGACTGGCTGTTGTCGCGTCAGCGTTACTGGGGCGCCCCGATCCCGATCGTCCACTGCCGGGAGCACGGGGAAGTGGCCGTGCCCGACGACCAGCTCCCGGTGCTGCTGCCCGACGACGTCGACTTCCAACCGGGCGGCGAGTCGCCCCTGGCTCGTCATCCGACGTGGAAGCGCGTAACGTGCCCGATCTGCGGGGCCGACGCCGAACGCGACACCGACACGATGGACACGTTCGTCGATTCGGCCTGGTACTTCTTCCGGTATTGCTCGCCGGCCGACGACGACGGCCCCTTCCGTCGCGAGGATGTCGACCGTTGGATGCCGGCCGACCAGTACACCGGCGGCGTCGAGCACGCGATCCTTCACCTGCTCTACTGCCGCTTCTTCACGAAGGCCCTCTTCGATATGGGGCTGGTCGGGTTCGCGGAGCCGTTCCCGAAGCTGATGAACCAGGGCCAGGTGATCTACGGCGGCGCCTCGATGTCGAAGACGAAGGGCAACGTCGTCGAGCCGATGCCGATCGTCGAACGATGGGGCGCCGACTCGATGCGGCTGATCATGTTGTTCGCGGGACCGTTCGAGGACGACATCGACTGGAAGCTGATCGCCGGAGACCCGAACCGGCGTCCCGGCGTGACGTCGTGGTTGGGCCGGGTGTTCGCCGCCGTCGGCGACGCGGTTGAGCGCGGCTCCGACGCCGAGGAACCGGAGGAGCTCGTGCGGGTCACGCAGAAGACGATCATGGGCGTGACCGAGGACATGGACCGGTTCCGGTTCAACACGGCGATCTCGAAGTTGATGGTGCTGACGAACGAGATGCGCACGACGCTGGACGCGGGCGGCGGCGCGGGCGGCGCCGCCCGCGCGCTCACGCTGATGCTCGCGCCGTTCGCGCCGTTCGCTGCGGAGGAGCTGTGGCGGGTCGACCTGGGCGAGGCATCGTCGACGTGGGTCGCCTCCTGGCCGACGTTCGACCCGGCGATGACCGTCGAGGAGCTCGTCACGATGATCGTCCAGGTCGACGGCAAGCTGCGCGACAAGCTGGAGGTCCCGGCCGACATCTCGGAGACGGACGCGCTCGCGGCGGCCCGTGACGCCGAGGGAGCGCGGCGTGCGCTCGCGGGTCGCGAGGTGCTGAAGGAAGTCGTCCGCGCGCCGAAGCTGGTGAACTTCGTCACGCACGGCTGAAAGCCGGGCGCCTCCGATCCGACGTGACCGCCGTCACGGTGCACTCGCCGCCATGACCCTAGCCTCGCGCGCATGGCGATCAGGGAACGCCTGGACTCCTTGTCGCGGGGCGAGCTGGCGGGATTGGTGGTCGTGCTCGTCGCGACGCTCGCCGGTGTTGGGCTCTGGTATTCGCGCTCACTGCCCAAACCGATCCAGATCGCGGAGACGCCGGCGCCGGCGTTCGCGCAAGCTGCGAGCGGTTCCGCATCGGGCGTCCCGGCGGCGGGGTCGCCCGGCGCGTCCGCGAGCCCCCCGGCGGACCTGATCATCGACGTGACCGGGTGGGTCCGCCATCCGGGCGTTTATCAGTTCCAGCCGGGCTCGCGCGTGATCGACGCGGTGCAGCGCGCCGGGGGCGCGCGCGATGGCGCCGACCTCACGCTGCTGAACCTGGCGGCGCCGCTTGCCGACGGCCAGCAGATCCTGGTGCCGAAGGAGGGTGCGTCGGCGAGCGGCGCCGCGGCCGGCGGCACCGGCGTCGGTGGCGTCGCGCTCGTCAACATCAACACCGCCGACGAACCGACCCTCGAGACGCTGAACGGCGTCGGTCCGGCGCTCGCCGCCGCCATCATCCAGTTCCGGACCGATCAGGGGCCGTTCACGTCCGTCGATCAGCTGGATGAGGTGTCCGGGATCGGACCGGCGACGCTCGAGAAGCTGCGACCCCAGGTGACGGTGTGAGCCCGTGGGAGCGTGGGGAGCGCCGCTCGCGGCCGGGGCGTTCTGGTCCGGTCTCCTGGCGTGGGACGGGCGGCCCCGGGCGCTCCAGGCGGCGCCCGCGTGGGCCTGGCTCGTCGTCGGCGTCGCGGTCCTCGCCGCGTCCTGGCTCGCGGCCCCCGGGGCCCACCGCGGAGACCCGCTCGGACGAGCGGGTCTGGCGCGCCCGCAACCGGGGGCGGTGGTCGCCGTCTCGGCCGCGGCGACCGACGGTCGCCGCGGCCCCCTTGCCGGTCTCACGCTGCTGATCCTCGGTGTCTTCCTCTGTGGCGTCGGTTGGGGCGGCGTGGCTCAGGCACGCCGGGAGACATCGCTCCTCGGTCGTCTCGCGCCCCGCTCCGTCACCGTGGTCGGGACGCTGCGAGAGGATCCGGTGACGAGCGCGGTCGGCTGGCACGCGCTCATCGACGTCAGTCGCGTGACCTGGCGCGGTGGCGCCGCCTCGGTCCGCGAGACCATCTGGGTCGACGGCGACGACGACCTGCTGGCGGCCGTCCGGGCGGATCAGCTCGAGCTCCGCGGGGGCCTCCAGATCCCGGACGACCCCGACTTCGCCGACGCGCTGCGTCGACGCGGGCTCGCCGTCGTGCTTCGCACCGCCGAGGTGGCGCGTCTCGGCCCTGCTCCGAACCCCTTCGTCCATCTGACCCAGGTCGTCCGCGCGTTCGTCGGGTCGACGATCGAACGGATCTTCCCGCCGCCCGAAGACGGGCTGCTGCTCGGTCTCGTCCTCGGTGACGCCTCCAAGCTGGATCCGGTCACCACGCGGGCCTTCCAGTCCACCGGCCTGAGCCATCTGCTCGTCGTGTCGGGGGAGAACGTCGCCATGGTGCTCGCTCCGGTCCTCGCGTTCGCCGGCGCGCTTCGGCTTGGTCGCATCGCTCGATTCTCGCTGGGGATCGGGACCGTCCTGCTCTTCGTCGTGCTCACCGGCGCGGAGCCGTCGGTGCTCCGCGCCGGCGTGATGGCCACGATCGCGCTGACGGGGGGGCTGCTCGGCAGGCCACGGGCCGCGGGCGTCGTCCTCGCCGTCGCGGTGCTGTTCCTCCTGGTGCTCGATCCGTGGCTCGTGTACGCGATCGGCTTCCAGCTGTCCGTCGCGGCGACCGCCGGGATGGTCGCGCTCGCTTCGCCGCTCGCGGAACGGATGCAGCGCTTCATCCCGCGCCCCGTCGCCCTCGCGGCGGGGACCACGACGGCCGCGCAGATCGGCGTCACGCCGCTGCTGCTCTTCCACTTCCACGAGGTTCCTGGGGTAACCATCCTCGCCAACCTCGCGGCGTTCCCGGCCGTCTCGCCCGCGCTGCTCCTCGGCATCGCTGCATCGGTTCTGGGACTCGTCTGGCTGCCACTCGGGAAGCTCGTTTCGCTCCCCGCGCTCGTTCCGATGCGATACCTGCGCTTCGTGGCCAGCCTCCTCGCCAAGGCACCGGTCGCGTGGATCACGACGGGTGGGGGTCCGTTCGTCCTCGTGATCGGGGGTGCCATCTTCGTGCTGGTGGCCTGGTGGCTGCGTTCGGGGAGGCGGCTACCACGTCCCGCGATGGTGTGTGCGGTCGCCGCGTTACCTCTCGTCGTCTGGTCGACGGCGATCGGATCGGGACCGCCATCGAATATCACCGCAAGGTTCCTGGACATCGGCCAGGGCGACGCCACGCTGATACAGAGTCCCGGCGGCGCCACCGTGCTCATCGACGCCGGTCCCGACCAGGATCTCGTCGCCCAGAAGCTCGAGGCTCTCGGCATCAAGCGTCTGGACGCCATCATCGCGACCCACGCGCACGTCGATCACATCGCCGGCATGCCCATGGTGCTCGCCCGGTTCCCAGTGGGCGTCTACTACGACCCCTCGTGTCACCATGACGCCGAGGTCATGTTCCCGCTCGAACAGGCGCTGGCGGCGGCCGGCGTTCCGGTACGGTCGGCACGTCTCGGCCAGACGATCACGGTCAGCGATCTGGCGTTCCAGGTCCTCGGGCCGGACCGGTGCTGGCAGGGATCGCACTCGGATCCGAACAACGACTCGGTGGTGCTCCTCCTCGATGCAGCGGGGACGACCCTGTTGATGACCGGATGCGCCGAGCGTGAGGCGCAACAGGTCATGCTGGACGCGGGGCTCGTGCCCGATATCGACGTCTTGCGTGTCCCGCACCACGGCGGAGACACCTCGCTCCCGGCGTTCATCGACACCCTCGACCCCCAGATCGCCGTGATCAGCGTCGGCCAACCTAATCCCTACGGGCATCCAGATCCGAACGCGCTCGCGGAGCTGGACGGCGTCGGAGCGCAGATCTGGCGGACGGATCAGCACGGGACGATCACGATCTCCTTCACGGATCAGGGGCCGGTAGTAGCGTCCGAGCGATGACGCCCGTTCGCGAGGCCGCGGCCTGACGCGCCGGAGCGCGTGTGCGATAAGACCCCATGGGAACGCGCGATTCCTTACGTGCCTCGCGGGTTGGCGATCGGAGCGTAGCCGACACCTCGGGTTGTGAAAGAAGATGAGCCGCGTGGATTGGGTGCGGGATTTCTACGCCAAGCAGTACGAGTGGGCCGACTGGCGTCGCCGATGGAGCGGCTTCGACCCGAACGAGCGGAACGCCCGAGTCGAAGCGGTGACCCGCCACGCGGGGCCGGAGCCCCACCGGATCCTTGAGCTCGGGTCTGGCACGGGCACGACAGCCGCCGCCCTCGCGAGCGCCGGGCATGCGGTCGTAGCCATCGAGATGCAGGACGAGCTCGCGGAGCACACCCGGGATCTCGCCGCCGTGGTGACGGGAGGATCCCTACACGCGATCGCAGGCGACTTCTACGAGGTCGAACTCCCGGGCACCTTCGACGTCGTCGCGTACTTCGACGGGTTCGGCATCGGAACCAACCAGGACCAGAGACGACTCCTGCGTCGGGTCGTCGGGTGGCTCGCTCCGGGCGGATCCGCCCTCGTGGACATGCTGGTCCCGTCGTATTGGGCTCGTCGGGCCGGGACCGAGGAAGAGTTCCCACCGGGGAGCGGCGTCCGATACCTCGATGGCTTCGACGCGGAAAGTTGTCGGATGACCGAGCAGATGTGGCGCGTAGGGGACGAGGACGACGCCGTCATGCAGTCCCTCCGATGCTATTCGCCGGGCGACCTCCGTTTGCTGCTCGAGGGAACAGGGCTCTCACTCGTCGACGTCGAGCCTTTCACCGACGAGGGATACGGCGGGCCGCGCAAGCTCGAAAACGCCATGCTCTACCTCGCGAAGCTCGCGGTCACCTAGATCAGACCACAAGATCGCGTTCGATCGGCGGGTTCTTGCTTGGCGGCGTCAGGGCGCTGTGGTGCGAGCCGCCGCCTTGACCTTCTCGCTCTGGCTTGAACGGTCCACGCGAAGCTCGTATGGCGAGAGCCGCTCCCTGGTGGTAGAAGTCACCTTTCGGCCAACCTAATCCGTACGGTCATCCGAACCCGAACGCGCTCGCGGAACTGGACGGGGTGGGGGCGCAGATCTGGCGGACCGATCAGCGCGGGACGATCACGCTCACCTTCACGGATCAGGGGCCGGTCGTAGCTTCCGAGCGATGTGCCCGGAGCGTATTTCTCCGACCAAGTGCGCCGAGTGCCGCCGAGTTCGAGTGCTCAGAGGCAGAAGGTCTCAGTTGTGACTGAGGTGGTCAGGAATGGACCCGGCGTCTGACTATCGGGCGCGAAGGAGAACTAGCAGCGCGATCAGCATCCATGCGCCTAGGTACAGGAATGCGGCTTCGGGCGACACGGAGAGCACAAGAACGGCAGTATGTGCAGGTGGAGGCTGAGGGTGTCGAGGCTGCCGGGGAATGTGCTGCGGGGGCTTGGGCGTGGGTACTGGAGCAGGTGCGATGGGATTCTCAGGGTCCGTGGGTCCCTACGGCGGTGCCTTCTTCCGGGGACTCACCTCCCGGTCCGCCGGAGGAGAGGGACTGTCTATACGACGGCATCGGCGGTGTCGCTCTGGCGCTTGGGGAGATCAAGCTGGCGCGTGAGTGGACCGAGGATGAGCGGAGGCTCGCCGACGGAATCGTCTCCCGGCTGAGTGTTGCGGACGCCGGTGGTGAATGCGGCCTGTACACGGGGTTGGCAGGGAATCTGGTCGCGGTCGCGGTGCTTGCTCCGACGGTCTCGACCGGCCTGCTGGATCGTCTTGCCGACGTCGCAACGCCCACCGGCTGGGCCTCTGCGATCTTCGACGACCCGCCCAGCCCGATCAACGACCTCATCATGGGCAACGCAGGCGTCGTGTTGACCTGTGCTTGGCTTGGAGGGGAGCGCGCCGACGGTTTGGCCGCACTCGGGGCAGATGCGCTCGTCGCATCCGCGATCCCTGCTCCGCACGGTCTGTCGTGGAAGATGTATCAAGGCGACCGGGACAGGGTGATGCCGAACTATTCTCACGGGACCGCGGGCATCGCCACGGCACTTGCGGTGGCCGGGCACCGTCTTCGTCGGCCCGACCTGGTGGAGGCTGCGCGACTCGGTGCACAACACCTTGTGGCTTTGGCTGACCTCGACGACGCTGGCTTCCGTCTCCCGCTCCAGGTGCCACAAGCCGAGGACAGGGAACCCTACGCCTACGGATGGTGTCATGGTCCAACAGGAACCGCGCAACTCTTCGGAGCACTGGCTCTGGCCGGCGTCACGTCCGTTGCGGGGCGCTCGTGCACGGAGTGGATGGACCGGGCGGCTCGCAGTGTTCAGGCCAGCGGTCTGCCCACGCGCCTGCGACCCGGCTTTTGGGACAACGACGGGCGATGCTGTGGGACCGCGGGTGTGTTGAACGCAACGCTGAATCGTGCACAAGGCACCGGCGATGCCACCCACCTGCGCTTCGCTGGCCGGCTGGCCGCGGCGCTAGTGGATCGAGCGGTCAGAAGTCCAGCCGATGACGATCTGTGCTACTGGCGGTTCCACGAGCACCGCGTTGACCCGCCCGAGCTTGACCCAGGAGTGGGCTGGATGCAGGGAGCTGCTGGTATCGCCAGCGCCCTAGCCCGGTACGCACGCATCCGGGACCGGGGCCTTGCCACACTCAGCCTGTCCCTGCCGGACGACTGGTGGATGGGTATCGGATCGCATCGGCCTGAACCGAAGCCTAAGGGTCCTTCAGAAGGATGACCGAGGTCGTGGTCAACGGGCTGGACGTTTTCTACCTCCGTGAAGGGCATCGCGTCTCGGATCACGGCGGCGGCACGCGCTCCGGCGCGTGCGGACAGGTTCCCGGGGGGCGACGGAGCCAGAGGTGGGGACGGTCGGCGCCGAACACTCGCTCTTCGTCGTCCACAACTCGCCCATAAAGACGCCCGGGTTGCGAGACGCAAACCTCGCGCACATGATTGGGGTGGAAAGGAGAACGAACATGGGGAAAGTCCGCACTGGGCTCTCAGTCTCGCTCGACGGGTTCATAAGTGGGCCGGATGACGGCCCTCAAGCACCCATGGGTGTCGGCGGCGAGAGGCTCTTGGCCTGGTACTCCGCTGGCGACACCGAATACAGAATGCCTGGGACCGAGATGGTCTTCATGGTCGCGGCACAGACCGCCGAGTTCCTCAAAGAGACACGCGAAACGACAGGGGCGTTGGTGTTTGGTCGAAGGACGTTCGACCTCACCAACGGGTGGGGTGGCAAACACCCCTTGGACGTACCGGTCTTTGTCCTCGGCGGCTCGGTCCCACAAGAGTGGGTCTACGAAGGATCGCCGTTCACGTTCGTCACGGAAGGACTCGAAAGCGCCGTAGAGCAAGCGAAGGCGGTCGCAGGCGACAAGGACGTCGGCGTGGGTGCCGCGAGCATCGTGCAGCAGTGCATCAAAGCAGGGCTCCTCGACGAGATACATATGGACTTGGTGCCCGTCCTGCTCGGGGGCGGCGTTTCGTTGTTCGACCATCTAAGGGACCGGCCCGATCGACCTGGAGAGGACGAGGGTGATCGAGGGCGCTGGGGCACGCATCTTACCTTCCGTCTCATGAAGTGAAGTACGCCCGATCTCGCGTACGAAGTTCGGAAGAGGCCGAAATCCTGGTCGATTTCTCTCCCTGATCGTCGGTCGATGATCCGATCCGCCTGATGACCACGCGCAGGGCGGTCGGCCACGTTCCTAGAGTTCCCGGAGATATCATGCGCCTAAACTTGCCACGCGCCCCAACGTCCGCGGCCGCACTGAGACGTCTACGTGGAGCCTTGTTGGTCGATCGACAAGGTGAGCTGGTCTGGCTGGGCAGGTTGCGGACCGCAACGGCCTGGCTGCCGGGTTCAGCCAGGCGCTGGCGTCAGCGCCACGCCGCCGGCGCGACCCAGGCGTGACGCTCGTGCAGCTACTTTCGTCTCGGCGGTGACGGTGACATTCAAGAAGCAAGGGGGAGCAATCTGCCTATGAGACCGCTCCGATACTCGATCAACGTCACCCTCGACGGCTGCTGCGACCACGCGGTGGGGATAGCGGACGAGGAGTCGCATCGCTATTGGGCCGCCGAGCTGGAACGAGCCGATGCCCTGCTCTTCGGCCGGGTGACCTACGAGATGATGGAGGGGGCGTGGCGGTTGCCCGCGACGGGAACGTGGCCCGACTCCATGGCTGATTGGATGGTCCCCTTCGCCCAAACGATCGACGGCATGAAGAAGTACGTCGTGTCGAGCACCCTTGACCAGGTCGATTGGAACGCGGAGCTCGTGCAGGGGGACCTGGGCGATGCCGTTCGGCAGCTGAAGCAGGAGCCAGGCAACGGCCTGTTCGTGGGAGGCCTGACCCTCCCGCTGGCCTTGGCGGATCTGGGATTGATCGACGAGTACGAGTTCGTCGTGCTGCCCATCCTCGCAGGCCACGGGCCGACGTTGTTCGCCGGCCTGAGCGAGCGGCTTGAGCTGAGGCTGGTGGGCCGCAAGGAGTTCCGGTCGGGGGCGGTGGCTCTGCGCTACCAGCCCAGTCGAGCCACGGCTTGAAGGTTCATATGTCCCAATTGGTCACGCGCCCCGACGCTAGCTGCCGGTTGGAGCTCGTCCGCCGTAGAAGGTGTATTGGTGCCATTCGGACCTCGTGGCCGCAACCCTCCCCGGTCGTTACCGTCTTTGGTGGCATCTGCGCCGCCGCGGGTCTCGATTGGACAGTTCGGTATCGTGCGCAGGTTGCACGCTTCGAGATCTCCTGACGCAAAGCGGCGAGGGCAAGGCGAAGATGGAGGCATCAGAGGTTCCGCGTGCGGTGGCTGCGGCCATGTCGACCGCCTCAGCGCTTGACCTGACAGTCGGCGACGCGATCGTTCTTCACGACTCGAACAAGCTCGCTCTGCGACTGCTGCCCTGTGACGTCCTTGCCCGGGTCGCACCTGTAGCCCACCAGGTCGCGCAGTTCGAAGTCGACCTTGCTCAACGGCTCACCGAAACCGAGAGCCCTGTGGCTGCTCTTGAGCCTCGAGTGGAGCCACACGTCTTCGAGCGTGACGGCTTCGTGGTCACGCTGTGGACCTACTACGAACCTCTGTCACCTCGAGAGGTGTCACCAGCCGACTACGCCAATGCGCTCGAGCGGCTGCATGACGGCATGCGGAAGATCGATGTCACGACGCCGCACTTCACGGATCGAGTCGCGGAGGCTCAACAACTCGTTGCGGGCCGCGACCGCACTCCGGCTCTCGCGGACGCGGACCGGGAGCTTCTCAGCCACACGCTACGAAGCCTTAGACGCGCGATCGGCGACCGCGGCGCCGTCGAGCAGTTGCTGCACGGCGAGCCGCACCAGGGCAACGTGCTCCGCACGAAGAACGGGCCGCTGTTCATAGACCTCGAGACCTGTTGTCGTGGGCCAGTCGAATTCGACCTCGCCCATGTGCCCCAAGAGGTCAGCGATCGCTATCCGGACGCTGATCAAGAACTGCTCCGCGAGTGCCGACACCTCGTTCTTGCGATGGTCGCAGCGTGGCGCTGGGATCCAGGCGACCAGCTCCCGAACGGGCAACGAGCTGCGCGAGAACTCCTCAACGCCCTACGCCAGGGTCCACCGTACCCGGCGCTCGACGCCGTCATGCGCGCCGATTAGGTGCGAAGGGTCATAACTTGCCACGCGCCCGGCACGTGAGGGCCGCCTCTCTCGGGGCTGTTACGCCCACAGGGGTCTTTCATGGCCGTCAGCCGGCGTCGTTGAGTGGTGACATAAGCAGCGAGACGCCATCTGGAAATGCAATGGCCCCTACACCGGATTAGAGGGCGGCGAATCGTCAACGCTCGGACGAGCCGAGAAGGGCCATTTGCGTGTGTCACCGAGGTGATGCTGACCGGACCCGACGATGTATTCGTGGAGGGGGAGGGGCGCCTCGTGCGGTGACGGCGGCCCCCAAACGCCTGCTCTGTTCACCGACCGGGGGACATCAGCTACCGGTCCGAACGCGTCCGATTACGGTCGTGCCCCGGCCGGGTTCACTCCGGACATCGAGCGTTCCGCCGACGGCGTCGAGGCGATCGGCCATGCCTTGCAGGCCGGTGCCGTACTCGGTCACGCTCGTGTCGAAGCCGCGGCCGTCATCGACGATCCGGAACTGCAGCTTGCCGCCCTCGTCGGCCAGGCCCACCGTCACCGCGCTCGCGTCGGCGTACTTGGCGACGTTGTTCAGAGCTTCGAGCGTGCAGAAGTAGACGGCGGCCTCGATCTCCTGGGAGTAGCGACCCACGTGGGAAGCCTCCACCGTCACGGGCACCGTCGACCGGCGCGCTTGCGCTTCCACCGCGGCGCCGAGCCCCTGGTCCGCGAGCAGCGGCGGAAAGATCCCTCGTGCCAGGTCCCGAAGATCGTCCAGCGCCTCTTGCAAGCCATCCTGGAGATGCCGGAGCAGATCGCGCGCCTTGTCGGGGTCGGAACCGGTCACGCCTTCCACGATTCGAGCTTGAACGGCCAGCGCGACGAGCTGTTGTTGTGCACCGTCGTGGATGTTGCGTTCGATACGGCGGCGCTCGCCGTCCTGGGCGGTAACGAGGCGCTGCCGCGAGGCCCGCAGCTCCTCGAGGTTCGTGCGGAGCTCCTCGGTGAGACGCACGTTGCGCAGCACCAGCCCCGCCTGAGCCGCGAGATCGTCGACGAGCTTGGCCTCGGGCACCGAGAGCGGATCGTTCGGCCGTTTGGTCACCGTGAGAGCCCCGAGCAGCTCGTCGCGATGGCGCACCGGCGACACCTTCGACACATCTCCGAAGGCGGGCACCTCGCCGTTGGCGATCGGGATCGGCTCCACAGGCGCGCCGTCACTGCCCCACGTCGCTGACGGCCGCATCTCGGTGCCGACGCGGAGCCACACCGTGGCGTCGCGCGCACCGGTCCCCTCTCCGAGCGCGGTGGCCATCCTCGGTAGCACGTCCTCCACGGAATAGGTCTCCGCCACTCGCTCGGAGAACTCCGACAGGACCTCGTAAGGAGAGGCTCGTTTGCCGTAGACGAGGCGGTTCGCGAACCGTTTCGCGCGATCGCGCACCGGGTTGAACGCGACGGCGATCGTCGCGGCGGCGAGGACCGTGAGGAACGAGTTGTTCGAGGAGCCGATCGCCGTGCCGATGCCGACGACGATGGCGAGGTAGGCGATCGTGAAGAAGGCGGCGAGCACGGCGTACACGACCGTCTTGCTGATCACGACGTCCAGGTCGTAGAGCCCGTGCTTGAGGACGGCGACCCCGCAAGCCACGGGCACCGCGACCCCGAACCCGAACAGGATCACCAGATCGAAGGCGGGGTCGGGAACCGCGAGACCCGCCGCGTAGCCGACGATGAGCACGAGCATCGCGACGCCGGTGACGGCGGCGGCGAAGGCAAGCCAGCGCAACTGTTGCCGAAGCTCGCCCGTCGACCGGCGTGTTCGCACGACCACACCAACGATCGCCGAAAGGAGGACGGCGAGCGCCACCAGCCAGATCAACCCTGGCGCGCCGTTCTCCATGTCGACGGCCGCGACGCTGCCGAGTGGGTTCGGGATCGTCGGAGTCCCCACACCGATCGTGATCGTGCGTTGCAAGAGCAGGAGGACGAAGCCCACGACGACGACGAGCACGGCGAACCGGGCGAGCCATCGCCACCGCCTCGAGGGCAGGTGCCCGTCGGGGAACAGCAGGAAGAAGAAGGTCGCCAGCCCGGCCGGGAACACCACCCAGTTGAGCGGATCGTGCAGCCACGCCACCCATCCGGCGAGCGGGAGTGTCGTGAAGTGGGCGCTGCGGTAGACGTACTGCGTGATTACCCCACTGACTACGCCGAGAAGCCCCAACGTGAGCAGGATCCAGCCGATCGGATTGCGTGGCTGACGAGACGCGACGAGCGTCCCGATCACGGCGAACCCGACCGGAAGAACGACGTCGATCAGGTCGGCGTCGGCGTAGCTGTGGACCGCCGAGCGGTTCGCGATGAGGAACGCGACCACGACGAGCCAGCACGCCAGCCAGACCGCTGCGAGCGACCACGCCAGACGGCTGAGTCGCTCGTTCCTCACCTCGGGATCGGCCGTGCCCATCTCCGGGCATTCTCCCTCCGCGGCCATGTCGGCAGGAAGGAGCAACCGGGTGGTGGGTGAGAAGCCCAATCAGGCTCGCTCTCGGGGGCCCTTAGTCAAAGGGTCTTCACGAACGTGACCGAGGTCATAGTGAACGGGCCCGACGGTCTCGTGGGAGCGGTGGTAATAGTCGAGTTTCGGCCAGCCGAACCCGTACGGTCATCCGAACCCGAACGCGCTTGCCGAGCTCGACGGCGTCGGCGCGCAGATCTGGCGGACCGATCAGCATGGGGCGATCACGATCCGCTTCACGGATCAGGGGCCGGTGGTAGCGTCCGAGCGATGACGTCACCTTCCGCCGTCACCCTCCTCTGGGGCGAGGACCCGTACCTACTCCGCGAGACCGCGCCGGAGCTGGTCGCCTAGCGGCGACCAACCGAGGTCGACGCCAACGAGTGGCGGGGGAGCGAGCTCCAGGACCTGGCCACGGCGTCCCTCTTCGCTGAACCCGCTTCACGGGGTCTGTTCGGGTGCTCCAAGGGATGGAGCTGGCCCGCTTGAACGGCGGGCCAGCTCCAATCTCCTACGACATCAGGTCGCAGATGGAGACCGCGTGTCCCCTCATCGATGAGATGAGCGCGAACCCGTCCTCCAGCCCGTCGAACGTCAGGTTCCCGTTGGCGAGGACCCAACCGGTCCCCACCATCGGCGTCGTCCACTGTCCGGTGCCATGGATCGCGTTGCCGGCTGCATCGAAGAAGGTCGGCCCGGCGATCGCGAACGTCCGAGAGAAGCCGGTGTCGTCGCGCGTCCACGTGACGAACAGCTTGCCCCCAGCGAATCCGCTCGTCGGGTTCCCCGCGGCGTCGACGAACGTGATGCTGTGGGTGCTCCCACGGACCGTCGCCGTCATCGGGAACGAGCAGACATCGGGGAACGGGATCACGGCCACGAACGGACCGCCGTGGGAGATGATTGGCTGAGAGGCCGACGCGGGCAACGCGAGTCCCGCGAGAGCCCCCCACAGTCAATGTCGCGAAGGAGATGCTCACCGCGCTCGCGATGAGCAGGAGACCCGCACCTGCACGCCCTCAATGTATCGACCCCTCCGCGGGCGCCGCAGTGGAAAACCTATTTGACTTCAGTACTTCAAACGACCTAGGTTCAATGACCTAGCCACGCCCACGTTTGCGAAGTCGGGGACACGGAAGAGGGAAGGAGGACCAGGCCATCAGACGGCGTGGCATCTTCGCCCCTCGTCTAGGACGTCGATATCAGCCGCGAAATGAAGGGATCGAAATGAAACGGTTTGCACTCCTCGTGACCGGGGCCCTTCTGCTTGCACTCACGAGCCTGGCCACCGCCCCGCCGGCAGTGGCCAACAACGATCCGCACCGTGTGTTCTTGCCTGCCGGACCCATCGATCTGCCGGTGGGCTTCTGCAGCTTCCCGATGCACATCGACGTCGTGGCGAACAAGGAGTACGGGAAGATCACGACGCTGCCAGACGGGACGACGATCATCAAGGTGGCAGGCACCCTCAAGCTTCGGGCCACCAATGTCACCACTGGGAAATCCATTTTGCTCAACGCCTCCGGCCCGGCAACTATCACCATCTACCCGGATGGATCGGTGACGATCGATGCCACCGGCCACACGCTCAATTACATCCCAGCCGCCTCGGCTGGGTTGTTCGGATTTCCTGGGGTGATGCTGACTTCCGGCCAGTTCCACGAGACGGACGACCCGACCGGGACGCCCACGGCGATGAGTCTGACGGGACGCGCGACCGATGTGTGCGCGGCGCTCGGCTGACGCTGGCACAGAAGAAGGTGAACGCCGGAAGAGGTGGGCTTCCCCGCCCCGTCGCTTCCCCGAAAGGATGGGAGGGCTTCATGAAGCGGCTGACGCTGTTCATAGCGGTCGCCCTGCTGGCCACGCTCGCACCGATGGGATCGGCGTCCGCCAGGGGAGACGGCTGGACCTTCCTCGAGGCCGCGGACTTCACTGCCCCGGCGTGCGGCACGGACATCGCGGAGACCTTCGTCGCGAACAAGGAGTACGCGAAGTTCGCCGTCGATGCCGATGGGGTCCTGCACTTCATCGTCGTGACAGGGGTGCTCAAGGTCCGAGTGACGGACACCGCGACGGGCAGGTCCGTGCTCGTCAACGCCTCCGGGACGGGACACGATGCGCTCCTCTACCCCAACGGCGACTTCCTGTTCACCGCGGCCGGCCCCGCGTTGTTCATCCTGACCTCCGAGGAGGCCGCGGACACGGGGCTCCCGACGCTGTTCCTGAACAGCGGCAACTTGGTGATCCTGTTCAAGGCCGACGGCTCGGCCGAGGTACAACGCCTGACAGGGCACCTCACTGACCTCTGCGCTGCCCTCACGTAGGTGGTAGCGCGGGCGGAGCCGGGTAACTCCTCAAACCACGACCGCTGGAGAGTAGGCCGTCCCTAGAACCACCGATGGAGCCACCAACCCTCTCGACGAAAGGCGAAAAGAGGTGGCCCCAAGGTTAATCGCGACGCGGAGCCCTTGGTGACGGCGGTCGGACGAGAACGTTTGGGCCTGGGCAAGCGTGCCCGGCCCTGGAAAGGCGACGAGGCGCTGGCGCCTCTACCGGGTGGTGGATCAGCCCTCCTTAACACGCGCCTACGAGGCCGCCGCCCTTGTCCACGAAACGGCCACGGAGAGCCGCGTGCCCACCCAGCCCCTCACATGCACATCTTCGCCCTGGTGGTAAAACCCATTCTTGGGCCAGCCGAACCCGTACGGTCATCCGAACCCGAACGCGCTCGCCGAGCTCGACGGCGTCGGCGCGCAGATCTGGCGGACCGATCAGCATGGGGCGATCACGATCAGCTTCACGGATCAGGGGCCGGTGGTAGCGTCCGAGCGATGACGTCACCTGCCGTGGTCACCCTCCTCTGGGGCGAGGATCCGTACCTGCTCCGGGAGCGGGCGTTGGAACTGGTTGGGGACCGTCGGCCAACAGAGGTCGACGCCAACGAGTGGCGGGGGAGCGAGCTCCGGGACCTGGCGACCCCCTCGCTCTTCGGTGAGCCGCGCGCGCTCATCGTGACCGATGTCCGCGCGCTCCCGAAGGAAGCGATGGGCGAGCTCGGCGCGTACGTCGCTTCGCCGGATCCGGAGGCCCCCCTCGTCCTGTGTTGCGCGGTGGCCGAGCGCGGCAAGCCGCCCGCTGCGCTCCTCAAGCTGATCGAGCCCGTCGGCGGCATCACGCAGGTCCAGCTTCAACGGAAGGACTTCGAGCCGTGGCTCCTCCAACGTGCCAGCCGAGCCGGGGTGGACCTGACACCCCCCGCGGCCCGGACGCTGGTGGAAACGATCGGTCCATCGGCGGCGCAACTCGTGGGAGCCGTTCAGCAGCTCGCGGACGCCTTCCCGGCACAGCGGATCGGTCCGGCGGAGATCCATCGTCAGTTCCGGGGTCTCGGCGAGCAGAAGACCTGGGATCTGTGCGACAAGGCGTTCGGCAAGGATCTTCCGGGTGCGATCCGGGCACTCCGCTCGATCGAGGAGGGCGGTGACGAGGCGCTCATGGTCCTGGGAGGGATCGCCGCACGGCTCCGCGATCTGATCCGTGTCCGGTCGGTCTCGGATCAGGTGCCGTTGTCGCAGGTGGCCAAAGCCGCCGGTCTGCGATTCGACTGGCAAGCGCGACGCTACCGACAGCAGGCGGGCAACTTCTCGCTGGAGGAACTGGTCGCGATCCACCTGCACGTGACCGAGGCCGACAAGGCGCTCAAGTCCGGAGCGACCGGCGACGTCGTGATGCCCGCGCTGGTCGCCGCGATCGCCGCCTGAGGGCGCTGGGCCGCTGACGAAAAGAGACCGCTACGCGGCCGAGGTCTTGTTGACGGCCTTCGCGAGCCGGCTCTTCTTCCGAGCCGCCGTCCGCTTGTGCAGGACGCCCTTGCTGGCCGCCTTGTCCAGCGCCCGAGCCGCCTCGCGCTGACGCGCGATCGCGGTCTCCGCGTCACCTTCGCCGACCGCCGTCTGGACCTTTTTCGTCGAGGTCTTGAGCGCGCTTCGGACCGTCGTGTTGCGGTCGTGGCGCTTGTCGTTCTGCCGGTTCCGCTTGATCTGTGACTTGATGTTCGCCATGAAGGCCGGAGTCTACCAGTGCCCCTTGGTGCAGGTGGACCGAGGTGCTACGGTCTGGGCTCGCCACGAAGGTGGCCGGACCCCAGGGAGGTGACCGATGACGGTGCGGACGGTGGTTATCGCGTCGTGCCCTGGTTCCCTTCTGCCCAGCTCTTCCTGACCTGATCGAGGACCTCGAGGCACGGCGCTTCATCACCGTGCCCTCGTGGAGGTCCTCATGTCACGCGAACAACGCCGCGGTGTGCGGCGCGAGAAAGAACGCTCGTTCCGGTGCGGCCATTGCAGGCTGGACGTTCCGACCGACGCTTTCGGCACCGCACACCGCAACCATTGTCCGAATTGTTTGTGGAGCAGGCATCTCGACGATGATCGTCCGGGCGATCGCGCCGCGGACTGCGGCTCGTTGATGGAGCCGATCGCGATCACCGTGCGCGGGGACGGGGAGTGGATCCTGGTGCACCGGTGTACGGGCTGCGACGAGCTCCACCTCAATCGGACCGCCGGAGACGACAACCCACTGATCCTCTTGCGGGTCGCGGTCAGGCCGCTCGCGCAGCCGCCCTTCCCGATCGAACGGATCGGCAACCTCTGATTCGTGGCGTCCTCACCCGTACCATTGAGGCCTCGTGTCGACCGAGATCTCCCGCATCCGCAACTTCTGCATCGTGGCGCACATCGACCACGGGAAGTCCACGTTGGCCGACCGGATGTTGGAGCTCACCCACACGGTCGACGTGCGGGCGATGCGCGCGCAGTACCTCGATCGGATGGACCTCGAACGCGAGCGAGGTATCACGATCAAGGCCCAGGCGGTCCGTTTGTTCCACGAGGGCTACGAGCTCAACCTGATCGACACCCCGGGACACGTGGATTTCACCTACGAGGTCTCACGGTCCCTCGCCGCCTGTGAGGGGGCTATCCTCCTGGTGGATGCCGCGCAGGGCCTCGAGGCGCAGACCCTCGCCAACTACCATCTGGCGCGCGACGCCGGTCTGACGATCATCCCGGCACTCAACAAGATCGATCTCCCCGCGGCGGAGCCGGCGAAACGCGCCGAGGAGCTCGCGAAGCTGCTCGGGAGCGATCCGGCGGAGATCCTCCACGTCTCAGCGAAGACCGGCGAAGGTGTGGAGGACGTGCTGAAGGCCGTGATCGATCGCGTGCCCCATCCGGAGGGCGACCTGGACGCGCCGCTTCAAGCCTTGATCTTCGACTCCGAGTTCGACACGTACCGCGGCGTCATCACGTACATCCGCGTGAAGCAGGGGACGCTGCCCTCCAACGCCACGATCAAGATGTTCGCGACCCACGTCGCGTCGGAGGCCGAGGAGACCGGCGTCATGGCACCCGAAGCCACGCCGGTGGACGCCCTGGGTCCCGGCGAGGTGGGGTACCTCGTGACCGGCCTCAAGGACGTTCACCACGCCAAGGTGGGCGACACGATCACGCTGGCCGGCAAACACGGCGCCGCGGAGCCCCTCCCCGGGTACCGCGAACCGAAGCCGATGGTCTGGTCGGGGCTGTACCCGGCCGACGGGAACGATTACTCGGCGCTGCGCGAAGCGCTCGATCGACTGAAGCTCTCGGACTCGGCATTGGTCTACGAGCCCGAGACGTCGCAGGCGCTCGGGTTCGGCTTCCGTGTCGGGTTCCTCGGTCTCTTGCACATGGACATCGTCCGCGAACGTCTGGAGCGGGAGTTCGACCTCGAGCTGATCTCCACCGCGCCCAACGTGGAGTTCCATGTGTTCCGCGGCACCGACGAGATCATCGTGCACAACCCCGCCGAGATGCCCCCGGGCGGCGACTACGACCGCGTCGAGGAGCCCGTTATCTACGCCACGATCATCACGCCCTCGACGTACTTGGGTGCGATCTTCGAGCTCTGCCAGGCCCGCCGCGGCGAGATGGTGGACATGCAGTACCTCACGCCCGAGCGGGTCGAGGTCCATTACCTCCTCCCACTCGCGGAGGTGGTCTTCGACTTCTTCGACCAACTGAAGTCGAAGACGAGAGGCTTCGCGAGCCTCGACTACGAGCCCTGGGGTCTCCAGGAGGCGAAGCTCGTGCGGGTCGACATCCTGCTCCACGGTGAGCCGGTCGACGCGTTCAGCTCGGTCGTGCACCGGGACAAGGCGTATGAGTACGGCAAGAAGATGGCGGAGCGGCTGAAGGAGCTGATCCCGCGGCAGCTCTTCGACGTCGCGATCCAAGCATCGATCGGCTCGAAGGTGATCGCGCGCGAGACCGTGAAGGCCAAGCGGAAAGACGTCCTCGCCAAGTGCTACGGGGGCGACATCACACGGAAGCGGAAGCTCCTCGAGACCCAGAAGAAAGGGAAGGAGCGGATGCGCCGCGTGGGCAAGGTGGACGTCCCACAGGACGCGTTCATCGCGGCGCTCCGGGTCGACGAAGGGGCGAAGAAGAAGTGAGCGCGCCCGCCGGGATCTATGTCCACATCCCGTTCTGCCTCACGCGGTGCGGCTATTGCGACTTCAACGCGTACGCCGGACTGGATGAGCTGAAGCCGCGGTACCTCGCGGCGCTGTTCCGCGAAGCGGAGCTCGCTGCGCCCGGCTGGGCAGGGACCGATTTCGTGAGCGTGTTCCTGGGGGGCGGGACCCCGACGACGATGGAGCCGTCGGACCTGCGGGCTCTCCTCGCGCACCTGCGCGACCGCTTCGAGCTGACCCCCGAGGCCGAGGTCACGACCGAGGCGAACCCCGACACCGTTACGGAAGCGTCGTTGTCTGAGCTGCTCGAGGCGGGCTTCGCGCGGTTGTCGATCGGGGCGCAGTCCTTCGACCCGGCGGTCCTTCGGTCACTGGAACGGGTCCATCAGCCCACGTCCGTCCGCGCGGCGGTCGCCGCCGCCCGGCGGGCGGGCTTCCGCAACCTGAGCCTCGACCTGATCTACGGCGCGAACGGAGAGTCGCTGGAGTCCTGGCGTCGCACCGTGGACGAAACGGTTGCCCTCGGACCCGAGCACGTCTCGGCGTACGCGCTCACGATCGAGCCCGCGACGGCGCTCGGTCGAGCGGTCGCGGCCGGAGAGGTGCCCGGGCCCGATCCCGACCTGCAGGCCGACATGTTCCTCCTGGCCTGCGAGGTGCTCGACGCCGCCGGCTATGGCCACTACGAGATCTCGAACTGGGCTCGCCCGGGCTTCGAGTGCGTGCACAACCTCGGCTACTGGGAGCGGAGACCGTACGTCGGACTGGGCGCCGGCGCCCACGGGTACCGCGACGACGTCCGCTGGTGGAACATCCGACCGCCGGAGACGTACATGGAGAAAGTGGAGTCCGGTGAACTCCCGATCGGCGGTTCGGAGTCGCTCGACCCCTCCGACGCGTACCTCGAGGAGGTTTTCCTCAAGCTCCGGATCCTCGAGGGCGTGCCGGCGTCGTGGTTCGACGCGGGACGGTATGAGCCGTACGTGCAGAGCGGCCTCCTCCTTGATGACTTCGGTCAGCTGGTCCCCACGGAACGCGGGATGCTCCTGTTGAACGAGCTGGTGCTCGGTCTGACCGCTGGGTGACCCCTCGGGATCAGGGCGTGACGAGCGCGCCGCAGAAGTCCGTCCCACCCCCGTCTGGCAGGAACCCATCGAGCCCGACGGCCGAAGATCGTTCGACGTGATCGAGGTTCACCTGCTCGCCGTCAACGGACACGAACCGTTGGACGAGGTGCCACGTCGTTCCCCGGAGCTCGGCGTGCCAGATGTCGAGCTCGTCTCCGAGCCCTGAGTTCGGCTTCCCGATGGTCACGCAGTTCGCGCCGGCACGATAGTTCGGCGCGCTGCCCCAATCGAATGCTAGGGGCACGCGTCTCCCTCGGATCACCGTGGTCATCTGCGAGAACGGCGGGTCCGCGGCCGGCCGCAACCGATACAACTTGATCGAGTCGGCATCGGAACCGCCGACGACGATCGCCAGCTCGACGTGACCGTCGCCGTCGATGTCCGGCGCTCCGAAGATCCGACATCCCTCGAAGCAATCGATCGGACCGAAGATCTGTGGCTCCGGTCCGGGGCCGAGATTGCCTACGTTGAGACCCAGGTAGGTGTTCCGGCTATCGAGCTCCGCGCAGGGGGTTCCAGCCCTGCCGCGGCCGAAGAGGTAGACGGACCCCGTCGCGGAGAACTCCGAGAAGTACGTCACGCTCGTGGCGTGACAGGCGGGGAACGGGACGCCGGGGATCGTGGCCCCCCTGGTCGCCAAGGAAGGCACGGCCGACGAGATCGTCGACGTCGATGCGGGGCGGACCGATGCCACTCGTTCTGCGATGACATAGGCCATCGTTCCGGCCAGGGCGATGACGAGCACCAGACCGACGGTGCTCGCGCGCTTCATCCGCTCGCGTCGAACCCTCTTCCGCAGGATTCCGGAGAAGAGCTGCGGATCAACGGGTAGCTGCCTCTCCGCTTTGACGAATCGTTCCGTCAGATCGTCGTCAAGCTTCGACATCGTTCTCCTCCTGCTCGTCGATCCGCAGGCTCGTCGCGAGCGCCGTTCTGGCCTTGGAGAGCGAGTTCTTAACGGTTCCTTCGCTCACCCCGAGCGCGTCGGCGACCTCGCGCGTATCCAGTTGGAGGAAGTAGCGAAGGACCGAGATCTGCCGTTGCCGGCGCGGCAAGCCGGCGAGCGCCCGTTCGACATCGACGCGGTCGGCGCCCACGTCATCGCTGGGCGTCGCGGAGGCAAGGAGGGCGCGGGCCCGCCGTTCGGCGGTGACGCGTCGCCACCTACTCCGGGTCACGTTCATCGCCGTGACCGCGACCCAGGCCGGCAGAGACGCGATGATGTCTCCGCGGTCGCTCCGGATCCATGCGCGCACGAGCGCCTCTTGCACGGCATCCTCCGCGGCCGACACGTCGCCGGTCAGCAGCGCAACGGCGTTCACGAGTCGCGGATAGTCGTCACGCAGGAACTCCCTGATCGTCGTGTCGTCCAGCACGCACCGACTCCGACCTGAGACGCACAGGCCAGGCTATCCGTTGTCTCGAGCGCGTCGCTACGCCGGGGAGAACCAATCGACGCCGCAGGCTTGACTCGTGAGGCCGAACGGCGATGGATCGCTGGTCGGTTGCGCGAAATGCCGCGCGTCGACGACCGCGAACGCGCCAGACACGAGTTGGAGCTTGGTCTCATAAACGTTCTTGACATCTGCCCCTGGTCCCTCGATCGGATGTTCCGACCGCCAGAGGACCAGTACCGGCGCGGTGGGAAAACCCTCGCATCGGACAGCGGATGAGTAGCCTTCATCTCCGCCCGCGGAGAAGGTCAGTTGAGATCCGTCGGGGAATCCGTTCTCGGCGTTCCCCGTGGCAACGAATAGCGGATCGATGCCGGGCGAGTCGCTCCCCGACACGGACGAAGCGCCGTAGATGGCATACTCGGGCGTGGACGACGCCTGGAGCAGGACCACGAGCTCACTTGCTCCGTCCGCGTTGAGATCGGTGGCCGCGTACGTTTGACAGAGGAGGCAGCGAGGCAGCGTGGCGTAGGAACCATCGGCCAGCCCATCCCCATCGAGATCGACGGCGACGATCGCATCCCTCGTGTCCGACGCGCCGCACCGACCGTTCTTCAGGAAGGTCCCGACCCACGCCGCGTCCTGTTTGCTGTCTCCATCGAGATCGGCTTTGAGGGTCGACACGTCGCAGAGGGGTGCGTCAAGCCCGATGTCCACGGTCTCCGGGTTGGGGCCGGCCTTCGGGAAGTTCGCGGCCGATCCATAGAGGGGTGTTCCGCACAGCTCATTCCCCGGAGCGGGTGCGTCTGCGATCGGGACCCTGTCGTGCGAGGCCCCAACAACGGTCGCGGTGGCTCCGGCGATCCGAAGATCGGTGGTTCGGACGTCGGCGTTGGGATCCATCTTGTCCACGCCGAAGATCGTGAACGTGGTCCCGTTCGGAAGCGTGTCGCACCGAGCGCCTCCCGAATGCCCGACGACATCGACCCATGCGAACTGGAACGGTCCGGTCTGGACGTTCCCGATGGCTTGCGGATCGACCACGATGATCGGCTCCAGCGCCGCCGGCGACGTGGTCACCGCGTACAGCCACACCCCGTATCCGTCGGCTCCCGCAGTGGAGACCGCGATCTCCGACGTGCCATCTCCGTTCACATCCGGAGCCGCGAAGGCCTCGCACCCCACGGGTGAGAAGCAGTCCGTGAGCTCGGGTGCGGTGGCGTCGACCGTGCCGTTCCCGTCGAGATCGGCGCCAACGAACCGATGCCCTTCGCCGGGCTTCGGACAACCGTCGATCGCCTTCGTGAACACGTACGCGTTCCCTTGTGCGCCGGCGACCGTGATGGGCATCGACAAGACGTCGCAGATCGGGAACCCGAGTCCAAGATCTGGAGGCGTCTGCGTCGGCGTCGGGAGGGTGCCTGGGATGGGTTCGGTGTGGAAGGCACGACCCAGCGCCACGAACGCGCCGGTGGTCCCGACGAGCACCACGACGACCAATGCGACCGTTCCTGCCCTCCTGACGCCGGCCCGCCGGCGCTTCCGGGCGCCGAGGTGTGCAACGAGGTCGTCAGCGCCGGCGGCTTGCGGCGCTGCCTCCCGCATCCGGGTCCTCAGTTGGTCATCGATGCTCGGCATGGCTGTTCTCCTCATCGGGGTCCTCAACGAGCGAAAGCGCATCCGCCAGATGCGCGCGCGCCTTGAACAGCTGGCTCTTCACCGTGCCCTCGCTCGTTCGCATCTGCTTCGCGATCTCCTCCGTGCCGAGATCGAGGACGTAGCGGAGCACGGCCACCTCGCGCTGGCGCCGCGGGAGCTCCGCCAGTGCGCGGGCGATGTCGACGCGATCTCCGCTCGGCTGGACCGGTGGCGCGGCGAGCAGCTTGGGCCGGGCGAGCCGTTCCACGCGGAGGCGTCGCAGGCGGCTCCGGGACAGGTTCAGCGCCACCGCCGCGACCCACCGGTCAAGGGCCACGATCTGTTCACCGCGTTCGGTCCGTTCCCACGCGCGCACGATCGCCTCCTGGACCGCGTCCTCGGCCGAGGCGGCATCACCCGTCACGAGCGCCACCGCGCCGACCAGGCGCGGGTATCGCTCGCGCAGGAACTCCCGGAGCTCGACCTCGTCCACCGTGTCCCCCTCGACCGAGCCTAGGACGCCCGAGCCGTGGCCGCGGTTGCCTCGGGGGCGTCGATACCCTCGGGTATCGTGGGCGCCCATGCCGGAGGTCACCTGTCCGCGGTGCGAGACGCGCCAGCCGATCGAAGCCGGCGCGGCCGGCTACACGTGCATCGGATGCGGTGCGCGATGGGTGTTCGCCATGTGCGAGAACTGCGGCGAGCGGTTCCACATGCCGCCCGACACGACGTCGTGGACGTGTCCGAACTGCGGGCATCAGAACGGAGCGCCCGCTCGAGCGATCCCGGCCACCGCTCCGCCGGCGCCGGCGCCGGCGGGAAGTTCCTCCGCCGACCCGAGGCGGCGGCTCCGACTCGGAACCATCGCGTTGGTCGCGATCGCCGCGATCGTACTGGGGTCGTTCCTCCTCACCCGAGGCGATGGGACCACGGGAACGCAGAGCCCGAGTGCGGATGCCGTTGCCACGATGTGCCTGCACCTGCGCGATCTCCAGACCCCGCGCGTCGACGCGTTCACCCGCGCCGCGGCCGAACTTGCCGCCGACGCCGATGCGATCGACGCCGCAGGCAGCCCGCAGACGGCGGCCGCCGTTCGGAGGCTTCGGCGCGCGGTGGTCGGGTATCGCGACGCGCTGCAGACCCAGGGGGGCGACGACAGAGCAGCGGCGGCCGCCATGACCCAGGCGCTCGTCGATCCCGACATCCCCTGCTAGGGAGCCGAAAGGCCTCCGTCCGCACGGTGCTTAGCACTCTGGGGATGAGAGTGCCAGCTATCATCGAACCATGGCGGATCGCGGAGAGCTGGGACAGCGCAAGGCTGCCGTGCTGCACACCATCGTCGAGGAGTACGTCCGAACCGGTGAGCCGGTCGGCTCCAAGACGATCGCCGAGCGTGCCAGCCTGGGCGTGTCGAGCGCGACGATCCGCAACGAGATGGCCGCGCTCGAGGAGCTCGGGTTCCTGAGCCACCCGCACACGTCGGCCGGAAGGATCCCGACCGACGCCGGGTACCGGCACTACGTCGATACGTTGCCCGCGCGCGGTCGGCTGAAGGACGTCCAGCGGAGGGCTATCGCCTCGCACTTCGCCGAAGCGATCCTGGACCTCGAAGAGGTGCTCAAGGGCTCCGTGATGCTGCTCTCGCGGTTGACCCAGTACGCCGGCGTGGCTGTCCCGCCGGGAGCAGCGGAGGAACAACTCGTTCGGCTCGAACTGATCGACATGGGTCCGACGATGATGGTCCTGGCGGTCGGACAGCACGGTCGCGTCGACAAGCAGATCCTGGATCGACCCGAGCATTGGAGCGCCGAGGCGTTCCACGGGGCGGCGCGCAAGCTCCGCGGTTTGCAGGGCAAGACCTATTCGGACTCGCAGGCGAAGCTGCTGGAGCTGGCGGCGACGGTCTCCGCCGACGAGCACGATCTGCTGCTGCTGGTCGCCGACGTGCTGCGCCTCGCGACGCGCGGGGACCATGCAACCCACGTGATGGTCGGCGGCGTCGCGAACCTCGCCGATGAGGCGCAGACCTGGCGACGGGAGACCCTCCGGCGCCTCTTCGAGACGCTCGAGCGCGAACAGGAGATGCTCCAGGTCCTGCATGACGTCGCGGCCGATGACGTGAGCGTGACGATCGGGGCCGAGCATCCGACGACTGGAGGATGGGAGGCATCGATCGT
>Ga0307323_10000008_pt1 | contig 49741 bp, 44 predicted proteins | sample ER_DNA_381_FD_194496 | JGI IMG/M metagenome (GOLD analysis project Ga0307323, IMG submission 194496) | Bulk soil microbial communities from the East River watershed near Crested Butte, Colorado, United States - ER_DNA_381 | ecosystem: Environmental > Terrestrial > Soil > Floodplain | place...
CACCCAGCGCAGCACCTCCTCGGGCTCCTGCCAGGACGGGAAGGCCGCACCCTCGTCGGCGCCGACGATGAAGATCGCGTCGCCGAAGCGCCCGCCTCGCACGGCGTCGACGGTGAAGGCGTGCTCGTCGAGCATGACCTCCGCGGGGAGCTCGGCGAAGGCGGCGCGCGCGAGGCCCAGCCGCGGCTCGGCGCCCGCGACGACCTTGCGGTGGCCCGGGTCGGCCGCGACGAGCACGACCAGTCGGTCGATTGGCAGCTGCTCGAGCGCGGCGCGCGCCAGGGCGAGGTGACCGTTCTGCGGCGGGTCGAAGGTCCCACCGAGGATGCCGGTCACTGGAATTCCAGGACCTCGCCCTCGACGTCCACCTCGTCGCCTAGCCTCGCGCCTGCGTCGCGCAGCGCCTGCTCGAGCTCTTCCTCCGAGCCGGGCGTGCCCATGACCCGGAAGCCGCGGTCGGTGCGGAAGATCCGGAAGCGGCGCCGCTGATCAGGCTTGGGCCGGTAGACGAGGAAGCGCGGCAGCCCCTCCTCGTCGGGCCCGGGCGCCTCGGCCGGGGGGCACAGCTCGAACAACGCCCGGCGGAACTGCTCGACGCCGTCGCCGGTCGCGGCCGAGAGGGCGAACACGCGCAGGACGCGCCCGTCGTCGGGCTCGAGCTCGGGCGGCTCCGGCAGCAGGTCGGTCTTGTTCAGCACGACGACCTGGGGGCGCTCGGCCAGGCCCGCCCCGTACTCCTCGAGCTCGTGGTTGATCGCCTCGAAGGCGTGCGCCGGATCGTCGCCGGCGACGTCGATCACGTGCACCAGCAGCCGCGCACGCTCGAGGTGGGCGAGGAACTCGTGCCCGAGGCCGACGCCTTCGCTCGCACCTTCGATCAGGCCCGGCACGTCGGCGACGACAAGCTGCCGCTCGTCCGAGTCGACGGTGCCGAGCACCGGCTGCAGCGTCGTGAACGGGTAGTCGGCGACCTTCGGCTTCGCATTGGAGATCCGGGCCAGCAGCGACGACTTGCCCGCGTTCGGGAGCCCGACGAGAGCGGCGTCGGCGAGCAGCTTGAGGCGGAGCTCGTAATCCGCCTCCTCACCCGGAAGCCCGGTTTCGGAGAAGCGGGGCGCCTGCCGCGTTGGGGTGGCGAAGCGCTTGTTGCCGCGGCCGCCTTCGCCGCCGCGTCCCAGGACGACCTTCGCCTCCGGCGCGGCCAGGTCGGCGACCAGCTGCTCGTCCTCGTCGAGCACCTGGGTGCCGACGGGCACGCGCAGCTCGATGTCCTCGCCGGAGGCGCCATGCTTGCCGCTGCCGCCGCCTGCGCCGCCCTTGCCGGCCTTGAACCGCTGTTTCGCGCGAAAGGCGGAAAGGTCGCGCAGGTCGGCGTCGGCGACGAGCAACACATCGCCGCCGGGACCGCCGTCGCCACCGTCTGGACCGCCCTTGGGGACGTGCTTCTCGCGCCGGAAGCTGAGCGCCCCGTCGCCGCCCCGCCCCGCCTGCACGTGAATGCGGGCCCGGTCGTGAAACATGGCGCTATTCGGTGATCGAGATGAAGCGGCGCTCGCCGCTTGTCCGGAAAGCCACTGTGCCGTCGCGCTTGGCGAAGATCGTGTCGTCGCGGCCGATCCCTGCCCCGGCGCCTGGCCGGAAACGCGTCCCGCGCTGGCGGACGATGATCGTCCCAGCGGTGACATCCTGGCCGTCGAAGACCTTGACGCCGAGCATCTTCGGGTTTGAGTCGCGGCCGTTCCGCGACGAGCCGAGTCCCTTTTTGTGAGCCATCTAGTCCTTCTCCTTCGCTTCGAGCGCCGCGAGGGCCCCCTTGCGCTTCGCGTGGGCGCGCTCGTACTCCAGCGCCGCCTCGACCTGCTCGGGCGACCAGCGACCGATCTTCTCGTTGATGTCGGCGATCGTCATCTCGGCGTAGCCGCGCGGGAGCTTGTCCGGTGCGGCCTCCGCCTCCTGCTTGGCCGGAGCCTCCTGCTTGGCGGGCTCTGCCGCCTCCTTCTTCGCGGGCGCGCTGCGCTTGGCCGCCCCGCCGATCGACTCGATCTCGATTTGCGAAAGCTTTGCGCGAAAGCCGGTGTGGCGGCGGTAGCCGCTCTTGGGCCGGTACTTGCCGATCCGGATCTTCTCGCCGAGCGGCGACCCGACCACGCGAACGGTCACCTTCGACTTCGGCGCGAGCTCGAACTTGCCGTCCCCGCCGAGCATCAGCACCTCCGGATGAAAGGTCTTGCCCTCCTCCGTCGGGAGGCGGTCGACAAGCAGGCGCTCGCCTTCCTGGACGCGGTACTGCTTACCGCCGAGTGAGATGATCGCGTAGGCCATGGCACCGAAACGCGGGCGTTCGCCCGCGAGCAGGGAAGTGTAGCCGCGACGGGCCGTTCTCGGCAAAACACGGGTCTCGGCGGGATCTACGTCGTCTGGGTGCTCTGCGGCCTGGCCACGGTCGCCGTCTTCGAGACCTACTGGCGCTTCCCGCCGCATGACTTGTGGAAGGTCACGCACACCGGGCTCGTCGGCGGCGCGGGCCGGGCCTTCGTCTTCCTCAGCTACTCACCGGCCCTGGCGGCAATCCCCGTGCTGCTGATCGTCGCCGACCGCTTGGACAACCGCCGCACCCGGCTGCTCGCGCTCGTCTCGCTCGTCCTCTGCGCCACGGTCGCGATCCCCGGCGTGCAGACGCCGAGCCAGCTCGACCCGAGGTGGGCGTATCTCCCGGCCGTGATCGGGGTCGGACTCGCCGTCGGGTTGACAGCGTGGGCGAGCGCGCACGGGCGGCCCGAGGCGGTGCGCACGACGACCGCCGGCGACCTCGCGCGTGTGAGCGTCGGTGCGGTGTCGCTCTTCTTCGCGGCGCCCTACATCGCCGCCGAGCTCGGGTTCTTCCTCGACGGCGTGCCGTTGCTGGGCTGGATCTTCCAGACCGGCGCGATGCGGCCCGAGCCGGGCGCCGGCTACCTGCACGCTGCGGTTCATCACGGCCATCACCACGGGCTCGACGGCTTCCTCTTGGCCGTGACGGCGCTGCTGCTCTCGCGCCTCCTCGGCGGGATCCGAGCCCTGGGCCTGCGCACCGCCACTGCGCTCGTCCTCTCGCTGATGCTGGTCTACGGCCTGACGAACGAGGCGCAGGACCAGTGGGTCGAGCAGATCGTCAAACGCGGCTGGACCGACTGGGAGATCCCGAACGTGATGATCCCGTCGCTCTCGCTCGCATGGGCGGCGATGCTCGCCTGCGCGGCGCTCGTCTACGTCGCGTTCCTGCGATGTGAGCCGCTAGTCGCCCGGCGCTGAGTCGGTCTTCGCCGTTGCGGCGGCTCCGGACCCGGAGCCGGACCCGGAACGCCGCTTGCGGTTCCGGCCGCCGCGGGAGCCGCGGCGCGTCTTCTTCTTCGGCGTGGCGGGCGGCTCGGCGTCGCCGGATCCGTCCTCGCTCTTGGCGGCAGGCTCGTCCGGCTTGGACTCCTTCTCCGGCTTGGCCTGCTGCTCCGGCTTGGACTGCTTCTCGCGGCCGCCGAGGTGTGGATCGGGCAGGTGGATCCTGGGTGCGTCTCCGACCTCGCCGTTCCCGCGCGCCTGAGCCGCCGGCTGCTCAGCGCTCGCGCCGTTCGTCTCTGCGGCCGCGGGCTTCTTGCGCCGCCTGCGGCCTCCGCGGGAGCCTCGCCGGGTCTTCTTCTTCGGCGCCTGTTCCGTCGCGGCCTCGGTCTCTTCCTGTTCCTCTGTTTCTGTTTCTGTTTCTGCCTCTGCCTCTGCCTCGGGCTCCTCCGCCTCCGGCTCGGCTTCCTCCTCCTCGGGCTCCGGCTCGGCTTCTGCCTCCGGGCCCTCCTCGGCCTGCTTCTTCGTGGGCGGCTTGCGCGTCGGCTTCTCGGCGGCGCTCTCGGCCGTGATCGGCTCCTCTGGAGCCTTCTTGCCGCCGACGAGGCCGGCGTAGGCGACGCCGTCGAGCACGCGCTCGATGCGCACCTTGGCCTTCTTGCCGACGAGCCCTGCGGCGTTGCCGACGACGACGGTCAGGCCGTCGTCCAGCTTGCCGACCCCGGCGTTGACGTCGTAGCGTCCTACCTCGCCGAGCTTCAGGTCGACCTGCTTGCCCTCCTGGGCCGGGCTCTCGCCCCTGACGCTCTCGAGCGTGCCCTTGGCGAGCTCCTCGAAGTGGTTGACGGGCACGTCGTCGCGCGAGACGAACACGAAGCGCCGCTTCGTCTCCTCCTCGATCGCCATCAGCCTTGATGCGCCGGGGCCGATCAGGGTGTTGGCCACCCGCGAGTGCAGCTCGACCTTGAACGCCTTCGTCCGGGGAGCGCTCGCGGCCAGCGCGCGCAGGTGTCGCTCGACGTCCACCGCGGCCGAGGCCTCCGAGAGGACGACCCCGTCGCCGCCGCAGACGGTGCACTTGCGCGTGAGGATCTCGCGCGGCCCGTCGGTCACGTTCTGCCGCGTCATCTCGACCAGCCCGAGCGGCGAGATCTCGACCACGTAAGTCTTCGTCCGGTCGCGCTCGAGCTCGGTCTTCAGCGCCTCCTCGACGGTCGCCCGGTTCCTCGGATTCGCCATGTCGATGAAGTCGATGACGATGATGCCGCCGATGTCGCGCAGCCGCAGCTGGCGCACGACCTCCTTGACGGCCTCGAGGTTGTTCTTGGTGATCGTGTCCTCCAGCCGCCCGCCGGATGATTTCCCCCGCCCACCGACGAAGCGGCCGGTGTTGACGTCGATCACCGTGAACGCCTCGGCGTAGTCGAAGACGAGGTAGCCGCCGGAAGGCAGGTCGACCCGGCGCGAGAGCGTCGAGCGGATCTCGGCATCGACGCCCGAGGCCTCCATCAGCGGCGTCTTCTCGCGGTGGCGGACAACGCGGTCGGCCATGTGGGGCGAGGTCTTCTTCAGGTAGCCGACGACGCGCTTGTAGGTGCGCTCGTGGTCGACGAGCGCCCGCTCGAAGTCCTCGGTGAAGAGGTCGCGGATCACCCGCAGGGGCAGCTCGGCTTCCTGGTAGACGAGCGACGGCGCCTTGGCCGCCTTCGCCTGAGCCTCGATCGTCCTCCAGAGGCGCTGCAGGAAGACGAGGTCGCGCTCGATGTCCTCGGCCGAGGCGCCCTCGGCGGCGGTGCGGATGATCACGCCGCCCTTCTTCACGTCGAGGCGCTTGAGGATGTCGCGCAGGCGAACCCGCTCGTCGTCCTCGAGCCGGCGTGAGACGCCGAGCCCCTCGCCGTGCGGGACGAAGACGACGAATCGGCCCGGGAGCGAGATCTCGGTCGTGAGCCGCGCGCCCTTCGACTTCATCGGGTCCTTGACCGCCTGCACCATGACCTCCTGGCCACGGCTCAGCAGGTCCTGGATCTTGCGGCCGCGAGACTTCCCCTCCAGCTCGGGCGCGATCACCTCGTCGACGTAGAGGAAGCCGTTCTTCTCGAGGCCGATCTCGATGAACGCGGCCTCCATCCCGGGGAGGACGTTGTCGACCGTCCCCTTGTAGATGTTGCCGGCGATCGAGCGCCGTTCTGGCCGCTCGAGGTAGGCCTCGGCGACTTTGTCGTCCTCGAGCACGGCGACGCGCTGCTCGCTGACGTCGACCGAGATCAGCAGCTCGCGCTTCGCGGGCGGAAGCGGCGGGCGGCGGGCAGGCGTCCGTCGGCGAGGAGCCCGCTGCTTGCGGGCGGCCGGGCGGCGCTCTGGCCGGGCCTCGGTCTTCTTGGCCTCGGGCTTCGTGTCCGCCGTCTCGGCCTTGGCCTTAGCCTGGGTCTGGGTCCCTGCCGCGCCGGTGCGTTTCCGGCCGCGCCCTCCGCGGCTACCGCGGCGGCGCTTCTTGCGTGCAGGGTCTGTTGCGCCCGCCTCGGCGGGCGGGGGAGTTACGGTCTGGGTTGGTGCGGGAGGCGCGTCCTGGACACGGGCGCGCTCATCAGTAGACGGCTTCGGCCGCCTGAACCATCGAAGCAAGTGGAATCTCCTTTTTGGGCGCGCGCGCTGCCTTCGCCCGGATGAGACGGGCGGAGCGCGCGCTGCAGTGTGGTCAAACTCATCGGCATAAGCCGTCGCTACAGGCTAGCAGCGCCAGCTGTCGTTATCGATGCGCGGTTTTCAGGCGGCCGCGGCCGGCCTAAGCTTTGCGCGCTTCGTGCGCACCGCGCGAAGCCGCTGACTCAATCGGGCATACGCCCAGGGCTCGACCTCTCGGTAGCGCGGCTCGGTCTGACCCCGCGTCGCCTCGAGATATTCGAACCAGGCGTCGGCCTCCTCGATCATCAGCAGCTCCTCGGCTTCTCGTCTGTGGGCCATGGCGGGATGGTAGGTCCGCCCCCGGACGGAGGGACACGGGGGAAACCCGGTTTCCCCCGTGAACCCCCTCGCGAGGTTGACGCGCGTCCCGCGAAGAAAGGTTCCGGCGGGCGAAGCCCGCCTCCGCCGAGTGAGAACACGCTCGACCAGTCGAGGGTGGAGCTTCCATCCCTCCCAGGTCTGGTTCTTTTAGTACCTAGCGGCTGGATCGACGAAGATGTGGGTGTGGTGGAGGGGTCGTTTGTCCCGTCCGGATTCGTCGTCCCGCTCGCTCTCACGACGGAGCAATTCAGGCTCGAACCACTCGGGCCGCAGCACAACGACTCCGACTATGAGGCGTGGTTGTCGTCGGTGGAGCACATCCACATGACGCCCGGCTGGGAGACGAGCTCCTGGCCCGACGACCGCAGCGTGGTGGACAACCTGCGCGACCTGCAAGCGCACGCCGCCGACTTCGACAACAGGGCAGGCTTTACCTACACCGTCCTCAATCCTGCGACCGGCGAGGTGATCGGCTGCGTGTACATCTATCCCGACGACAGCGAGCAGCACGACGCGCGTGTGCGCTCATGGGTGCGGACGAGCCGGCCCGAGCTCGACGTTCAGCTGTGGCGGGCGGTCACAGATTGGCTCGCGGACGAGTGGCCGTTCGAGCGTGTGGCTTACGCCGAGCGCGCCGACGACGTCTGACGCTTACCGCTTGAGGGCTGGCTTAGGGTCGCGCTCGGGTGACATTCCCGGACGCTGGCCCATGCGACGGTCGATCGCGCTAGCCCAACGCCTTGACCATGATGAGACACGGGTTCGCCTCGCCCCAGAACGCAGTCGTCTCCTCCAGGCCGATGAAGCCGAGCGCCTCGTAGAAGGACCGTGTCCGGGCGTAGTAGACGTCGGGATCAGATGGGCCAAGCGTCTTCACCTGCAGGAGGCGGGTCTCGTTGGCCGTAACCTGGGCTGCCGCAGCCTCAAGTAACTCTCGTCCAACTCCGCGATGGTGCCTGTCGGGAAGCACGCCCATTGCCACGATTTCCGCCGAGCCGGCCGTGTGCTGCTTGATCGTTTGACCATGATGAGACACGGGTTCGCCTCGCCCCAGAACGCAGTCGTCTCCTCCAGGCCGATGAAGCCGAGCGCCTCGTAGAAGGACCGCGTCCGGGCGTAGTTGACGTCCGGATGAGATGGGCCAAGCGTCTTCACCTGCAGGAGGCGGGTCTCGTTGCCCGCAACCTGGGCTGCGGCACCCTCAACTAACTCTCGTCCAACTCCGCGACGGTGCCTGTCGGGAAGCACGCCCATTGCCAGGATCTCCGCCGAGCCGGCCGTGTGCTGCTCGATCGTGAGAAAGCCGACATCGCGCGTTGCCTCCGAAGCGATCAGCGTCGGCAGCGTCCTCGCTGCCTCCACGTAGCGGAGCAGCGGCTCTTCAAGGCCAAACCATTCCGGCAGGGCACGCATCACCGCCTCGGCAACACGAGCGGCGCGTTCACCACTGCAAGCCCGCTCAATCACACCACTGATGGTACGGGCCGTCCTACAGGCGTCAGGTGACATTCCCGAACGCTGGCCGAGCCGAGAGTCTCGTAGCCGACGCTCGGGGACTTCGTTAGGCACGTTGCGACCCGTCGAGTGCGCCGCTCTTCTCAGACCGGTCGTTGGTACCCGAGAGCGTCGAACGCGGCCGGATAGACGATCCGACCGGCGAGGTCGGGGCTGTATCCCGGGAGCCGCTTGACCATGAAAGCGTCGTCGGGGATCTTCGGATGCGGGGAGATGAAGCCGAGCGCGCTCGCCTGCTCGAAGCCGAAGCGAGGGTAGTACGCGGGAATGCCCTCGACCATGACGGCAGGCTCGCCTGCTTCTTCGGCGCGGCCGAGCGCGTCCCGGATCAGCCGTGCCCCCACACCGATGCGCTGGCGGTCAGGCCGAACCGACATCGGCGTGAGATTGAGGATCCTTGTATGGGATCCGCCTTCAACGCCGACCCAGCTCAGCATCACGTGAGCAATCACACCGGAGGAGTCCTCGGCGACCAACGCCAGCTCCGGAATGAACTGTTCCGACGCCCGAATGCGCTCGACGAACGACGCGACCTCGTCGGGGTGTCCGACGAATGCCGCGCGGACCACTTCTGCGATCACGGGACGGTCCGCGTCGCGCTCGGGACGGATGACGACGCCCTCGGCCACGGGTGGCGATGGTAATTGGGGCATGCCGTTCGCGCCTCCGGCCACGCGCCCCCACCGGAACGCTAGGAACGGTGCTGGGGCGGCAGGCACAGGTGGTGGTAGGTCATGCGAGCATGCCTTGATGAGGCTCGCCGACCTCAGCCGCCTGGCAGCTCAGCTTGACGGCGTCGCCGAGCGTCGCCGCGACGGCCTACTCGACTGGCGGTACCGGGGGCGTCTGGTCGCCCGGCAGCTCGACGACAGCCACGTCGTCATCCGAGCGTCGTTCGACTTTCGAGATTTCCTGCTCCAGTCGTTCCCGGACACGTTCTCGGTGCCAAAGCGCTTCGCCAGGCACATGATGATCGTCGCCGACCTCGAGAACGGAAATGCCGACGTCATAGAAGACGCCGTCATCGCCGCCTGGGAGCTCCAGTCCGGCAGGTGACATTCCGAGACGCTGGCACACTGCCCACGCCGAGCTCACCGCATCGCCAGGACCCACTGGAAGGTCGCGTCGCCATCCGGCTCGCGGAAGGTAACAAGCTCATCGCGAAGGATCTTGAAGCCCGCTTCCCGCACGAGCCGCGTATTGGTCTCGGGTGGGAAGCTCGAGAAGAACGTCGGTGCACCAAGCCAGTCTCCGGTCCAGCCCTCCGTATCGCTCGTTCCAAGCGCCGTCATCAGCAGACCGGACGGGACAAGCCACTGGCGGATCCGCGCGAACGTCGCCGCAAGCAGCTCCCGCGGGACGTGATTGAACGCATAGAACGAGACGACCGCGTCGAACGACTCCGGTTCGAGCTCGAGCGCGGTGAAATCGGCGTGGACAAACTCGGCTCCCGGCACCGCGGCTCGGGCACGGCGCACTTGTTCCGCCGAGACATCAACGCCGCTCACCTGGAAGCGCGTGGCAAGGCGCTGCGTGTCGGGCACACCTGCCCCGCAGCCGAGCTCGAGCACACGCGCCCCGTCCTGCAGCCGCGACACGAGCTCTGCCTCCCACTCGCGGCGCGGATCGCCCACGATCCGATCGCGCCACTCGGCGAAGCGCTCGCCGATGGCGTCGTAGCCACGACCGACGAGCTCCGTCCGCGGATCGGTCACGTCAGAAGGCCACTACTCGTCGGCCGCCTGGCACGGGGTGGCCGCTTGCTTACTACCGGTAGGCCTTGGGCCTGGCTGCGCCGCGGATGTAGATCGCCTGCAGGACGCCCATTGCGAGCAGGTTCGCGATCAACGCCGAGCCGCCCACGCTGACGAACGGGAGCGGAATTCCCGTCACCGGCGCGACGCCGATGTTCATGCCGACGTTGACGAACACCTGGAACAGGAACGCGAACACGATCCCTGCCGCGGCGATCGCCGAGAAGGCGTCGCGCGCGATCGCGATCACCTTCAGGCCTCGCCAGACGACGAGCAGGTAGAGCAGCAGGAGCACGGAGACGCCGACGAAGCCGCGCTGCTCGGCCAGCGAGGCGAAGGCGAAGTCGGTCGCGTGCTCGGGCAGAAAGTTCAGGTTCGTCTGGGTCGCTCCGGCCTCGCCGCGGCCCTTGACACCTCCGGCGCCGACGGCGTTGATCGACTGCGCCACGTTGTAGGTGGCGCCGGCCGGGTCGGAATCGGGGTGCGTGAAGCCGGTGATTCGCTTCGCTTGGTAGTCCTTCAAGACGTGGACGCCGCTCGCCGGCAGCAGCCACAGCACGGCCATGATCATCACCACCGTTCCGGCGGCCAGCGCGGCCAGGTGCACCCAGCGCACCCCTGCCACGAACAGCACCGCCGCGAGCGCGGCCGCATAGACCATCGCGGTGCCGATGTCGGGCTGGATGAAGACCAGCAGGATCGGGATCAAGCCGAAGCCGATCGCCTCGAGCACGGTGCGGCTCTCCCCCACCCGCCGCGCGCGGTCGGCGAGGAAGCCGGCGAGGAAGAGGACGAACAGCAGCTTCCCGAACTCGGACGGCTGGAAGCGGAAGAAGCCGATGTCGAGCCAGCGCTTCGAGTGCCTCGAGACGGTGCCGCCGAGGAGCACGAGCAGCATCAGGCCGGCCGTGCCGACGTAGATCGGGCGCTTGTACCGGCGGTAGATCTGCGGGTCGACGAACAGCAGCGCCACGAAGCCGAGGCAGCCGACAGCGGCGTAGACCGCCTGGCGGACGACGAAGTAGTTCGCGTTCCCGGTCACGTCCCGGGCCGTGATCCCGCTGATCGCCCAGAGGCCGTACGCGAGCAGCGCCACCATCCCGCCGAGCAGGAGCCAGTCGATCCGGCGGATCGCGGAGGCGACCTCGACGGCTTCCGTCCTGTGCGGCCGGAGTCCGCGCGCCCTGGTGTCGACGGCCTCGATCGTCATCTAGTCGGAATGGATCGCTCCGAGCGATCCGCTGCGGTGGAAGTACGACTCGAAGACCTTCAGCGCCGCGGGAGCGGCCGCGTCGCCGCCGTGGCCGCCGTTCTCGATCAGGGCACAGACGACGAGCTCGGGGTTCTCACCCGCGGCGGCAGGCCCGTAGCCGCACCACCACGACTGGTCCTGTGAGCCGAAGTAGCCGAACTGCGGCAGCTGGACGATCTTCTCGGCCGTCCCGGTCTTGCCGGCGATCGCCACCGGGAAGTTGCCGAAGACGCCGTAGCCGGTGCCGAGCGGGTCGTGGGTCGCGCGGTAGAGGCCGTCCTGGACCACGTTCAGCGCCGTCGGCTCGAGCCCGACCGGTTGCGGGGCCGGCTCGATGAAGCGGTGGACGATCCGCGCGGGCGAATGCGGCGCGCCTCCGCCCTCCTGCACGTCCTGGACTAGGTGGGGGCGCACGAGCCTGCCGCCGTTGGCCACGAGCGCGTAGAAGCGGGCCATCTGCAGCGGCGTCACGAGCAGGTCTTTCTGGCCGATCGTGAGCTGGATCGAGTCGCCCGTCTTCCAGAGGCGGTCGACCTGCCAGTTGCCGGGGTCGGTTTTCGGCGTGAAGTTCCGCTTGCGCCACTCCGGTGTCGGGAGCAGCCCCGCCGATTCCGGCGCGATGTCGACGCCGGTCTTGCGCCCGATGCCGAACTTCGAGGCCCAGAGCTGGAGTGGGTGGCCCTGGCTCGGCGGCAGCTTGTAGAAGTCGAGACCCAGCTGGTAGAAGAACGTGTCGCACGAGACGGCGAGCGCGGTCGGCAGCGTCATCATCGTGTTGATGTACGGGTCCCAGTTGTGGAAGACGCGGTCGACCTGGCCCGAGCCGTCGTCCTTGTAGACGGTGTAGCTGCCCGTGCAGGGGAGCTCGCTCGCGGAGGAGATGATCCGCGTCTGCAACGCGGCGAGCGCGGTCACCGGCTTGAAGGTCGAGCCGGCCGGATAGAGGCCATCGACGGCGCGGTTGAGCGACGGGTAGTTCATCGTCGCGGCCCTCGGGCCGGCCAGGCCCGCGTTCGCCAGGCGGCGGGAGCTGACGCGGCCCGCGTACAGCTTCGGCTCGTAGGTCGGGTTCGAGGCCATCGCGAGGATCGAGCCGTCGTGTGGGTCGAGCGCGACGATGGCGCCGCCGTTCGCCGCCCACTGGCTGTTTCGCTGCGCCTTGTCGATCCCGTACACGAGCGCCTGCTCGGCGGCCCGCTGGAGGTCGACGTCGATCGTCAGCTTGATCGACTCGCCCGCGGCGGGCTGGCGCTCGGTGACCAGCGGGCTGCGCGGCCGGCCTAGCGAGTCGACTCGCAGCTGCGCCAGGCCTGCGTGTCCTCTCAGGTACTGGTCGTACGTTGCCTCGACGCCCGCCTCGCCGATCTTGTCCCCGGCCGCATAGCCCTTGCGCTGAAGGGCCTTGAGCTGCTCGGGCGAGATCTCGTTCACGTAGCCCAGCACGTGCGCGCCCACCGAGCCGTACGGGTAGCCGCGGATGAACGTGTCCGTGACGCGGACGCCCGGGAACTCCCCGTTCCGCTCGATCAGGTAGTTGATCCGGGCCGTTCGCTTGATCGTCTCGCGTACGACGACGGGCGTGATCGGGTCGTTCCCGCGGCGGTTGATCGCGCGTACCAGCTCCGGCACGGGGACCTTGACCACCTTCGAGAGCCGCTTCAGCTCGGCGAGCCGGGCCGCCCAGGTATCTGGCAGGTCGGCCGGGTAGAGCAGGACGGCGGTGCCCGGGATGTTCCTCACGAGTGCACGTCCCTTGCGGTCGAGGATCTGGCCGCGCGGCGCCTCGATCCGCACCGAGCGGACCTGGTTGTCCAGAGCGGCGCGCAGGTACTGCGGGCCCGAGAGAACCTGCAGCGCCCAGAGCCGGAAGAAGAGCACGCCGAACGCCGCGAGCGCGACCGCGCCGAAGATCGCGATCCGCAGCGCGAGCTGCGGAGTGAAGCGGTATGGCCCCTCGACGCGCGGGTCGGGAGGCAGGAAGCGGTCCGAGCGCGAGCGGCCGGCGCGCGGGCCCGAGCTAGCCAAGGAGCCGCACCTCGGTCGCTCCCTCGGGCTGCGAGCCGAGCGCGAGCACGCGCCGCGTGAGGGCGTAGACAGGCAGGGTCAGCAGCAGGTTCAGCGCGACCTTCGGCGGGAGCGCCTCCAGCAGCACGCGCCGCGCCGAGACCGTGTCCCCGAGCAGGTAGTGGAGGATCAGCGCGCCGATCTGGACGAGCACGGTTGCGACGGCGACGGACACGAACGGCGCGTGGACGCGGTCGCGCCCGGTCGTCTCGCCGTAGCGGCCGATCCAGTAGCCGGCGATCGTCAGCAGCAGCGAGGTGACCCCGAGCGTGGCGAGGTTCGCGGTGTCGACGATCAGGCCGGCGAAGAACCCCGCGCCCGCTCCGTAGATCGAGCCGCGCAGCAGCGCGATCGCAACCAGCGTCAGCAGCACCACGTCGGGATAGCCGCCGAGGATGTCGATCTCCGAGAAGATCGTCACCTGCAGGATCGCGGCCGTGAAGACGAGCAGCGCCACCTTCGCCGGCTCGAGGAAGTTGATGCTCACCGGCCCCTGTTCTTCGGGACGAGGACGATCACGGACGTGAGCGAGTCGAAGTGGACGGCCGGCGCGATCTGCGCCTGCCAGTAGAGGTCGACCTCGCTTTGCAGGGCGCCGCTGACGTAGCCGATCAGGATCCCGGCCGGGAAGAGCGCGGTGAGGTTGCCGACCTTCCAGTACTGCGTGACGATCGTGTCGCCTCGCCTCAGCGTCTGCGCCTTCTGCACCCGCTCGAGGGTCAGCGTCCCGCGGCCCTGCCCGTGGCCCACGAGACCGATTGCCCTCGTCTCGAAGTCGCGGGCGGAGACGCTGAGGTTCGGGTCGGTCAGCAGGGTCACCTGCGACTGGTGGCTCGCGACCGAGCTCACCTTGCCAACGAGCCCGTCGGACGTGACCACCGCATCGTCGACGCGGATCCCGCTGCTCGAGCCCGCGGCGATCCCGACCTCCTGCTGGAACTCGCTCGGTGGCCGCGCGATGATCGCGGTCGTGACCGGCCTGTAGTCCTTCGGGAAGGCGGGCGAGCCGATGTACTGCAGCTGGCGCTTGAGGTCGGCGTTCTCCTCCAGCGCGTTCGTGCTCTGGATCAGTTGCCCCGTTACCTGGTCGAGCTTCAGGCGGAGGCGCCCGTTCTCGGACTTCGCGTGGATCAGGCCCGCGAACCAGCCGTAGGCGTCGCGGAACGGCCGTGCAATGCGCTCGGCACCGACCTCGAACGGGCGCAGCACGCTGGCCCCCGCGCTCTGGACGCCGTGGAGGCCGCCGCCCGCGGGCTCGCGGAAATAGATGGTGATCAGGACGATCGAGAGCAGCACGAGCACTCCCGCCACGATGCGCCGCTTGAGGGCGGTGCTACTGCGGGAGGACGACCCGGTGGGCCTGGAGCGCGGAGCGGGGGACCCCAGGACCGCAATCCGTGCGCTGCGGTTCCTGTGCTGCACGAGAACGGCCTAGTGTAGGCAAGACGGCGGCGGGCCGCGAGTCGGAGCTAGTTGTAGGGCCGGTGGTTGTTGCGGCGCTTGGCCGCCTGGCTGCGGTGGATCGCCTCGAACTCTTCGAGGCTGCGGCCGGATCCGACCGCGACGCACGTGAGCGGGCTCTCGGCGAGGTGCACCGGCATCTGGGTCTCGTGGCGCAGGCGCTCGTCGAGCCCGTTCAGGAGCGCGCCGCCGCCGGCGAGCACGATCCCGCGGTCCATGATGTCGGCCGCGAGCTCGGGCGGGGTCTTGTCGAGGGTCGACTTGATCGCTTCGATGATCTGGCCGACCGGGCCGTCGAGCGCGCGGCGGACCTCTTCGCTCGAGAGGATGACCGTCTTCGGCAGGCCGGTAAGCATGTCGCGGCCGCGAACCTCGGCCTGCACCTCCTCGCGCAGGTCGAAGGCCGAGCCGACCTCGAGCTTGATCTCCTCGGCGGTCTGCTGGCCGATGAGCAGCTTGTACTCGCTCTTGATGTGGCTGATGATCGCCTCGTCCATCTCGTCGCCGCCGACGCGAAGGCTCTGGCTGACGACGATCCCGCCGAGCGAGATCACGGCGACCTCGGTGGTGCCGCCGCCGATGTCGACGATCATGTTCCCGGTCGGCTCGGCGACAGGCAGGCCGGCCCCGATCGCGGCGGCCATGGGCTCCTCGATCAGGTAGGCCTGGCGCGCGCCCGCGCTCAGCGTCGCCTCCTCGACCGCGCGCTTCTCCACCCCGGTGACGCCCGAGGGGACGCAGACCACCACGCGCGGGTGCGCGAAGCGATGCTGGTGCACCTTCTGGATGAAGTGGCGCAGCATCTGCTCGGTGACGTCGAAGTCGGCGATCACGCCGTCCTTGAGCGGGCGGATCGCGGAGATCGTCCCCGGGGTGCGGCCGAGCATGCGCTTGGCCTCGACTCCGACCGCGTGCACCTCACCCGTGCGCTGGTCGATGGCGACCACGCTCGGCTCCGAGAGCACGATGCCGCGGCCGCGCACGTAGACGAGCGTGTTGGCGGTTCCGAGGTCGACGGCCATGTCGCGGCCGCCGAAGCCGTTGAAGTACCCCATGAGACCCATCAGCCCGCACGAGTCTAGCGACGAAACGCGGTTTGTCCCGCATTTCCAGGGCCTCTCGGTCAGCCGAAGCCGTAGACGCCCGCGAAGCGCTCGGCCAGCAGGCGCACGAGCAGCGCTGCCGGTAGGCCGACGACGTTCAGGTAGTCGCCCTCGATTTGCTCGACCAGGGACGCACCGAGGCCCTGGATCGCATAGGCGCCGGCACGCCCTTCCCACTCGCGCGCCGCGACGTAGTGCGCGAGGTCGCGGGCGGTCAGAGGCCGGAAGGTGACGCGCGTCACCTCGCGGTGAACCTCCTCCCAGGCGGGCGTGAGCAGCGCGAGGCCCGAGACGACCTCGTGCGTCTTGCCCGAGAGACTCTCGAGCATGTCCTCCGCCTCCGCGCTGGTCTCCGCCTTGCCGAAGAGTCTGCCGTCGCAGAGCACTTCGGTGTCGCAGCCCAGCACCGGCCGGTCGCCCGCAACGTTGCCGACCGAGCGCGCCTTGCCGACGGCGTGCGCGACCGGGTCGCCGTCGGTCTCGTCGTAGCTCGGGGCGACGACGTCGAACGGGATCCGCAGCTGCTCGAGGATCGCCCGCCGCCTGGGCGAGGTCGAGGCGAGGATCAGCGGCGGTGCAGGCGGGACGCTCAAGCGACCTTGCGTGCCCGCCAGATCTCCTCCGACGGCCAACTTCGCGCCCACTCCGGCCCCGGAAGCGCGTCGTAGCGATGCCGCTCGGCATTCGGTGGCGCCTGAAGTTCGATCAGGTCCTCGACCTCGAGGCCGTTCGCGCGCAGGAGCCGGATCCAGTCCCCGTAGCCGAGGTGGAAGTCGATCCCGTCCTCGTCGGGCCACTCGAATCGGTGCATCCCGAAATACGGGCGGCGAAGCTGCTCGTTCGGCGGGATCTCCTGCTCCTGGAAGGCAAGCACGAGGATCGTCCCGTTGACGAGGAAGACGAGCTCGCCGCCAGGGCGCAGCAGCCGCGAGGCCTCCGGGATCCACAGATACGGGTCGGCCCAGATCGAGGCGCCGTACTCGGAGACGGCGAGATCGAACGACGCGTCGGGCAACGGAACGTCCTCGGCGCTCGCCTCCACCAGCGGAAACTCGAGCGCGTGCTTTGACTGCATCGCGCGCGCGGTCTCGAGCTGGGCCGGGGTGATGTCGACGCCGGTGACACGCGCGCCGCGCCGGGCGAGCCAGGCCGAGATGTAGGCCGTCCCGCAGCCGAGCTCGACGACGTCCTTCCCGGCCACGTCCGGCAGCGCGTGCACCTCGGCGTCGGGGATTTCCCAGACGCCCCAGGTGACGTCCTCCTGCGCCCAGGCGCGCTCGGCGTTGGCCGCGTACTCAGGCGCCTGCGCGGTCCAGGCATCCCGATTCCGCTGGGCGTGCTCAGTCAATGTCATGACTTCCGCACCTTCCAGATCTGCTCCATCGGCCAGCGCCGGGCCCAGTCCGTCTCCTCGGCTGAGCGATACGTCGACTCAGCGCCCTCGGACGGCTGCACCTCGATCAGGTCCTCGATCACGAAGCCCGAGCGCCGGAAGAGCCGGATCCACTCGCCGATCGGGAGCATGAACTCGACCGACCCCTCGGGCGTCTCCCAACGGTGCATCCCGAAGTAGTCGCGTTGCAGCCGGTCCGAGAACGTGTCGGCCTGCTCGTCGAACGTGATCCAGTCAAGCGGCGTGGCGCCGCTGAAGACAAAGAGCCCGCCCCGCCGCAGCACCCGGGCTGTCTCGGGCACGAACAGATACGGGTCGGAGAAGGTCGGCGCGCCCCAGTCGGCTGTGGCGACGTCGAACGAGGCATCCTCGAGCGGGATCGCCTCGGCGCTCGCGTGCAGGAGCGGGAACTCGACCCCGGCCGCCTCGTTTCCCGCGCGGGCGCGTTCGAGCCGCGCCTCCGAGTTGTCGAGACCAACCGGTCGGGCGCCGGCACGTAGGAGCGAGCGGCACCAGTCGCCGGAGCCGCAGCCCAGCTCGAGCACGTCTTTGCCCTCGACGTCGCCGAGCACCTGCAGCTCGGCCTCGGAAATCTGCCACAGGCCCCAGGCCATCCCACGCTCGATGAACTTCGCGTTCCGCTCGTCGTACTCGGCGCTCTGGTTGTCCCAGAACTCGCGGTTCTTGAGCGCGTGCTCGGTGAGCTCAGGCCCGCTCATCGCCGAACCAGAGCTCGAGCTCGCGTTGCGCCGAGTCCGGCGAGTCCGAGCCGTGCACCAGGTTGTCCGGCATCGCGAGCGCGAGGTCGCCCCGGATCGTCCCCGGAGCGGAGTCCGTCGGGTTGGTCGCGCCCATCGTCGTGCGGACGACCGAGATCGCCGACTCGCCCTCGAGCGCGAGCGCGAGCGTCGGCGCCGAGGTGATGAACTCGACCAGCTCGCCGAAGAACGGCTTCTCCGCGTGCTCGGCGTAGTGGCGCTCCGCGAGCTCGCGGTCGACCTGGACGAGCCGCGCCTCGCGAATCGCGAGACCGCGCCGCTCGAAGCGTCCGAGGATGTCGCCCGCGAGGCCGCGCTGCACCGCGTCGGGCTTGATCAGTACGAGTGTGCGCTCGACCGCCATCGGCGGCGGAGTCTACTCAGTGACCTAAACGCTGCGCTCTCGCCGGGGCGGCGTGAGTGCCTGTGTCTGACCGAGCGGCTCGACCGCCGAGGGCTCGACCGGGGTCTCGCAGTACGGGCAGACCTGCCACAGCGCCTCGAGCGGCTGCTTGCAGGTGCGGCACGACTGGCGCAGCCGCGTCGTGCAGACCGGGCAGACGAGGAAGGAGGCGTCGACCTCCGCGCGGCAAACCGGGCAGTGCATGTCGCGCCGGGTGAGCCGCTGCTCCATCGCCTTCATCTCGAGCTCCCGCTCGCGCACGTCCTCGAGGTACTCGGGCGGGCGGAAGAGCATGTAGATCAGCGCGCCGACGAACGGCGGCACGAGGCCGAGCAGGGTCGCCATCGCGACCAGCCATGGATCCTCGATCCGGCGCCGCGCGTCTTTGTTGACCCAGAAGGCGACGGACAGCCAGAACACGGCGACGAAGAAGAGCGTCAGGTTCCGGATCACAGCCCAGGTGCTGGCGCTGAAGAAGTCGAAGATTCCGTTGTCCGCTACTGGGGCCACTCGCCTCCCTCAGAGGAGGAGCTTCCCGACGAGGTAGCCGGCGCCAAACGCGAGGCCGACGATCGTCAGGACGACGATGACGGCGACCACGAAGACGCTCAGGCGCTCGCCGAACTGCCCCATGGTACGCGCTGAAGTCGGACGGTGAGGTCGGCCAGGAGATAGAGCGAGCCGGTGACGAGCACGGCGCCGTCGTCGCCCGCCAGCTCGCTCGCGCGGTCGAGCGCCGCGGCGGGGTCGGCGACCGCCTCGACCCGCTCGAAGTGCGGACTCGCGGCGCGCGCGAGCTCGTCCGCGGGCAGCGCTCTCGCGCTCTGTGAGGCGGTGGCGACCAGCGTGTTCCCCGCCTGCGACAGGGCGGCCAGCATCGCCGCCGCGTCCTTGTCGGCCAGGATCGAGGCGACGACCACGTAGTCGCGTCGCGGGAGGCGGTCGAGCAGCCACGCGACGCCGGCGGGGTTGTGCGCGCCCGCGAAGACGTCCTCGCCGACCACGTCGAAGCGACCGGGCAGATGCGTATCCACGTCTCCCTGGAGCTCGCGCCCGAGGAGGGCCCCGGCGGCCGCGCGGCCGACGTCCTCGGCATGGACGATGCTGCCCGCCTCGCGCGCGCGCGCGAGAGCCTCCCAGTCCGGCTCGCCCAGCACGACCGTCGCGCCGGGGGCGACCACGGCCAGCTTCTCGGCGGCGATCGCCTCTCGCGTCTCGCCCAGGACGTCGGTGTGGTCGAGCGCGACGTTGGTCAGGGCAACGACCTCCGCCTCGAGGACGTTGGTCGCATCCAGTCGGCCGCCCAGGCCGGCCTCCACCACCGCGACCTCGACTCCGGCCGCGGCGAACTCGGCGAACGCGGAGGCGGTCAGCACCTCGAACTGCGTCGCCCCGAGCCGCTCGGCGGCGGGCCGCGCCCGCTCGAGCGCCTGCTCGAGGTCGGCGTCCTCGCCGTCCACCTGCACCCGCTCCGCCCAGCCGCTGACATGCGGCGAGGTGTAGGCCCCCACGCTCAGCCCCTCGCGCGAGAGAAACGCGGCGGCGCGGCGCGTGGCGGTTGACTTGCCGTTCGTGCCGACGATGTGGATCGCGCGGAAGCGGTGCTGCGGCTCGCCGAGCGCGGCCAGCAGGGCATGCATGCGCCCGAGGCCGAACTCCTCCGGCCACGGGGACAGCGACTCGAGCCAGTCAAGAGGCGAGGGCATCGAGCTCGCGACGGTAGCGCTCCAGCTTCTCGCGCTCCGCCTCGACGACCTCGCCGGGCGCGTTCTGCACGAACCGCTCGTTGGCCAGCATCTGCTCGGCCCGCTGGATCTCGCCGCGCAGCCGCTCAACCTCCGCCTCGACGTTGCCGCCGTCCACCTTTGCCCGGTCGGGCTTGACCACGGCGTCGAAGATCCGCTGCTGCTCCTCGTCGAGCGTGGGCCTGACGCCGGCGCGACGGAAGACCTCGGCGGCGGTCCGGATCGGCTCGAACTCGGCAGCCTCGGCGGCGGCGCCGAGCGGCTCCGGCCACGGTGCAACGATCAGCCGGGTCTCGCGGCCGGGGAGGTTCGACCAGATCTCCTCGGTCACGTGCGGCATCGCCGGGTGCAAGAGCTTCAGGAGCCGCTCGAGGTTCGCGAGCGCGGTCGCCTGCGCGTCCTCGTCGCCGCCGTAGAGCCGCGGCTTGATCGCCTCGGCGTACCAGTCGCAGAAGTCGTCGAAGGTGACGTGGTAGAGGGCGCTCATCGCGGGCGAGAAGTCGAACGCGCCGAAGTGCTCGCCCAGCTGCGCCTGGGCCTGGTCGAGCCGCCACGCGATCCAGCGCTCCTCGAGCGCCTGCGGCCGCTGCTCCGGCTTCGCCTCGCCGACGTTGGCGAGGATCAGGCGCGAGACGTTCCAGAGCTTGTTCGCGAGCTTGCGTCCCTCCTCGATCGCGCCCTCGGAGAAGCGGACGTCCTGCGAGGACGAGAGCTTCAGCAGCCCGTAGCGCGTCGCGTCCGCCCCGTGGCGGTCGATCAGCTCGAGTGGGTCGAGGCCGGTGCCGAGGCTCTTCGACATCCGTCGCCCATCGGCCGCGAGCACCGTGGTGTGGATGATCACGTGCCGGAACGGGACCTCGCCCATCAGCTCGAGGCCGCTGAAGATCATCCGGTTCTCCCAGAGGCGGATGATCTCGCGGGCGGTCGTGTTCAGGGTCCCCGGGCACCAGGCCTCGAGCTCAGCGGTCTGCTCGGGCCAGCCGAGGATCGCGAACGGCCACAGCGCCGAGGAGAACCACGTGTCGAGCACGTCCTCGCTGCGCGTCAGCCCGGCGGAACCGCACTCGGCGCAGGTTCCCGGCTCGGTCTCCTCCACAGTCAGATGCCCGTCGGGGCACTCCCAGACCGGGAGCTGGTGGCCCCACCAGATCTGGCGCGAGATGTTCCAGTCGGGCGCGTTCTCGAGCGAGTCGATCGCGTAGCGGTGCTGCGACTCGGGGTGGTAGCGCACCCGGCCCTCCTTCAGGGCGGCGAGCGCCGGCTGCTTCAGCTCGTCCATGCGGCACCACCACTGCAGCGAGATCAGCGGCTCGATGCGGCTCTTGCAGCGCTCGCAGAGCGCGATCGAGTGCCGGTACGCCTCGCGCTTGACGAGCAGGCCGCGCTCCTTGATCCACGCGAGGACCCGCTCCTCGGCCTCCTCCTGACTCAGGCCTGCGAGCTCGCCGGCGGCCTCGTTCATGCGGCCGTCCGGACCGATCACGGTCAGCTCGGGCAGCTGGTGGTCGCGGCCGAGCTCGAAGTCGAGCGGGTCGTGTCCCGGGGTGACCTTGAGCGCGCCGGTGCCGAAGTCGGGGTCGACCCGCTCGTCCTCGATCACGGGCACCGTTCGCTCGACGAATGGGATGACGACCTCGCGGCCGACGGCGCCCCGCCAGCGCTCGTCCCCCGGGTTCACCGCCACGGCCACGTCGGCGAGGATCGTCGCCGGCCGCGCAGTCGCGATCGTGACGCCGTCCTCGGGGTCGTCTGAAAAGGGGTAGCGCACATGAGTGAGCGCGTCGTCGACCTCCTCGTGGACGAGCTCGAGGTCGGAGAGCGAGGTCTGGTGGTGCGGGCACCAGTTGATAATCCGGTTCGCGCGGTAGATCCAGCCCTTGCCGTAGAGGTGGACGAAGAAGCGCATCACCGCCCGGATGTAGGCGTCGTCCATCGTGAACCGCTCGCGGCGGTAGTCCATCGAGGCGCCGAGGCGGCGGAACTGCCCCATGATCGTGCCGCCGTACTGGCGCAGCCAGTCCCAGACGATCTCGACGAACCGCTCGCGCCCGACCGCTTCGCGGGAAGTCCCCTGCTCGACGAGGTGCTTCTCGACCGCGTTCTGCGTCGAGATGCCCGCGTGGTCGTAGCCGGTCAGGAACGCCGTCTCGAAGCCGCGCATGCGGTGCCAGCGGACGAGCACGTCGGCGAGGGAGATCTGCAGCGCGTGACCGGTGTGCAGGGCCCCGGTCACGTTCGGCGGCGGGTGCGCGATCACGAACGTCTCGCGGCCCGAGCCGGGCTCGGCGCCGTAGAGACCTTCCTCCTCCCATGTCCGCTGCCAGCGCTCCTCGACACCCTGGGGCTTGTAGAGCGGCTCCATTCGGGCAAGTTTACGGTGACGTGGGCGAGTTCTTTCACGCGTTTGCCGTCTTCTTCGACGAGCTGGCCTCGGTCAGCTGGATCGCTCTCGCGATCGCGCTCGGCCTGCACTTCGCCAAGGTCGTGGTGCGGACGTTCGCGTGGCGCAACATCCTCCAGGCGGCCTATCCGAAGCTGACCGTGCCCTGGCCGCCCGTGTTCGGCGCCTACGTCGCCGGGGTCGGCGTGAACTCGATCGTTCCCGGGCGCGGCGGCGACCTGGTGAAGCTCTACCTCATCCGGCGGCGCATGCCCGAGATGACCTACACGACCCTCGCCGCGACCCTGTTCACCGAGACGCTGCTCGACCTCGTGCTCGCGACGCTGATCTTGCTCTGGGCGCTGACCCAGGGCGTGCTGCCGAGCCTGTACGTGCTCCCGAACGTGCCTGCGTTCGACTGGGGCTGGCTGTTCCAGAACGCGAAGGCCACCGCCGGCGTCGTCGGCCTCCTCACGGCAGTCGTGATCTGGGTGGTCTGGCGCACGGCACACCACGTCGACGACTTCAAGCACCGGCTCGGCCAGGGCGTCGCGATCCTGGGCGACCGGCCGCGCTACTTCCGCGAGGTCGTCAGCTGGCAGGTGCTGAGCTGGATCTTCCGGATCGCGTCGCTCTACTGGTTCCTACGCGCCTTCCATGTGACGGCGACGCTGCACAACGCGCTGCTCGCCCAGGTGGTCGACTCGCTGGCGACGCTGCTGCCGTTCTCACCCGGAGGCGCGGGCACGAAGCAGGGCCTGCTGGTCTACGTGCTCTCGGGCCAGGCGCCCGCATCGCGCCTCTTGGCCTTCAGCGTGGGCACGAACGTGGCGGTCACGCTCTTCAACGTCGCGGTGGCCGCCGTCGCGCTTTATGTGATGGTGCGGACGCTGCGACTCGGCCAGATCATGGACCGCGCCAAGGCCGCGGAGTCGGAGCCCGGAAGCTCTTAGGCGGATTCTTCGGCGAGCTCGGCGGGCTCGTCGTCGGCGCCAGCGCTCGTCACGAGCGTCGGCTTGATGCCCTGCGCGATCGTCTCCTTCGTGATCGCGCACTTGACGACGTCCTTGCGCGAGGGGAGCTCGAACATCACGTCGAGCAGGGCGGTCTCGATGATCGACCGCAGGCCGCGGGCGCCGGTCTCGCGCGCCAGGGCCTTGTCGGCGATCTCCCACAGAGCCTCTTCGGTGAAGACGAGCTCGATGTTGTCGTAGGCGAAGAAGCGTTGGTACTGGCGCGTGAGCGCGTTCTTCGGCTCGATCAGGATCTGGACGAGGTCCTCGCGCTGCAGCTGGTGCACCGCGGAGATGACCGGGAGCCGGCCGATGAACTCGGGGATCAGCCCGTAGGCGAGCAGGTCCTCGGGCATCACCTTCGTCAGCATCTCGGAGGCCTCGAACGAGTTCCGCGAGCGGATGTCGGCGCCGAAGCCGAGCGCGTGCTTGCCGATCCGCTTGCCGATGATCTTCTCGAGGTCGGCGAACGCGCCGCCGCAGATGAAGAGGATGTTGGTCGTGTCGATCGAGAGGAACTCCTGGTGCGGGTGCTTGCGCCCGCCCTGCGGCGGCACCGAGGCCACAGTCCCCTCGAGAATCTTCAGGAGTGCCTGCTGCACGCCCTCCCCCGAGACGTCGCGCGTGATCGACGGGTTGTCCGCCTTGCGCGCGATCTTGTCCACCTCGTCGATGTAGATGATCCCGGTCTCGGCCTTCTTGATGTCGAAGTCGGCCGCCTGGATCAGCTTCAGGAGGATGTTCTCGACGTCCTCGCCGACGTAGCCCGCCTCGGTCAGCGCCGTGGCGTCGGCGATCGCGAAGGGCACGTTGAGGATTCGCGCCAGCGTCTGGGCCAGCAGCGTCTTCCCGCAGCCCGTCGGGCCGAGCAGCAGGATGTTCGACTTCTGCAGCTCGACTTCGTCTTCCTCGACGGCCATCTGCACGCGCTTGTAGTGGTTGTAGACCGCGACGGCGAGCGTCCGCTTGGCCTCTTCCTGCGAGACGACGTAGTCGTTCAGGACGGCGTAGATGTCACGCGGGCGCGGCAGGTTGTCGAGGTCGAGCTGCGCGGGAGCGGTGAGCTCCTCGTCGATGATCTCGTTGCAGAGATCGATGCACTCGTCGCAGATGTAGACGCCGGGACCGGCGATCAGCTTCTTGACCTGGCGCTGACTCTTCCCACAAAAGCTGCAGAGCAGCTGCTCGTTCCCATCCGATGCGCGAGCCACGTCTCTCCTTGTACCTCGGATTCGCCCGAAGATCTAGGGCTTTGCCCCGTCCTTGGCCGTGTCGCGGTGAATGATCACGCTGTCGATGATGCCGTAGTCCTTTGCTTCTTGCGGAGTCATGAAGTAGTCGCGCTCCATGTCCTTCGAAACCTTGTCCATCTCCTGGCCGGTGTGCTCAGCCATGATCTCCTCGAGTCGCCGCTTGAGGGCGATCGTCTCCCGGGCATGGATCTCGATGTCGGTCGCCTGCCCCTGGAAGCCGCCCCAGACCTGGTGGATCAGGATCTTGGCGTTCGGCAGCGCCATCCGCTTTCCTTGTGCGCCGCCGGCGAGGAGGAGCGCGCCCATCGACATCGCCGTCCCGACACAGATCGTCTGCACGTCCGGCTTGATGAACTGCATCGTGTCGTAGATCGCGAGCCCGTGGTACACCGAGCCACCCGGCGAGTTGATGTAGATCGAGACGTCCTTGTCGGGGTCCTCGGACTCGAGATGGAGGAGCTGCGCGATGATCAGGTTGGCGATCTGGTCGTCGACGGGCGTTCCGAGGAACACGATCCGCTCGTTGAGCAAGCGGGAGTAGATGTCGAAAGAGCGCTCGCCGCGCGAGGTCTGCTCGATCACCATCGGGATCAACGGGCTCATGCTGGCTCCTTGCTGCCGGGGGTCCACAGTTTCGTCTCTGTCTGGGGAGTTTCCTTGTCAGGGGTCCAGATCTCTTCGCGGGCGCGCGCGACCTCGGCCGGGATGCGCTTCGCCTCCGCGGCGATGCGGTCGAGCGCCTTGCGCAGGCGGAGGTCGGCGCGGAGCACCTCGTCGCGGCCGGACTCGAACACCTGTCGCACCGCCTCGTCGGGATCGTCTCCCGCGAGCTCTGCCTGCTCGCGGATCAGCTCCTCGATCTCCGCGTCGCTGACCTCGAGCCCGAGCTGGTCGGCGACCGCCTCGAGCACGAGCTCGCGCGCGACCGAGAGCGCCGCCTCGGCGCCCATGCGCTGCACGAGCTGCTCGGCGGTCTGGCCGGTCAGCTGGAAGTACGTCTCGGCGCTGATGCCACGGCTCTCGAGCGAGCGACCGAGCCCGTTCAGCAGCTCGCGCGTGCGCGCCTCCACCAGCGGACCGCCGACCTGCACGTTCGAAGCCTCGACGAGCGCGTCGACCGCCGCCGCGCGGTACTGCGTCTCCGCCTCCTCCTCGAGGACGTCGCGGATCTTCTGCTCGATGTCGGCGCGCAGCTGCTCGAGCGTGTCGAACTCGCTCGCGGCGCGCGCCAGCTCGTCGTCGAGCGGCGGCAGGACCTTCTCCTTCACTTCCTTGACCTCGACGGTCGCCTTCGCCGTCGAGCCGTCCACCTGCTCGAAGTCGATCTCCTTCGACTCGCCTGCGGTGGCGCCGGTGAGCGCGCGCTCGATCTCCTCGACGAGCCGGCCCGAGCCAAGCTCGACGACGAGGTCGCGCTGGCCTTCGCCCTCGGCGTCGAGCGCGTCTACGACGAGCACGTCGCCCGTGCGCGCGGGCCGGTCCTCGACCGGCGCGAGCTCGGCAACCGATTCGCGCAGCGCCTCGAGCTCCTGCTCGACGACGTCCTGCGGCACCTCGGGCTCCGCGTAGGGAACCTCGAGCTGCGTCCAGTCGGCCGGCTCGGGCTTCGGCTGCACCGCGACGGTGGCCGTGAACTGGAACTCGTCGTCGTCGGAGGCCGGCAGGTCGTAGTCGTACTCGGGCTGGGCGACCGGGCGGATGCGCGTGTCGGCGGCCGCGTTCATGAACCAGCCGCCGATGTGGCTTTCGACCGCCTCCGTGAAGATGCGCTCGCGGCCGACCCGCGCCTGCAACACCTCCTGCGGAACCTTGCCCTTGCGGAAGCCGGGGATCTTGACCGACTCGGCGAGATCGTGGGTCGCATGCTCGACGGCGTGCTTGAGGTCGGCCTGCGGCACTTCCACCGTCAGCCTGACCTTGTTGTCGGGCAGCTCCTCGACCTGGGTCGTCATGACCCGGACCATTCAAGCAAAGTGTCTCGGGCCTACCGGGGAGAGCCCTAGAAGTCGGGCGGCTCGCCTTCCTCGTACGGGAGCTGCTCGAGCCGGGTCATCAGGCCGACGCCGCGGAAGTAGACCTTGTTCGAGCGCGGGTAATACGCGATGTCGTTCGGCTCGCGCGTCCCGTACGCGAGGTAGGTGATCCCCTCGGGGCCCGTGACGATCGAGTGCGCGATGCGCGTCCCCGGCGGCCGGCCGATCACGTGCCCTGGCCGCACCTCGTGCGTCTCCTGCTCGGTCCTGCGCTCGGCCGCGACCTTCGTCGGCCAGAGCTCGAGCGTCCCGCTGCCCTCGAGCACCACGAACGCCTCCGACTCCTGCGAGTGGCAGTGCGGCACGACCCCTCGCCGACCGTGCTCGCGCTTGATCCAGTTGAGCCCGGAGCGCTCCGAGCCGGCCGCGGCGGCGAGCAGCCTGTCGCCGTCGTCGTCGAGCGGGACGTCCTCGAGCGCGACCACATTCGCCGGCCGCTCCCCCGGCGCGGCGAACTGGAGCTCCCCGAGCTCGGCCTCCACGTCCCAGGGGTCGTCGTCGCGGCCCTCGACCCACGGGTAGCCGAGCCGCAGCGCGCGCGAGCGCGGCAGCCAGCCGTACTCGACCGGATGCCGTGTCCCGAAGACGAGGTAGTCGAGGCCGTCGGGCCCGGCCTTGAACGTGTGCTCGGCGTGGTCCGGGAGCTGGACGATCGTGTCGCCCGCGCGTACCTCGCACACGGCCTCGTCCTGCCAGAGGAGCCCCGAGCCGCCGAGCACGTAGTAGATCTCCTCCGAGAGCCCGTGCGAGTGCGGCGGCGTCGGCAGGCGCCCGGCCTCGACGCGCACGCGATTGAGGCCGATGCCACTCGCGCCGGCCGCGTCGCCGAGGAACTGCCATGTCGCGGCCATCGGCCCCTTCTCGCGGCGGCGGCCCTCGACGTCGTCCCAGTGCGCGAGCGTCATCGGAGGCCATTCAAACAGGCCCTCACTCATGCGGGCGAGAGGACTTGAACCTCTAAGGGGCCTGAGCCCCAACGGGTCCTAAACCCGTCGCGTCTACCAATTCCGCCACGCCCGCGAATTCGACAAGGATAGAGGCGGCCGGGAGCGTCGTTTTGTAAAGGAAAACGACTGCGGCTAACTAATACAGCTGCGTCCAGTCTCTACATCGGTCATGAACGGAACCGTCATTCAGCTTCCGACCGTCGAGTCCCTCAGCGAGGAGATCCGCGGCATCGTCTACGAGCGCCAGACCATGCGCGCCGTCGGCGCCGGCCGCGAGGAGCTCGAGCGCAACCGTGCCGAGCTCGTCCGCCTGCAGCAGGAGCTCGTCAGCGCCCTGATCCGGCGCCACCTCCCCGCAGGCCGAGCGGCTTAGCCACCGACGATCCTCGCGTCCGCACGGGCTATCCTGTCCGGGCCGCGTGGTGGCGGTAGCTCAGTTGGTAGAGCCCCGGGTTGTGGTCCCGGTGGTCGCGGGTTCGAGTCCCGTCCGCCACCCCTCATGTCCCCGGGCGGCGCTGACGCACGTCGCTCTCCAGACCCGTGCCTCATAGCACTGTGTCTTCCGGCGACGCACCGCCAGCGACGCGCCGGGAACACGAGAATGGGTCTGTCACACTGATTTGCGAGCGGCCCCGTAGCTCAGCGGAAGAGCGGCGGACTTCGAATCCGCGCGCGGAGGTTCGACTCCTCCCGGGGCCATCGAAGAGGTACGGGAGCTGGCGACACGCGGTGTGCTGACGCAAAACGAGAGCGCACCGCCAGCCTCACCGACCGGCGCGGCTGCGAACAGCCGGCGCACGTAGCGCGCTAGAACACGTAGAGGACGAGCAGCACGATCAGCACGATCACGAGCAAGGTGCCAAGTCCGATGTACATGTCCACCTCCGGTTGAAGTTGCGGGCCACGTCAGAAGAGACAACGGCGAAGACCGCTGAGGAGTTACGCGGCTACGTCGTGGCGTGTGCGGAGGCGGCCTGCTCGGCGTGCTTGCCCTCGCAGAACTCCTCGACGATCTTCTCGTTGAAGGCAGGCAGGTCGTCCGGCTTGCGGCTCGTTACGAGGCCGTTGTGGACGACGACCTGCTCGTCGACCCACTCGCCACCTGCGTTGAGGATGTCGGTCCGGAGACTCGGCCACGAGGTGACCCTGCGCCCGCGCATCACGCCGGCCTCGACGAGCATCCACGGCCCGTGGCAGATGACGCCGACGGGCTTGCCCTGCTCGAAGAAGTCGCGCACGAGCTTCACCGCGTTCTCGTCCATGCGCATCGCATCCGGGTTGCCGACGCCGCCCGGGATCACGAGCGCGTCGTAGTCGTCCGCGCTCGCCTCCTCAACGGTGCGATCAACCTTGAACTTGTCGGCCTTGTCGTAGTGGTTGAAGCCCTGGATCTCGCCTTCCTCGAGCGAGATCAGCTCGGGCGTGGCGCCTTCGTTCTTCACGGCCTGCCACGGCTCGGTCAGCTCGACCTGCTCGACCATGTCGGTGGCGAGGAACGCCACGCGCTTGCCTTGCAGCTTGTCTGCCACGGTCAACCCCTTTCGGTTGTTCGGAACGCCTAGGGAGCGGGTGGCCCCGGCGGCGGAGGCGGCTCTTCCTCGACGTACGTCGTGCGCCTCATGGTCGGCCGGTAAACACGGCGACGGCGGACGCCGCCGGGCGGCGCGCCCGGCTCGCCATACATGCCTCCCCAGAAGCCTCCGCCCCACCAGGTGTTCCAGAGCACGAGCGAGATCAGGAAGACGAGGATCCCGACGACCATCAGGATCACACCCACGACCTGCGGGTCGACGCTCCCGCCGTCGGTGTTGACGGCCCAGGTGAGGATCGCTCCGAAGGCGATCAGGATCAGGCTGATGACGATGCCCATCGCGGCGCTGTGTGCCCGCGCGCGGGAATTCGAATCCTGCATGCGCCTGATAGCACCGAATCCCTCCAAAGCACAGCGCGTGGCGCAGGTCGCGGCGAAGTCGGGTTGGCGTCGTCCGTTAAGACCGTTCCCTCAGCAGGGCCTCCATGCGGTCAAGCCGTTCGTTGATGTCGCGCACGTCATCCGCAGTCGCCGGAGCGGCTCCGCCGGCGCGCTTCGTCCGCTCCTCGGTAGCCCGCGCCACGAACGAGCTCGTGACTGCGGCCGTGATCACGGTCAGGAAGGCGAGCCCGAGCAGCATCACGGCCGCGGCGACGAGCTGCCCGGCGGTGTTGGTCGGGACGTTGTCGCCATAACCCACGGTGGTGACCGTCTGGACGGCCCACCAGAGTCCCTGGCCGAGCGTGGTGAAGTTCTTGTGGTCGATCGTCGACATGAGCAGGCCGGAGCCGACTGCCGCGATGGTCGTGATCGTGGCGATGACCGTGGCACCGCCGCGGGGCGTCTCGGCGCGCGCAAGTGCGCGGTCGAGCCAGCGCTCCACACGAGTCTCGTTTTCCATCGGCACCGCCGTTCGCTCCGCCGGTCGCGTCTCCTACCCGGAGAGGCTCGAACCGGTAACCACAGAGTTGCGATTACCCCGACTCGAGCCGCAACGCAGGAACCCCTGCACAGCGGCGGAATCCTGGCACTTCCGACCCCGCCTGGCTCTCCCTGGCCCAAACCGGCTCGCTATGCGCCTGGGAGGATTCGAACCTCCGACCGACGGCTTAGAAGGCCGTTGCTCTTCCACTGAGCTACAGGCGCCTGGCGCCTACAGGGTACCCGGGGTGCCTGCGGGTTACCGCGTGCGCGAGCCGAAGTCTGCGGTAACGACCGTCGCCGGGCCGCCGCCGTACACGCCGGGAGCGCTCGTCGAGTGGACGGCGCCGAGGCCGACTTCGCGCCAGCGCGGAGCGAGCAGATTGGCGCGGTGCGGCGGGCTGGCGAGCCAGAGCCGGAACGCGCGGACGGCGCCGATGTCGGGGCCGCCCCAGACCAGGTTCTCGCCGACCGACCAGCTGCGGAAGCCGCGGGCCGGGTAGAACGACGAGATCCGCTGCGAGAACGAGGTGCCGTTGGCGGAGTTGTGGCTGAAGTACCCGAGCCTCGCCATCTGCGCGGAGTGGCCGTTGGCGGCGGCGCTGAGCGCCGGCGAGAGCTTGAGCCGCACGAGGCCACGCGAGGAGCGCAGGGCGTTGATCTGGCCGAGCAGCGCGACCTGCAGCTGCGTGGCCGGCGTCATCGTCCCTCGCGGACGAGCAGAACCGGAGGACGGCGCGACTGCCACCACCAGCACCGTGGCCAGCACTGCGAGGAGCCTTGCGTTCCTGTGCATGCACTCGCGATCGGCCCACCTCCGGCGGGCGGCAATCCACCAAACGAGGGATCAGAGCGCAGTGGCCGCGCGTTCGTGCCGGTGTTGCAGCCAGTCGAGCCAGACGACCTGGATCGACCCAGCGACGGGAATCGCGGCCAGCGCGCCGAGGATTCCGGCGAGCTCGGCGCCGACGAGGATCGAGATCAGCACCGCGAGCGGTGTCAGCTGAACCGTCCTGCCGTAGACCAGCGGCTGCAGCAAGTGGTTCTCGATCTGCTGGTAGACGATGAAGAAGACGATCACAACGATCCCGGCCGGGATCGAGTGCAGGAACGCGACCGCTCCGATCAGGATCGCAGCGATCGTCGCGCCCGCGAGCGGGATCAGGTCGAGGATCGCGACGATCAACCCCAGCGCCACCGCATAGGGAACGCCCATGATCAGCAGCACAACCGTCGTGAGCGAGCCGGCTATCACGCTGATCAGGAGGTTCCCGGTCACGTAGCCGCCCACCGTGCGGTAGATCTCGCCGCCGACCTTCCGCCAGCGCGGCTGCGACTGCGCGGGCAGGAGGCCGTAGAAGCGCTCGACCCAGGCCGGGCCCTCGAGCAGCATGAAGAAGGTCATGAAGATGATCGTCACCGTGGCGACCACGATCGCGATCACGCTCTTGGCCACCGACAGCGCCACCCCGGACAGGCCGAGCACCTTGGTCGCGCCACCGTCCTTGACCGCGGCCTGGATCCGCTCCTGGATGTGGTACTTCGTCTCGAGGAAGCCGAGCCGCCCGCGGCCGTGCGTGACGTCGTGCGCGTAGTCCGGCAGCTTCTGAATGAACTCGTTGGACTGGTGCACGAGCGTCGGCACGAACGCGAAGCCGATACCGACGACGATGCCGATCGCAAGGAGGAAGGTGATCCCGGCGGCCGCGCCGCGGGAGCTGAGCCCCTTGCGCTGGAGCCAATCGACGGCCGGGTTGAGGGCGAGCGCGAGGAAGAGCGAGATCAAGATCCACGTGAGCACATGCCGGGCGATCCAGATCACCTCGAGGGCGACCGCGACGGCGATGATGGTGGCCAGCAGCGACAGGACCGTCCGCAGCCGGAACCGGACCAGGCGCTCCGGGATCACAGGACCAGCATCGCGAAGCCGTCGGACGTTTTCGGGTCGCGCGACGACCGGTAAAGCTAGGCTTCACGGCTAATTCGCGGGCGTAGCTCAATGGTAGAGCCCTAGCCTTCCAAGCTAGTTATGCGGGTTCGATCCCCGCCGCCCGCTCTGACCCCGGAACGACGGACGGCCTCCCGGAGGAGGCCGTCCTGATATGAGACGCGGGTCTATGCGGCGAGCATGGTTCCCGACGACCCTGCGGCGAGCAATCGGAAGCGACCCGCGTTGCCTGTAGTTGTCATGATCGTCTACGCAAGAACGAATGCGCTCCCCTTTTAGGGTGATTCGGTGAGGCGCGCGATCCTCGCCCGGCACGGCGAGAGCGAGCGGTCAGTCGTCGGCCGCACGAACGGCGACCCGCGCACCGCGTGCGCGCTGACCGAGACCGGGCGCGAAGAGGCGAGGGCGCTCGGCCGCGCGCTGGCGAGTGACGAGATCGACCTCTGCGTCACCTCGGAGTTCGAGCGCGTCCGCGAGACGGCCGACCTCGCGCTCGAAGGCCGCGAGGCGCCGCGACTCGTCCTGCCGGAGCTGAACGACATCCGCTTCGGGGAGTTCGAGGGCCGTCCGCTCACCGACTACCGGGCTTGGGCGCACGCGCACGGCCCGGAGGAGCCGGCGCCGGGAGGCGGCGACAGCCGTGCCGAGACCGTCGGCCGCTACGTCCGCGCCTACCGCACCATCCTCGCGCGCCCCGAGGAAACGGTGCTGGTCGTCGCGCACGGGCTCCCGGTTCGCTACGTCCTCGACGCCGTCGAAGGCCGCAATCCGGCCGCCGCGATCGCCCAGGTGCCCTACGCAGAGCCCTTTCGCCTGGAGGCCGGCGAGCTCACGGCCGCGGTGGACATCCTCGAGGCCTGGGTCACCAATCCGGCCTGGTAACGGGCCGAAAGTCGGGACGGGCGGATTCGAACCGCCGGCCTCCTGCTCCCAAAGCAGGCGCGCTAACCAGGCTGCGCTACGTCCCGCCGAACTGAGTCTACTGGCCGAACTTCACGCTGTTACCGGCAACTTTCGGAGTGACTTACTCGTACTTTCGTCCGGAAGTTGTGCTAAACATGTCCGCACTCGTGGCCAGGCGAGTATGCATCGGGGTGGCAGGGGTTGCCACTGCTCTGACGTTGACGGGGGCCGGACAGGCGGCGTCCTCGTCGCCCACGCCGACTCCGACGGAGTCGTCGTTGCTGACGGCGCTGAACGAGGTCCGGGTCGCACACGGACTGCGGCCGCTGAGATGGGACGGACGGCTCGAGCGGGCCGCAAGGGGCCATTCGGCCAAGATGATCCGCACCGACCGGTTCTTCCACGGCGCCTTCGCGCGCCGGATCCGCAGGGTCGGCGTGCGAGCGCCGCGGGTCGGCGAGAACCTCGCCTGGAGCACCGGCAGCCTCACCCAGGCCCGAGCGGTCGTGAGCGCGTGGCTCGCGAGTCCCCCGCACCGCGCGAACCTGCTGCGCCCGGGCTACCGGATGATCGGCGTAGGCGCCGTCCGCGGCCGCTTCAGCGGCCACGCGGGCGCGCTGGTGGTCACGACCGACTTCGCCGGCAGCTAGACCGAACTACTTGAACTTGAAGTTCGCGACGTGGTCGGTGCCATCGGCGAGCCGCAGGTTCAGCTGCCTGCAGGTGCCCTTCCAGGCCTTGTCGGTCTTCCACGTGTAGTTGTACTGGTCGCTGCCGGCGTCGTAGGTGAGGCTCGAGGTGCCGGCGGGGACCGTCGGGATGGTGTCGTCGATCGGCGCATCCGAGTCACACGTGATCTGCCGCGATGCCGGGTAGCCGTTCGCAAAGATCGAGAGCCCGCGGTTGCCGTAGAGGCTGAACTTGATCGGAATCGCCTGGCCGGACTGCACGACGTTCAGGAACGGGATGTTCGAGATCGGCTGGAAGAAGCCGTTGAACGGGTACACGACGCGGTAGGTGATCGTCTGTGAGGTCGAACGGCCAACGCGATCCGTCGCGGTGACCGTCCCCGTGCGAGTGGTCCCGGAGGGCGTGATCGTGCTGCTGTCGAGCGTTGGCGCGCAGGAGGCGATGCCCGAGCCCGCGTCGGCGCAGTTGAAGAAGTCGAAGTTGCCGTTCTGGCCAAGCGTGACGACACCCGGCACCGCCGAGACCGTCGGCGAGGTGACGTCGATCGGCACCGTCGCCGACCCGGAGGAGCCGTCACTGCCTGCGAAGGAGAGGAGATGGACGCCGGTGCCCGTCACGTTGAAGGAGCTGCTGTAGGGCTGGAACGGGTTGCCGTCGAGGCTGTAGGTGATGCCAACGCCGCTGCCGGCGCTGATCGTGACGCCGACCGCGCCGGTGTACCAGCCGTTCACGAGCGTGCCGGTCAGCGTCGCCGAGATGTTCCCGATCGTGGGCGGCTGCACGAGTGACTCGACGCTCGCCTTGTTGCTGGTCACGCCGACGTTGCCCGCGCCGTCGACGGCCTGGATGAACCACTCGACGGTGTTGCCACTGACCGGGCCGGCACCGCTCCAGCGGTTGCCGTTGTGCGAGAACTCGGCTGTCTTCCAGCTGCCTGTCGCGTCGAGGTAGAGCGCGAACACGCGCTTCACGTCGGTCGCACCGTCGTCATCGTCGACGTCGACCGCGAAGCCGACGGTCGAGCCCGCCGCGGTGACGCTCACGGGGCCGAAGGTCGGCGCCGAGAAGTCGGTCACGCTCGAGGGCGCGTAAAGCACCGTGCCGGTGAGGTTCGTGAAGCGCCGCTGCGCGCCGACCGCCGGGTTCGGGCCGTCGCCCGAGCGGAACTGGCCCGCGTAGAGCAGCAGGCGCTGGCGCACGCCGTTCGGGGTGCTCAGCGAGGCGATCGTCTGGAGGCGCGACGGGAAGACGGCATCGCCGACGAGTGCCGGCGCAAGCGCCGAGAGGTCGTCCACGACGCGGCTGTAGACGACCGTGAAGGGATCCTCGTCGACCGAGGTCGCCGCGGTCACCACGGCGCCGTGGGCGACGAGGCCAGGCTGCGTGACGTCGAGCTTCGTCGTGGGCTCGATCGGCCGCCGGTTCACAAACGAGGCGTCGCCCCCGACCGTGTAGTAGCTGCCGCTCGGCTTCGTGACCTTCGTGAAGGTCGGGGAGACCGAGAACGACGCGGCGGCGAGGCCGGTGATCGCGTCGGTGAACGTCGGCCCCGGCGGGGACGAGGCAGGCGGCGTGAGCGAGCCGAGGCGGTACATCGGCAGGCCGTAGAGGCTCGCCTCGTCGATCACCTTGAGGTCGTAGCCCGTCAGGTACGGAATCGCCGAGTACTCCTGCTTCGCGAACATCAGCGCCTGCCCGACCGACATCGAGCCGTCGAGGCGCAGGGCGAACAGTGCGTTCAGGCGCTCGGAGTAGGCCACCGCTGCGGTGTCGCCGAGACCAAAGCCGGTGTTGCCCATCCAGCCGGCGCCACCGCCCGCTCCCCACGTCTGCGCCCAGTCGGGCCGCAGCGCCGTGGAGACCACCTTGTCGGAGACGGCCAGGCCGGAATGGCAACCCATCGTCAGCCCGAGCCGCGCGAGCACCGCGGTCGCACCACGCGAGGCGATGTCGTTCGTCGTGAAGAGAATCGTCTCCCGGTTCGCCGCGTTCTCGTCCGCGGGCAGAGCGCGGCTGTGGTCGAAGTGGGCGTTGATCGAATCGATCTCGCCCGTCGTGCCCGGGAACAGCGCCGAGAGCAGGTTTGCCTTCGACCACGTGTCGTTGATCTGCAGCGACTGGGGCGAGTTGTTGCCGAGGTTCGCCTTCAGCGCAGTCCCGATGAATTGCGCGCCGTCCGTCAGGAAGTCGTAGCCCGTCACGACCGAGCGGGTCGGCGAGAGGACGCCGTTTCGGCTCACGTACTGGTCGACCAGGGACGTGATCTCGTTCGGCGTCTCGGTCAGCCGGCCCACCGCGAGCTCGGGGACGTACGGGCCGCTGCCCGAGTAGTTGTTGTCGCCGTACGGGTCGTCCGAGGGCAGGAAGCCGAGGCCGTAGGTGGAGAGGTACTCGTCGTTCGTCGAGCCGAAGAACGTGGTCGCGTAGCCGCGCTCGTTTGCGAACGAGGTGTTGTCGAGGATCCGCCCGTAGGGGATGACCGGGTCGTCGCCGACGAGCACGACGTTCTTGACCGACGGTGTGACGGCGGTGTCGAGCAGGTGCCCGATGGCGCGCACGACGTCGTTGGCGCGGCCGGGCGAGCAGTAGTTCCCCGGGTGCGCCGGGTCGGTCCAGTCTGCGTACGCGGTGGCGACCGCGGCGGTGTTCTCGACCGGGATCACCGCGCCGCCCGCCTCATCCGTGCGCTGGGCGAGGGTCTGCAGCTTGCTCATCACGTTGGACTCGGCGGTCGCGCCGTAGATGTCGCCGAAGCGCTTCGCGTTGATCAGGTAGAGCGTCCGCGCGCCGGCCGTGCTGCCGAATCCGGGAGCCGCAACGCCCGGTGTCGGAGTCGCCGGCCTGTTGCAGGTCGTCGGCAGCGGCAGCGGCGCGGTCTCCTCGACCCGCAGCATCCACGGCTGGTCGGAGTGCCCGCCGTCGTAGCTCGTGACCTGGATCGTGAGGAAGCCGCCTGCACCCTCGGGTGTCCCGATCGAGACCTCCTCGTCGGCGAGCCCCCGATTGTCGGACACCCCGAGCGCCTGCTGTATCCCGATGTCCTGGGGCACGTCCGTCTGCACCTCAGGGGCGATCGACTGCGTGTTCTGGCCCAGCACTGCCGCGATGTCCGGAACCTCGCCGGAGCTCGCGCCCGGCTTCGGGTCGCGCAGCGGGGCCGGGGCGGTGCCGAAGACGACGAGGTCGTCGTCAACGTGCAGGTGGCTGAGATGTACCGTCACCTGCGTGCCCGCGGCGGGCACCGGCAGCCGGAAGTAGCTGTGTCGGCCGCCGTTGGGCGTGTAGCCCATGTACAGCGTGTCCGGCGCGATGATCGGCGGCGGCGGCGGGCCTTCGATGTCGCCGCCGACCGGGTTGTCGTTGCCCGGGAAGGTCTGCGTGATGCCCGTGCTCGCCGGTGTCGGCGCGGAGACGGAAGGCGAACCCGCGGGCAGGATCCTGGCCGTCGCGGAAGCCGTTCCGAGCTCGAGCCCCGGCTTGACGTCGAAGGTCAGCTCGTTGCCGGCGTTCAGCGGGATGTCGTGCACGGTCCACGTCAGCTCGGTTCCTGCCGCGTTCAGGGTCGGCTCGGCCGTCCCGATCGCATTCGAGCCGTCGAAGAAGCTCTCGACGTCGGTGGAGCCCGGCACGTACCGGCCGCCAGCCGGGAGGTGGACGATGATCGTCGCCGAGGTGTCGGGCCCGAATCCGTCGACCTCGAAGTCGGCCTTGTAGCTGATGACGCCGCCGTCGTTCGAGAAGTCCTGGAGCGGGAAGCGCGGCAGCGGCAGCGCCTCCCAGTCGTAGGCGGTCGCGCTGAGAATCGTGCCGAGCAGGTCCTCGAGCGTCGTGTCGGGCGGCAGGCCCTTGACCAGGTCCTTGAGCTGAATCGGCGTGTCGCCGCTGTGGCAGGCCGGGTCGCTCGGGGAGCCGGGCACGCAGTAGTAGCCGAGATCCTGGAGCTTCGCGTCGGCCTTGATCGCTCCGGCCGCGGCCGCCTGGGCCAGCGTCGCCGTGAGCGCGCACGTGAAGTTGCCGGTCGGGCAGTTGAGGATCGCCAAGCGCGCGTTCAGCGGGATGCCGCCGAGCGGGATGCCGCCGAGCGGCGAGGTGCTCATGTTGATCCCGCCGAGCGGAATGCCGCCGAGCGGGGTGCCCTGCAGGTTGATCCCGCCGAGCGGGATGCCGCCGAGCGGCGTGCCGACCGGAATCCCGCCGAGCGGGATGCCGCCGAGCGGGATGCCGCCTAGGGGAATGCCGCCCAGGGGGATGCCGCCGAGCGGGACTCCACTGAGCGCGAGCCCGACCATCGTCTGGCTTTGGAGGCTCGCGCCGCCGCCGCAGCTGCCCTCGAAGCCGGGCTGCCGGTTGATGAAGTCGCACCAGGCGGTCAGGTTCTGCGCGGTCGTCGCCGACGAGTTGCCGCCGATCGGGATGCCGCCGAGGGGCAGCGCGCCGAGTGCGATCCCGCCGAGCGGGATGCCGCCGAGGGGGCTCGACGAGAGGTCGAGATCCTTCAGCGTCACGCCGGTGACGGCGGGGGTGCCGAGGATCTGCGCGAGCGTCACGTTGTTCGTGGGCGTCGCGGAGAAGGCCGTGCCGGCGAGATGGGTCTCCCAGCGGTCCGGCAGCTTCAGCGGGATCGTCGAGAGCGGGACGCCGCCAAGCCCGTTCTGGGCCAGGTTCGCGGCCGTGAAGCCGATGCCGCCGAGCGGGATGCCTCCGAGCGGGATGCCTCCGAGCGGGATGCCGCCGAGGGGGATGCCTCCGAGCGGGATGCCGCCGAGCGGCGCGGCGTCGCTCGTCTGCTCGGTCGCGCCGCGGATCGCGTCGGTCGGGATGCCGCTGATCGGCACCGACTGCGCGCCGGCCTTGCTCGTTGCGGTGCCGGTGATGCTGATCTCGGAGCCGGTCGCAGTCGGCTCCGAGCCCCAGTCCGGGAACGAGTTCCGCGAGGGCGAGCCGGTGTGGGTGAGCTGCAGCTGTGCGTTGCCGAAGGAGGCCCCGCCGCTGAACTCGTGGTCGGGCCGCGCTGTCCAGACGTTGAACGCCTGGCCGCCGCTGTCGCGGACGAAGGCGATGTGCTTCCCGTCAGGCGCCCAGGTCTGGTCGGCGTCGTAGATCGAGGCCTCGGTGACGTTCTCGGGGTTGCTCCCGTCGGCGCCCATCCTCCATACGGAGACCGTCCCGCTGCGTTCGCTCGTGAAGAGGATCTGCAGCCCGTCGGGCGACCAGTCGGGATCTGAGTCGAGCACCCCGTTGTTCGTCAGCTGCGTCCGCGCGCTCGTGCTCAGGTTGATCTTCCAGATCTCCTGATCGGCGCCCGCGTCGGATTCGGCGTAGGTGAGCTGCGACCCGTCCGGGCTCCAGGACGCGCTCACGTCGCTGAGGGCGGTGACATTCGGCGTCACCGCGGTCTGGCCAGAGCCGTTGGCGGCCATCGTGAAGATCTGCCAGTGGTCGTTGCGGTTTGACTCGAAGGCGATCTTGGTGCCGTCCGGCGAGAACGCCGGCGTGCCGTTCGAGCCCTGGTCCGAGTTCGTCAACGGGTGCTGGTTGGTGCCATCCGCGTTCATCACCCAGACCTGCTTGCCGCCCTCGTCGCCCTGCTCGAAGGCGATCGTGTTTCCGTCGGGTGAGATCGACGCCTTGGTGTTGACCACGCCGGGCCCCGTGTGCGTCAGCTGTTGGAGGTTGCCGCCGTTCGGGTCCATCGTCCAGATCTCGGAGTTGCCGTCGCTGTTCCGCTCGAACGCGATCCGGCCGCCGGCGTTGTCCACGGTCACGGCGTGCCCGGTCGAGCGCGTGTGCTCACCGCCGTCGTTGTAGGCGTCGGCGTAGATCGTTGCGTCGGCGATCAGCGTGTTCGGGTACGCCGTGGTGTCGAACTGCACCGAGAAGGGCGGGTCGATGTCGCTGCCGACGACCGTCTCGACGTTGCCGCCGCCGGGCCCCTCGTGGAGGTACGTGAAGTCGACACGTGTCGTCCCCGGGCTTGCGTCCGCCGAGAGCGTGACGGTGCCGCGCATGATCGCTCCCGCGTCGGGCGCGGTGAGCGTTACGACAGGAGGCGTGGTCGAGGCAGCCGACGGCAGCGTCAGCGCGCCCAACACACCCAGCACTAGTAGAACCTTTCGCCGCAGCGGACCCCGCACGGTCACTCCCTTCCCCTAGTCCAGTCAATGAGCCTAGGAGGATGTGCTTGAACTTTCAAGGCCTCGGAGCAGAAACTGCAGTCATGGCCAGAACTTCATACGAGCCCTACCTCCCGCGCCTGACGGTCCGGTGGAGCCGCGAGCCCGAGCCGCTACGCGCGCGAGAGCTTGAAGGGACGCTGGTCTCGCTCGACGTCTCCGGCTTCACACGGCTCTCGGAACGCCTGCAGGCGAAGGGGCGGGCGGGCGCGGAGGAGCTCGTGCTGCTGCTCTCGGGCGTCTACGAGGGCCTGATCGGGATCTCCGAGCGCTACGAAGGAGACGTGCTCAAGTTCCGCGGGGACGCGCTGCTGCTCCTGTTCACCGACGAGGGCCACGAGACGCGTGCTTGCGAGGCCGCCTCGCAGATGCAGTGGCTGATCGAGCAAACCGGCAAGACGATGAGCTCAGTCGGGGCGGTGACCCTGCGCATGTCGGTCGGCATCTACAGCGGCCCCTGCTCGTTCTTCCTCGTCGAGGGCACGCACCGCGAGCTCCTGGTCACGGGGCCGGCTGCGACCTCCACGATCAGGCTCGAGTCGGAGGCGAGCGCGGGGCAGATCCTGGTCAGCGCGCGCACCGCCGAGGCGCTCGAGCCCAATCTGCTCGGGCAGGCGAAGGAGAGCGGGCTGCTGCTGCGCCGGTTCGAGGCCGAGCTCGAGGAGGACGAGGAGGATGTGGTAGCGCACTCGGCGATGCCGCTCGGGGAGGACCTCGAGTCGTATGTGCCGGCGCCGCTGCGGGCCCAGCTCCGGCTCGAGACCGGGGAAGCCGAGCACCGGCAGGTGACCGCCGCGTTCCTCAAGTTCAGCGGCGTGGACGGGCTCCTCCCGGAGAGCGCCGACGACCTGCACGGACGGCTGAGCGAGCTCGCGCAGCTGGTCGGCTCGACCATGGACGGGCTCGGCCTGACGTGGCTCGAGTCGGACATCGACGTCGACGGGGGCAAGTTCTACCTCGTCGCAGGCGCGCCCTCCTCGACCGGCGCCGACGAGGATCGGATGCTGCGCGGGCTCCGGACGATCGTCGACGGCTACGACGGCCTGCCGCTACGCGCCGGGGTCCACCGCGGCCCGGCCTTCTGCGGCGACGTCGGCGCGCTCAGTCGGCGTACCTACGCGGTCATGGGCGACACGGTGAATCTCGCCGCGCGCCTGACCGGCAGGGCCGAGGACGGCGAGATCCTCGCGACGGCGGATGTGCTCGACCGGTCGCGCACGCGGTTCGAGTCGGAGGCGCAGCCGTTCCTGATGAAGGGCAAGGAACGGCCGGTCACCGCCTACAAGGTCGGGAGCGCGTCCGGCGAGAAGGACGAGGAGACCGCGGCGGAGCTGCCCCTCGTCGGGCGCGAGCAGGAGCTGGCCGCGTTCGACGAGGTCGTGAACGCGGCGCGCCTGCGGCAGCAGCGGCTCGTGGAGCTCGTCGGGCCGCCCGGGATCGGAAAGTCACGGCTCGTCGAGGAGCTGAAGACGCGCTCGGTCGGGTTCACGCAGCTCTCCGCGCGTTGCGACCACTACGCCGCGACGACCCCGTACTTCGTCCTCCGCTCGCTGCTGCGGCCGCTCGCCGGGATCACGCCCGAGCTCGACGGCGCGGCCGCTGGCGCCCAGCTGACGCCGTGGGTGCAAGCGGTCATGCCCGACCTCGCCCCGTGGCTCCCCCTGCTCGCGATCGCGTTCGGCGCGGAGGTCGAGCCGACCCCGGAAGCCGACGAGATCGACCCGTCGCTGCGCCGCACGCGGCTGCAGGAGTCGATCGAGCAGTTCCTCTCGCGCGTGTTGCTGATGCCGACGCTCGTCGTGCTGGAGGACTCGCACTGGATGGACGACGCCTCCTGGGACCTGATCCGCTACCTGACTCGCGATCCCGCCCCGCGACCCTGGCTCATCTGCGTGACGCGGCGGCCCCAGGGCGGCGAGCTCGCCCGCGAGGTCGACGGGCACGTGCAGCTCGCGCTCGAGCCGCTCGACGGCGACGCGGCGCAGCGCCTCGCGCTCGAGGCGGCGGGCGAGCTGGCGCTCTCGGGCGAAGCGTTGGCGGCGGTGCGCGAGCGCTCCGGCGGCAACCCGCTCTTCGTGCGCGAGCTCGTCTCGGCGGCGCGCGCCGCCGGGACCGCGGACGCGCTCCCCGAGAGCGTCGAGACGCTGATCACCGCCCGCATCGACACGCTCATGCCCGAGGACCGCTTCGTGCTGCGCTACGCCTCCGTGCTGGGCGCGCGCTTCCAGCTCGGGCTGCTGGCCGAGGTGCTCGCGGACGAGGGCGTCGACGTGGACGACCTTGCGCGCTGGGAGCGGCTCGGCGAGTTCGTCGGCCGCGACGAAGAAGGTGAGCTGCGCTTCCTGCACGACCTCTTCCGGGCGGTTGCCTACGAAGGGCTCTCGTTCAAGCGCCGCCGCGAGGTTCACGGGCGCGTGGGCGAGGCGCTCGAGCGGCGCGACGCGGGCGCGGCCCTCCTCTCGCTCCACTTCCTGCGGGCCGAAGACTACGAGCGCGCGTGGCGCTACTCCGTCGAGGCGGGGCACCGGGCGCAGTCCGAGCACGCCAACATCGACGCGGCCGAGCTGTTCGAGCGTGGGCTCGAGGCCGCGTCGAAGATCGACGTTCCCCAGGCAGAGGTCGGCGCGGTCGCCGAATCGCTCGGCGACGTCTGCGAGCTCGCGGCCCGCTACGAGCGCGCGGTGGACGCGTACAAGCTCGCGCGCTCGCTGACCGACGACGATCCGCGCTTGCTGCTGAAGGAGGGCGTCCTCCGCGAGCGGCTGGGCAAGTACCGCGACGCCCTTCGCTGGTACGGGCGCGGCCTGAAGACGGCCGACCCCGCCACGCGCGTCGACCTCGAGCTCGCCTACGCAGGAGTCAAGTACCGGCAGGGGCAGTACGACGAGGCGGTCGAGTGGAGCGAGAAGGCGGCCCGGGATGCAGAGGCCGGCGGCGACCGGGTCAAGCTGGCGCACGCCTACTACCTCGAGCACATCGCGTTCACCGACTCCGGCCGGCGAGACAGCTCTCACCGCGACGAGGCGCTGACGATCCTGGAGGAGGTCGGCGACCTCGTGCGGCTCTCGAGCCTGCAGAACAACATCGGCATCGAGGCCTACTACGACGGCCGCTGGGAGGAGGCCGTCGAGTGGTACCGGCGCAGCGGCGAGACGAGCAAGCGCGCCGGCGATCCGGTGAACGTCGCGCGCGCCCAGAACAACGAGGGCGAGATCCTCTCCGACCAGGGGCACCTTGCCGAGGCGCGACCGTTGTTCGAGGAGGCGCGCCGCGTGTGGCGGGCGGCGCAGTACCCGGTCGGGATCGCTCTCGCCACGGCCAACCTCGGCCGCGCCGCCGCTCGCGCGGGCACGTTCGGCGAGGCGCACGAGCTGCTGGACGAGGCGCTCGAGCTGTTCGCCGAGATCGGCGCGGAGTCGTTCGTGCTCGAGACCCGGAGCCGCAAGGCCGAGTGCCTCGTCTTCGAGGGCCGCCACCAGGAGGCGCTGGCGCTACTCCAGCCGCTGCTCGCAGACGGGGCCGCCGGACAGCGCGCGGCGCTCGAGCGGCTGGCGGGCTACGCCGTCGTCCAGAGCCGCGCGCCGTTCACGCGCGCCAAGCCGCACTTCGATGCAAGCGTCGAGGCGGCGAGCGCCGCCCACACCCAGTACGAGCTGGCGCTCACGCGACGCGCGATCGCCGAGACGAGCGGCGGCGGCGACGAGGAGGCCGATGCGATCCTCGACCAGCTCGGCGTCGTGAAGACGGTGGCGGTCCCGCTGCCCTAGGCCGCGGGAGGGTCGAGCAGATCCCTGAGCTCGGCGAGCTTCTCGCGCCGCAGGTCGTCGCGCTCGCCGCGGTCGACGCGCTCGATCAGCTCACGCACGAGCGGCGCGAGCTCGACGGGGTTGAACGGCTTCGTAACGTAGTCGATCCCGCCGAGGTCGAGGCCCCGCGCCCGGTCGCGTGCCTCGGCGCGCGCGGTCAGGAACACGATCGGGATCATGCTCGTGCGCTCGCCGTCGATCAGCTCCTCGGCCACTTGCCAGCCGTCGAGCCCGGGCATCATCACGTCGAGCAGGACCACGTCGGGCTCCTCGTTGCGCGCCTTCTCGAGGCCGGTCGGCCCGTCGCTCGCCTCGAGCACCTCCATCCCCTCCGCCTCGAGGTTCACGCGGCAGAGGAGGCGGATCGGAGCCTCGTCGTCGATTACCAGCACCCTCGTCATCAGACCCGTCCCGTTTGCGGTGAAGCACAGGTATACCCGCGCGGCCGACCGTTCACTCGCGCTCACTCAAGACGGGCTGCGCCGAAAGCGGTAGCGAGAAGACGAAGCTCGAGCCCTCGCTCTCGGTCGAGCTCACCCAGATGCGGCCGCGCATCGCCGCGAGCAGCTCCTTGGCGATGAAGAGGCCGAGGCCGGTGCCGCCGCTAGCGAGGTCCCGGCCGCTCGTCTCGGCGCGGTAGAACTTCGCGAAGATCCGCCCCTGCTCGGCCTGCGGGATGCCGATGCCCTCGTCGTCCACGGTCACCTCCACAGCGTCGTCGCGGCGGCATGCGGAGACCCGCACGGTGCCGCCGCCTGGCGAGTACTTGACGGCATTCTCGACCAGGTCCATCACGATCTGCCGGAGCTTGTCGCGGTCGGCGTCGACCGAGAGCGGCTCGGACGGCAGGTCGAGCACGAACTCGTGACCGTCGAGCACAAGCGACTGCTTCGCCGAGGCGACGACCTCCGAGACGACCGAGCTCACGTCGGTGGGCGAGAGCTGCACCTGCAGGTCGCCGGAGTCGAGCCGCGCGACCGCGAGCAGCCGGTCGACGATCGCGGTCAGCCGGCCGGCCTCGGAGGCGATGTAGCCGAGGAACGTCGCGCGCTCCTCGTCGCCGAAGAGGACGTCGTCGCGCAGCAGCGTCTCTGCGAAGCCGTAGATCGAGGTCAGCGGCGAGCGCAGCTCGCGGGAGACGTTCGAGACGAACTCCGACTTCATCTGCTCGACCACGCGCTCGGCCGAGATGTCGCGGAAGGCGAAGATGCGGCCGGCGACCGCCCCTGCGGGATCGAGCATCACGGCCTCGGTCAGCGAGAGCCAGATGTCCTCGCCGCCCCGGCGGATGGCGATCGGCCGCTCGCCTGCGGGCGTGTCGCTGCCCGACTCGAGCTCGCGCTGCAGGACCTGGCCCGGCGGCCGCCCCAGCGCCTCCTCGGCGGGAACGCCCGTGATGCGCTCGGCCGCCGCGTTCCAGAGCACGACCTTTCCCTCGCGGTCGACGGCGACGATCCCGTCGGCGATGTTGGAGAGGATCGCGACGCTGCGCTCCTTCTCGAGCGCGACGCTCTGGTAGAGCTCGGCGCTCGAGAGCGCGGCCGACGCGTTGCCCGCGAACGCCGCGAGCGCCTCAACCTCCTCCTCGCGCCAGGCCCTCGGCGCGCGGCCGTAGACGGAGAGCACGCCGTGGACGGCGCCCTCGGGCCCGACGAGCGGGACGGCGACGCACGACGCGTAGCCCGCGGCCAGCAGCGGGTCGGCCTGCAGGAGCCGCTGGTCCTCACGCGCGTCGGGGATCGCGACCGGCGAGCGGGACTGGACGGCGTCGCCGGCCAGCCGCGCGGTCGAGGCGACCCTCGAGTCGAGGACGGAGGCTGCGTCTTCCCCGGCCGCTGCGCCGGCAACGAGCTCGTCGCCCTCCAACAGCCTGATGACCGCGGCGTCGGCGTCGAGCAGCGCTGGCGCCTGGCGCACGACCTCGTCGAGCAGCACGCCCGGATCGAGCTCCGTCGCGAGCAGTGAGCCCGTGCGCGCCAGCTGCTGCGCGAGGGCACGCGCGCGCCGCTCGGCCTCGAACAGCTCGCTGCGCTCGAGCGCGCCGCGGGCTGCCCCGGCCAGATTGCGCGCGAGCTCGAGGTCGTCGTCGGCGAAGCGCCGCTCGTCCTCGAAGAAGACGAGCACGAGCGCGCTCTCCTCGGTGCGCGGCACCTCGACCGGAACGGCGAGGAGCGCGCGAGAGCCCGAGTCCGCGGTCACCTTGCGCCACTCGTCCTCGAAGCGCTCGTCGTCGACGAGGCGCGGCGCCGCGAGCACGCGGCCGCCGCGAGCGGCCGCCCGCAGCGGCCCGGACGGATCGCCCAGACCCTCCTCGAGGAACTTGATCAGCAGGCCGGGGAGCCCGTGCAGGCCCGCGAGCCGGAGATCGTCGTCGCGCGGCATCAGCACCGCAGCGCTCGCGCCGCCGAGTGCGTCGCACGCCGCCTGCGCCAGGGCGTCGAAGGTCTCCTCGCGTGAGATCGGCTCGCCGAGGACGGCCGCGATGCGGTAGAAGCCCCGCTGGATCCGGGCCTGGCGCGAGCGCTCCTCGAAGCTCTCGGCGTTCCGCAACGAGAGCGCGGCCAGGTTGGCGAACGCCTCGAGCAGTCCCGCGTCGGCGTGCGTGAAGCGCCGCGCCGCGTCGCGGGTGCCGACCCCGAGGATGCCCATCACCTCGCCGGACCAGCGCATCGGTGCAACGATCGCGCTGCGAAAGCCCTCGTAGACAGGATGCGGGACCGACTCGGCCAGGTTGCCGTAGTCGTCCGAGAGCACGGGCCGACCGCGGGCGATCGCGCGGCCGGAGAGACCGCGGTCGGCGGGGAACTCGAAGCCGACGATCCCCTCGAGCAGGCCGTGCACCGCGGCGCAGCGCAAGACGCCGCGCTCGGTGTCGAGCAAGAAGCAGTCGACGGCCTCAGCGGCGAGCAATTCGGCGACCTCGTCGACGAGCCGCTGCAGGACCGCCTCCAGCTCGAGCTCGCTCGTCACGGTCTGCGCCGCCTTCAGCAGCGCGGTCTGCTCGCCGATTCGCCGCTCGTTCTCGGCCAGCAGGTTCGCGGTGTGCAGCGCGAGCCCGATCTCGCGCGCGACCGCCTCGGCGAGCAGCACGTCGGCCGGCGACCACTGGCCTGCGTCCTGCCGGTGCAGGCCGAGCACGCCGATCATGCGGTCGAACACGATCACCGGCGTGGCGAGCACCGAGCGCGTGCCGAGCCCCGTCAGTGTCTCGACGCCGCCGAGGGAGACGTCTAGCAGCTCCGGGGACTCGAGCGCATCGGCGATCGCGACCGTTCGCCGCTCGCGCGCCGCGAGGTTGGAGGCGGGCAGCGCGGAGGCGGCCTCGCCGATCGGCTTCAGCCCCTCGACGAACCACTCCGCCCGAATCGGCATCGGCTCGTCGCCCTCGCCGAGCCGGATGAAGCAGCGGGACGCGCCGAGCGCGCGGCCGGTCTCGGTGACCGCGACGCGCGTGACGGCGTCGAGGTCGTGCACCGAGCGGACGCGCCGCGAGATCTTGCCCACGAGCCGCTCGCGCTCGAGCGCCTGGTCGAGCGCCGAGGCGGAGCGCGTCCGGTCGAGCGCGATCGCAGCCTCGCCGGCGAGCGCCTGCATCAGGCGCAGCTCCTCGGGTGCGAATGCCCGCTTCTCCTCCGTCGTCGCGGCGACGAGCACGCCGGTCACCCGCTCCTCGACGATCAGGGGCACGAACGCGGCGCTCTTCGCCCCGGCGGCCTGTGCGAGCCGCCGGCTGATGAGCGGCGACGACTCGACGTCGTACACCGAGACCGGCGCCGCCTCGAAGTAGGCGCTCGCGATCCCCGACGGCTCGTTATGGAGGTGGACGCGAATCTCGGTCCACCAGGCGAGCTCCTTGCCGTTCGCGCGGGCCAGCAGGCCCGTGGCCTCGTCCTCGTCCTTCGCCACGAGCGCGAGCGCGGTGAATTCGGCGCCGCCCACGGCCTCGACCTGGCTCAGCAGCGCCCGCGCGGCCTCCACCGGCTCCTGCGTCCGCGCGAGGGCGTTGACGAGGCTCGCGACCGCATCGAGCTCACGTTCGCGGACGCCGACGAGCTGCTCGGCCTCGCGCGCGCGTGCACCGCTCATCACGACTCCGGCCGGCTCGCTCCAGCGCCGCAGGAAGACGAGCGCGGGGATGAGCGCGATCAGCGTCGCGGCGAACGCGGGCCAGACGTGTCCGCCGAGCGGGGCGCGGTCGTACAGCACGAGCGCCCCGAAGATCGCCGCCGGAATCGCGATCCCCGGGAAGATCCCCGCGAGGGCAAGGTCGGTCGTGGTCACCCGGCGCCGCTCCCGCCAGAGCGTCGGGGCCAGGGCCGCGACCACCATCAGGTACGCGCCCGCGAGGATGATCAGCGGGACCGCGTTGAAGTAGACAGCCTGGTCTTCGGGACTCACTGGGCCCAGTGGATGATAGGGAGCGGCTAGGTCCTCCGTCCATCCGCCGCCTGTTTTGCGACTTGGAAAGATAGGTCACATGGCCTATTGGAAAGCGCGCCGGAGAGGTCTAGCTTTGCTTGGTACTGGGCGATGCGAGCCGCGGTGCCCCGTACCTGGCCTTGAGGCCCGCGGCGAGCAATGGGGAGAGCCCGTCGCCACCACCCCCCGAGCGACGGGCTCTACCCGACTTCTTCAGCCGGCCGCTTCTGCCTTGCGAAGCCCGCGGACGGCCCAGAGCGAGAACGCGGCCACGAGCGCGACGGCAGTGACGAACGCGAGGCCGACCTCGGTCGGGTCGCCCGAGATGAAGCCGCGCCCCGCCTCGAGCACGCGCGTGACCGGGTTCACGGTGGCCACGACGTGGATCCAGCCGTGCAGCAGCGCGAGCGGCACGTAGACCGGCGCGAAGAAGAGCACGAGGAAGACCGGGAACTGCATCACGGGGCCGGCCTGCATCGTCCGGAACCGCATCGCGACTCCGGCCGCCCAGAGCACCGCGGCCAGGTTGACGATCACTGCGAGTGCGTAGAGGCCGAATAGGTCGATCCCGCTTCCGCTGACGTTCATTCCCACCGCGAGCGCGACCACCGTCAGGAAGGCCGCGGTCACGAGCCAGCGGCCGAGCGCGGCGACCGCATAGCCCAGCACGATCCCGAGCCGGTTCGGCGCAGCGAGCAACAGCCTGCGCGCGAAGCCGCTCTCGAAGTCGCGCGCGATCCCGAAGCCGGTGAAGACGCCCCCGAACGCGGCCGACTGCAGCAGCACGAAGACGAACTGGAAGGCCGTGTAGCCGTTCGGGAAGTCAAAGCCGGGCACGTTGGTGATGCTCGAGAGCCCGCCCGCGAAGGCGGTGAAGAAGAAGAGCGGGAAGATCAGCGAGGGCAGCAGCAGCGAGGGGTTCGTGAAGACGTTGTGCAGCGTCCTCCAGGCGACCCCTTGCGCGACGGACAGGTTCCTCACGAGCGCGCCATTCGCTCGCGCAGGGCCCAGATCGAGAGCACGAACGCCCCGACCGCGATCGCCGCGGCAATGCCGAAGCCGAGCGCGAGCGCCTCGGCGTCCCAGCCCGTGATGATCAGGCTGCGCACGCACTCGAGCAGGTACGAGACCGGGTTGGCGGTGGCGAGGCCTCTGAACCAGCTCGCCTCGATCAGGTTCCGCGGCATGTTCATCGACGAGATGAAGAGGAAGACGAAGAAGGCCGGGAAGAGGCTCTGTACCGCCTCGCCGGAGCCGGTGCGTAAGGCAGCGAACGCGCCGAGGGCGCCGAAGGCGAGCGCGACGAGCGCCATGAACACGAACACGAGCGCCACACCGGCGGGGCCAGACGCGAAGCGCACGCCGACCGCGAAGCCAACGCCGACGTACACCGCCGCCTGGGCGACGCTCATGACGATCACGCCGCCGAGCTGGCCGGTGAGCAGGGTGATCCCTCGCATCGGCGTCAGCGAGAGCCGGTTCAGGAATCCGGTCTGGATGTCGCGCGCGAGGTCGGTGCCCGTGTTCATCGTCGCGAACAGCGCGCCCTGGATGAACGGCACCGCGAGTGCGAAGGCCCAGAACGAATCCGTCGGGAATCCGGGCAGGTGCGTCTCCGCCTTGAGGCCGCCCGAGTTGACCGCCAGCAGCAGCATCGGGAACAGCAGCGGCGCGACCACGTTCGCGGGCTGCCGCACCGTCCGCACGACCGAGCGACGGCCGAGCAGGTAGACCTGGTCGGCGAACGCGCTCACGTTGACTCCATCGCGAGGCCCGCCTGCTCCTCGTCCTCGTCGCCCGCACCCTCGAGCGAGCGGCCGGTCTTGGCGAGGAAGACGTCGTCGAGCGACGGCTGGTGGAGCTGCAGGTTCTCCGGCTCGAGCCCTTCGGCGTCGAGCGCGCGCACGACGTCCGCGAGCCCGACCTCGCCGTCGGCCAGGCGGACGGCGACGCCCTTC
>Ga0307323_10000010_pt1 | contig 47154 bp, 40 predicted proteins | sample ER_DNA_381_FD_194496 | JGI IMG/M metagenome (GOLD analysis project Ga0307323, IMG submission 194496) | Bulk soil microbial communities from the East River watershed near Crested Butte, Colorado, United States - ER_DNA_381 | ecosystem: Environmental > Terrestrial > Soil > Floodplain | place...
CGCCAGGTCGGGGCCGTCGGCGAGGACGACCACCGCGGCTTGCGCTTCTTCGGGCAGCGCGGCGAGCCCGCAGCGGAGCGAGGCGCCGGGCCCGCGCTCCCAGTCCGGGCAGCTCACAGTCCGGGCGGAGGACTCCAGCTCGTGCGCCCCGAGCACGACGACGAGCTCGTCCACGGAGCTGCGCCGCACCCGCTCGAGCACGGGCTCGAGCAACAGCCGCTGCTTGGCCGAACCGAAGCGCGTCGAGGCCCCTGCCGCGAGCACGACGGCCCAGACGTCGCCGTCAGGCACCGACGGCTTCGAGCGCCCGGCGGATCAGCGGGCGCGCGAGCTCGACCTTGTACGCGGTGCCGGGGAGCGGCGTGGCGTGGTCGAGGTCGTCCGGCGAGGCCAGCAGCCACGGGATCGGGGCCACGCCGGCGAGGGCCAGGCGGATCCCGTCTCCCGAGCGCACAGCGGCGACGCCGACGAGGGCGAAGGCGAAACGTGTTCGCTCCATCGCCTTCAGGTACGTGCTGGCCGGTGTCTCGGGGACCTCGAGCTCGAGGATCAGCTCGCCGGGCTCGAGCGCCGTCACGTCGCGGTCGTCCTCGGTCGGTAGCCGGTAGAGGTCGGCGACCGGGAGCTCGCGCCGGTCGGTGCGGATCGTCGCGCCCAGAGCCAGCAGCGCAGCCGCCGGGTCCGACGGGTGCGCGGAGGCGCACCGCTCGTTGCCGAAGATCGCGTGCTCGCGGTGCTCGCCCTGCCGCGCGTGGCACACCGAGCCCCCGTGCAGAAAGCACGGGTACTTCAGCCGCCAGTACCAGCAGCGGGTCGCCTGCAGCAGGTTGCCGCCGATCGTCCCCATCGAGCGCAGCTGGGGCGAGGCCGCCAGCGCGCACGCCTCGCGTAGGGCCTGTGGGATCTGAGCGGCGGCCTCGAGCTCGGCGAGTGTCGTGGCAGCCCCGATCCGGCCACCGCCTTCATGCACCCCGCGTGGGACGACCTCGCGCACGTCGACGAGCGTCTCCGCCTCCACGATCCCTTCCCGCAGCAGCGGCACGAGGTCGGTTCCGCCGGCGAGCGCCACGGAGCCGTTGCCGAGGGCCGCGCCGGCGGCCTCGAGCGACTCAGGCTGGAGCAGCTGCAAGCTTCTCGCGCTCCCGCGCCTCGGCCAGGGCGCGCAGCATCTCTTCCCGCGTGACCGGCAGCGAGCGCACGTCCGCGCCGGTCGCGTCGCGGATCGCGTTCACGATCGCCGCCGCGGTCGGCACGATCGGCGGCTCGCCGAGGCCCTTCGAGCCGAGGTTCGTCAGGTGCTCGTCCGGGATGTCGAGCAGCTCGACGACCAGTTCGGGCACGTCGGCGATGGTCGGCAGCTTGTACGCGTCGAGGCTCTGGGTCAGGACGCGCCCTGTGGCCGGGTCGACGAGCCGCTCCTCGGAGAGCGTGTGGCCGACGCCCTGCACGATCCCGCCCTCGACCTGGCTCTGAGCCCCGAGCGGGTTGATCACGCGGCCCACGTCGTGGATCGCCGCGATGCGGTCGACCTTCACCTCGCCGGTCTCGATGTCGACGGCCACGTCCGCGACCTGGATCCCGAACGTGAGCACGCGCATCCCGGCCGGATTCGGCCCACGGGCGCCCTTGCCCAGAATCTGCGCGTCATCGAGCAGCCCCGTCACCTCCTCCAGCGGCCACGAGCCGCCGTCGGCGGAGACGACGTTGCCGTCCTTCAGGGAGAGAACGCGCTCCTCCAGGTGGTAGCGCTGCGCCGCGATCTCGAGGATCTGCCGCGCCGCGTCCGCCGCGGCCGCGCGCACGGCCGGGCCCATCGAGGGCGTGGTCGAGGAGCCTGCCGAGATCGAGGCGTACGGCCCGCGGGCGGAGTCGCCGAGCTCGCAGCGCACGCGCTCGAGTGGCAGGCCGAGCTCCTCGGCGGCGATCTGCGCCATCGCAGTGCGTGTGCCGGTGCCGATGTCCTGCATCGCCGTGATCACCGCGACGTGGCCGTCGGAGCCGACGCGCACCCAGGCGTACGAGGGCGGCCCGCCTCCGCCGTACCAGATCTGGCTCGCGAGGCCGGTCCCGCGCCGGACCGGGCCGTTCGAACGAGCCCGCACCTCCTCGCGCCGCGCCCAGTGCGGGTCGGCCCGCTTGTAGCACTCGAGCAGGTTCTTCGACGAGAAGGGCCGGCCGTCGGCGAGATCGTTGTCGGCGTGGTTGCGCCGCCGCAGCTCGAGCGGGTCGAGCTCCAGCCGCGCGGCCAGCTCGTCGAGCACGCACTCGAGCCCGAAGGTCCCCTCGACGAAGCCCGGCGCGCGGAAGGCCGCGTTCGGCGGCAGGTTCAGCTTAGCGCCGTAGGTCAGCGTCCTCACGTTCTCGCAGGCGTAGAGCATCTCCATCGGCCCGTAGGTCGGCCCGGAGAAGCCCGACCAGCCGATCGCGTTCACGTACTCCGCCTCGAGCGCGACCAGCGTGCCGTCGGAGCGGGCGCCCGCGCGCAGGCGTTGAATCGTCGCGTTGCGGTTGCCGCTGGCCAGGTTCTCCTCGCGCCGCGTCAGCGCGCAGCGCACCGGCCGCCCGGTCTTGCCGGCGAGGGCGATCGCGACGTACGTGTAGTCGCCGGGGCTGTTCTTCGAGCCGAAGCCGCCGCCCATGTAGTTGCAGACGACGCGCACGCGGTCGGGCGGCAGCTCGAGCTGTCCGGCAATCGAGTCGCGGACGCCCCAGATGTACTGCGTCGAGATGTAGACCTCGAGCGTGTCGCCCTCCCAGCGGCAGACCGACTGGTGGGTCTCCATCGAGTTGTGCAGGACGGTCTGCGTGCGGTACTCGGCCTCGACCACGACGTCGGCGTCCGCGAAGGCTGCGTCGACGTCCCCGCGTTCGTAGCGGCGGGGCTCGTCGTCCACGAACGACTTCTGGCGCACGGCCTCCTCGGGGTCGAGCAGCGGCTCGAGCTCCTCCCACTCGACCTCGATCCGCGCCAGCGCGTCGCGCGCCTTGCCGAGGCTCTCCGCCGCGACTGCCGCGACCGGCGCGCCGTGGAAGTTCGCTTCCTCCTGCAGCACATGGCAGTCGGCGGGCCCGATCGCGCCGAGCACGCCCGGGAGCTCGAGCGCGCCGCTGAGATCGAGCTTCTTCACGCGCGCGCGGGCGTGAGGCGAACGCAGCACGGCCGCGTGCAGCATCCCCGGCAACGCGAGGTCGGCGGTGTAGATCGCCTGTCCGCGCGCCCGCTGGTGGCCGTCCTGCCGAGGAGCCGGCCTGCCGACGACGTCACCGGGGCCTGCGGGCCACTGGTCGAGCACGTCGTCGCCCTCGACGACGACCCACTGCTCGGTGTACCTGCCCTCGACCTCTTTCTCGGTGCGAATCAGTCGCGCCACGTGAGCACCGCCTCCTCGATTCGTGGGTACGCGCCGCAGCGGCAGAGGTTGCCGGCCATCGCATGCCGCACCCGCTCGGCGGTGAGCTCGGGCTCGGCTTCGACCAGCGCGGCCGCCGAGACGATCTGGCCCGGCGTGCAGAAGCCGCACTGGAGCGCGTCGGTGCGGACGAAGGCGTCGACCAGCGGGTGATCCTGCAGCCCCTCGATCGTCGTCACCTCGCGCTCGCCGACGGTGTGGACGAGGGTGATGCACGAGAGCACCGGCACGCCGTCGAGCTGCACTGTGCACGCGCCGCAGTGGCCCTCGTTGCAGGCGATCTTCGTGCCGGTGAGGCCGAGCTCGTCGCGCAGCGTCTCCGCGAGCGTCCGGCCGACCGGCGGGTCGACTTCTCGTACGGCACCGTTGACCTTGAGGCTAAACACCTGACGTCACCGCCAGGATGTCCGCGAGGTGGACGAGCCGAAACGTCGTGCGGCTGACGATGCGCTGCTCACCCTCGTCCTCGACCTCGGGCAGCACGCGCCACAGGTCTCGCGCCGTCTCCAGCAGCTCGCGGATCCGCTCGCGCTCCTCCTTGTGCCCGTCGCGGTCCTCGGTCGCGTTCAGGGCGAGCCCGAGCACGCCGATCGTGTCGGCCTGCCGCGTCCAGAGGAGCGGGGTCGCCATCGACAGGTACTGGTGGATCCGCGCGAACGCCATCGGCTGGGAGAACGTCTTGCTGCCGATCGGTGCGCTCGGCTCGAGCGGCGGCTCGCCGGCGGCGATCCGGCTCGCCGTTCCGGAGAGCATCGCCAGGAGCCGGTCTTCGTCGAGGCCCGCGACGCGTGCCGTGCGAACCGCGATCAGGAGCGAGCTCGGCTGCTGGCCATACGGGTAATCCGAGGCGTAGACGACCTGCTCCGGCGAGACGAGGTGGTACAGGCTGAGCAGGTCGATCGGGCTCCAGACCGAGGTGTCGAAGTAGACGCCCGCCTTGCCGCCGAAACACGCGGCGAGCGAGCCGAGGTCGGCAATCCCCGCGTGCGCGATGATCAGCTGCGCGCCGGGATAGGTGTCGACGAGGCGGCGCAGATGGTCCGCGATCGGCGGCAGGCCGCGCCCGCCGTGGATCAGGATCGGCACGCCGCGTTCCGCCGCGAGGGCGAACACCGGCGCGAGCCGCTCGTCGTTCAGGAGGAACTTCTGCGCCCGGGGGTGCAGCTTGATCCCGCGCGCGCCGAGATCGAGGCAGCGCGTCGCCTCCTCGATCGGGCTCTCGGTGAGATCGAGTCGCACGAACGGGATCAGCCGCCCGCTCGAACGCTCGGCATAGGCGAGCGAGCGGTCGTTAGCGGCGCGGAAGGCCGGATGCCGGTCCTGCTCGTCCATGCAGAACATGAAGCAGCGCGAGATGCCGTAGCGCTCGTTGATTCGCTCGAGGTCCTCGTAGACGCCGGTCATGCCGTCGATGTCGTGCCCGAGGTGGACGTGGGCGTCGAAGATCTCGACCCCCTCGGGCAGCTCGCGCGCCAGCTCATCGTCGTAGCCGGCGATCAACGACTGAGCCTTCTCCAGCACCTCCTCCACGCGCAGCCAGTCTAGTGACGGGCGGGGGTAAGTCGCGCTTCGACTAGTTCTTCCGCCTGTGGGTCAAGCTACGTCGAGCAGCCATGGCAGCCCCCCGCGTCGACCGCGGCCGGCTCGCCGTCGATGGTCAGTTTTGGGGGCTGTCCAGGAGGCGGTCGGCGACCCTCTTGGCGATCCCGCTCGCCGGCGCGGCCTTGCTTGGGCTAACCGCGCTCGTGCGCCCGCTGTACGACGCGCTCGTGCGGGAGGACTCGCTGCTCGAGTGGCTGCAGGTCGCGTCATACGTGGCGGCGTTCTTCCTCGCCGGTCGCAGTGCACTGCGGCTCCACGGATGGGTCGCTGCGGCCTTCGGCGTCTTCGCGCTCGGCTGCCTCCTTGCCGCCGGCGAGGAGTTGTCGTGGGGGCAGCGGCTGTTCGGGCTCGACACCCCGGACGGGCTCGAGGCCCTCAACAACCAGGAGGAGCTGAACGTCCACGACGTCGTAGAGGTGCAAGGCAAGGTGAACCTCGCAGTCGCGCTCGCGAGCCTGTACGGGCTCGTCGCTCCGTGGCTCGTTCGGCGGCGCGTCCTCGTTGCGCCGCCGAACGCGCTCAATTGCGCGTTCCTGACGATGCTCGCGTACGCCTCGGCACGCTCCGCCTTCTTCCCGCACCCGGGCCACGCGCTGGCCAAGTTCAGCGAGTGGCCGGAAACCTGCTTCGCCGGGACGTTGGCGGTGTTCGCGCTGCTCGTGTGGCGGCGAACCCGCGCGGCGAAGTAGCATCCCGCCGCGATGGCCGACGTCCTCATCTACGCGGATTCCCTGCGCTCGCCCGAGATGCGGCACGAGGTGCCGATCGCGATCCCCGACCCGTTCCTCTACGCGGAGCGGGAGGGCCGGCGCCACGTGGTCGCGAGCTCGTTCGAGCTCGGGCGCATCAGCGAGGTCGCGCCGCACCTGGAGGTGCTACCGCTCGAGGAGTTCGGGATCGACGAGCTCTACGCGCAGGGTCTCTCGCGCGACGAGATCGAGCTCGAGGTGATTCTGCGCGCAGCGCGGCGCTTCGGGATCGAGGATGCCGTCGTCCCCGCGACCTTCCCGCTCGAGGCGGCCGACCACCTGCGGGCGAACGGGATCCAGGTCAAGGCCGACCGGGAGCAGTTCGTGGGCCGGCGCCGGGTCAAGAACGTGGCCGAGCTGGCCGGGATCCGCCGTGCCCAGCGCGCCGCCGAGGCGGCGATGGACGCGGCGCGGAAGGTGCTGCGCTCCGCCCAGCGCCAGAACGGCAACCTCGTCGTCGACGGCGAGCAGCTCACGTGCGAGCGGATCAAGCTCGCGGTCGAGCAGGCCTTCACCGCCAACGGCGCCTTCGCGGACGAGTTCATCGTCTCGCACGGCGAACAGACGGCTGTCGGCCACGACATGGGCTCGGGCCCGATCGCGCCCGACGAGCCGGTGTGCCTCGACCTCTTCCCGCGTGACCGCGAGTCGGGCTGCTTCGCCGACATGACGCGCGTCTTCGTCGTCGGCACGCCCTCGGACGAGCTGCTCGAGTACCACAAGCTCTGCCTCGAGGCGCTCGAGCGCTCGGTGGCAGCGGTCAAGCCGGGCGTGCCCGGCAGCGAGCTGCACAAGATCAGCTGCGACGTGTTCGAGGAGCACGGTTATCCGACGCTGCGCTCGAAGCAGCCGGGTGAGGTGCTCCAGGACGGCTTCTACCACTCGCTCGGCCACGGAGTCGGGCTCGAGGTGCACGAGGAGCCGTCGCTCGGACGCGGCCCTGGCGAGCTCGTCGCCGGCGACGTGATCGCCGTCGAGCCGGGCCTCTACCGCAACGGCTACGGCGGCTGCCGGCTCGAGGACCTCGTGCTCGTCACCGAGAACGGCGGCGAGGTGCTGACGGACTATCCGTACGACCTCGAGCCCTAGTGGCGCACACGATCGAGACGATCCTCGCGGAGGAGCGTCGGTATCCGCCGCCGCCCGAGTTCGCGGCCCAGGCGAACGCGCAGCCGGAGATCTACGAGCGCGACTTCGAGGAGTTTTGGGAGACGGAGGCCCGCGAGCGGGTCTCCTGGTTCGAGGACTTCACCGGCCTCTGCGACTGGGAGCCGCCGTACGCGAAGTGGTATCTCGGCGGCAAGCTCAACGTCACCTACAACTGCGTTGACCGGCACGTAGAGGCCGGGAACGGCGACAAGGTCGCCTACTACTGGGAAGGCGAGCCCGAGGACGAGCGGCGGACGCTGACCTTCGCCGACCTGCAGGCCGAGGTCGTGCGGCTCGCGAACGCGCTCAAGCGGCTCGGCGTCAAGAAGGGGACGCCGGTCGGGATCTACATGGGGATGGTGCCCGAGACGCCGGTGGCGATGCTCGCCTGTGCCCGGCTAGGCGCGCCGCACACGATCGTCTTCGGCGGCTTCTCATCCGACGCGCTCGCCGACCGGCTCAACGACATGGGCTGCGAGGTGCTGATCACGCAGGACGAGGGGCTGCGCAACGGCAGCACGGTGCCGCTGAAGCGCAACGCCGACGCGGCGCTCGCCGAGTCACCGGGCGTGAAGCGCGCGATCGTCCACCGGCGCACCGGCGGCGACGTCGACTGGACGGAGGGTCGTGACCTCTGGTGGGACGAGCTCGTCGCGGACGAGCCCTCCGACGCGGAGTCGTGCCCGTGCGAGCCGATGGGCGCGGAGGACCTGCTCTACCTGCTCTACACGAGCGGCACGACCGCGAAGCCGAAGGGGATCGCGCACACGACCGCCGGCTACCTCGTCGGGGTGGCCACGACCCACTACTACATCTTCGACGTCAAGCCCGACTCGGTGTACTGGTGCGCGGCCGACATCGGCTGGGTGACCGGGCACAGCTACATCGTCTACGGCCCGCTCTGCAACGGCACGACGGGAGTCATCTACGAAGGCGTCCCGAACTTCCCGGACAAGGACCGCTGGTGGGAGATCGTCGAGCGCTACAAGGTCGACATCCTCTACACGGCGCCGACGGCGATCCGGACCCACATGAAGTGGGGCCCCGAGCACGCGGCGAAGCACGACCTCTCGTCGCTGCGGCTGCTCGGCTCGGTCGGCGAGCCGATCAACCCCGAGGCCTGGGTCTGGTACCGCGAGCACATCGGCGGCGGCCGCACGCCGGTCGTCGACACGTGGTGGCAGACCGAGACCGGGATGATCATGATCACGCCGCTTCCCGGGGTGACGACGTTGAAGCCGGGCTCGGCGACGAAGCCGTTCCCGGGGGTCGACGCCGCGGTCTACGACGAGCAGGGGAACGAGGTCGGGCCGGGCGGAGGGGGTTACCTGGTGCTGCGGCGCCCCTGGCCGGCGATGCTGCGCGGGATCTACAAGGAGGACGAGCGCTACCGCGAGACGTACTGGTCGAAGTACCCCGACGTCTACTTCGCCGGCGACGGCGCGCGGATCGACGAGGACGGCGACTTCTGGCTTCTCGGCCGCGTGGACGACGTGATGAACGTCTCCGGCCACCGGATCTCGACGATCGAGGTCGAGAGCGCGCTGGTCGACCACCCGAAGGTGGCCGAGGCCGCGGTGTGTGGCCGCAAGGACGAGCGAACCGGTCAGGCGATCGTCGCCTACGTGACGCTGAAGGGCGGCGAGGAGGGCTCGATCGAGATGCTCGAGGAGCTCCGCGGCCACGTGGCGACCAAGATCGGCCCGATCGCCAAGCCGGCGAACATCGTCTTCACGCCCGAGCTGCCGAAGACGCGCAGCGGCAAGATCATGCGGCGCCTGCTGCGCGACGTGGCCGAGAACCGTGAGCTCGGCGACACGACCACGCTCGCCGACCCCGCGGTCGTGGACGAGCTCCAGGAGCGCGCCACCGCTGAACAGGGCAAGGAGGACTAGTGCCCCCTCAGGCGATGCTCGCGTGCCCTTGGCCCGCGATCACGCGGCGCCACGAACCGCCCTCGTCCTTGCCAAGGCAACCAGCCTTGCCCGCGGACGAATGCGGTCCCTGGCTTGGTGCTCGCGACCCAGAGACTTCGCAACATCGCCTGAAGGGGCACTGCTGACTCCCGAGGAGGAACGGCAGCTTGCCGTCGACCTCTTCAACCGCGCCTGGGCGCTGCTCCGCCAGGGAGAGCGCACGCCGGAGCAGGACGACGAGCTGGTCCACACCGCGCACGCCTCGCGCCACCATTGGGCGCAGGTCGGCACGGCCGCCAACCTGGCTCGCGGCGAGTGGCAACTCTCACGCGTGTACGCGACGCTCGGCCGCGCCGAGCCGGCGCTGCACCACGCGCGCCGCTGCCTCGCGTATTGCGAGGCGGCGCACCCCGACGAGCTGGAGGACTGGGACCTCCCGTTCGCGTACGAAGCGCTGGCGCGGGCCAGCGTGGTCGCGGGTGAGCCCGACGAGGCGAAGCGCTGGGCCGCACGTGCGCGGGAGCTCGCTGCCGGCGTGGCCGACGCCGAAGACCGCGAGCACCTCGACGAAGACCTGGCGACGCTGCCGTCGTAGCTCAGGCGCCGGCGAGCAGGGACTCGAAGCGCTCGGCGTCCTCAAAAGGCCCGATCAGCGCGAGATTGAGCCCCTGCGAGGAAATCACGTCCTGTGCCACCCGCTGGATGTCCTCGGCGGTGACGGCGTCGAGCCCGGCGACGACCTCGTCCGGCTCGACGGCCTGCCCCTCGAGCACCTCGCGGCTGAGGCCGAACATCGTCATGCCCTGAGGGTTCTCGAGGCGCAGCACGAAGCGGCCCTTGGCGAGCGCGCGCGCCTTTTCGAGCTCCTCGGCGGGCACGGGCTCGTCGGCGATCAGTCGGAACTCGCGCGCGATCGTCTCGACCGCCTCGTCGGCCCGGTTGATGTCCACGCCCGACTGCGAGTAGAGCGAGCCCGCGTCGGTGTAGCTCTGGTTGTGCGCGAAGACGTAGTAGGCGAGGCCGCGCCGCTCGCGCACCTCGGTGAAGAGCCGTGACGACATCCCCGTCCCGAGGACGGTCGAGAGCAGCTGCAGCGCGTAGCGGTCCGGGTGCGCGAGCGGGTAGCTGCGCACGCCGAGGCAGAGATGCGCCTGGTCGGATTCTTTGTGGTGGACGCGCACCTGTGCGCCGCCGTCACCGTTGGTCTCGACCGCGGGCGGTGCGCCCGTCTCCTCGGGCTCGAGGTCGCCGAGCAGGCGCTGGACGGTCTCGAGCGGGTCGCCGTCGAGGTGGCCGCCGAGGCCGACGACCATTCGCTCGGGCTTGTACCAGCGGTTGACGTAGCCGAGGAAGGTCTCGCGCGTGGCCGCGCGCACCGTCTCCTTCTTGCCGATGATGTCCCAGCCGAGGGGCTGGTCGCCGTAGAGGAGGTTGTCGTACACGCCGCCGATGAAGTCGCGCGGCGTGTCGTAGTACATGTTCATCTCCTCGACGATCACGCCCTTCTCGCGCTCGATCTCCTCGCTCTCGAACTTCGAGTTGCGCAGCATGTCGACGAGCACGTCGAGCGCCCGGTCGCGGTAGTCGGCCGCGCACTTGACGTAGTAGCCCGTGTACTCCTTGCTCGTGAAGGCGTTGAACTCGCCGCCGAGGGAGTCGACCTCCATGCCGATGTCGCGCGCGGTGGGCCGCCGCTCGGTTCCCTTGAAGAACATGTGCTCGGCGAAGTGCGCGATCCCGTTGGTGTCCGGGTTCTCGTAACGCGAGCCGGCCGCGAGCATGATCATGCAGGTGACCGACTGCACCTGTGGCATGTCCACGGTGAGGACGCGAAGCCCGTTGTCGAGCGTGTGTCGCTGGAAGACGCTCAAGCCGCCAGCTTCTCGCGCCACTCGGCCGGGATCGCGATCGCTTCGCCCTTGCCGTAGTCGTAGCCGACGAGCACGCTCTTCGCCTCCGCCACGACCACGCCGTCGACGCGCAGCACGTAGTCGAGATCGAAGCTCTTCTCGCCGAACCGGCTGGCGCGCACCGCGATCTCGACCTCGTCGCCGAACCCGACGGGGGCGCGGAAGTCGATCTCGATGCGGGCGACGATGATGGACATGTCCTCGAGCGTGGCCGCTGCGCCGAGGTGCTGCAGAAATGCGACGCGGGCCGACTCAATGTAGGTCAAAAACACGGCGTTGTTGACATGGCCCATCGCATCGAGGTCACGAAAGCGCACGTTTTCTCGGTGGACGAACATCGCGGCGATGCTAGCGATGCGCGATGCTGCACGGGTGGCGGGCGAGGAGACGAGACGGGCGATCGCGGTTCAGCCGGACTGGCTGCGGGCCGTTCCGACCGACCGGCGGCTGCCGGAGGGCCGCATCCTCCACACGGGTTGCGGGACCTCGTTTCACGCCGCGCAGACCGGCGGCTGGGCCGAGCAGGCGCTCGAGCTCGTCCTGCGGCCGCAGCAGGCCGACGTGCTCGTCGCCGTCAGTCACGAAGGCGACACGCCGCTGACCCTCGAGGCCGCGCGGGCCTTCGACGGGCCGGTCTGGCTCGTGACGGCCAAGCCCGACAGCCCGCTCGGCGAGCTGGCGGCCGAGGTCGTCGTCGCCACTCCAGAGGTCGAGCAGAGCTGGTGCCACACCGTGAGCTACACGTGTGCGGTCGCGACGCTGGGCGCTCTCCGCGGCGAGGACGTGAGCGTGCTGCCGGCGCTGGTCGAGCAGGCGCTCGAGGAGCGCGAGCCGGTGAGCGCGCACGAGCGGTTCCTCGTAGCCGGGGCAGGGCGCGACTGGCCAACCGCGCAGGAGGCCGTGCTCAAGCTCCGCGAGGGCGCGTACGTCGCAGCCGAAGCGCACCACACCGAGCAGCTGCTGCACGGCCATCTCGCCGCGGTCGACGAGTCCGTGCGCGCGTTCGTGCTCGAGGGCGAAGGGCGGGCCGCCGAGCGTGCGGCCGGGGCGGCCGCGGCGCTGAGGGAGCTCGGCTGCCAGACGACGCTCGTGCCGACGGTTCACCCGGTCGCCGACATCGTCCGGTTCCAGCAGCTGACAGTCGACCTTGCCGAGGCGCGCGGCGTCGACCCGGACAAGATCCGCCGCGACGACCCGCGCTGGGAGCGCGCCCGCGCTCTTTACGACTGAGCGGCCGCGAGCAACACGGCCTCGCGCTCGGCGGTGAGCCCGACGCCGTCGGCCGGCTCCGCGAGCTCGAGCGTGTCGCGCACCGTCTCCTCGAGCGGCCGGAAGGTGAGTCCCGCCGCGATCGCGCGCGAGACGTCGGCCTCGTGGATCCCCGCCGTGTCCGGATCGGAGACCCAGAGCGGCAGCTCCATCCACTCGCCCACCTCGTGCTCCGCGAGGAAGGCGTCGGTGACCCAGCGGAAGGTCGCGTCGCCGCCGGCCACCTCGCGGCACGTCTCGAGGACCTCGGCCCAGGAGCGGCCCGGGTGCGTCGCGTTGAACGTCCCGTGGACACGCCGCTCGCAGAGGTCGACGAGCCAGGGACCCAGGTCGCGGACGTCGATGAACTGCACCTCCCGCTCCGGCGGCCCGGGCGCGACGACCTCCCCGCCGCGGGCGACGCGGTGTGGCCAGTACGTAAAGCGGCCGGTCGGGTCGTGCGCGCCAACGATCAGGCCCGGCCGCACGTTCGTGTGCCGCTCGCCGAAGGTCTCGGCGACGGCCGACTCGCAGATCGCCTTCAGCGCCCCGTAGTTCGAGTAGTCGTCGGTCAGCCGGTCGTCCGGCAGGTCGCCGAGCTCGGCCAGGGCGCCCTCCTCGTCGTTGGTCGTCGCCAGGCTGGCGTAGACGGAGACGCTGGAGACGAACAGGTAGTGGCCCGTTGCGTCGGCGAGCTTCTCCGCCGAGGCGCGCACGTCCGCCGGGATGTAGCCGGACGGGTCGAGCGCGGCGTCCCACTCGCGCCCCTCGAGCAGCCTACGGCTTCCAGGATCCGTGCGGTCGCCGCGCAGCTGCTCGGCCTCCGGGAAGAGCTCCGGGTTCGTCTCGCCGCGGTTGAAGAGCGTCACCTCGTGCCCGCGCGCGAGCGCGGCCTCGACCGCTGCGCGGCCGAGGAACTTCGTCCCGCCGAGCACGAGCAGCCTCACAACGAGGCCAGCTCGGACAGCAGCCGGTCGACCTCCTCGACGGTGTTGTAGTGGAGGAAGCCCGCGCGCACGGCGCCCTCCGGGAGGCCCAGGCGCTTCATCACCTCGACCGCGTAGTAGTTCCCGCGCCAGACCGCGAGGCCGCGGTCGCCGAGCCTGGTCGCAGCCTCCAGGGGCGTGAGGCCCTCGACGTTGAGGCAGAACGTCGGCACGCGGCCCTCCATCGTCGTCAACCCGTAGAGGGAGCACCTCTCAGGCAGACCGGCGAGGAAGCGCTCGCCGAGCTCGCGTTCGTGCGCGACGATCGCGTCGTAGCCGACCGACTCGAGGTAGCGCACAGCCGCTACGAAGCCGGCGAGCAGCTCGTGCGGCATCGTTCCGGTCTCGAACCGGTGGCCCAGGGGCGTATCCGCAGCCGGCCGGACCTTGTAGGGCCGCCAGCGCTCGAGCAGCTCGCTGCGCGCGAACGCGAGCCCCAGGTGGGGGCCGAAGAACTTATAGGGCGAGCAGAGCAGCACGTCGACGCCGGCCGTGGCCACGTCGATCGGGCCGTGCGGCGCGTAGTGCACCGCGTCGACCCACGCGAGCGCGCCGGCCTGGTGCGCGAGCTCCGCCACGCGCGCCACGTCGACGAGCGTGCCGACGGCGTTCGATGCCCACGGGTAGGCGACCACGCGTGTCCGGTCGGAGAATTGCGCCGCGAGGTCATCGAGGTCGAGCGTCGTGTCGTCGCGGATCGCCGCGAAGCGCACACGCAGGTCGAGGTCGTGTGCCAGCTCGAGCCAGGGCGACACGTTGCCGTCGTGGTCGAGCTGCGTGACGACGATCTCGTCGCCGGGCTCGAGCTCACGCCCGATCGTGCGCGTGAGCGCGAAGTTGAGCGTCGTCATGTTCGCTCCGAAGACGATCTCCTCCGGCGCGCAGCCGAGGAACGCGCCGCCGGCCTGCCGCGACTCGTCGACGAGCGCCTCCGTCTGGCGGCTCGTCTCGTAGGGGCCGCTGACGTTCGCGTTCGACGAGCGCAGATACGTCGAGATCGCCTCGATCACCTCGTCCGGCACCTGCGAGCCGCCCGGGCCGTCGAAGAAGGCGAGCTCCCGGGAGAGCGCCGAGAAGCGCCTCCGCACTGCGGCTACGTCAATCGCTAGCGTGCTCACCTGAGCCACGCTATCGGATCGTTGATTGAATTTAGCGTTCGCAACTGAGAAACTGCGCCCGGACTGGGGAAGGGACAACCGAGGGAGAGCGATATGGAAGCCGCCGCCGTACCTGCTGCCGACGTCGCAGACAAAGCGCCGAGCGCGGTCGTAGCCGCGCAGGACATCACCCGCCGTTACGGCGAGGGCGACACCGCCGTCGACGCGCTCCGCGGAGTCTCGCTCGACGTGCAGCAAGGGAAGCTGACCGCCGTAATGGGCCCGTCGGGCTCCGGCAAGTCGACGCTGATGCACATCATGGCCGCGCTCGACAAGCCGACGAGCGGGTCGGTCTGGATCGCGGGAACGAAGCTCGGCGGCCTGAGCGACACCGAGATCACGAAGATCAGGCGCGAGCACATCGGCTTCGTCTTCCAGTTCTTCAACCTTCTGCCGATGCTCACGGCGGAGGAGAACGTCGTGCTGCCGCTCACGATCGCCGGCGAGAAGCCCGAGCGCGAATGGCGTGAGCAGCTGCTGAAGACGGTCGGCCTCGACGACCGCCGCAGCCACCGCCCCGCCGAGCTCTCGGGCGGCCAGCAGCAGCGCGTCGCTATCGCACGCGCGCTGATCTCGCGGCCGACGGTGGTCTTCGCAGACGAGCCTACGGGGAACCTCGACTCCAAGACCGGGGGCGAGATCCTCGAGCTGCTCCGCAATTCCGTCGAGTCGTTGGGCCAGACGACGGTGATGGTCACGCACGACCCGTACGCGGCCGCGATCGCCGACCGGATCCTGTTCCTCGCCGACGGGCTCATCGTGCGCGACATGCCGCGCTCCGAGCCGAGCGCCGTGATTGCCGCGATGGACGAGCTCACCCAGGCCTGATGCTCAGGGTCGCGCTGAAAGGCCTCGCCGGCCGCAAGGTCCGGGCGCTGCTGACCGCGGTTGCGATCGTCCTCGGCGTCGCGATGATCAGCGGCACCTACATCCTCACGGACACGATCAACAACGGCTTCAACACGATCGTCGTCAACTCGTACAAGAACGCCGATGTGATCGTCAGCGGCCAGGCCGCGTTCAAGAACACGAACGGCAACGGCGTCGAGACGCCGACCTTCCCGGCCTCGCTGCTTCCGAAGGTGAAGGCCCTTCCAGACGTCGCCGCGGCCGCGGGCTCGGTCACGAGCGACAGCGTCAAGCTGATCGGCAAGGACGGCAAGGTGATCGACACCGGCGGCGCGCCCTCGCTCGGCTTCTCCGTCGACCCCAACGAGCAGCAGTTCAACCCGACCCAGCTGACGGAAGGTTCGTGGCCGAGCGGCGGGAACGAGGTCGTGATCGACAAGGCAACGGCCTCCGGCCAGGGCTTCCAGGTGGGCGACACGGTTCGGCTCCAGGCCGTCGGCCCGCAGCGGTCGTTCAAGCTCGCCGGGATCGCGGAGCTGGCGGGCGTCGGCTCGATCGGCGGCGCGACGTTCGCGATCTTCGACCTCCCGACGGCTCAGAAGGTGTTCGACAAGCCGGGCCAGCTCGACGTGATCCGCATCCAGTCGAAGACGGGCGTGAGCAACGCAAAGCTCGTCTCGGAGATCAGGCCGCTGCTGCCCGCGACGGCGACCGTGCGGGACACGAACCAGCAGGTCAACGAGGACAAGAAGGACCTTAGCTTCGTCTCGTTCTTCAAGTACATCCTGCTCGCGTTCGCGGGGATCGCCCTCTTCGTGGGGGCGTTCGTGATCGCGAACACGCTCTCGATCACGATCGCGCAGCGGATGCGCGAGTTCGCGACGCTGCGAACGCTCGGCGCGTCGCGCCGCCAGGTGCTCTGGTCGGTCGTGATCGAGGCCTTCGTGATCGGCATCCTCGGCTCGATCCTGGGGCTGTTCCTCGGCCTCGGCCTGGCCAAGGTGCTGAACAAGCTCTTCGTGATCTTCGGGATCGACCTGCCGCAGGGCCAGACGGTCTTCGCGACCCGCACGGTGATCGTCTCGATCCTCGTCGGCACGATCGTCACGCTCATCGCCAGCGTCCGTCCCGCGCGCCGCGCGACCCGCGTCCCGCCGATTGCCGCGGTGCGGGAGGGCTCGGTTCTGCCGGTCTCGAGGTTCGCGAAGTACGGGCCTGTCACCGCGCTCGCGATCCTTCTCGTCGCGGTCGCGCTGGTCGCAATCGGGTCGCTCGGAAGCGGCCTCGGGGCCGGGCTGCGCCTGCTGATGATCGGCATCGGCGTGCTGCTGCTCTTCTTCGGTGTCTCGATGAACGCCGCGCGGATCGTCCGCCCACTCGCCGCCGTGCTCGGTGCCCCCGCCCGCGCGATCGGCGGCGCGCCCGGGATCCTCGCTCGCGACAACGCGACCCGGAACCCGGCGCGAACCGCCTCGACGGCCTCGGCCCTGATGATCGGCCTCGCGCTCGTCACATTCGTGGCGATCTTCGGACAGGGCGTCTTCAAGTCGTTCGAGGACGCCGTCGACCAGCTCTTCGTCGCCGACTACGCGGTGACGGCGACGAACACGTTCACGCCGATCGACGTGGCGGCCGGGAAGTCATTGCTCGGCAAGCCCGGCGTGAGCGACGTGACCGCGATCCGCGCGGGCTCGGCGCACTTCCTGGGCAGCGACCACGACCTGACCGCCGTGGAGCCGAACGCCGAGACCGGGATTCGCATCGACTGGACGGCCGGCGGCCACTCGGTACCCGGCCGGCTCGGCAGCGACGGGTTCTTCACCGACAGCGACTACGCGAAGAGCAAGCACCTTCACGTCGGCTCGGTGGTGAGCCTGGAGTTCCCGAGCGGCAAGCGCGTCAACGTCCGCCTGATCGGGATCTACGAGAAACCGAACGGCGGCTCGCCCTTCGGCGACGCGACCATCTCGACAACGCTCTTCGACAAGTACATCCCCCGGCCGCGCGACGAGATGGTCCTGATCAACACGCCCGACGGCGTCAGCGACGCGAACACGGCGACACTCGAGGACGACGTGCAGGGATTCGCCGATGCCAAGGTGCAGACGCGCGACGAGTTCAAGGCGAACTTCATCAAGCCGATCAAGAAGATCCTCAACCTGCTGTACGCGTTGCTCGCGCTCTCGGTGATCGTGAGCCTCGTCGGGATCATCAACACCCTCGTGCTGACGGTCTACGAGCGCACGCGTGAGATAGGGATGTTGCGAGCCGTGGGCATGACGAGGCGGCAGGTGCGGATGATGATCCGCTACGAGAGCATCGTCACCGCCCTGATGGGCGCGGTGCTGGGAATCGCCGTCGGGGTCTTCCTGGCGGCGCTCGTCACCCACGCGCTCTCCGACCAGGGCATCGTCTTCGCGATCCCGTGGATGCAGCTCGTCTACTTCGTGCTCGCGGCGATCATCGTCGGGATCCTGGCGGCCGTGATTCCGGCTCGCCACGCCGCGCGGCTGAACGTCCTGAGGGCTCTGCAGTACGAGTAGCCGTTGCCGTCCGGGGCCGCGCATAGGCTCCGGCCGTGCGTCGGCTGCGACCGCTGAGCGAGCAGGAGTGCTACCTCCGCTGCTACGGCGCGGCCGAGGTCACGGTGCGGCTCGTGCGGGTCGAGCCCCGACACGCTTCGAGTTCCGGAATGACGATCACCGGTGAGGAGCTGCGGCGGCTCTTCGAGGTGCGTCTCGACGCGCGTGAAGCGGAGCTCGCTGCGTGAGGACCTGCCCGCGGTGGGGCAGGACGCGACGCCAATGGGTCGGCAGGTTCAGGCGGCCAAGGCCGACGGCCTATGAGCGGCCGTGTGCGCCGACGCGGCGTCGCAGTCGCGCCTGCCGATAGCGCCCTCCCGGACGTCCTCGCGCCCGGGTTGCGCGTCGTCTTCTGCGGGATCAACCCCGGGTTCGTCTCGGACGCCGCGCGGGCGCACTTCGCGAACCCGCGCAACAATTTCTGGCGGCTGCTGCACGCGGCCGGCTTCGCATCGAGGCTCTACGAGCCGTCGGAGCAGTTCGAGGTGCTGCAGGAGGGGATCGGCTTGACGAACGCGGCGCCGCGGACGACGCGCGGGTCGGGCGAGCTGCGTCGCGCCGACTTCGCGGGCGCGGCGGAGCGGCTGGAGCGGATGGCCGAGGAGCTGCGGCCGGGCTGGATCGGGTTCGTCGGCAAGGAGGCCTACCGAGGCACGTTCAACGAGCGGCCCGAGCTGGGCATCCAGGAGCGCCGCCTCGCCGACACGCGGCTGTTCGTGCTCCCGTCGACCTCGCCGGCGAACGCCGCCGTCCCCTGGGACGAGCGCCTGCGGTGGTTCGAGGCGCTTGCCAAGGCCAGCCGATGAAGCCCTGGCGCGACGGCGTGCGCGCGCTGGTGATCGATCCGGACGAGCGGGTCGTCCTCGTCCACTTCGACTTCCCGCCGTTCCCGTGGGCGCCGCCCGGCGGAGGAGTCGACCCGGGCGAGAGCGACGAGGAGGCCCTGCGGCGCGAGCTGCGCGAGGAGCTCGGCCTGCTCGACTACGAGCTCGGCCCGCTGCTCTGGAACCGCGAGCACGAGTTCGACTTCGCGGGCGGCCGCTTCCGGGGCCAGCGTGAGCGCTGCTACCTGGTCAGTAGCGAGCGCTTCGAGCCGGCTCCGCAGATCGACCTAGCCGCGGAGCACGTCACGGAGGTGCGCTGGTGGACGCGCGAGGAACTGGCGCAACCCGCCGTCGTGTTCGGACCCCGGGTGCTGCCGCAGCTGGTGAACGACGTGCTCGAGCACGGGCCGCCGCCCGAGCCGCTCGAGCTCGGCGTCTAGCCGCGCCAGCGGTTCGTGATCGGCGTGCGGCGGTCGCGGCCGAACGCCTTCGGGGTGAGGCGAACCCCGGGCGGGGCCTGGCGCCGCTTGTACTCGGCGCGGTCGATCAGCGCGAGCGCGCGCTCGACGACGTCCGGGTCGAAGCCGTCCTGCGAGAGCTCCTCGCGTGAGCGGTCCTGCTCCACGTACGCCTCGAGCACGCGGTCGAGGGCCGGGTAGGGCGGCAGCGAGTCCTCGTCGAGCTGGTCGTCCCGCAGTTCGGCGCTCGGGGCGCGGTCGATGATCGAGGCGGGGATCAGCTCGCGGCCGGCTCTCTCGTTCAGGTGCCGGGCAAGCCGGAAGACGTCGGTCTTGAACACGTCCTTGAGGAGCGCGAAGCCGCCGGCCATGTCGCCGTAGAGCGTCGCGTAGCCGACCGAGAGCTCCGACTTGTTCCCCGTCGCGACTACGAGCCAGCCGAACTTGTTCGAGAGCGCCATCAGCAGCACGCCGCGGATGCGCGCCTGCAGGTTCTCCTCGGCGAGATCGGGCGCGCGGCCCGCGAAGCTCTCGGCCAGCGCCGCCTCGAACGTCTCGACGACGCCGTTGATCGGGATCTCGCGGAAGTTCGTGCCGAGGCCCTCCGCGAGCAGCCGCGCGTCCCTCTGCGTCTCCTCGGACGAGTAGCGCGACGGCATCGAGACGCAGTGGACGCGCTCCGACCCGAGCGCCTCGACGGCCAGCGCCGCCGTCAGCGCCGAGTCGATCCCGCCCGAGACGCCGACCACGACGTCGCTGAAGCTGTTCTTGCCGACATAGTCGCGCAGGCCGAGCTCGAGTGCGAGGCGCATCTGCTCGAGCTCGTCGAGCCGTGCCGCGAGCTGAGGCTCGACCGGGCCTTGCTGGCCGCGGACGGGCCCGAGCGGAACGACGGGCGCGTCGGGAACCGTGCCCCGCTCGCGGGCCAGCGCGCGGCGGCGAACGTCGCGCAGCCTGCGGCCCACGGCGTCGGCCGGCTCGATGTCGACCACGACCAGAGCCTCCTCGAAGCCAGGCCCACGCGCAAGCACTTGCCCCTCCTCGTCGAGCACGAGCGAGTGCCCGTCGAAGATCAGCTCGTCCTGGCCGCCGACGGCGTTGCAGAAGGCGACGAAGCAGGCGTTGTCGCGCGCGCGCGTCGCGAACATCTCCTCGCGCTCGCGGTCGCGCCCGACGTGGAACGGCGAGGCGGAGATGTTCGTCAGCAGCTGCGCCCCGGCCAGCGCGAGGTCGGTCGCCGGCGGCCCCGGCTGCCACATGTCCTCGCAGATCGTCGGGCCGATCAGCGTGCCGCCGAGCTCGAGCAGCAGGCAGTCGCGCGCGGGCGCGAAGTAGCGGTCCTCGTCGAAGACGCCGTAGTTGGGCAGGAAGCGCTTGCGGTAGAGCGCCTTCACGTCGCCGTCCGCGCACACCGCGCAGGCGTTGTAGAGGTCGCGGTCGAACCGTGGCACTCCGACCAGGGCGACGATCCCCTTGGTCTCGCGCGCGATCTCGTTCATCGACTCCTCCGCGGCGCGCACGAAGCCCGGCCGCAGGAGCAGGTCCTCGGGCGGGTAGCCGGTGACGGCGAGCTCCGGGAGGAGGACGAGATCGGCGCCGGCGCTCCTGGCCTCCGAGATCGCCTCGAGGATGCGCGTCCGGTTGCCGTGGAGGTCGCCGACGGTGGTGTTCAGCTGGGCGAGCGCGAGGCGCATGAGTCGGTTTTAGACTATCAGTCGAAAACTGGGCTACCGCCGGAGGCGGATCGCGTTCAGGTCCTGCTCGCGCACCTCGCCGGCGCGGCGGATCAGCTCCTCGATGTCGTCGTGCTCGGCGTGGAGGTACCGGCCCGCGAGCTCGTCGGCGCGGCCGGAGGCGAGCACGTGCACCAGCTGCGGCGCGAGCTCGGGCGGCGTCCAGGGCGCGTCGTCGTCGAAACTTCCTGCGGTCATCTCGGTCCGCACCAGGCCCGGGCTGATCAGGAACACGCGCACCGGTGTTTCCCGGAGCGACGCAGCCAGGGTCTCTCCGAGCCGGTTCACGGCCGCCTTGCTCGAGGTGTATGCCGTGTTGCTCGCGCCCGGGAGGTAGCCGGCGCCGCTCCCGGTGATCACGATCCGGCCGCGGCCGCGCTCGAGCATCCCGGGGATCACCGCGCGGGCGCTGAGGTAGACGCCGAGGACGTTCACCTCGAAGACGCGCCACCAGTCGCTTACCTCTCCTTCCCACACGTCGATGCCGTTGCCGATGCCCGCGTTCGCGGCGAGGAAGTCGACCGGCCCGAGCTCGCGCTCCGTCTCGGTGACCATCCGCTCGACCGCGGTCGGGTCGGTGACGTCGACCTCGAGCGCAAGCCCGTCGATCTCGCCGGCGACCTGCTCGACCTGGTCGCGCGTCCGCGCTGCGACGGCGACGCGCGCTCCCGCGGAGGCGAGCTCACGCGCGATATCGGCGCCGATCCCGCGGCCGCCCCCGGTGACGAGCGCGACCTGTCCGGTGAGATCGTCTTGCGGCATCGGCGGGAGGATAGTGCTCAGCGCGACCCGCTCCAGCGCCAGTCGTCGGCGCGGGCGCAGAGTCTGGCGCGGACGGGGTTCTGGACGACGTACTCGCAGGCGTTTCCGAGGTAGTGTCGTCCCCGATAACGAAGGCGGCGTAGCGGTCGCCGAAGAGGTGGCCGCTCCGTGCGTGCCGCTCGTTGAAGGCTTGGGCATAGCGGCCGTTCAGCTGGTGCAGGCCGACCGACAGGAGGTCGACGTGGGTCGTGACGACCAGGTGGTGGTGGTTCGGCATCAGGCAGAAGGCGTGGCAGTTCCAGCCCGTGCGGCGGACGACATGCGCAAGGAGCGAGAGGAAGGAGGCGGCGGTCGTCATCGTCTTGCGAGATCGAGCAGCGCGCGGCGCCGCGGGTTGCGACGTGGAAGACCCCGTGCACGGGGAGGAGGTGCCGCGGGAGCCTCGCCATCCCGCGACGCTAGCCGTGCCCGGCGAGCGCGTCGCCGCCGTGCACGGATAGTCACGCTTTCGTCACACCTGAGCCGCGGCTGTCCGAGCCACGCCCGGGGCAGTCCCCGGGCGTGGCCGAAACGGCCGCGGCCGGGAGGTGCTGGTCTAGCTCGCCGGGCTCGTGGCGGCGGCTTCGATCTCGTCCAGCGTCTCCGGGTTCTCGAGCGATGACAGGTCGCCCGGATCCAGTCCCAGCGCCTTCGCCTTCACTGCGCGCCTTACGATCTTCGCGCTACGCGTCTTCGGCAACGCCGAGACGAACAGCACGCGCTCCGGGGCAAAGGCCTTCCCAAGCTCCCTCGAGGCCTGCGCACGCAGCTCGGCCGCGAGCTCCTCGGACGGCTCCGCACCGGGCACGAGCGCGCAGAAGACCCAGGCCACCTCGCCCTTCACCTCGTGGGGGACGCCCACCGCCGCGGCCTCCGCGACCAAGGGGTGGCCGACCATGGCCGACTCGAGCTCGGCCGGCCCGATCCGCTTGCCTGCGATGTTGAGCGTGTCGTCCGAGCGACCGTGCAGGAACCAGTAGCCGTCCTCGTCAACGGAGGCCCAGTCGCCGTGCACCCAGATCCCCGGCAGTCGCCGCCAGTACGTATCCAGGTAGCGCTCGGGGTCGCGCCAGAAGCCGCGCGTCATCCCGGGGAACGAGCGCCGGCAGACGAGCTCCCCGACCTCGCCACGCACCGACCGGCCCTCGGCGTCGACCACGTCCATCGCCATCCCGAGGGCGGGGCCGCCGAGCGAGCACGCCTTGATCGGCGCGGCAGGCGTGGGGGACAGGAAGCAGGCGCCCACCTCGGTGCCGCCGGAGCAGTTGATGATCGGACAGCGCTCGCCGCCGACGTGCTCGTGCAGCCAGCGGTAAGGCTCGGGGTTCCACGGCTCGCCGGTCGTGACGAGAACCCGCAGCGACGAGAGGTCGTGCCGCTCGACGAGCTCCGCGCCGTGCGGGATCAGCGCGCGCACGAGCGTGGGAGATAGGCCCAGGATCGAGACGCGCTCGCTCTCGACGAGCCCCCAGAGCCGATCCGCCGCCGGCCAGTCCGGAGCGCCCTCGGCGAAGACGATCGTGCAGCCGAGCGCCATCCCGCCGACCACCTCCCACGGGCCCATGATCCAGCCCATGTCGGTGACGAAATGGATCACGTCGCCCGGTCGTGCGTCGGCCTGGTAGGCGACCTCGCGCGTGATCGAGACGAGGAATCCGCCCTGGACGTGCAGCACGCCCTTCGGCGGGCCGGTCGTGCCGGAGGTGTAGGTGAGCAGGTACGGGTGCTCCGAGTCGACCTCGAGCGGCTCGAGCCCGCCCGGCGACTCGGCGACCGCCTCGTCCCAGAAGACGTCGCGGCCCTCCTGCATCGGCACGTCCTCGCGGCCGAGCCGCCGCCAGACAACCACGTGCTCGACCGAAGGCGATTCCGCGAGCGCCTCGTCGACGAGCGCTTTCATCGGCACCTCACGGCCGCGGCGGAGGGAGCCGTCCGCAGTCACGATCACCTTTGCCTCCGCGTGCTGCAGCCGGGCCGCGATCGCCGGCGCGGCGAACCCGGAGAAGATCGGCACCTGCACCGCTCCGAGGTGCGCGCACGCGTGCGAGGCGATCGCGACCTCGGGCGACATCGGCAGGAAGAGCGCGACCCGGTCGCCGGCCTCGACGCCCAGCTCGGCCAGTGCCTCAGCCAGCTTCGTGACCTCTTCGGAGAGCTCGCGGTACGTGAGCGCCCGCCGTAAGCCGTCCTCGCTCTGCCAGACGGCGGCCTCCTCGTCCGCGCGCTCACCGCTCGCCCAGCGGTGGACGCAGTTCCACGCGAGGTTGAGCTTCCCGCCGACGAACCACGTCGCCCACTCCGGCCCGCGGGACTCGTCGACGACTGCGTCCCAGGGCTGCGAGAACTCGAGGCCCATGTCCTCAATCGCGGCGGGCCAGAAGCGCTCCGGCTGCTCGGCGGAGAAGCGAACGAGCGAGGCGTAGTCGTCGAAGCCGAGCTTCCGCGCGAGGCGCATCGCGTTCGAGCGCTCGCGCACCTCCTCGCTTGGCGTCCAGACGGGCTCCACGGCGGCAAGCCTAACTTGACGCTTTAGCTAGTGCCGCCTAACCTAGTGACAACTAACTTAGAGAGCGACGAGAGGAGACGGGCACGTGCGAGCGAGGATCTTTGCGGAGGAGAACAAGAAGTGGTGGACGCTGGGCGCGGTCTCGTTCGGCCTGTTCATGATCATGCTCGACAACACGGTCGTGAACGTGGCGTTGCCCTCGATTCAGCGCGACCTGAACATCGGGATCTCCGAGCTCGAGTGGGTCGTCAACGGCTACGCCCTCACCTTCGCGGTCTTCATGCTCACCGGCGGCAAGCTGGCCGACCTCTACGGCCGTCGCACGATCTTCATCGTCGGCCTGGCGATCTTCACCCTCGCCTCGCTGGCGTGCGGCCTCGCGCCGGGCGCGGGCATGTTGATCGGCGCACGCGTCGTCCAGGGCGTGGGCGCTGCGCTGATGAACCCGGCCACGCTCTCGATCATCACCGCCACCTTCCCGCCGCGCCAGCGCGGCATGGCGATCGGGATCTGGGCAGGCGTCTCTGCCCTCGCGCTCGCCATCGGCCCGCTCGTAGGCGGCGTGATCACCCAGCACCTGAGCTGGAACTGGATCTTCTTCATCAACATCCCGGTCGGGATCCTGGCCATCGCCGTGGCGCGGCTCGTGATCAGGGAGTCCCGCGACACCTCGGCCGAGCAGCGGCTCGACCTGCCGGGCCTGGCCAGCTCCGCCGTCGGCCTCTTCGCCCTCACCTACGGGCTGATCGAGGCGAACAAGTACGGGTGGACATCCGGGCGAATCCTCGGTCTCTTCGCCCTAGCGGTCGTGTCGCTGGTCGTGTTCGTCCTACTCGAGCTGCACCAGCGCGTGCCGATGCTCGACCTCTCGCTCTTCCGCAACCCGACCTTCGCCGGCGCGAACTCGGTGATGTTGCTCGTCGCGCTGGCCATGTTCGGCGTCTTCTTCTACGTCTCGCTCTACGTCCAGAACGTCCTGCACTACTCGCCGACGCAGGCGGGTGCGACCTTCCTCCCGATGACGCTGTGCGTGGTCTTCCTCGCCCCGATCGCCGGCCGGGTCAGCGACCGGGTCGGCTCTCGCTGGCTGATCGCGGCCGGCATGACGATGGTTGCCGGCTCGCTGGTGATCTTCGCGCAGCTCGATCAGAACTCGACCTGGTGGGACATCTTCCCCGGCCTGCTGATCGGCGGCGCGGGGATGGCGATGTCGATGGCGCCGACGACCGCGACCGCGATGCACGCGGTCGCGGTAGACAAGGCCGGCGTCGGCTCGGCCGTCCTGAACAGCATGCGGCAGGTCGGCGGCTCGCTCGGAATTGCCGTGATGGGCGCGATCGTCGCGAGCTACGTGCACCACCAACCGCCCGACCCGCGAGCCTTGCCCGAGTTCATCCAGGGCTTCCAGCACGCGCTGCTCGTTGCGGCGGGGATCGCCTTCTCGGCCGCCGTGATCGCGGTTGCCACCCTGCGCAAGCCGGAGCACGCCGAGGAGCCCAGCGGCGTTCCGGAGCCGGTCGCGTGACCGAGCCGCGCACGCGGCTGAGCGCGGTCGAGCGGCGCGCCGCCGTCGTCGAGACGGCGTGCCGCGTCTTCGCGAAGAGCAGCTACCACGGTTCCACCACCGCGCAGATCGCCCGCGAGACCGGAGTCACTGAGCCGGTCCTCTACCGGCATTTCGCCTCGAAGCGGGAGCTCTATCTCGCCTGCCTGGGCGAGGCGTGGGAGCGGCTCCGCCTGGTGTGGGAGCAGGCACTCGCGCGCGAGGAGGAGCCGTCGCTGTGGATCGGCACGCTCGGCAAGGCGTATCTCCAGGCCCGCGCGGCCGACCGCGTGATCATCATCGACCTCTGGATCCAGGCGCTCGGCGAGGCCGCGGACGACCCCGTCATCCGCCGCCGCCTGCGTGAGCAGGTGCGCGAGGTGCACGACTTCGTCGCCGGCGTGATCCGCCGGGCGCAGGAAGCGGGCGGCATCGTGGCCGAGCGCGACGCGGATGCCGAGGCGTGGATCTTCATCTCGTTGGGGCTGCTGACAACGATCGATCGCCGCCTCACCGGCCTCGTCGGTGAGGAGTTCGACGACATCGTCGCCTCCCGCAGAGCGTGGATGACCGGAACGACGCCCTAATCGAGGGATTTCGAGCGATTGTCTGCAGTGGCCGAAGGCCCGAAATCTGCGCGGGCTGAGATGCCCTCCAGGTGAAGCGACGGCCGCCGTGCCAGGAGGGACCAAAGAAAAGCCCCCGGCTGCGGCTCCGGGGGCTTCTGATTTTGCGGGCCTTCTTGAGAGGCGACGACCCGGAGGCCTTGGCTCTGCGGCCCAGCCACAACCTCCGGGCTCATCGTCGCCGTTCTCTGGCGCGCCCCTTGCATCCCGTAAGCCTGGCGTCCGGCTGGGTGCAAGGTGGACGGAATATAGACGTGCCTCCGGCGAGAGTCAAGTAGCTCGGTCAAGTGATTTTGAGTTTCCCCAGTTCACCCCATTTGTGGCTCGCCCATGCCCTTTTTGGGGGATATTGTTTGAAAGCCACTTGCGCCGAAGTCAAGCATGCGTTTCACTTCACCAGGAGTCCTCATGTCCCGCGTGTCCATCACAAGCCAGCATCGCACTGCCGCCCAGCCCGGCAGCGCCCGCCTCGGCGAGCGCGTCCGGCAGCTCCGGGTGGCCGCAGGCTTGACCCAGACCGACCTGGCGGGCGACCGTTTCTCGAAGGAGTACGTCAGCCAGATCGAGCGCGGGAAGACGAGGCCCACGCGTGAGACGATCGAGTGGCTCGCCGCCAAGCTGGGCGTCGACGCCGGTTTCCTTGAGCGCGGTGTCTCCGCGGACGAGCGCAGCCGGGTCGAGGCCATGCTGGCCCGGGCCGAGGCGCTCGCGAACAACCACCAGTACGACGACGCGATCGAGGAGCTCGAGAATTCCCGCACGGCCGTCCTGGCCACGGGAGCCGTCGAGCTCGAGGCCCGCGCGCTGCAGACCGAGGCGTGGGCGCGGATGGAGCGAGGCGAGCTCAGGCCCGCCCTCCAGCTGCTCGAGCGCTGCCGGACGACCGCCGAAGGCCCCGGCTTCTCGGACGTCGACCGCGCGCAGGTGCTCTTCCGCATGGGCGTCTGCCGCTACCACCTCTCCAGCATCGCGTCGGCCGTCGCGCTCTTCAGCGAGGGACTGAAGCTCGCCGAGGCCTCGCACCTGCCGTGCGACCTGCTCCGTTCCGAGATCCTCGGCTGGCGCTCCCGCTGCTACCGGCGCCAGCGCGACCTCGAGGCGGCGCGCGAGGACGTCGAGCGCGCGCTCGAGCTGGCGCAGGCTCTCGACGACCACCGCACGATGGCAAACGTCTACTTCCAGGCCTCGCTCGTCGCCGAGCGGATGGGCCACTGGGTGCTCGCGCGCAGCTACGCCGAGCGCGCCAAGGCCTACTACGAGCAGCTGAACGACGAGCGCAATGTCGGCCGGCTCCTCAACAACCTCGGCGGCCTGAACTTCCAGCTCGGCAAGCCCGAGCGGGCGGTCGAGGACCTGAAGAGCGCATACCGCGTACTGCTCGACAAGGGCAGCGACGCCGAGGCGGCCAACGTCGTCTCGTCGCTCGCGCACGTGCACCTGGCCACCGGCCAGGTCGAGTCGGCCGAAGAGGAGGCGCGGCACGCGCTTGACCTCCTCGAGGGCCGCGAAGACTTCCTGCTCGACATCGCGCCGACCCAGCTCGTGCTGGGCCGCGCGCTCATGGAGCAGGGCAGGCTCGACGAGGCACACGAGATGCTCGTGACCGCCGAGTCGAGCGCAGAACAGCTCGAATCGATCAGCCATCGCGCCGCAGCGTGGATGGCACAGGGCGACCTGGCCGCGCGACGCGGCGAGGACGCAATGGCGGCGCGCCTGTTCCGCAAGGCCGCCGAAGCCCTGCAGGATGTCCGCTTCTAAAGCCGACGAAGGAGGTGAAGATGAACAAGGCACGCCTGATCTCCCTGATGGTCTCCCTGTCACTGCTGGCCTTCTCCCTCCAGGGATTCGCCCGTGGGCTCCACTTCCTCGGCCACACGGGTAGCTGGTTCGACGGGCACTAGACCGACCAAGGCGCGTTCGGAGCGGGGGTCCTACAGGCTCCGAACGCAGCCGGTACGTGTCGAGCCGCGCTCCTGCTCAGTCGGTTTCGGCACGGAATCCCTAGCTAGATCCGGCCGGGCCCCTGGGCCGGCTTTTCGCTGTCTGAAAGTCGCTAGCGTCTAGAGGAATCGAGCCGATCGTCACGAAGCGAGGCGGGGCATAGAAGCTCCTCCTCTCCCCTGACGACGGCGGCTTTTCGGAGCCGCCGTCGCTATTTCCGGGAATACGTGCGCACCGGCGGACGTAAATGGACGAAAGCCCGAACGACCCCTACAGTGCCCGAAACCGATTTCAGGGGGACCGCCGCCGTGAACCTGAACGCCGGAACCGTGAAGCTGACAGACCTCGCCTCGTGCGGCGGCTGCGCAGCGAAGTACTCCGCCGCGAGGCTTGAGCAGCTGCTCGCCGGCTTCGTTCCCGCTGAAGCCGAGGACCTGCTCGTCGGGCTCGCTCCCGCGGACGACGCAGCCGTCTACCGGCTCGACGACGAGCGCGCGCTGATCTTCACGCTCGACTTCTTCCCGCCGGTCGTCGACGACCCTGCCGACTACGGCGCGATCGCCGCGACAAACGCTCTGAACGACGTCTACGCGATGGGCGGCACCCCGCTGCTGGCGCTCTCGATCGCGGCCTTCCCCGAGGAGCTGCCGATGGAGATGCTGGCCGAGATCTTCGCCGCGGCCGATGCGCAGGTGCGCGCGGCGGGCGGGCTGCTCGCCGGCGGGCACACGATCCGCGATGCCGAGCCCAAGTACGGGCTCGCGGTGGTCGGCATCGTTCATCCCAAGGCGATCTGGCCGAAGAACGGGGCGATGCCCGGCGACGTGCTCCTGCTGACGAAGCCGCTCGGGACGGGCCTGATCATGAGCGGCTACAAGCAGGGCCGGGCCGGCTCGCAGCAGCTCGAGCGCGCGATCCGCTGGATGCGCACGCTGAACAACGAGGCGGCCGACGTGCTGCGCGGGCTCGAGCCGAGCGCCGTCACCGACGTCACCGGCTTCGGGCTCTTCGGCCACGCCCACGAGGTCGCCGAGCGCAGTGGCGTCAGGGTGCGGCTCGAGTCGTCGCGGCTGCCCGCGATCGACGGCGCGCTCGACGTCGCACGGCACGGCGTCCGCACGAGCGGCGACCCGCGCAACCGCGACTTCGCCGGCCCGCACGTCGAGCTCGTGAACGGGATCTCCGAGGCGCTCGTGGCGCTCGGCTACGACCCGCAGACCGCCGGCGGCTTGCTGGTCTCGATCCCGGGTGAGCGGGCTCCGGCGCTCGAGGCGGAGTTCCAGTCGCGCAAGCTCTTCGTCCGCCGGGTCGGCCGGGTCGAGGAGGGCGCCGGCGTCATCGTCGAGTGATCGCCCGCGGGATGATCCACGGGCGGTTCCAGCCGTTTCACAACGGTCACCTGGAGTACCTGCGAGGCGCTTCAGAGCGCTGCGAAGAGGTCTTCGTCGGGATCACGAACCCCGACCCGGAGCGCATCAGGCCCGAGGCCTCCGACCCCCAGCGCCACCTCCCCGAGTCGAACCCGTACACCTACGTCGAGCGGTTGCTGATGGTGAAGGCCGCGGCCGCCGACGCCGGGATCGTTCCGGAACGGCTGCACGTGATCCCGTTCCCGGTCAACGAACCGGAGCTCTGGCGCGCCTATGTGCCCGACGACGTCGTCCAGTTCATCCGCCTCTTCTCGGACTGGGGCGGTACGAAGCTCGAGCGCCTGCGCGCAGCCGGCTACGAGGTCGTCGTGCTGGACGAGGGCGCCGAGAAGGAGATCTCCGGCGCCGATGTGCGTGAGGCCCTGCGCGCGGGCGGAGACTGGGAGCCGTTGGTGCCGCCCGGAGTCGCCTCGCTGCTGAGGGGACTAGAGCGGATTCCAGTGTAAAAGTGCTGTAAGGCCGCAAAACTTTTCGGCCGCGGCTCCGTTTCAACCTTTGCAAACGCCGCAACAGGGGGGTTTCAGTAATGCGCACCTTCGTACTCGCCGCGGTCACCGTGCTGGCACTGGCCGTCACGGGTGCGTCCCAGACCGCCTCGACCGTGACCAGAGCCGTCGCGATCAAGGCCACCGCGTTCTCGCCCGCCAACATCACCATCAACACGGGCACCGTGGTCAAGTGGACGAACCGCGATACCAAGGATCACCAGGTGGTCGCGAACAACGGGAGCTTTGCTTCCGCCGTGATCAAGCCTGGCAAGAGCTACTCGCATACGTTCAACACCGCAGGCACCTACCGCTATCACGACGCGCTCCATCCGGCCCTGACGGGCAGGATCATCGTCAAGGGACCGGCGCCGGCGGTGACGATCGGAGCCGCGCTTCCGATCCTCGACTACGGTCAGTCCACGCACATCTCGGGCGCCATCTCGAGCAAGGCGACCGGGCAGACGGTCACCGTGTGGGCCCAGCCCTACGGCCAGGCCTCTCAGGTCCAGATCGCAACGCTGCTCACCGGCACGAACGGCGTCTGGGATCTGGTGGTCAAGCCGACGCTGCTGACGACGTACTCGGCCCACTGGAAGGCCGCTGTCAGCCAGCAGATCGGCGTGCAGCTCCGCCCGTCGATCAGCTTCTCGGCCTTCAAGCGCTACGGCTCGGTGAAGGTCAAGGCCGACCGCTCGCTCCAGGGCAAGAAGGTCTACCTGCAGAAGTTCACGCGCTTCCACGAGTGGGTCAAGGTGCGCCCGGTGGTCCTGGGAGCCCATTCCCAGAAGCGCTTCCTGCTTCAGCTCCCGCGTGGGCACCGCTACGCGGTTCGGATCTTCATGTCGCTGAACCAGGTCGGCGCCGGCTACCTGGACGGCTACAGCCGCACGGTCGTCGTCAAGACGCCGAGGTAAGGCTCTGCGGACACGCGGCGCGGGGTAGCCTCCGCGCCGCGTGTACCCCATCGTCGTCTTCCTGCTCGACGGCCTCGCCGACCGGGCCCACGAGGTGCTCGGCGGGCGCACCGGGAACGAGGCCGCCTCGACGCCGAACCTCGACGATCTCACGGCCGGCGGGTCGACCGGTCTCCTCTATGCGGTCGGGCCCGGCCGCGCACCTTCGAGCGAGGTAGCGCACTGGTCGCTGCTCGGCTACCGGCCCGACGAGTTCCCCGGCCGCGCAGTCTTCGAGGCGCTCGGCCGCGGACAGGAGGCGAGCGCCGAGCACGTCTTCGCCTACGCGGCTGTTCGCCCCGCCGAGCGGCGCGAGGACGGCTGGTGGCTGACCGGCCGGCCGGATGCAGGACGTGACGCGGAGGACGCCGAGCGCCTCGTCGAGCGTTGCGACGGGATCGAGGTCGACGGGCTGACCTTCTCGCTCGAGCACGTCTGGCGCGGCGAGGCGATCCTGCGGATCTCCGGCGGCGCGGACGAGCGCGTCACCGACACGGACGCGTTCTTCAAGGACCGGCACCCAGTGCTGCGCCCGCTGCCGCTCGTGCCCGAGGCGGAGCGCACGGCCCGCGCGTGCGAGGCCTGGACGCGCGAGGTGATGCGGCGCCTCGAGGGCGAGCGCTTCAACGTGATCACGCTCAAGTGGTTCGGCCGACCCCGCTCTGTGCCGAGCTTCCTCGAGCGGCACGGGGTGACCGGCGCGTTCGCGGTCGACTCGGCCTTTCTGCGGGGGCTCGGCACGGCGCTCGGGCTCGAGCCTGTCGACGCGCCGGAGACCGACGACCCGGTCGCCGACCTGCGCCGCCGGGTCGAGCTCGCGCGCGAGCGGCTGGACGCAGGCGACACGTTCGTCTTCTGCCACCAGAAGACGACCGACGCGGCGGGTCACACGAAGGACCCGCGGATCAAGCAGGAGACGATCGAGCAGCTCGACGCCGCCCTCATCGGCTTGCCGGTCGACCGCGCGATCGTCTGCATCACCGGCGACCACGCGACGCCCGCCTCGCCGAGCGTGATCCACTCGGGGGATCCGGTCCCACTGCTGGTCGCGGGCCCGGGCGTGCGGGCCGATGGCGTCAAGCGGTTCGGCGAGCTCGACTTCGCCGCCGGAATCCTGGGACAGCTGCGCGGGGCCGACCTGATGCCGGTGCTGCTGAACGCGGCCGACCGGCCGCTCTTCCTCGGCTCCCGGCCGACGCCGTTCGACGGCACGGACGGCTACCCGGCCCTGCTCGAACCGCTTCTCTAGCATTCGGCTCGTGGAGGCGACGACTGCGCTCGCCCGCCTTAAGCGGATCGAGCTCTCACCAACGAGGTTCCTGCAGCTGACGCTGGTCTCGCTCGGGGCGCTCTGGCTGATCGTGCTGACCGGCGCGGCCGTGCGCGTGACCGACTCCGGTCTCGGCTGCCGCCACTGGCCGGGGTGCGAGCAGGGGCATCCGCTTCCCGCGAAGGACTACCACGCGTTCATCGAGTTCGGGAACCGCGCGATCGGCGGCGTCGTGATCGTCCTCGTGCTGCTGACCGCGGTCGCCTCGTTCTTCACGCCCGGCCTGCCGCGCCGCGGGCGGCGGCTCGCGCTCGCGGTCTTCGCGGGCACCCTCGCCCAGGCGCCGCTCGGCTACCTCGCCGTGAACACCGATCTCCACTGGCCCGTCGTCGCCGCGCACCTCTTGCTCTCGATGGCGGTGATCGCCGGCGCCGTCGTGCTGGCGTTCGAGGCGCTCGCGCTGCGCTCCGGCCGCGCCGAGCCGCTGGTGCCCTTGGAGCTCCGCCGCGCCGGGCTCGCCATCGTCGCCGCGGCCGGGGTGCTGCTCGTGACCGGCACGCTGGCCACCGCCGGAGGCCCGCATTCCGGCGGCGGCGCCGAGCACGTCGACCGGCTCTGGCGGCTGCAGCCGCTCGTCTACACGCACGCCTTCGCCGTGGGAATCTTCGGGCTCGGCCTCGTGTTCGTGCTCGGCTACCTCGCCGGGAGGCGCGACCGCGCGCCACGACTGTTCGGTCTGGGTCTGGCCGTCCTCCTCCTGCTGCTCGTGCAGATGGGGCTCGGCGAGCTGCAGTACCGCACGCACCTGCCGTGGCCGCTCGTGCTCGTGCACGTCGGTGTGGCTGCGGCCGTCTGGGGGCTGCTGATCGCCTTCGTGACGGCTTTGTGGCGTCCGCCGGCGGCTCTGGCGCAACCCCGCACGTAGACTGGACCGGTGACCGACGAGCTCCGCATCCACGACCGGCCGGAGCTCACTCGCCCGGTCCTGGTCGCCGCCTTCCGGGGCTGGAACGACGGCGCGCAGGCCGCCTCACTGGCCGCGGGCTACCTCGCCAAGACGTGGAATGCGGACCAGTTCGCCGAGATCGACCCGGAGAACTTTTTCGACTTCCAGGCGACGCGTCCGCACGTCTCGCTCGAGGAGGGCCTGACGCGGCGGATCGACTGGCCCGAGACCGGCTTCTACCACGCGCGCCCGCCCGGGCTCGACCGCGACGTCGTGCTCCTGCTCGGGATTGAGCCCAACCTCCGCTGGCGCACGTTCACCGAGCTCGTCGTCGGGCTCGCGAGCGAGCTCAGGATCGAGCTGATGATCACGCTTGGAGCACTCCTCGCGGACGTGCCGCACACGCGTTCGGCGCCCGTCACCGGAAGCGCCACCGATAGCGATCTCGTCGAGCGGCTCGGGCTCTCCGCGTCGCGCTACGAGGGGCCGACCGGGATCGTCGGCGTGCTCCACGACGCTTGCAAGGACAAGGGCATTCCCTCCGCGAGCCTCTGGGCGGCCGTGCCGCACTACGTCTCCCTGACGCCGAGCCCGCGCGGGGCGCTCGCGCTGTGCGAGCGGCTCGGCGCGCTGATCGGGGTCGACATCGACGCCGAGGAGCTCGAGGAGGCCGCGCGCTCGTACGAGGAGCAGGTGAGCGAGGCCGTCGCCTCCGACGAGGAGACCGCGACCTACGTCGAGGAGCTCGAGCGGCGCTCCGACCAGCTCGAGGACGCGGGCGATCTCCCCTCAGGCGACGCGCTCGCCGCCGAGCTGACCCGCTTCCTGCGGGAGCGCGACGAGGAAGACGGCGACGACGCAGCCGCCCGCGAGCAGTAGCCCGACCAGGAAGTAAAGTCGCACCGTGATCTGGGTCGTCCTGATCGTGGTCGTGGTGGTCGTGCTGCTTGTGCTGCTCGTCGTGGCCGCCTACAACAGGCTCGTCCGCCTTCGCAACCGCACGCAGAACGCTTGGGCGCAGGTGGACGTCCAGCTTCGGCGCCGATACGACCTGATCCCGAATCTCGTCGAGACCGTCAAGGGGTACGCCTCGCACGAGCGGGCGACCTTCGAGGAGGTCACGAAGGCACGTACGGCGGCCCAGCAGGCGCAGGGCGTTCAGCAACAGGCCGAGGCAGAGAACGCGCTCACGGCCGCGATCGGCCGTCTCTTCGCAGTTGCCGAGGCGTATCCGCAGCTCCGCGCGACCGAGAACTTCCAGCAGCTCCAGTCACAGCTCGAGGACACCGAGCAGAAGATCGCCGTCTCGCGGCAGGTCTACAACGACACGGTGCTGACCTACAACAACGCGACGCAGACCGTGCCGTCGAACGTGATCGCAGGCCTCTTCAACTTTGAGCCCAGGGAGTTCTTCGAGATCGAGGAGCCTGCGCGGGAGGCGCCGCAGGTCCAGTTTTGAGCCGCGGTGGGGTTGCGGCAGCGGCAGCGTGCCTGTGCGCGGTCGTGCTCGCCCCGGATGCGGCCGCGAAGTCGTTCGCCCTTCCTGCCTCCGACGTCCAGGCTCGGGTCGAGCCCGACGGCGCGGTCGCGGTCACCGAGCGGATCACGTTCCGGTTCGACGGGCCGTTCGAAGGCGCCTTTCGCGAGATTCCGCTCCGCGCGGGCGAGAGCCTCGACCGGATCACGGTGGCGGAGGGCGGCCGCAGCTACCGGCCCGGGGCCTCGGCCGAGCTCGGCAGCAGCGGCGCTCCGGACACCTTCGGGGTCACGCAGACGAACAAGGGCGTCCGGATCGTCTGGCACTACCGGGCCTCGAGCGAGGAGCGAACGTTCGCCATCGGCTATCGGCTGAGCGGGCTGGCGGTCGCCTACGACGACGTCGTCGACGTCAACCTCAAGGTCTGGGGCGACGAGTGGAAGACCGGGCTCGACCGGCTGACCGCGACCGAGGTGCTGCCACGGCCGCCGTCGGGACCCGGGTACCGCGTGTGGGGAGCCCCCGCCTACGTTCATGGGGCGGTTACGCGGGAGCCGGCGAGGGCGACGCTCGTCGCAACCGGTATCCCCTCGCACCAGTTCGTCGAGCTCAGGGTGCTCTTCCCGCGCTCGCTGCTCACCTCGACCTCCCGGGCGCGCGTGGAGCAGGGCAATGCGCTCCCCCGGATCGTCGCCGAGGAGGAGGCAGCGGCGGCGGCCTTCGAGCGGGGGCGCGAGAAGATCCGGGACGCGCTCGATCATCTCCCGCGGACGATCCTGATCCTGCTGGCGCTCGGATTCGGCCCGGCGCTCGCGCTCCTCGCGGGCGTCTACGCCTTCTTCGGCCGGGAGCGCCGAATCGACTACGACCGGGAGTACGAGCAGGAGCCGCCGAGCGATCTGGCTCCGGCGCTTGTCCCGACCCTGCTGCGCCAGGGCGGCACGGTGGGGTCGCTCGAGTTCACCGCCACGCTCTTCGACCTGATCAGGCGCGGCCGGTACCAGGCGAAGCCCGTCACGACCGAGCGGAAGGTGTGGGGCGGCCTGCGGCACGAGTCCGTCGCTGACCTCGAGCTCACCCCCGGTTCGGCCGCCGCGCTGTCGCCCTACGAGCAGGACGTTGCGGAGGTCGTGGACGGCGTGCTGGCGGGCGGGCCGGAGCGCCTGTCGGCGGGCGGGCCGGAGCGCCTGTCGAAGTTCCGGGACCGCATCGCCGAAAACAGGACTCTGAACAGCGCGCGCTTCAAGATCTTCAAGGCGCACGCCGACCACGCGGTCAAGGAGCTGCGCTGGTTCGAGAACTCCGGCGCGAAGGTTCTGGGCATTGCCTTCGCGGCCTTCGCGCTCGCTGCCGTCGTGATGCTCTGGGTGGGAATCGACGGCTTCCGGGCCGTCGCGCCGAGCTGGTCTGACGTCGTCCTCATCGCACTCGGCGTCTGCGCGGCGGTGAATGCGGCGCTTCTGCTCGCCGGGCTCACGCGCGTGCGGCTCTGGCGTCGCAGGCGCCCGGGCGCGGATCTCGAGGCGGAGCGCTGGGACGCGTTCCGTCGCTATCTCACCGACTTCCCGCGCCTGCAGGAGGCGCCCCCGGCTTCGCTCGAGCTCTGGGAGCGCTACCTCGTCTACGGGATCGCGCTGGGGATTGCCGAGCGCGTGCTCCAGGGCGCGCACCTGCTCATGCCGCAGGAGGTCCACAACGCCAGCTCGATCTACTGGATCAGCCCGAGCGGCGATCTTGGGGGCGGTGCCAGTGCGCTCGCCATCGGTGACCTCAGCTCCGGGTTCGGATCGGCCCTGACGCCCCCGTCCTCGAGCGGCTCCGGCGGCGGCTTCTCCGGCGGCGGAGGCGGGGGAGGGGGCGGAGGCGGAGGCGGCGCGTGGTAGCGGCGGCTAGCCGAAGGTGAACGCGTAGGCGGAGATCCCGGGCGTGAAGCGCAGCTCCAGCGCTCCCTCGGTCAGGTCGCGATAGCGCAGCAGCGTGTAGAGCCGGCTCAGGCCCGCGACGCGGATCGTCCTGGGCGCCTGCCCGCCGACGATCACCCGTAGACGGCCGCGCCCGCTCAGGACGAGGTAGACGTTCTGCGCGAGGAAGTGCAGGCGCAGCCTCGCGCCATGGCCGGCCACGATCCGCTCGCGGTCGACGGTCCAGCGCCCCGCGTAGGCGAGGTCGTTGAGCGGGATCTCGCGGGGGAACCGGTACTGCGCCTCCTGCTCGACCGAGAGCCGCGAGCCGACGTAGCGCTCGAGCCGCGACCAGCCCAGGTAGGACTCGGGTGTGGTCAGGTGCTGCGGCGTGCGGTCCTTGACTGACGCGAGCTGTGCGCCACCCGACTCGCCGAGCAGCGTCCGGATCGCGCGCTCCGTGCCGTCGTAGTCGCCCTCGCCCTTCTTGATCTCACGGACGTGGCCGCGGCGGTCGATCAGGTACTCGGCCGGCCAAGCGTCGTTCTGGTACGCGTCCCACGTGCCGTACCCGTTGTCGATTGCGACCGGGTAGCGGACGCCGAGCTCCTTCGACGCCTTGCGCACGTTCGAGACGACGTGCTCGAAGGCGAACTCGGGCGTGTGCACGCCGACGATCACGAGACCCGCCTTGCGATAGCGCGCGTCCCAGGCCTCGAGGTGCGGGAGTGTGCGCAGGCAGTTGATGCACGAGTAAGTCCAGAAGTCGACCAGCACCACCTTGCCGCGCAGCTGCTTCAGGGTCAGCGGGCGGGTGTGGAGCCAGTCCGAGATCCCGGCGAACTCGGGCGCCGCGCCGTAGTCGGTCAGCGACGCCGCCGCTGCCGAGGTCGCGGTGAAGCGCGCCTTGCCGTGCCGGTTCAGCTTCCCCAGCTCCTCGCGGGCGACCGAGTTGCGCTCCACCTTGCTCTGGAGGAAGTTCGTGTAGCTCGGGAACCACGTCTGCAGGTGGCGGTCGGCGTTGAACACGATCGCCAGTGCGGCCAATGCCATCACGACGCCCAGAGCGGTACGCAGGCCGCTTGCGTTCGCGCGCATGCGCCGGACCGCGTTCTGGCCGAGCGCGGCAATGGCGAGCATGGGGATTGCCGCGCCGAGGGCGTAGGCGACCGTGATCGCGATCGTCTTCCAGCCGAACTCCACGCGGGAGGCGTTGGCGGTGATCGTCGCCAGGATCGGCCCCGCGCACGGGACGAAGACGAGGCCGAGGCAGGCGCCGAGCAGGAAGCCGCCGCCGAGATCGCTGTCCGGCCGGTAGCGGCTGAACGCTGCTAGCGGCCGCTCGAGCAGCGCGCCGAACTGCGGGACGATCAGCGTCGCCGCGAGGACGAAGAGCAGCACGATCGAGAGGTTCCGCAGGAAGTCCTGCGGCAGGTGCAGCTGTTCGAGGATCCAGGTCGCGAAGAGGGTGAAGACCGCGAAGCTCGTGACGAGCCCGGCGATGATCGCGTATGGCCGCCGCCGCCCACCGGTGGCGCCCCCTGCAAACAGGATCGGGAGCACGGGCAGCACGCACGGGGAGATCGCCGTGATGATCCCCGCGCCGAAGGCGATCGGGATGAGCAGAGTGAAACGCGCGTCCATGCGCCGCCTTCCTAGTCTCGAAGAGGGCGCCCGGCGTTACGCCTCGGCGGCCGGAGCGGTTTTCTCCGGCTCCGGCGTGGGCTGGCCGCGCTTCTGGCCGTTCTGCTGGGCCTGGCCCTGTGCCTGGCCCTTCTTCTTGCGCTTGCGCCTGCGCCGCCGGGAGCGGCCGCTCGTCGCCTTCGGTGCGGGGAGGTTGTCCGCGAGCGCGTTTGCAACCTCCTGGATCGAGCCGAGCCGCTCTCGTGCGGCGTCGATCAGCTGGTTCGCGCGCGGGGTGTAGCCCTCGGCCGAGGCTAGCAGCGCCGCGCCGACCTCGCGCGACTGGTCGAGCGCCGCATTCACGAGCTTGGCCGCGTTCTCCTCGTGCCGGTGGCCGCGGGAGTTGGCGAGCGCGCCGAGCAGCCGCTTCGCCTCCGGGAACTCGGCGCTCGCGCGCCGGTCCTGCACCTTGCGCGTCGCGCGTGCCAGCCGCCACGTCCAGCGCGCGAGGATCTGCTCGGGCGCGTCCACCTTGCCCTCGCCGAGCGCGCGCAGCAGCGTGCGCACGCCCTGCACGCGGTCCTTCTCCCACGTCGGAGCTTGGGTCACGAGCGTGACCAGGTCGTCGTAGCTCGCGCGGTCGATCTTCATCGAGACGCGATCGGCCAGCGCCGTGATGCGCAGGCGGCGGTTCGGGTTCTCGGCTGCGCAGGCGTTCAGGAACTGCTCGAGGGCGCCGCGGTTCGCCTTGCCCTCGGTGAACTTCTTCACGAACTCGACCCGCTCGTCGAAGCGCACGTTGCGCCCGGCGATCGTGGCCCAGTAGAGCTGCTCGTCGTCGTCGAGGAAGCGCGGGTCGATTCGCTGCCACTCGCGGTCGATCACGGCCAGCCGCCGCTTCACGTCGGGCGTGACGGGCACAAGCCATGGCGCCGGCGAGAGCTTCCGCCGCGCGCGCCGCTGGACTCGCCGCCTCGGGGCCGGGGTGACGCGGGCGCCCTCGCGGTAGAAGTCGGCGTCGAGGAGGCTGTGCAGCGAGACGACGCGCTCGCTGTGCGTCGCACCCTTGGGCACGAAGTCGATCACGACCCCGGCCTCCTTGCGCGGGTGCATCCGCATGATCCGCCCGATGCGCTGCTGGTAGACCCGCCGCGAGGCGGTCGGGGCGAGGTGCATGCAGACGGTTGCGCGCGGTGAGTTCCAGCCCTCGGCGAGCAGCATCGCGTTGATCAGCACGTTGATCTCGCCGCGCTCGTAGGCAGCGAGGGTCTCGGCGAGCTGAACCGGGGGCGTCTTGCCGCTGACCGCCTCCGCCTTCAGCCCGACCGCGCGGAACTCCTTGGCCAGGTTGTACGCGTGCTCGACGCCCGCGGCGTAGACGATCCCGGGGGTGTTCTCGAAGCGGTCGCGGTAGAGACTCGCCGCCGCCTGGTTCAGGGCCGTGTGGTCGAGCACCGCGGCCAGGGCGCGCTCCTCGAAGTCGCCGCCGACGATCGGCACGGACGAGATCGCCGCGGCCGGCGGCACCCGCAGGCACCTCAGCGGCGCAATCAGGCCGCGCCGCGCCGCATCGCCGAGCGGCAGCTCGTCGATCGAGGCCGGGAAGACGTCGGAGACCTGCTTCGCGATCAGTTGCTCGGTCGCCGTCATGCCGATGTAGATGGGCTCGGAGAAGCTGCGGATCGCCTGGCTCGTCTTCTCGCCGAGCGCGGTGTGAGCCTCGTCGGCGATCACGAGGTGGTACGCGTCCGGGTTGAGGTCCTTGTAGTGCCGCGCGAACCACGCGTAGGTCTGGACGGTCACGAGGCTCGCGTGCTTCGGCTTGCTCCCCTTGAGGATCGCGTCCTCGAAGCGGTCGCCGTAGCCCTCGGCCGTCAGCTCGCGGTTGAACTGCGAGACGAGCAGCCGCCGGTGCGTGAGGATCAGGACGCCGAGGGTGCGCGCCGCCTCGACGAAGCCGGCCGCAGCGATCGTCTTCCCCGATGCGGTCGGGTGGCGGAAGCGGTAGCGCCGGCTCGCGCCGGGATCCTGGCCGTGGTGCTCCTCGGGAAGGGTCAGCTCGTCGCCGGGCTCCTCGAGGTGGATCCCGAGGTCGTCCTCGTCCTCGGCTTCCGCCTCCGGCCCGTTCTCCTCGGCCCCGTTGCCGTTGCCGTTCAGCTCCGGCTCTACCTGAGTCGCGGCGATCAACTCGGTCAGCATCCCTGCGAGGGCGTCCACCTGGTGCCGACGGAGCTCGGTGCCCGACGCGAGCTTCGGTGGCTTCTGGCTGAGGACGCGCTCGAGCCCGAGCATCAGCGCGTACCGGATCTTCCATTCGTACGACGGCTCGCGCGCTCCGGCATCGAGCTCGGCGATCGCGTCGTCGAGCGCGCGGCGGCGCGCCGTGTCAGGGGCGAGCACCACCCTTGGATCCTCGTCCGGGTGGAGGAAGGGCTCGCCTGCCCATGCTTCGGCCCGGAGGGCGGAGGCGGCTAGGCCGTCCGGAGCCTCCGGCGCCAGCGTCGGTTGCTCGGTCGCTTCTTGCATGTCTGCAGCACGTCGCCGTGCCGCCAATCTCAGTGAGAGAGCGGGCTCGCGCTTGGATTGCCCTGGGCGAGCGCCGCACCCGAAGCATAGCCGATCCGGAGGGCTGTGTCCTAGCCCCCGAGGCCGCCGAAGAAGGCGAATGGGTTCTGTGGAGTGACTTCCCACACCACTTCGCCGCCGGGCTCCGCCTCGCCGTGGACACGCTTGGCGAGTTCGCGCGCCTCCTCCTCCGAGCCGGTGCCGACAATCAGGTAGCGCCAGCGCCGCACGACGTCGTAGCCCTCGCCTTCGAGGGAATCGGCGAGCTCGTCGGCCTCCTCGTGCGATGGCAGCTCGACCCGCACCTCCCAGGGCGCGAAGCCGCGCTTGAGCTCGTCCTCCTCCCAGGTCTCCTCCAGGGGGTCGCCCGACCAGCGCTCCTCCTCGTGCAGCCAGTGCTCGACGTCGATCGCCGCCTCGATCCCCTCGTCCCGGAGCTCTGCCTCGACGATCTGGCGCGCCTGCTGGGCCTGGGCCTCCGACTCCGCGTAGACGAAGATCGTGTCGTCGTCCCGGGAGACGGCGAGGCGGTGGCCTTCGAGCTCGCTCGCCAGCCGCTTCGCCTCGTCCGAGCTCAGGCCCGGCCCGAGGCGTCCGACGACCCGCTCGGCGTGCTCGGCCTCGCGCGGTTCGATCTGGATGCGCCAGTCGTCACTCATGCTGCGGGCGCCCCGCGCCGATTTCGGCGAGCGGACGCCCGAACATCTTGTCTGAAATGCCGGTCTGATCGAGGTACTTGGTGATCCCGCCGAGCCAGAAGGGCCAGCCGGCGCCGAGCAGGAGCGCGGTGTCGACGTCCTTGGCCTCCGCGACGACGCCCTCCTCGAGCAGGTGATGGATCTCGTCTGCAAGCGCCTCGAGTGCTGTCTGCAGGATCTCGTCGCGCGTGCGAGGCTCGTGCGCTCGGACCGCGATCTCGTCCTTGCCGGCGGCGTAGTTGGCGAGGGTCGGCGAGGGCGCGAAGCGGTCGGGGTAGGCCTGGTGGAGGGTCTCGAGCACGTGGTTGGCGACTCGGGGGCCGACCATCTGCAGGAGGACGGAGGGCGCCATCGGCAGCCCGAGCTCGAGGATCGCCTCGTCCGCCTCGTCGGGGTCGGTGCCGTGCTCGAGCGCGTCGAGGACGACGGCCATCATGCGCGTCAGGACGCGGTTGACGACGAAGGCTGGAGCATCCGCGACGAGCACCGGACGCTTGCGCAGGCTCTCGGCGAAGGCCCAGGCGGTGGCGAGCGTCGCGTCGTCGGTGTGCGGGGTGCGGACGAGCTCGACCAGCGGCAGGACGGCAACCGGGTTGAAGAAGTGGATGCCGACGTCGGCGCCCATCTCCGTCACCGACAGGCTCGAGGTGTTCGTCGCGAGGACGCACTCCGGGCCGACGTGTTCGCGCAGCTCGGCGAAGACCTGCTGCTTGACCTCGAGCTCCTCGAAGACGGCCTCGAGCACGAGGTCGCAGTCGGCGAAGTCGTCGTAGCCGGTCGAGGTGGAGACGAGCGAGGCGAGGAAGCGGGCCTTTCCCTCGTCGTAACGGCCCTTGGCGACCTGTTCCGCCAGCGCCTCCTCGATGTGCTCTCGGGCGGCGGCCAGCGCCTCCTCGCTCAGGTCGCGCATCGCCACCGGGACCTCCAGGCGGCGCACGAAGAGCGTCGCGAGCTGGGCGGCCATCAGCCCTGCGCCGACGAGGCCGATCTTCCGGATCGGGCGCGGCTCCGCCTCGGGGCGGCCCGGTGGCCGCTTCGCCCGGCGGTCGACCAGGTCGAAGGCGTAGAGCGAGGCCTGCGCCTGCCGGCCGGGGAGCAGCTCGCCGACGGCTTCCTCTTCGGCGGCGTAGCCCTCCTCGAGGGACCAGCCCGAGAGCGCGCCCTCGATCAGCTCGAGCGCCTTGTAGGGCGCCGGCGCGGCTCCGTGGACCTGCCCGTCGAGCCTTCCGCGCGCCTTCCGTATCACTTCCGCCGCAGAGTGACTGTCACTGTGACTGTCCCCGTTGGCCGGAAGTGACAGGGCGAAGGCAATCGACTCGTCCAGGAACTCCGCCGGCTCGAGCAGGCGGTCCGCGAAGCCCAGCTCGTGGGCCTCCGGGCCGGTCAGCATCCGGTTCTGACGCATCGGGTTCGCGACGACGAACCTCACGGCCGTCTCGGCGCCCACGAGCCGCGGCGCGAGCTGCGTCCCGCCCCAGGCGGGAACGATCCCGAGGAAGCACTCCGGGCACGCGAAGTGACGCACCGCCGTGGAGATCGTGCGGGCGTCGCAGTGCAGTGCGAGCTCGACGCCACCGCCGAGGCAGGCGCCGTTCACGGCCGCCACGGTCGGGAACGGCAGCGCGAGAATGCGGCCGAAGAGCGCGTGCCCGGCGCGGCTCCCCTCGATCGCCAGCTCGCGCGTCGCATTCGGGAACTCCGTGATGTCGGCACCCGCCGCGAACACGAACGGCTTGCCGGTGATGACGAGCGCCGCCCAGTCGCCGTCCTCCAGCTGTGGCAGCAACCGCTCGAGCGACTCCAGGGCTGCTCGGCCGAAGAAGGTCGGCTTCGTGTGGTCCTCGCCGTTGTCGATCGTGACCAGCGCTAGCGGACCGGCGGCGTCTGCGAGAGCGACGCGTGCGAGCTTGAACTCAGTGTCCGGCAGAGACGTTCTCCCAGATCAGCGCCGCGCCCATGCCCATCCCGACGCAGAGCCCCGTCAGGCCGTAGCGCACGTCCGGCCGCTCGCGGAAGCCGTACGCGAGCTGGGCGAGCAACCGCACTCCCGTGGCGGCGAGCGGATGACCGCACGCGATCGCGCCACCGTAGGGGTTCAGGCGCTCGTCCTGGGGATCGACCCCGAGCCCGTCGCACCAGCTCAGCACCTGTACCGCGAACGGCTCGTTCAGCTCGAAGAAACCGATGTCCTCGAGCCCGAGGCCCGCCCGCTCCAGCGCCTTGTGCGTTGCGGGAACCGGGCCAAGGCCCATCAGCTCCGGCTCGACGCCCGCGAACGCGTACGACACGAGGCGCATCCGCGGCTCGAGCCCGTGCTCGTTTGCACCGGCCTCGGAGGCGAGCAGGCAGACCGTGGCTCCGTCCGTGAGGCCCGCAGAGTTGCCGGCTGTGACCCGCCCGCTCGGGCGGAACGGCGTCGGCAGGGAGGCGAGCCCCTCCAGCGACGTGTCCGGCCGCAGGAACTCGTCGCGGTCGGCCATGCGCCAGCCGTCGTCGGTGAAGACCGACATCGGGACGACCGTCTCGGCCATCACACCGTTCTGCCACGCGGCGGCAGCCCGCTGCTGGGAGCGCACGGCGAACGCGTCAGCAGCCTCCTTCGTCAGCTGCGGAAAGCGGTCGTGGAGGTTCTCCGCGGTCGCGCCCATCGTGACGGCGGAAGTGTCGACGAGCCGCTCGGCGACGAAACGCGGGTTGAAGTCGACGTCCTCGCCCATCGGGTGGTGGCCCATGTGCTCGATGCCGCCGGCGAGGATGAGGTCGGCGGCGCCCATCGCGATCTCGCCGGCACCGGCGGTGACTGCCGTGAGCGCGCCGGCGCACATGCGGTCGACCGCGAATCCTGGGACCGACTTCGGGAGCCCCGCGAGCAGGGCAACGTCGCGGCCGAGCGTCAGGCCCTGGTCGCCAACCTGTGCGGTCGCGGCCATGACGACGTCATCGATGCGCTCGGCAGGCGCCGTGGGGTTCCGGCGAAGCAGCTCGCGCACGACCTTGACGCCCAGATCGTCGGCGCGTGTGCGCCAAAAGACACCCTTCGGGCCCGCCCTTCCGAACACGGTCCGGACGCCGTCAACGTAGAAGACTTCGCGCAGCTCGCGCACGCGAAAGACCCTAGTCAATCGCCGCACTCTCGCCACACTCGCTTGACACACCCGCGCAAAGTCGCTCGATACGATCGCCTCGGGGAGGAGGTTGGGTGTGCCTGAACCAAGGGGCGGAACGGAGGTCGACTGGGCGGCACACCTCGCCCGTGAGGAGTCTCGCTACCGCGACGGCGAGGCGCGGCTTCCCGATGCGGATGATGCGGATGCTCGCCAGCGGCAACTGACGCGGCTGGGCAACGCAGCCGGCGGCGCTGGGCTCGCCCTCCTGATGCAGGGCCGCCTCGATGAGGCGCAAGGCTGGTTCGCCCGTGCCGCGGCGCGCTATCGCGAGAGCTTCGCGGAGGCGCCGCCGGACAGTTGGGGCCGGCCGATCGGCGCGATCAAGTCGCTGGTGCTCGCGGGCGACTGGGCCGCCGCCGAGGAGGCGGCCAGGTGGACGCTCGAAGCCGGCGCCGCGGAGGCGGGCTCCCCGATCGGGCGCTATGCCGCCGCGCTGGCTCTGCTCGTCCTCGGTGACGACAAGGCTGCCCGCCAGCATGCGGACGCGATCCGCTTGCGCGACGACTTCCCGCGCCCCGTCGGCGACGCGCTCGCTTTCCTCGCGGCACAGGACGTGCCCGGCTACACCGAGGCAGTCGAAGCGGTGCTCGAGTCCTTCGAGACGCGTGACGAATACCTCGAGGACATGCCCGTAGCCGACACCGTGCTCGTGCTGCAGGCGCTGGCGGAGCGCCGCGGCATTGCGGCGGAACTGAGCTCCTCGCTGCTGCCCTAGTCGGCCGGAACCGGGGTCGGCGGGTGCAGCACCGCCGTGATGATCAGCGGCTCCAGCGAGGGGTCCTCATCTTCGCGGGCCCTCTCGGCGAGATCTTGGATCAACTCGATCGCGCGCTCGGGCGGTATGCGTGCCGTCACCTGCGCTGAGCGGAAGGTGCCCTCGGCGCCGTGCTCGGCCCAGCCGCGCTGCACCTCCTCGAGCATCGCTGCGCGCAGGTCGGTTGTGAAGCCCGAGGCGAGCAGCTCCGGGGCGACGCGGACGGTGCGGGCGACCGCGCGGTAAGGCTTTTCGCGGCCCTGGCCGCCACCGGCGAGCTCGATCAGCCCGGCCCGCAGCAGCATCCGCACGTGGAAGTGCAGATGGCCGGGGTCGACGCCGAGCTTGTTGGCCAGCTCGCGGTTTGTCATGTGCTCGCGCTCCGTGCCGAGCGTCTCCAGAACCCGCAGCCGGAGCGGGTGGCCGAGCGCCTTCAGCTGCTCGGGACGATCGAGCGTGAGAACGTCCAAGAGCGGCTTGGGTTCCCTGGCGGCCATTGGGGAGTGCTGTATACACCGGCATTCGGCCGCTGTCTAGCCGGACAGACGGGCCGCGGCCGCGGCATCGGCCACAACCCGTGTGCGGCCGCGGGACGAGCGAATCAGGCTTGCGGGGGCCGCCGGGTCGGGCGGGCGGCCGAACGCGCGCTCCATCGCCTCGGCCTTCGACTCGCCGGTGACGATGAAGACGACCTCCGGCGCAGACGACAGCGCAGGCGCCGTCAGCGTGACCCGGTCGACGAACGGCTCCAGCTTCGCCTCCGCGGCGACCGCGAGTCGCTCGCGTTCATCGAGGCTTGGCGCGTTCGGGTAGAGCGAGGCGGCGTGGCCGTCGGGGCCCATCCCGAGGAGTACGAAATCGAGACGCGCCCCGCGCAGGAGCTCGTCGTACTCACGCGCCGCCGGTTCCGCGCCGAGCTCGCCGCGGATCCGCTGGATCTCCCGCGGCCCGGCCTCGAGGCGGTCGAGCAGGGTCTCGCGCGCGAGCCTGAAATTCGAGCGTTCGTCCTCGGGCGGCACGCATCGCTCGTCGCCCCACCACAGCGTCGCGGGGCTCCAGTCGGGCTCGCGCTCGGCGGCCAGCTCGTAGGCCCGGCCCGGCGAGGTGCCGCCGGTCAGGACGATCGAGCCGCCGGCGCGCGCAACGGCCACGAGCTCGTCCGCGATCAGCGACGCCGCCTCCTCGGGGCCTTCAGTGACCTCGAGCTCGACGCCGTACAGCGTCACTGCTCGCCGGCCGCGAGCTCGCGCGACCGCTCCATCGCCGCCTGAATCGCGTTCAGGAACGCCGCCCGCACGCCGGCCCGCTCGAGCTCGCGGATCGCGCGGATCGTCGTCCCGCCCGGCGAGGTCACCTGCTCGCGCAGCTCGACGGGGTGGATGTGCTCGTCGCGCAGGAGCTTGGCCGTGCCGAACATCGTCTGCACGACGAGCTGCGTCGAGATCTCGCGGGAGAGCCCGAGCAGGATCCCGGCCTCGATCATGGCCTCGGCGAGCAGCGCGAAATACGCGGGGCCGGAGCCGGAGACCGCTGTCACGGCGTCCATGTAGCGCTCCGGCACCTGTACGACGGCGCCCAGGTGGCTGAGCGCCTCCTCGGCAAGCCGCAGGTGCTCTTCGCCCGCGTGGGCGCCCGCGCAGATCCCCGCGATGCCCTCGTGCACCGTCGCCGGCCGATTCGGCATCGCCCGCACAACGGGCACCCCCGGCGTGATCTGCCGCTCGATCGCGGCCGTCGGGATCGCAGCGGCCACCGAGAGCACGGTCTGCTCAGGCGTGAGCACGCCACCGACCTCGCCGAGCAGCGTCTCGAAGTCCTGCGGCTTGACGGCGATCACCACGAGGGTTGCGCCCGCCACCGCCTCGGCGTTCGAGAGCGTCACGCGCACCTCG
>Ga0307323_10000015_pt1 | contig 43565 bp, 46 predicted proteins | sample ER_DNA_381_FD_194496 | JGI IMG/M metagenome (GOLD analysis project Ga0307323, IMG submission 194496) | Bulk soil microbial communities from the East River watershed near Crested Butte, Colorado, United States - ER_DNA_381 | ecosystem: Environmental > Terrestrial > Soil > Floodplain | place...
AATTTTTTGGCACCTGCCGTCGGCGATCACATTGAGGCTGTCGGAAGAGTCCTCAAGTCAGGGCGAACGCTCACCGTGTGCCAACTCGAGGTGTTCGCAGTCCAGGGCTCGGCGCGATCGCTGGTTGCCGCCGGCCAGCAGACGCTGATCTGCGTGCAGGAAAGTGCCGAACAGTAGAAGGTCCCCTGTCTCCATTGCCGTGCTACTTGTTGGTGCCTTGCGACACTGATCCTTGGAGCTGTCGCTGGAAGATCAGGTAGATGATCAACACTGGTACGACGGTGATCACCACAGCCGCAAAGAGTGCTCCGAAGTCCACCGAGTAGCCGGCTTGGGACGCGAAGGACGCCATAGCTTGGGTGAGGACGTAGTTGTCGGGGTTCGTGTTCAGCGCGATCGGCAGCAGGAACTGGTTCCATAAGCCAACAAAGTTCAAGATCGCGACGGTAGCCAGACCCGGCCTCGCCATGGGCAGCATGATCTGGAAGAAGATCCGCCACTCCCCCGCGCCGTCCACCGCGGCCGCTTCAGCGATCGATTTTGACAGCGTCCGGAAGAACGCATAGAGGAAGAACACGGTGAACGGGAACGCGAACGCCGCGTACGTGAGGATCAGACCGGGCAAGGTGTTGAGCAGGCCGATTCCACGCAGCACGAAGAACAACGGCACGATCGCCAGGAAGATCGGGAACGTGAGCCCCGCGAGCATGAGGTAGTACAGCGCCCGGCTGCCAGGGAAGGTGAACCGGGCAAGCACGTAGGCCGACATCGAGCCGAACAACATCGTGAGAATCAGCGCGCCGAAGACAACGATCACCGAGTTGAGGAAGAAGCTTCCGATCCCCGCATCTGTCCAGGCGTGGACGTAGTTGTCGAAGCTCCACCGCTGCGGCAGTGCAAACGGCGATGCGAAGATCTCTGAGCTGGTCTTGAACGAGGAGATGAGGACCCAGATCAACGGGAGGATGACCAGCACGGACCAGATGATCAAGACGGCATGGGAGAAGCCGGTCACCGCCTTGTCGCCAGCCGTACCGGGCCTTTCACCGGGCTCGGCCGGCTCAAACGGCGCTCGCTCCCCCGGCGGTGCGGGGCGGGCGGCGCCGACGTCGCGAGAGATTTGGGTCATTCGCCGACCTCGCTTTTTCCACCAAAGATCCGGTTCACGGCAAACACGAGACCGGCGTACGCCAGCGTGACGGCCGCAAGGACGACACCCATCGCGCACGCGTAGCCGAACTGCCCCTTGGCGAACGCGGTGGTGAAGAGCTGCTGGGCCATGACAAGGGTCGTGTTGTCCGGGCCGCCACCCGGTTCCAGTGCAGCCATGTAGACGAACGCATCCAGGGCGAGGATCCCGATGTAGATGAAGGCGGTCTGCACGTTCTCGCGGATCAGCGGGATGGTGATCGAAACCGCCGTTCGGAAACGTCCGGCGCCGTCGATCCGGGCAGCCTCGAAGACCTCGGCGGGGATGCCCTTGATGGCGGCAATGAACAACACCATGTAGAAGCCGACCAGGCCCCAGATGATCACGAACATGACTGCCCACCGCGCCGTGCGCGGGTCGCCCAACCAGGCAAACGAGGTGAACTGCTCCAGACCGAGGCGGGTGAGGATGCCATTCAGGAGTCCGGCGCTGGGGTCGTAGATCTGAGACCAGATCAGTCCGATCACGATGGCGGGGATGACGTAGGGGAAGAACGAGATCACTCGATAGAAGCTCGAGCTGCGCAAGCCTTTGACGTTGCCGCGGGTCGAGCCGCCGACCGTGACGAGGGTAGCGAAGAACATTGCCAGGCCCAGTGTCACGATCGGGACCACGATCGCCATGAGAATGTTGTTGCCCATGGCTTGGAGGAAGGTGCTGTCGGTGAACAATTTCGCGTAGTTGGACAGCCCGATGAAGTTCATCGCGGGCGTGAAGCCGGTCCAATCTGTCAACGAGAAGTAGGCCGCCTGCACAAACGGGGAGACCACGAACCCTATGTAGAACGCGACCGGGATAATCAAGAAGACCAGGAAGAAGCTGATCTTGTCGAATGTCAGGTTACGCCGGCGCCAGCGGGTAGACCCGATGCGCCGCAAGCCACCCGGCGGCGCGCTAACCCCGCTGGCGACTCCCCCGCTGGCTAAGGTCGTCACGACACTTGCACCTTCTTGATCGAATCATCGTTAGCTACCTTGTCAGTGATGTCCTGCAGACCCTTGGTCAGTTTGGCCACGTCTGAGTCGCCCGAGAGGAAGCTGTTCCAGACCACGAGCTGATCGGTGTTCATGCCATAAAGGTCGGCAGGATTCAGGACGGTCCAGGAGAAGATGTTCGACCCTGCCGCCTCGAGCAGCTTGATCTGGGATTGCAGTGCCGTCGACCCGAACCCGTCTGCGGGCACCGTGCCCTTGACGATGGTGGAGGAGAGCTTGGTCTTGGCGAAGTTCACCGCGGCATCCTTCGAGAGCATCGCGCGCAGGAATTCCTTGCCACCAGCGACATTCTTGCCCTGCGACGGGACGATGTAACCCTCGCCAGCAGCTGAGTGCAGCGCCTCCCACGGCAGCTTGGAGTTACTCGTCACGGTGGGCTCAGGCGCACCGGTCATCTTGAAGCCCGACTTGGTCTGGTCCTTCATTTCGTTCTCGATCCAGCTGCCCGACGGGTAGAGGATGAACTGCTCGGCATCGCTCCACTGGGCCTGGGCGGCGGTAAACACGGTCCCCGACCCGCCCGGCTTCATATAGCCGGCATCGATGATCTTCTTCAGCCCGTTGAAGACGTCCTGAACCGGAGGAAGCGACCAGCAGCCGGGCTTGAGATTGTCCAGCGCCAGCCGTACCTCGTCGCCGCCCTCTTTGATGGCCGAACCGATGGCCATCGTCTGGTAGTAGGTCGCGGCCTCCTTACCCCAGCCGAGCAGGTACTTGCCCTTGCCCTTGGCTTCCTCGCCGAGGGCCAGCATTTCGTCGTACGTCTTCGGAACGGTCCAGCCGTTCTGCTCGAAGAGCGAGGCCGAGTACCAGATCGCAAACACGCTGAGGGCGTAGTTCAGCACAATGAACTTGCCGTCGAACGTTCCTGGGTTCATGACGCCCGGGTAGAGCGTGTCCTTGATCACCGCGCCCTCGTAGTTCTTGGCCTCAATGACGTCGGTCAGTTCGGCTAGCTGGTCGCGGATGGTATTGACTCCGATGAGGCCCGCGCCGCTGTTGTCGATAACGTCCGGCGGGTTGCCCGCAACGAACCGGGGCTGCAGCGTCTGGGCGACCTTGGTGACGGGAGTGACCTTCACCGTCACACCGGACTGCTTGGCCTCCACCTGCTTGCCGGCGAACTCCGCGTAGTCGATGCCATATCCGCCCTTGAAGATGACGGCGTCAACTGTCGAGGGCGACTTCACCCCGAAGGGGTTGGTCTCGCTGACCGCACCCCCTGGGGCGGAGCTCGACGAGGTGCTGGTGCCCGTGCCCGAGGTGGCGCAGGCCGCGAGCGACCCGGTGGCGGCCAAAGCTGCCGCGGCCAGTGAGCCGCGGAGGAAGTCGCGTCGCCCAAGTGGCGTGGTGTAGATGCCCATGTGATGTCCCTTCCGATCTATCCCTGTTGGTTTCGTGAATTCCTTACTGCGAATGCTGGTGGTGCTTGGCCGTCCGTCTCAGGTGCCGCGCCGGATCCGGCCCGCGTACTTCTTCTCAAGCGCATGGTTGTGCGCGTCCCCGCCAGGAATGTTGGCCGACAGGTAGAGCGGAGGCACTCGGCCGTCGCCGTTCATCCGCTGTGCGACCCCGATGGTCAGCAACTGGGCGATGAACGCGCTCGTGATGGAGGAGACCGAGCCAACGGCAACACCTCCAGGCAGGGCGAGAGTCGCGTCGCCATACGGCGCAAGGTTGTCGATCACCACGTCGGCGATCTCCGACAGCCACGGCCGCTGGGATGCTTTGGCCGCACCTGTGCGGTGTGCTGGAGTGACGTCACACCGATGACGCCATGACCGCTCTCTTTGGCCAGCAGTGCCATGCCCACCACTGAGCCGTTGACGCCGGAGTTAGAGGCGATCACGAAGACGTCCCCGGGATGGATCGGCGAGATCTCCCACAACTCAGCAACGATGTCGGGGTTGCGTTCGAGGCTCGATCCAGCGAGTGCGTCCACGGTCAAGTTGCCGTGCAGCACGAGGTCGCGGAGAGCAATCTTGTTCGTCGGAATGAGGCCGCCGGCCCGGCCCGCGATCTCCATTGCGAACGCCTCCGAGTGACCTGTCCCGAACGCCTGAATCACGGCGCCGCTCTCGATGGCCCGGGTCATCAGACCGATCGCCGCCTCCAGGCCTCCGTCGGCGGCCAGGGTGACGAGCCGCTCGAGTCTCTGGCTCACCTCCTTCGCGAAGTCGCTGACTACGGGGGCAACGGCGCTCTGTGTCACCAGTCGGCCTCCTTCCGCGCAGCGGTGCTGCTTCCGTCGCTCAATGCTCCAGGCACGGTGGCCGCCGGTAGCGGTGTGCGACGGGGCCGGCGGTGCGACGACACGGCAAGTGCGGACGTTGCCAGCTTGGCGCTCGACCGGTCGAAGTTCTCCTGGGCCACCAGCAGGTAGAGCAGGTCGAGCACCAGGAGCTGGCCATGCTTGGCCGACAGGTCGTCGGGCTGCAGGAAGTGCTCGTAGATCGAGGTCACAATGCTCCGATCGGCGAGCTCGGCTAGCGGCGATGCGGGGTCATTGGTGATAGCCACCGTGAACGCGCCCGCACGACCGGCTTGGGCCAGCATCTCGATGGTCTCTTCCGTTCGTCCAGTGGTCGAAATACCGATCGCCACTGTGTCAGAGTCCTGGATGGCCGCACTCGTAAGGCCGCTGTGGACCTCCGACCAGGCGTAGGCCGGCACCCCGATGCGGTAGAGCCGGCCCTGCAACTCATCGGCGAGCATTGCGCTGCCGACGACCCCGTAAATGTCGACATGCGAGCTCCGCGCGATCCGCCGCGACACCTCCGTCATGACGGCTAGATCGATGGCGGAGGTCGCCTCTCGCAATGCCTTCGTGTGGCTGCTGATCAGCATGCGCAGCAGGTCCTCCGGGGAGTCGTCCGGGCCGAACTCGCCTCCAATCTCCGATGTCCATGAGTCCCGGGAGGTGCTGCGGCCCACATCCGTCGCGATGCCGACTCGGAGCTCGACGTACCCGGGGTAGCCGATGGTTCGGCAGAAACGCGTGACCGTCGCAGGTGACGCCCCGGCTTTCTCGGCAAGCTCGCCAATGGACAGCGTCAGCGGCGCCTGCGGATGCTCGAGCAGGTACGCGGCGACACGCGCCACCGCGGCCGGCATCTCAGGCTGCAGAGACCGGATGCGGTCTTGCACTGCCGGGTTCTGCTCCCGCGTACGGGCAGCGCGAGCCGGTGTGAGAATCACTATCACCCTGATCCAAAGATACTGAAATTCGCTCTTACACTAATGTTTAACTGTCTTCCTCGCAACAGACATGACCGAACTGAAACATTCCATATTTCTTGCCATCGACGCCGGTGGCACCAGCACTCGCGCGGTCCTGCTCGACACTTCGGGGCGCGCGTACGGCTACGGCCGCTCGGGCGTCGGAAACCCAACAGCAGCGGGCATCCGCGGAGCGGCCGACGCCATTGGTCGAGCGGCCGAGCAGGCTGTGGGAGGCGTGCCTGGCTCCGAGCAACCGCCCTTGGCCCTGATCGCGATGGCCGGCGAGAAAACCGCAACCTTCAGAGATCAAGTCTTCGCCCGGCTCACTGTGCTGGGTGTCCGCCACCTTGTCCTCGAGCATGACCTACTCGGCATCTTCCATTCCGGAACTGCCGCGCTGGACGGGTACGCCCTGATTGCAGGTACCGGGAGTGTGGCAGCCAGAATCTGGCGAGGCCAGCTGGACCGGGTGGTGGGTGGCCGGGGTTGGCTTCTTGGTGACGCGGGCGGCGGCTTCTGGATCGGACAGGCCGTGGCCAGGGCAGTCGTTGCGTCACTGGACGGGCAAGGGCAGGAAACTGCGCTGACGGGCCTCGTTCTGAAGACAATGGAAATCGACGGCGACACGGGCACCCCGGCAGGACGCACAGAGGCGCTGCGGCAGTTGGTCTCCGTGCTCTATGCCCGGCCGCCGATCTCGTTGGCCGAGTTCGCGCCACTCGCCTTCACGGCCCACGAGGATCATGTGGCTCGCCCCATCATCGTCGATGCCTCAGCGGCGCTCGCGGACCTGCTTTCTGCCATCCGGGCGCCGGATCTGCTAGGCCCCGTCGTGGTAGGCGGCAGTATCATCGTCCGCGGCATGCTGGCTGCGCCACCCAGCCTCCAGGCCGAGCTCGTTCCCCTCGTGGGCGGTGATCACATGATTCCGGTTTCGGACGGCCTGGTGGGTGCGGCAGTGCTGGTCCTTCGGCATGCAGGACTCGACGTTGACGAGGCTCTCTTCCGTACGATCCGAGCGCAAGTCGCACGTGTGAGCCTTACAAAATCACCGGACTGAACGCCTCGCCAGCGGAGGGGCCCCGGCCCGGCTGACGCAACCTACGTGAACGCAGTTTTCTGACGGTCTACACGGTTTGTGCAAGGTATGCAGACCGCCAGCAAACTGTGCAGACCTTCGTCGTCGAGCCCCTACTCAGCAGTGTTGCCTCCGAGCGCCAGCCACTTCAGCAGCACCTGGCCCATCAAGCGCGATGCACCAAATGTGGCCACATCGGCGTACCGGCGGTCGGTTGATGGCCAACCCATGTCGACGACTAGCACATCAACACGGTCCGAGCGCAGACGGTCAACGGCCTGTCTCGCAAAGGGATGTCGGTGAATGTCGCGCCCAACGACGAGTACGGGTTGGTCGGATTGCACGCGTGGCAGCGCCGATCGCTCGGGTGAGATCAGAAAGACCGGCCGCGTTGCGAAAGCCGCCGGGAGTGGTGCCGCCGGGTCGGGCGCGGCACCTTGCTTGACCTCGGGGGCGAACGGCCCCCACGGTGCAGTCCCCACGGCGATATTGGGATCTGCCTCAAGCCGTACGACGGTGTATTGGCCCGCTGCCCTCCCCCGCCAGTCCGATGCTCCAGGCTGAACGTCCAAGGTGTGAATTAGCTCGGCTTCGCCCTTGGGCCAGCCTGGGGCGACAAGAGGAGGTTCCCCGGCAGCCTTCCGTGCGCCTTGCAGATCCTCAGCGAGCCCGCGCACCCGGCCCACTGCTTCCCACAGCCTGCTGGACGCAAGGGTGCCCTCGGCGATCGCGCTGCTTACTGCCCGCTCGATGTCGGCCAGTTGAGTGTCGGTGTTCTCGGTCCCGAGACAGAGCAGATCGCAGCCGGCACCCAACGCAGCGACGGCTGCCCCCGCCATCCCAAGCGAGCCGGAGGCACCGGCCATGTCTAGGGCGTCGCTCACGATCACTCCGGAGAAGCCCAGCTCTCCACGCAGCAGATCGTGCAGAACAATTCGACTCATTGTTGCCGGGTGGTCCCGATCCAGTTGCTGCACCAGGATGTGGGACGTCATCACAACTCGGCCCCCCGCTTCGATAGCTGCGGCGAACGGCAGCAGCTCGCGCGAGCGCAACCCGTCGAGGGAACGGTTGACAACAGGTAGCGAGACGTGCGAATCCTGCGCCGTGTCACCGTGTCCCGGAAAGTGCTTGGCGGTTGCCGCTACGCCGGTCGATTGCAGGCCAGTCACCCAGGCCTGACCGAGCCGCGCCACCAATTCGGCATCGCTTCCAAAGCTGCGGACGCCGATCACTGGGTTGTCGGACCGCGAGTTGACATCGACGCATGGAGCGAAGTTCACGGTGCAGCCGGCCTGACGCAGCGACCAGCCGATCGCAGCCGCGGTGTCGCGCGTGGTGTCGAGGTCGTCGAGCCGGCCCAGCACAGCGTTGCCAGGGAACGGCGCACCAGTAGCCGCGAAGAGGCGCGTGACATCGCCGCCTTCCTCATCGATAGCGATGATCGCGTACGGGTTCTCGGCTGTGATGGCGTCGGTTAGGGCACGCAGCTGGCCGGGCGAGGAGATGTTTTGCGCGTAAAGGCAGACACCTCCCAGACCTGCCCGGAGCCGGTCCCGCAGCCAGACTGGCAGTACCGTCCCGGCGAACCCGGGCAGGAGGGTGGTCAGCACGACCCTAAAACCCCTGCCAGCTTGGTTTGCCTTGATAGGTCTCGATGTAATACGAGGCGAGCTGGAGACGCGAAGCCGCGGCGGTGTCCAACAACACGGTGACGTGTGGGTGTAGCTGCAGCGCTGTGGCTGGCCACATCGCGGACACGGGTCCTTCGGCGAGCTGGTGGACGGCCTCCGCCTTTCCTCGCCCGGATGCCACGAGCACGAGGTGGCGGGCCTGGAGGATGGTGCCGATGCCTTGGGTCAGGCAGTGCTGCGGGACGGCCTCCACATCGCCGTCGAAGAATCGAGCGTTGTCCCTGCGGGTCTGGCTGGTTAACGTCTTGATCCGGGTTCGGGACGCGAGCGACGAGCCCGGTTCGTTGAACGCGATATGCCCGTCGGTGCCGATCCCAAGAATCTGGAGGTCGACACCGCCGGCGTCCGCTATGGCTCGTTCGTACGCCTCACAAGCGCTCGCCAGGTCCTCGGCCAGCCCATCCGGCCCGAGTACGTGAGCCGGATCGATATCGACCTTGTCGACGAACTCAGCCTGGATCACATTCCGGTACCGCTGCGGGTGGTCTGCTGGCAGCCCGACGTACTCGTCAAGCATGAACGCTCGGGCTTTCGCCAGCGACAAAGCACCTTGCGCCACTCGGCGGCCGAGTTCGTCATAGATGATCAAGGGACTTGAGCCAGTCGCGACGCCCAAGACGGCCTCTGGCCGGCGCCGCATGAGTTCCTCGATGGCGTCGGCAGCCAACTTGCCTGCCTCGTCAGGGGTTGTGCTGATGACCACTTCCATAATGTGCGGATCCTCTCCCTGACTTGAGTGTCAGGCGATCTGACCATGCCGCGGCGGAGACGCGGAAACAGGTGGAATCGCATCCTCCCGCTCCCCGACCGGCCGCCCGTCAATCCACACGCCTCGCACGTGCCAGTTCCTGTCGAAGAGGACGGCGTCGGCGACGCATCCCGGCTCCAGTCGGCCGAACCGGTCTTCCACTCTCAGGATCTGAGCCGGGATGATCGTCGCGGCTTCGATCGCCGCCGGGGGGGTCAGTCCCACATCCTGCACAGCGCGGGCGACCGCGACATCCAAGGTGATCGTTGAGCCGGCGATCGAGTCTCCTCCAGTCACCCTCGCGACGCCCTCGGCGACATCAACGTCCAGGTTGCCGAGGCGGTATCGCCCGTCCGCGGCGCCAGCGGCCGCCATCGCATCGGTGACCAAGGCCACCCGTCCGGGAGCTAGCTGGCTGAGCATCCGAATCACTTCTGATCTCACGTGGACACCGTCATTGATCACCTCGAGCCAACAACCGGGGTTCTCAATGAACGCGAGCACTGGCCCAGGTGCACGATGATGCACGCCAGGCATCGCATTGAAGGTGTGGGTGAGCAGGGTCGCCCCGGCCTTGATCGCCGCCTGAGCCTGTTCAAGCGTCGCCGCTGTGTGACCGACCGCGACGACGACACCCGCCTCCCGCAGGATTCGGGCCGACTCGGCGAAGTGAGCCCGTTCCGGCGCCATCGTGACCTGGCGCAGGGTGCCGTCGGCCGCGTCCAGAAGCCGCTCAACCAGGTCGGGATCGGGGTCGCGAAGAAGGGCCGGATCGTGGGCACCGCGGTACTGGCGGGCCAGGAATGGGCCCTCGAGGTGGATCCCAAGGATCGTCGGGTCTCGCCGGGTCTCGGCCGCCGCGACGCGAATTTGGGAGATCAGAACGTCGGGGGCGGCCGTGACCAAAGAGAGCAGCTGACGAGTAGTGCCGTGCTGGCAATGGAGTCGCCTAGCCGTACGGATGGCGTCGCTCCCCTCGCCGTACGATGCCCCGGCACCACCGTGGTTGTGGATGTCGAGCAGTCCCGGGCTGAGGACATGCCCCGCGCCGTCGACAACATCCGTGTCGTTTTCGACGAGATCGCGCCAGCCGCTGCCCGTGCCCGTTGCGAGGACGCGATCGTCTTCGAAGGCGACGAAGGCATCGGCCTGGTCAACACCAGAGCTGATCAACCGGACGGAGTGGATGACGGCGGAGGCGGCGCTGCTCACGGGCCTCAACTCCGGTGCATTGTGTGGCCCATGGCCCTGGACAATACGCTGATAGTTGTGTCAAGAGCAGAGCTGGGGGCAGAGCCAGCTCGACCCTCCAGGTACGTGTCAACTGAGATCGCTGACCAGCCGTCGGCGTGGGCGCGGGCCGCGGAGCTCGGGCCTACAGAACCTGTCCGTCATGCCCTTCCCGAGCGTGGTCAACGGGTGGCCATCATCGGATGTGGCACCTCGTTGTTCATGGCGCAGAGCTTCGCAGTCCTGCGCGAACGCTCCGGGCATGGCGAGACCGATGCTTTCCCCGCATCAGAATTCCCGGCCGGCCGTTCCTATGACACTCTCGTCGCGCTGACGCGCAGCGGCACGACAACAGAGGTGCTTCGGTTGCTCGGGACGCTTCGGAGCAGCGCAGGACCGCGTACGGTCGCGATCACCGCGGACCCAGACGCGCCGGTCGTCGATCTGGCTGATGATCGAGTGGTCCTGAATTTCGCCGACGAGAAGTCGATTGTTCAGACACGGTTTGCGACCACTTCCCTGGCATTGTGGCGGGCCTGGCTCGGTGACGACCTCACCGCTGTTGTCGAACAGGGACGATCCGCGTTGACCGACCCGTTGCCGCCGCGCACCCTCGACTCTTCCCAGTTCACCTTCCTGGGTAGCGGCATGTCCGTCGGCATCGCGAACGAGGCCGCGTTGAAGCTGCGCGAGGCGTCCCGGTCGTGGACGGAGTCCTACCCGGCCATGGAGTTTCGTCACGGTCCCATCAGCGTGGTCGAGCGAGCCTCGACGGTCTGGGTGTTCGGCTCCCCTCCCTCGGGACTGCTGGAGGATCTCCAGGTGACGGGTGCGCACGTGGAATGCAGCGGTCTTGACCCGATGGCGGATTTGATCAGGGTGCAGCGGCTGGCCGTGGCGCTCGCGGAGGCCAAAGGGCTCAATCCCGACGAGCCCCAGCACCTGGCACGGTCAGTCCTGCTTCCCTGACATGACCGCCATGCGCCGAGGCAACGACCAGGATGTCGTGCAGGGCGATCTTGTCATTGGAGTCGACGTCGGCGGCACCACCATCAAAGCCGCCATCCTCGATTCTGACGGACTGGAATACCGCCGCAGCGAGCAGCCAACACCCAGACACCTCGGCCCGGACGCCGTTATCGCAACAACGATTGAGGCCATCGTCGAACTGCGAGCGGAGCTACCAGAGGGCGCGCGGCTGCGGGCGGTGGGTCTCGTGGTCCCCGGGATCGTGGACGCGGAGCAAGGAATCGCCGTCTACGCCGCGAACATCGGCTGGCAGCAGTTACCCCTACGCCAGATAGTGGCGGAGGCCGTTGGTCTGCCAGTGATCTTGGACCATGACGTACGGGCCGCCGGGCTGGCCGAGCTCGAGTTGGGTGCCGGCCGAGGCTTGCAGGAGGTGCTCTTCGTCGCGCTAGGCACCGGCATAGCGGCGGCGGTGATCACCAGAGGTCAGGTATCAGCCGGCGCCACCGGCAGGGCCGGTGAACTCGGCCATCTCCCGGTATTTCCGGAAGGCGAATGGTGCGCCTGCGGGCAACGCGGATGTACTGAGACCTATGCCAGCGCGGCCGCCCTGTCCCGCCGATACTCCGCCGCCAGCGGCATCAGCGATGTTCCCGCCAAAGACGTCATTAGTCGCGCAGCGGCCGGCGACCGCCTGGCCGATGAAATCTTCCAGGACGCGATCACTGCCCTGGGCCGGGCTCTGGTGAACTACATACTCCTGATGGACCCGGAACTGATCCTCATAGGTGGCGGCATGGCGGCCTCTCGCGCTGCAGTGCTCCGGCCGCTGACCCGGGAGGTACAAGCCGGCCTCGCCTGGCGACGGGCCCCCGCGATCTCGAATGGAAAGTTCGCTGGCGACGCCGGACGCCGAGGAGCTGGGATATTGGCGTGGCGTGCGCTGAAGGAGTCAACGCTGTGATCTGACCCTGAGTCGACCGCTGCCAAGATGAGTGCATGACCACTCTTGTGCTGATTCAAGGTGCCGGGACGGGTGGCTGGTTATGGGACGACGTGGCCAGCAGGTCGGGGAGCGGGGCATCGTGTCTTCACCCCCAGCCTGCAAGCACTCGGAGGTCAGCGGCCCGAGCCTGATTCCGCGGTGGACCTCTAAGCCACATCGACCAGTGGCCGAATAGCGGAACTAAGCCTGTCGCACGCCGTAGCGAGCGTGGTATGTGTGTCCTAGACCTGGTCAGCCTCCTCAGGTCGGCGTCCGGAAGCGCGTTTGCTCTCTGATAGTCAACTCGGGGATCAGCGGGAGGGTCATGCGCAAGACAGTGGTGTTGGCCGGTGGGCCTGTTGTCGCGGCGATGCTGGTGATCTTCATGGGTTGCTCCGGCGACGCGACCAAAGCTGGGCCGGTGGCGTCCCCGAGTGGCACGCCCTCAACCGATCAGCGTGACGTTGTGACAACCTTTCCGACCGAACAGCATCAACCCTTCGAAGCTCCCCCGGAGCTGAAATCCACCAACGGTCTGTTGGAGACGACATTCGATGTTCATCCGACAACTTTCAACGTGGCGGGGGCAGAGGTCCGCGGTTACGCCTACCAGGGCCAGTTCATGGGCCCGACGCTCCGGGTGCTACCAGGCGACGTCGTGCGCGTCCATCTGCGCAACCGGCTCAAGGAACCCACCAACCTTCACAGCCACGGCATGTACGTCTCCCCGATCGGCATCTCTGACAACGTGCTCCGCGTAATGAAGGCCGGCAGCAACAACGAATTCGTGCTGCATCTGCCCCGCGATGTCGAGCCGGGCACGTACTGGTACCACACCCATCTTCACGGCCACGTCGAGGAACAGGTGTTCGCCGGGCTCTCTGGGGTGCTCATCGTCGATGGGCTGCAAGATCGGCTGCCGCCCCAGCTGCAGGACGTCCCTGATCAGGTCATGGCCCTTAAGGACCTTCAGGTCAAGGACGGTGCCATCGTCCGGAGCAACATCGACTCCAACGCGCCGACCACCCGTACGGTGAACGGTCAGGTCGACCCGGTGCTCACCGCACAGACCAATCAGACCCAGCTGCTGCGGCTCGCCAACATTGGTGCCGACATCTGGTATCGGTTGCGCCTGGGCGGTGCGCAATTCCACGTCATTGCCGAGGACGCCAACCCCGTTGCCGAAGTCTGGACCGCCGACGAGCTTGTACTGCCCCCGGGAAAGAGATACGACGTCCTGGTCCGATGGCCGACGCCGGGCAGCTATGCACTCGAGACCCTCACCTATAGCACGGGGCCCGACGGAGACAACTACCCCCAACGGCGCCTCGCCACATTTGAGGTCACCGGCGACACAGTCCCCGACGTGGCCTGGCCTACGTCGCTCGGCCCCGTCTCACCGCTCGGCACCGATCACGTCGACCGCACCCGGAATGTGGTGTTCAGCGAGAATCCGAAGACCAACCGGTTCTACATCAATGGCAAGCAGTTCGACCCGACGCACGTCACCTTTGTCGCGAAGCTAGGTACCACCGAGGAATGGGTGATCAAAAACACGGCTCGCGAGGCCCACCCCTTCCACATTCACGTGAACGACTTCGAGGTCATGGCGGTCAATGGCAAGCCCTACCACGCCCGCAGCGAGCAGGATGTCGTGCCTCTGCCGCCTCGCGGGGAGGTCAGGATCCGCATGCACTTCAAGCACTTCGTCGGAGCCACGGTGTTCCACTGCCACATCCTCGCGCACGAGGACAACGGCATGATGGGGATCATCGACATCACTCGCTCGGGTCGTCTCTCAAAGGCCACGATCAAGTCGCTCAAAGAGATGAACAAGGCGATGCTCGGGCAGCATTCGACGGACATGGGCGATGGCGCCCATACCGGACACACGATGGAAATGCCGTCCCGCTGACAAGGTGCGGCCCATACATCGCCGACGTAAGTGTGCCTGCCTCGGCAAGTCCTCTCGGCCTTCCGCCCTTCTGCCGTCTTCCCGGCAGAGGCCGAGAAGCTTGCCGACATGGCTGAGGAGGCCGCAATCTCCCGGCTGTACAGCGGCATCCACTACCGAAGCGACAACGAGGTGGGTTTCAAGGTCGGCACGCGTGTCGGGCAGGTTGCCGTCGGGGTTTACCAGGTGCCAGCGCCGTAACTCTCAAGTGGTCGGCGCCCGGCGTGCGGTGCGGTAAAGCTCGACGAGTTGCTGAGTGGTGGTCGCGTCCTGCGGCTCCTTGTCGTCACGCCAGCGGCCGGTGAACCGGGGAAATCGCATCGACAGGCCGGCGTCATCCTTGAGCTGCCCCCAGCCGGCGGTGTGGTTGGGCGACAGCGTGAGTTCGGCGCTGAGGACCTCCAGAACCAGGCTTGGCTCGAACCACACATCGGCGGGAACGCGGGAGTCGACCCGGGCGGGCCGTTGCGCCCGAGCCAGCGGCGCCAACTTAGCCGGCAGCGCGGCCAGCTCGGCGTCGGAGAATCCCGTGCCGCACCTGCCGACCGTCTGATAGAGCTCCGTATCGGGGTCGTAGGCGGCCAGCAGTACGGCGCCGTAGGTCCCCCGCCGCCGACCTCGGCCCGCGTACGCGCCAACAACGACGAGGTCGATGGTGTCGGCCAGCTCCGTGCGGTAGTCACGCTTCAGCTTGATCCATAGCCAACCGCGAGCGCCCGCCTGATAGACCGCGTCGGGGGCGGTCGACTTACACACCAAACCCTCGGAGCCGTCCGCGACAGCCTGCTCGAATCTGGCATCCAGCGCCGGGCCTGTCGCCACCTCCAGCGCCGTGGTCAGCCGAAGCCGGTCCGACAATGTGACCGCCTCGGCAAGTCGCGCCCGACGGTCCGGGTAGGGCCATTCGGTGAGATCCTGGCCATCGGCGTACAGCAACTCGAAACAAAACAACCCGACCGGCACATCACGCGCGGCTTCAGCAATTCCGTGCTTGCGGCGACGGAACATGACTTCCTGGAAGGGGCGCAGCTCGCCAGCCGCAGCGTCGTACGCCACGATCTCGCCCTCAAGGATGGCCTCGCGCGGACCCAGCCCGACCTGGAGCAGTTCAACGACGTCGGGGAACTGGTTGCTCACGCGCTCTTGCCGCCGCGTGAACAACTCGATGTGGCCATCAGCGGTGCGGTGTGCTTGCACACGCATGCCGTCGTATTTGTACTCCGCCATGCATCGCCCGCCCAGCCTGGCGAGGATCTCGTCAGCGTCGGACAACCGCTGGGCCAGCATCACCCGGACCGGGTTGCCGGGCCGCACCTGCAGCCCCTTCACGGCTGCCAACCCACCGGAGGCCAAGGTGGCCCCGACGAGGCCGAGATCGGAGCAGACGTTGTACGCCCGCTCCAGTACCGGCCGGTCTTTCCGGTTGCCGGTGTACACCTGCGCCAACGCATCCAAAATGGTCGGCGTGCCAATCCCGAGGCGCAGGCTGCCAGTCACTAAACGCAGCAGGTACCGCGCTTCCAGCGGGGTGGCCAGCGCCAGAAGGCCGGCCAGCAGGTTGAGTTTGCGGCCCTGCGAGCCAGAGCCTTCGGCCCTGGCGATCTGATGGAGCGTGCCAACGACGGCGGCTACCTCGAGGCTTGGCTCACGATCCCCAACGGCCGCCGCCAATAACTGTTCGGCGGCCTGGCCGAGGTCGCCGGCCTCCCGCACAGCTGCGACAACATCCGCCGGTTCGACGCCGGTCGCTGTCGCAACCGCGCGCAGTGCAAGCTTCTCCGCCAGCCCTAGGTCCACAGCCGCGAATTCCGGCGCCAAGAGCCCCTGACACAAGTAGCAGACAGTAGGCAGTAACTCCTGTGGGGTTCGAGCTAGCAGGGCCGCGAGCCGGTCAATCAACATCAAACGACCAGAAGCCTGCTCCAAGTCCCGATACGCCTCAGCGACAACCTCATACTTCACCCCGCTATCCTCCTGCCTCGCCCAGTGGATCCTGAGGGGGCGCGCGGAGCAGGGCCTGCTAGGCGTCTCAGGCGTTGATCCAGTGCGCTGAGCCAGTGACTGAATGGAGTCTTGGCTTGCTGCGGTGGTCCAAGGGTTACTGGCTAGCTTCTCGCTTCGTCGAACCGAGAGCGAAAACAAAAGCCTCGGCCACGTCGAGCGCGCGTCCCTGGTCCACAGCGTCGTCGTAGGCATCCGCGCCGATGGCGTTTCTCGCGCTAACCAGAGCACCTGGTCTGAGCCCGCCGTAGCCGTTCGCTGCTTCTTCCGCGAGAGCCAAGAAGACTCTTGTGTGGGCTTGCACGGCCCGCATCGCCCCCTCACCGACGAGCAGGCTCCGTGCGTACTGGGCGACGGGCTCCAGGCAAGCCGCCGACCCACGACCTGCAGAAGGCGTTCTTTCGAGCCGGGCATGCCCATGCCGGCGTGCTTGTGGTGATCAAGATCTTGACTAGCAGCCACGGCTCTCGCATGATCAACTATTTGGACTTCGATGTGCGGCCCACGCTCGCCGATCTCGACCTGCCCGTGGAGCACGCTGCCGGCATCACAGTGGTACTTGAACCCGATCCTGTACACCATCGTGTCAGCCGGGGTCGCGATTGCGGTCTTCATTGTGCTGACTCGCCGGCATCGACGATCCGCCACATTCGACAGAATCGACATGGTGTCGACCGAGTACGCCGAGGCCGTCGTGCGGTTGGCTACCGTACGCGCGTCGATAGAAAGGGTCGAGTAAAGATGACAACCGAACGAGAAGAAACCGTCGACCGGGTCATTGCCTTCAGCGACGGCGTCGTTGCCATCGCCCTTACTCTGCTGATCCTGCCGCTCACCGAAATCGAACCCGGCGAGGGCGCAACTCTTAGGAACGTCGCGGTCGACAATTCGGGCGCACTGTTTGCGTTCGCCTTGTCATTCGCCGTGATCGCCAACTACTGGACCATTCACAAGGACATCTTCCGGCCACTTCGGCGCCACAACCCGCGCCTCGTGCTGCTCAACATGCTGTGGCTTGCCGCCATCGTCTTCCTCCCCTTTCCTACTTCGCTGATCGAGAATGGCCTCGACGGAGGCTTCGGCACCCTGTACATCAGCACGTTGCTCGTCGTCTCGGTACTCAACCTCATCCTGGCCAACTACCTCGCCCGTCACCCCGAACTCACCGACGGCCAGGCAACGGCTGACAGCCGCCAACATCTCGTGGCAAGTCTCTTCACGGTTGGCGCACTCGTGGTCGCGCTGGTGATTTCGCTCTTCTCGCCCTCAGCCGGCGTCTGGGCGCTGCTCTTGCTCTTCCCCGCCCAGATCATCGCTGGACGACTGCCGCGCCGGGCTTCCACCACTACTGACGCGCCAGCTGGATGAAGGGGTCCAGCGAATCCGGATTCGCCAACGCGTCCCGACTCACGACCTGGTCCGGGTCGACCCCAGCGAGGATCCGCTTCACGGGCACCTCGCACTTCTTGCCGTTGAGCGTGTGCGGGATCGCGTCAACGGACACGAACCGGTCTGGCACGTGCCGCGGCGATATATCGGTGCGGAGGGCCTGCCGGAGCCGCGGCTCCACCTCGGCCAGGGTGGCGCCGGGGGCGAGTACGACGAAGCACAACAGCTCGTCCTCGTCGGCCGCACCCAGTTCGGTGGTGTCGACCACCAGGGAGTCGACGATCTCCTCAAACCCCTCGACGACCGCGTAGAAGTCGGCCGTCCCCATCCGCACTCCACCACGGTTGAGGGTCGAGTCGCTGCGTCCGTAGATGACAAACGACCCGCGTGGTGTCTTGCGGATCCAATCGCCGTGCCGCCAGATTCCCGGAAAGTCCGCGAAGTAGGCGGCGCGCAGCCGGGACCCGTCTGGGTCATTCCAGAACGACACCGGCATCGAGGGCAGCGGCTTCGTTAGCACGAGCTCGCCGACCGTGTCGACGACCTCAGTTCCGCAGGCGTCATACGCGGCGACGGACGCACCGAGCGCGGCGCACGACAACTCCCCCAGCCATACGGGCACGGTGGGCGCAGCCTCCAGGAACGCGGTGCAGACGTCCGTTCCACCAGACACCGAGCAGATCTGGACCTGCTTCCCGACTGCGTCGGCGACCCAGCGGAAGCCGTCGACGGACAGCGGCGCTCCGGTGGAGCCCAACGCCCGAATGCCGGACAGGTCGAACTCGCCTGCCGGGCGCAGCCCCGCCTTGAGGCACGCGTGGATGTAGGGCGCCGAGACGCCGAAATAGTTCACGCCATGCTTCTCAGCGAGCTGCCACAGGGCGCGGAGATCCGGGTATCCCGGGCTGCCGTCGTACATCACGACCGTCGATCCCACCAGCAGACCCGAGATCAACAGGTTCCACATCATCCAGCCGGTGGTGGTGAACCAGAAGAATCGCTCACCCGGCCCCAGGTCGTGATGCAGGGCAAGCGTCTTGAGGTGCTCGAGGACAATGCCGCCGTGGCCGTGCACGATGCCCTTCGGCAATCCGGTGGTACCGGAGGAGTACAGCACCCACAGCGGGTGGTCGAACGGAACAGCGTCAAAATCCAGTCGGCCGGGTTCGACGGTCAGCTCGGACCACCGCAGTGTGCCGGCCAACTCCGCACGGTCGTCGAGGTACGGCAGCAGAATGGTCTGGCTAAGCGTGGGCATCAGCTCTCGCAACGCCCGTACGCGGTCCCGGATGTCGAACGCCTTCCCGCCGTAGCGATATCCGTCCACGGCGAGGAAAACTGACGGCTCCAGCTGGGCGAACCGGTCCCGCACTGCACGGGTTCCGAAGTCGGGTGAGCACGACGACCAGATCGCACCGAGGCTCGCGACCGCCAGAAAGGCGGCCAGCGTCTCGACGCAGTTCGGCATGAGCGCCACGACCCGGTCGCCGCGGCCTGCGCCAAGGCGTACCAGGCCGGCGCGCAGCCTGCCGACAAGATCACGCAGCTCGCCATGGCTGACCAGCCGTTCCAGCCCGTCCTCTCGGACGAACACCACAGCGAGGTCGTCGTCGGCCCGCCCGGGACCGTCAGTGAGTGCATGCTCGGCATAGTTGAGCGTCGCCCCGGGGAACCACTCGGTGCCCGGCATGGCCCGCGAACCGAGCGTCGCCCGGGGGGTGGCGTGGAATCGTACGCCGAGGAACTCCGCGGCCGACGCCCAGAACTCGTCGAGATCGTCAAGCGACCAGGCGTGCAACGATGGGTAGTCGAGCTCGTCGATGTCGGCAAGGCGCTGCTCTTGTACCAGGCGCCGCTCCCGCACGAAGCGTGCGAACTGCGCGATCGCGCTGCTCCGTGCGGTCGCCGCGTCCGGCGTCGAGAGCACTTCGGGGACGTCCGTTTCCATCGGGGACCATCCTTACTGATATGCGCAAGCAAGCCGATCGGCAAGGTGCCGGGTTTTGGCTCGCGGGTATACCGGGAATCTAAGAGACGGGTCGAAGGTGGTGAAGCAATGCGAGCGTCGATTTCGCTAGGCCGCATCGCTGGCATCAAGGTTGGGATCAACGCCAGCGTGTTTCTTATTCTTGCGATTCTGGTGGGCGGGCTCGCGACCGGTCAGCTGCCCGCTGCCTTTCCAGGCCACAGTGTCGCCGCCTACGTGATCGCAGCGATCGTTGCAGCGCTGCTGTTCATGGCCTCGCTGTTGGCCCACGAACTGGCGCATTCGCTGGTGGCACGTCGCAATGGCATCGAGGTCGACAGCATCGTGCTGTGGCTCCTTGGCGGCGTGGCGCAGCTCCGGGGCGAGCCGAGGACGCCGGGGGCGGACTTTCGCATCGCCATCGTCGGCCCGCTGACAAGTCTGGGTTTGGCCATTGGCTTTGGTCTCGCCGCTGGAGGGGTCGCGCAGCTGGGCACCGCAGGGCTGCCATTCGGCGTGCTGGCGTATCTGGCCGCAACAAACGCGATGCTCGCGATTTTCAACCTCATCCCAGCCGCGCCGCTAGACGGTGGTCGAGTGCTGCGTGCGGCGTTGTGGCGCTGGCGAGGCAACCGTCAGCGAGCCGCGGTAAACGCTGCCCGTACGGGCCGGTTTTTCGGCTTCGCGTTGATCGCCCTCGGCGTGCTGCAGGTCGTGACCGGTTCTGGACTGAACGGGATCTGGCTGGCGCTGATCGGCTGGTTCGTGGTCAGCGCCGCGACCGCCGAGGAGCAGCAGGCCAAGCTGGGTGGTCTGCTAGCGGGTATCACAGTCGGTCAGGTCATGACACCAGGGCCTATCGTTCTCGATGGCAATCTCACCGTGGCCGACTTTGTGGCCCAAGTCGCGCTGACCCAACCGTTCTCCACGTATCCGATCGTTGACCCCGATGGGCGGCTTACTGGATTGGTCACCCTCAACCGCGTACGAGCCGTGCCGCCGGAGCTTCGTGCGACCACCCGGCTGCGGGAGATCGCCTGCGCGCCGGCCGAGGTTCCGGTCGCGCGACCGGAGGATCGTCTCGGCGACCTTTTGGAGCGGATGCAGGGTTGCAGCGACGGCCGCGCAGTTGTCGTCGACAACGCCGGGCGAGTGGTCGGTGTGGTGTCCCCGAGCGACGTCGCCCGCGCACTGGAGCTGGCTGACCTCCGCGCGCTGGATCCCTACACCCCACCGTCCGGAGCCGATCTGACCTCTTTGTCATCACATTGGGGCCCACCCCGTCGCTGATCGCGCATGCGTCCGATGCCCCTACCTGGACTTGCTCTCCGAGCGTGGGCACAATTTCATCCGGCTCTGGCGCTGGGAGCAGTTTCGGGGCTACCTGGGGCCGGCTGATGTGCACTTCTGCATGACACCGCAACCGTGGCCCCGGACCGACCTGGATCAGCCAAGGACGGCAAACTCACGTTCGATCTGTCGGTCTTCGATCAGACCTACTTCGATCGACTTCGCGAACGGATCATCGCAGCCGGACGTGACGGCATCTATGCATCTGTCATGCTCTTCGAAGGTTTCAGCCTGCACTTGACTGACACCCCCGACAACATTGAGGGTCACCCGTTCTACGCGGCCAACAACGTCAATGACATCGGAATCACCTCGATCCTCGACTACCAGGTTCTTCCGCTCGATGCCAGGGTCGAGGCTCTTGAGCAGGCCTACATCCGCAAGGTGATCGACACTGTTCATGATCTTCCGAATGTCTTGTACGAGGTAGCGAACGAGTCGTCGGGGCAGACGGCGGATTCGGTTGGGTTGCCCGATGGATCAGCGGTGGAAACGCCGATCGGCGATTCCACACAGTGGCAGTACTGGGTGATCAACAGCGTCAAGAACTATGAACAGCAGATGGGATATGAACCGCATCCCATTGGCATGACCAACGCTGACAGCTGCGGACGGGAACCCGGATCAGCGTCAGCGCACCGTTCGACGCCGCGGGGCCCGCTGTCGTGCATCTCCGTCGCATTGCTTACTGATTAGCGCATTCTCCCTACGCTGGCGGCCGTCTGCCCGGATAATCGCCGTCGTGCCCAAATGAGGTACGAGCCCATTCACGAAATAGGAGTTCGGTATGCAACGTCGCCTCGCCGTGGTCGCTTCCGCCGCCTTGTTGGTGGCCGGCGCCGGATCAGCTGTCCTGCTCGCCCAAGCAGCCGAGGCATCCGGTCCGCACAAGGCCCGCGATGTGTCGAGTACCCGGCAGTTCGTGGGCTTTTGGATGGGGGTCGATCCGCTCGACGGGGGTGACTCCCGGCGAGGCATCACCGTCAATGACAATCGGACGTTCTCAGTGATCGGGCGCGACACCGTATTTACGCTCTGCGACGGCACCGACCGAGCAATCATTACGGCCAATGACGCCAAAATCACCGGCTCGGCGTTGCTGAGGAGCGACAACCTGGTGATCAACTGCACCAACAACAACTCGACAGTGAAGCTCAAGGTCCGCTACGACGTCATCGACACCAACATTGTTCGCGAAACGGTGACGACCCAAAGTGGCGAGCCGGTCGACAAGATCATTTTCCATCGAGTGAGCGAACCATGATCTCCAGAATCGGCCGCGCGCTTCAAGCCTGAGGGGAAATTCGATCATCGTAGATCTGCCCTAGGCTGTGTCGTATGGATGACTCCGACATCCTCGCCCGCATTCGCGAGATGGTCGATGCTGAGCATGAGCTGCGCCGCCAAATGCAGGACAGCCCGGGCGAGATCGACGACGCCGCCCAAAGGCTCCGTGACCTCGAACAATCCCTTGATCAATGCTGGGATCTGCTTCGTCAGCGCCGCGCTCATCGAGAGTTCGCACAAAACCCAGATGAGTCACAAACGAGGCCTCGGCAGCAGGTCGAGGGATACCTGCAGTGAGGCTTGAGCGACGTAGCCGGTAAGGGGCCAGCTAATCCCTGAACGGCCGATACGCCGCTACCGTCCAGGCCAGATGGCCTGATCTGATCAGGTGGGATTCCAGTAACTCGAGCCGTGCTGCGAGCGCGCCCAGCAGCCGTCGGGAGGACCACGTCCGGGCGTAGATCGAGACGATCACGACGCCACCAGGTGCCAGTTGGCGCGCGTGATGCTCTACCGCGGCGATGGGATCCGGCAGGTAGTAAATGACCTCGTTCATCACCACAGCGTTCGGTGGCTGGTCGGCAACGAAGTGCGACCCGTCGGCGCACAGGAACTGCGTCCGTCGGTCGCACTTGGGCCGGGCAAGCAGGATGGACTGCTCGCAATTGTCGATGCCGAGATACCGGCCGTAGCTCAGCCCCTCTTGAAGGATTCCCTGCGAGCAGCCGATGTCAAGGACAAATCCATCTCGGGCATAGCGCTCCGTCACCCTCCGGACTGCGCTGTAGCGTGCCGCCTCACTGCGTCCACGCAGTCGCTGCCAGCTGTCCTTGCGGTTCTCCCGTGCGTTGTCACGCGCCAGGATCGAGCGCACGAAGAAGAATGGGATCGGCACCGCGGATAGCAGTCCAACGGCCATCCTGCTCCGCATCAGCTGCGCTACAAAAGTGTCCGCAGCGAGCTGCGCCGTCCCTGAAATGTCCTCGCCCATCGGCCTCCTCGGCGCCATCATTGCAGCGGGTCGAGCCCGGCGTGGCACCCCGCTCGATCACCATACTCGGGGGGCTCGCGTGCAGCCGGTGTCATGGCCAAGCGAGGACTCACTCGAAACGCGAGGGATCTCCTGCTCCGCGTCGTACGATCACTGCTTGGCCATTGGAGAGATCCACCACTGTGGTCGGGACCTCGCCGCATTCACCGGAATCCACCACCGCGTCCAGGCGATGATCCAGCCGCTCCATGATCTCCCAACCTTGCGTCAGCGGCCGATCCTCCCCGGGCATGATCAAGGTGCTCGACACTAGAGGTTCACCGAGGCCGGCCACGATCGCCTGAGCGACGACGTGATCAGGTATCCGAACCCCGACCGTACGTCTCCGGGGCTGCAGCATTCGCCGGGGAACCTCCCGGGTTGCCGGCACGATGAAGGTGTACTGCCCGGGCGTCGACGCCTTGACGGCGCGAAAGATCACGTTGTCGAGGTGTACGAAGCGGCCAAGTTGAGTGAAATCTGCGCAGACGAGCGTGAAGTGATGTCGGTTGTCCAGCTGACGGATTTCTCGAATCCGTTCCAGGCCCGACCGGTTATCAAGCTGGCAGCCGAGCGCGAAGCAGGAGTCCGTTGGGTACGCGACCAGGCCGTCAGCTCGCAGCAGGTCGACCACACTGCCTATCGTCCGCGGCTGCGGGTTGTCCGGATGGACGTCGAAGTATCGGGCCACGAAGCGAGCGTAGTGGGAGCCAGCTCAATCTGTTGCCAGGAGTTCATCGTGCCGTCATGGAGACCCGCGCGGATGGCTCAACTCCGTGAGCTCTCTCCCCTCCTGCATTTGGAGTTAACGTGAAGTTTAGGTATCGCTAGACTGAATGACATGTTGCACCGTACGGATCTGCTGACGATCGGTGAGCTGTCGGCGCGTTCTGGATTCGCGCCCTCTGCCCTGCGGTACTACGAGAGCCTCGGTTTGATTACCTCAACTCGAACCTCCGGGAACCAGCGCCGCTACGAGCGGGCCATGCTGCGCCGCTTGGCGTTCATTCGCTCGGCGCAACGCGTCGGGCTGTCGCTGGAGGAGATCACGCAGGCACTGCGGACCCTGCCCGGAAGCCGTACGCCAACCAAGGCCGACTGGACGCGCCTCTCCCACCAGTGGCGGGGTCGGCTCAATGAGCAGATCGAAAGGCTGGAGCGTCTTCGGGACCGGCTCGACAGCTGCATCGGCTGCGGCTGCCTCAGCCTGCAGAAGTGCACGCTTCAGAATCCGGACGACTACGTGAGCTCTCGTGGACCTGGGGCGGTCTATCTGGATCCATCCAAGGACTGACCGGCTGGCAGACGCCTAGCCAGCCAGCTGATCGTGTCGGATACGTTTACGCGCATGGTCAACAAGGTGGCAATGCTTACCGCCGGCGGTTTCGCACCGTGCCTCTCCTCAGCCATCGGAGGGCTCATCGAGCGCTATACCGAGGTCGCTCCCGACGTTGAGATCATCGCCTACCGATACGGCTATGAGGGCCTGTTGCGGGGCGACTCGATCCCGGTGACGCCCGCTGTTCGGGAGCACGCGTCACGCCTTCACGCTTTCGGCGGATCCCCCATCGGAAGCTCTCGGGTGAAGCTGACCAATGCCGCCGACCTCGTGAAGCGCGGCTTGGTTGGCGAGGGTGTCGACCCATTGCAGGCCGCGGCTGACCGGCTGACGGCCGACGGCGTCGACATCCTGCACACCATCGGCGGCGACGACACCAACACCACTGCTGCTGATCTTGCAGCGTTCCTGGGTAGCGCGGGCCACCCCCTGACCGTGGTGGGATTGCCCAAGACCGTCGACAACGACATCATCCCGGTGCGCCAGTCGCTGGGCGCGTGGACGGCGGCCGAGCAGGCTGCCGGTTTCGCACAGAATGTCATTGGCGAGCACAACTCGGGATCGCGGATGTTGCTCGTGCACGAGGTCATGGGACGAAACTGCGGCTGGCTGACTGCCTCGGCGGCACAGGCGTACCGGGAGTGGCTGGACACTCGAGCCTGGCTGCCCGAGATCGGCCTCAGCCGGGAGGCCTGGGAGGTTCATGGCGTCTATGTCCCCGAGGCGGTTTTCGATCTTGAGACGGAGGCCAAACGTCTCAACGAGACGATGGACCGAATTGGCTCGGTCAACCTCTTCGTCTCCGAGGGCGCGGGTCTCGACACGATCGTGGCCGAGACGGAGCGGTCCGGCGAGGACATTCCGAGAGACCCATTCGGCCACATCAAGATTGACAAGATCAATCCGGGTGCCTGGTTTGGCAGCAAGTTCGCCGAGCGGCTGGATGCCCACAAGGTGTTGGTACAGAAGTCTGGATACTTCTCACGATCCGCGGCAGCTAATCAGCGTGACCTTGCGTTGATCAAGTCCATGACCGATTTGGCCGTCGAATCAGCGCTGCGTGGTGAGCCCGGCCTGATCGGGCACGACGAGGAGCGCGGCGACGAACTCCGGGCCATTGAGTTCGAGCGGATCCGAGGCGGCAAGCCGTTCGACGTCGGCGCGCCTTGGTTCTCCGCACTGCTGGACAGCATCGGCCAGCCGAGCGCGCAGCTCGCCACTGCGCACTGACTCGGCCCGGGCAACCTGCTCAGGTTTTCTTGCGACCGCGTACGGCAGCTGAGAGCAGGTACGCGAGTGTCGCGCCTAATCCGACTCCGGTCGCGGCTCCGGTGACGTAACCGGCGCCCATCCCAACGCGGACCGAACGCACAGCCACAGCCTCAGGTACGACGCTCGGTTCCTCATGCTCGGTTTCCTGAGGTTCGGGCGGCGGTGCGGTGTGCGCCTCTTCGTCAGGAGGGACCGGGACGGCCTCATGCTGCGCCGTGGCAATCCAAGCCGCGACGAACAAGGTGAGCTGGGCAAAGATGTTGAAGAACAGCATGAGCACGATCACGGGCCCGAAGATCGCCGCGGCCGCGTTGCCGCGAAAAGCGCTGATCAGGAAACCCGCCACAAATTGCAAGGCCACGAGTGCAATCGAACCTAACAGTGCCCCCCGGCGTACGACAGACCAAGGCTCGCGGGTCTCCGGCAGCACCGTGTAGAGATACATGAAGATCAGCCAGCCGGCGCCGATCGAGAATGCGATCGAGCTGATCCGAAGCAGCGGCGCAATCCAGGGCTGGTCACTGAGTCCGAGCCACCCGACCACCGTGTCGGCGAACGAGGTGGACAGCGACGCCAGACCAAAGCTCACAGCCATACCAACCATGAAGCCAGCCAAGATCAGCAGATTGCCCAGCGTCTTGAGCACAATGTTGATCTTCTGTGGTCGAAGGTCGAACCCCGGTCGCCACTGGGTCCGCACTGCATTCTTCAGGTGGCCCATCCACTTGACACCGGTGTAGAGAGCGACCACGAGGCCGACGATGCCGATGGTCCAAAACGAACTGAGGGCATTGTTCACAAGGTTCAAGATCTTGTCGCGGGTAGCGGCGTCAGTACCGCCGAGGGCCTCCGCGACAGCGTCGGCAACGTCGTCGACAAGCCCGGGTTGCACGACGGTGAGCACGAAGCCAGTGATCGAAAAAGCCACCATCATGATCGGGACGATCGCTAGCACCGAGAAGTACGTGGTCGCTGCGGCGAACTGTGACCCGAGGCGGCTGACGTACCGCTCGGCGGCACGCACCATGTGCGCGATCCACGGCTGCTGCTCGAGGCGCTTGATGCTCGCCGGCAACGCAACCATCTCTTTCCCTTCTCTGCTGAAGCCCGCCGTTCGGCCTTGACGCTATCGGATGGGCCAAGCAATCGGGCGAGCTCTTGACACCCACGGCAGCCGCGCCTTGGCTGAGGTCATGAGCCCACTCTTGACTGATTCCGAAGTGTCCCGAGAGCTGGCGGGACTACCGAACTGGCGCCGTGCGGATGGCGATGAGCCGGCGATCGCCACGACGTATGAGCTAACTGACTTTGTCGCAGCCCTGGACTTCGTGAATCGGGTTGGGCACGAGGCGGAGCTCATGAACCATCACCCCGACATCGACATCCGCTGGAACAAGGTGACGCTTGTTCTCTCCACCCATTCCGAGGGCGGCCTTACCAAGAACGACATCGAGCTGGCACATCGGATCAACGACGTGGCCGGTCAGGAGACCTGAGAAGAGCGCTACTCGAAGGCCTCCGGCGGAGGGCAGATGCAGACAAGATTGCGATCGCCGAAGCCGCCGTCAATGCGGCCGACAGGCGGCCAGTACTTGTCGAAGCCCGCTGCGTAGAGCGGACCTGTGTGCAGCCCGGCTGGAAAGGCAGCGACCCGCCTCAGGTAGGGGTGGTCCCAGTCCTCGGCGGTTAGCTGCGCCTGGGTGTGCGGGGCATTGACCAGCGGATTGTCCCCACGCGGCCACTCCCCTGCTTCGATCTTGGCGATCTCCGCGCGGATGCTGATCATCGCGTCACAGAAGCGGTCGATCTCCTCCAGCGTTTCCGACTCGGTGGGCTCGACCATCAGCGTGCCCGCCACGGGGAAGCTCATGGTCGGTGCGTGGAAGCCGTAGTCGATCAGCCGTTTCGCCACATCCTCCACGCTGATGCCGCTGGCCTTGGTCAGTGGACGCAGATCGAGGATGCATTCGTGGGCGACCCTGCCGTTGCGCCCCGCGTACAGTACCGGATAGTGATCATGGAGCCGCTCGGCAACATAGTTCGCCGCAAGCAGGGCATGCTCGGTGGCCGAGGTCAATCCGTCGGCACCCATCATCGCGATGTAGGCGTAGCTGATCGGCAAGATGCCGGCCGACCCGTACGGCGCCGCCGAGATCGGCCCGATACCAGTCACCGGACCCGCGCTGGCGAGCAATGGGTGGTTGGGCAGGAACGGCGCAAGATGCGCGGCGACGCCAACCGGTCCGACGCCAGGGCCACCGCCGCCGTGCGGAATGCAGAAGGTCTTGTGGAGATTCAGATGGCTCACATCCGCGCCGAAGCTGCCCGGTCGCGCCAGCCCCAGCAGCGCATTCAGGTTGGCTCCGTCCACATAAACCTGACCTCCGGCGTCATGAACCATGTCGCACAGCTCGACGATGCCTTCTTCAAAAACCCCGTGCGTGGAGGGATAGGTCACCATGATCGCCGCAAGTTGATCATGGTACTCCGCGATCTTGGCCCGCAGGTCTTCCAGGTCGATTGAGCCATCGGGAGCAGCCTTAACGACAATAACCTTGAGGCCCGCCATAGTGGCTGAGGCAGCGTTCGTCCCATGCGCCGAAGAGGGGATCAGGCAAATGCCACGCTGATGATCACCACGCGACTCGTGGTAGGCGCGGATGGTCAGCAACCCGGCGAGTTCGCCCTGGCTGCCGGCATTCGGCTGAATCGATACCTTGGCGTACCCGGTGAGCTCGGCCAGCCAGGACTCGAGCACCTCGATCAACGCCAGATAGCCGTGTGCATCCTCAACGGGAGCAAACGGATGCAGGTTGGCAAAGCCTGGATAAGAGATGGGCTCCATCTCGGTGGTCGCGTTCAGCTTCATCGTGCACGAACCGAGCGGGATCATCCCCCGATCCAGCGCCAGATCCCGGTCCGACAACGCCCGCAGATAACGGAGAATCGCGGTCTCGCTGTGATGCGTGTTGAACACAGGGTGGGTCAGGTAGGGCGTCGTACGCTCGCGCCCCGCCAAGTTGTTGGCGAACGGCCGCGCTTGGCTCACAGTGACCCCGAACGCTGCGCGTACCGCGCTGTGCTGGACCGCAGTGGCGTCCTCGCCCACTGACACGCCGACATGATCATCGTCGACAAGCCGAAGGTGGACTCCGGCGGTACGCGCATTTTCCACAACCTGCGCGGCTCGGCCCGGCACCTCGGCGAGCACGGTGTCGAAGAAGGAGTCGTGCACGACACGGATTCCTCCCCCGACAAGATCACCGGCCAGCTCAACAGCGCCGTCGTGGATGGACGTCGCGATCTCGCGCAGGCCGTTCGGTCCGTGATAGACGGCGTACATGCTGGCTGTGACGGCAAGGAGCACCTGCGCGGTGCAGATGTTCGAGGTCGCCTTCTCCCGGCGGATGTGCTGCTCTCGGGTTTGCAGTGCCAACCGGAAACCGGGCGTCCCATCGCGATCCTTGGAGACGCCGACCAGCCGCCCGGGCAGCGTGCGTTCCAGTCCAGCGCGTACCGAGATGAAGCCGGCGTGCGGTCCGCCATAGAAAAGCGGGACGCCGAACCGCTGGCTGGACCCGACAGCTACGTCCGCACCCCACACCCCTGGCGGCGTCGTCAACGTCAAGGCCATCAGGTCGCAGGCCGCGATCACCATCGCGCCCCGCGCGTGCGCGCTCTCCGCGATGGCCCGCAACTCATCTGTACTGGCGAGCCGTCCGCTGGCGCCGGGGGTTTGCACCATTACTGCGAACAGGTCGATCTCCTCGATCGCCTCTGTCAGCGGCATGCTGGCCACGACGACGTCAATTCCGAGCGCAGCGGCCCTAGTGGTCACGACCCCGATGGTCTGTGGCAAGGTGTCGCGGTCGAGCAGGATCGTCTGACCTGTTTTGACGCTCCGACGAGCCAGCGTCATGGCCTCGGCGGCAGCTGTCGCCTCGTCGAGCAGGCTGGCTCCTGCCGTCGGCAACGCCGTGAGATCTGAGATCACGGTCTGAAAGTTCAGCAGGGCCTCGAGTCGGCCTTGGCTGATTTCCGGCTGGTACGGCGTATAGGCGGTATACCAGGCGGGCGACTCGAGCACATTTCGGCGAATCACCGATGGTGTCACGGTGCCGTGGTAGCCGAGGCCGATCATCGATGTCAGTGGCCGATTGCGACTGGCGAGCTCTCGTAGCACTTCCAACGTCTCGGGCTCTGACAGCGCGGGCGGTAGGGCGAGTGGCTCGGTGCTGCGGATCGATCGTGGCAGTGACTCATCGACGAGCTGCTCCAGGTCGGTGAGCCCCAGGACAGCCAGCATCTTTTCGCGATCATCGGCCTGAGGCCCGATGTGACGAGTGCTGAACTGCTGCGATGGGAGTGAGCTGATTGCGGTGTCTGGAAGGGTGGCGGTCATCGGGACTTCTTTCGCGCGTACACAGGTCGGTGCTCTCGCTTCCGCGAGCAGCACTCCCCCTCTGTTACCAGCGGCTCCAGAGTTGCCATGGCGAGCGCAGTCTTGATTGCCTGAGAGGTTCCGGGGATGTTGCCCCTTCGGCGCCAGCACCTCGCTTTGAGGTGCTGAACTCTCCCACGCTGCCGTTCCAGCAGCGACCAGATTACCCCGAGTGAGCCGGCGATCCATGTCTTCGCCCCCATTCGGGGCGCCGTCTAAGGGATGATGCGATGACTCAGATTTCGACGATGGTCATTAGGCCTTCAAGACCCTCGAAGTCCTTACTGTTGCGCGTTACTACCGGCAGCTCCTCAGCAAGAGCGGTTGCGGCGATCAGCAGATCAGCGAACCGCCGCCGAGGCCGCCCGCCCTGTTCTACGACCGCGGCATACACGCGACCGTAGGCACGAGCGGCTTCGATGTCGAAGGGCAGTGGGTCGAAGGTTGCTTCGGTTCGCTGCAGACGATCTTGACGGCGAGCACGCTCGGACATGTCGGTCGTCGCCGATGGGCCGGCGGACAGGTCAGCCAGGGTGATCGCTGATATCGCAACTTCCTCCGGAAGCTGAGTGGCGTTCAGTCGATCCAGATCCACGATCACCGAAGTGTCAAGAAGTGCGCGAGTAATGGGGTCAGGCACGATCGGGAATCTCCTGGTCCGCGATCTCATCCAGATCTCGGCGGAATGCCTCGGAATCGATACGAGGTGCACCTCGGAACATGGCAACAGCTGCGCTCGCGGAGACGAAGCGATGACGTCGAAGAGGTCGCAGCTCTCCGACGGGGGTCCCGTTGCGGGTGACTATGAAGGACCCTCCCTCATCTAGCGCGCGCATGATTCGGCCGCTGTCATTGCGGAGTTCGCGTTGAGAAATCTGCTCACTCATATCAAAGACCGTAGCACAGTGTGCTACAGCTTGCCGTGTGACAGCCGTCAACCGGTGGTTCGTGCCTGCCGACGCTCAGAGAGCTCATCGTGGGACTGACGCGGTTCGTCAGCTTCAGCTCGCTCAGCTGGCAACTCCGAAAGCGTTCCTTCTATGTCACGCCAGACGCCGCCCAGAGCGATACCAAAGACTCCCTGGCCGCCACGGAGCAGGTCGATCACTTCGTCGTCGGAGGTGCACTCGAAGACCGACACGCCGTCGCTCATCAACGTGACCTGTGTGAGGTCCTGGACGCCGCGCACCCGCAGATGCTCGATCGCGGTACGGATCTGTTGCAGTGAAATACCGGCATCGATCAGCCGCTTGATTACCTTCAAGATCAAGATGTCGCGGAAGCTGTAGAGACGCTGCGAGCCAGACCCTGATGCGCTCCGTACTTCGGGTACCACCAGGCCCGTACGCGCCCAGTAGTCGAGCTGCCGATAGGTGATCCCAGCCGCGCTGCAGGCAACCGGTCCACGGAAGCCCAGGTCAATCGGCAACGGCGAAAAGTCGCCGTCGAACAGCAGCCCCTGCGCTTCAGCCGGCTCCATGCCGGGCGTGTCGGCCGGCTTTGCTGATGCGTCGGTGCTGCTCACGTGGTGCCTCCGGATTCTCAGAATCAGTTGCGTGCGATGGGAAGAGAGAACTCAGTGCGAGTTCTCTGCGCGTAATTCCACGGTCGACATTACTCTCTGAACGCTACGACGAGCGCACCAAACGGGTCAACGACCACGCCGTTGAGCATGTCCGGCTTTAGACAACTCTCAATTAATACTTGAGGGTGTGCTCACGTACGAGGCGCTGCCTGCAGTCTCATGTTGAACGTGAGTGTTGCTTCTGACTAGGACTTTGGCTCTTCACCAGTCACAAAGTCATCGGGATTGACCTGGTCGAGAAACTCCCGGAACTTCTCCACCTCGTCATCCTCAGCTTCTGGAATCTCGATGCCGGCCTCATCGAGGACGTCCTCGGCGCAGTAGATCTCAGAGCCCACCCGCAGTGCGAGGGCGATGGCGTCCGATGGGCGCGCACTGACCTCGATGCCATCAACCAGCAGTACGGCGTAAAAAGTGCCACCTTCGAGTTCGGTGATGTGCACCTCCGTCAGCCGGTGGCCCAAAGTCGTGAGTGTGTCGACCATGAGGTCATGGGTGAGTGGCCTCGGCGGGACGATGCCCTCCTGAGCATTGGCGATCGCGGCGGCCTCCGCTGCTCCGATCCAGATGGGCAAGTATCGAGTCCCGCCCACCTCGCGCAACAACACCATCGGAGCATTCGACGGCATCTCGACCCGGACACCCACCACATCGAGCTCGCGCATGCGACAACACTACTTCGCGAGCGGCCAGCTACAAGATCAACCCCTCATCGGCGAATCGCGCGTCGCCAGGTCGAGCGCTAGAGACGCTCCATGGCAGTACGCACCAGAGCCGCATGGAAGCTGATCACGAGTTGAGTGACATCGCTTGGCACATCGCGGTTGCTTCCGGCGCGTCGAACGTACGGCGCGATCGCCTGCTCCACCAGCCCGACCTCACGGTCGGCTGACAGCTTGAAGGCTCGCAGATGTCGCCCGTCAATGCCGTATTCGGCCAGTCGCCGTGCGGCGATCGCCAGCGTGAGCGCGTCCCTGCCGTAGTGCGCGGTTCCACGTCGGGTGGCCACGATCTGCGTTCGCTCCAGCTCACTGAGAGCGCTCTCGGTCAGGCCGCTCGCGTCCAGTAACTCCTGGCGGCTCAGCCTGACCGGCTGTTTCGCCGTTGCAGCCGACGGGTTGGGCATCCGCCCCGCGCCCGCTGTGCCCCCGCCAGCTAGCGCGCTTTGGCCGCCCGTACTGAGCGGAGTCTGTCCACGATCGAGCTGTTCCAAATGCTCCCGGATCACCTTCAAAGGCAAGTAGTGCTCCCGCTGCACAGACAGCACATAACGCAGCCGCTCGACATCACTTTCGGCATAACGGCGATAACCCGATGGCGCCCGCTGCGGAGTGATCAGCCCTTCGGCCTCCAGGAATCTGATCTTGGAAATCGAGATCTCCGGGAATTCGGTCCGCAGCATTGCCATGACCTGGCCAATGCTGCGGGTCCCGTGCCGCAGCCGGCTCTCGGTCACCAGGGCGCCCGGATCCTCCGCGCCTCGGGTGCGAGCTTCGCCGGCCGCGCTGGCCGGAAACTCGGCAGAGTTCGGCATGATGCGAGGGCTATTCGGCGCCCCGGGTACTCCCGAAGTAGACCAGGCGGAACTTACCGATTTGCACCTCGTCACCGTTCCGCAGCAGGCATTCGTCGACCAGGTCCCGGTTCACGTACGTGCCGTTGAGACTGCCCACATCCTTGACCTGGGATCCCTCCGGAGTACGGGTGAACGTGGCGTGGCGGCGGGACACCGAGATGTCGTCGAGAAAGATGTCGGAATCCTGATGCCGTCCAACGCTGACGAGATCGGTGTCCAACAAAAACCGGCTGCCAGCGTTCGCGCCTCGTTGGACGATCAGCAGTGCTGAGCCGTACGGCAACGCATTGACGGCAGCCTCATCCTCGGCCGTCAGCGAGTCAGTGTCACGCTCCTCAACCATCGCGGGCATCGCCTTGGTCGTGTCGCCGGTCGGCACCTTCTCCGGGGTTGCGGCTCGGGCACCAGGGATCAGCGCCGAGCCACATTGGCCGCAGAAGTTACTCCCCTCTGGGTTCTCATGTCCACAGTTGGTACAGAACGGCATTGCTTCGACTTTCCTTTACAGCCTCGAAGGCTCGAGGCGTGCTGCAGAGTTTAGGACCAAACGCAAACCGGGACCTAGCTGGCCGTGGACTTAGCTTCCCACCTGTTCGGCGTAGGAATCAGCATCCAGTAGGTCGTCCAAATCCGCACCCTCGTCCAGCTCCAGCTCGAAGAGCCAGCCGTCCCCGTACGGATCGGCATTAATGGTCTCTGGATTGGCCTCGAGCAACGGGTTGACAGCGGTGATCACGCCGGGCACCGGACAGAAAATGTCCGACACACTCTTGGTCGACTCCAGCTCACCGCATGCGTCACCGGCCGAAACCGTGTCGCCCACCGCTGGCAACGAGACGAAGACGATGTCGCCCAGCTGGTCTGCCGCGTACTCGGTGATTCCAACGCGGACGCTGCTGCCGTTCCCACTGCGAACCCATTCGTGCTCAGTCGAGTACTTCAGATCTTCGGGATAGTCCGACATCAGGCTCCTCACGTTGACACGGTCATCGAGGGGTGGACGGCGAGGGTGCAGGACGAGCGTACTGATTCTCTCTCGACGTGTGTAACGATTCGATCACCACCCGGTCCTCTTGCTCGATCTGCACTTGTCCACCGATTCTTGGTCCAGTGATCTCGGAGACGATTCCACCCCGAAACCGCGCAGCTTCCTCCAAACTGTGCGGCTCCCCGATGACCTCGAGGGTGATCGGCCGACTGACCAGCTTGCCGTCGATGAGGAGTCCACGTGCATCCGAACCAAACCACGTTGATCCGACAACACGGATCGTGTTGTTCACCTCGATCACCTCAGCACCAGCGTCACGCATCTCCTCAACCGCGTCGAGAAGCACCCGGGCGTCCACCGCTGCCTTCGGATCGGCGATCCGCATTCGGATACCCTGGCCCGCGGCGGGAGAGGTGCCGGCCAGGATCGACAACTCGGTGAGATGCCGCTCTGCTTCCGACCGCGCCACTCGTTGGGTGTCGGCACCCGACTGCAGATTGCTCCTGGTCTGCTCCAGCTGCGCGATCTCTCCTTCCAGCCGTCGTGACTCCGCGCTGAGCCCATCGAGCAGCTGAATCAGATCCTCACGTCGCGCCGACGCATAGGCGTCATCGGCTGTGTTGACGTGGATCTGCATGGCACCGGCGACGCCCACAATGAACAAGATGATCGCCGCCAGGATCTGTCCGCGACCGGGATGCAACAGTGATGCTCGCAGTCGGGCGCGGGTGCTCCGTGCTGCGTCGGCCGCCTCTGAGGTTCGGCCCGCAGGCTGCGCAGCGGGCCGTGCTTCATCCACAGTTACAGCTCTCGGATGCTCCTCGCCAGCCAGCCGTCGTTGGCTGCGCCGCAGCGAGCTCACACGGCGGGACGCTGCGTTGTGTGACCGGCTGCGAGGGCGCTGTCGCCGTGGAGAGGGCTCCGCCGCCCGTACGTCCGGGCGGACCTCGTCAGGCATGGAACAGGGCCCGCCTGATGGCAGCAGCATTAGTGAAGATGCGAATTCCCAGAACCACGACGACCCCGGTCGCTAGTTGTGAGCCCACGCCAATCTGATCACCCACGTAGACAATTGCGGAGGCGATCAAGACATTGGAGATGAACGACACAACGAAAACCCGATCAGTGAACGTGCCCTCCAGGTACGCCCGGAATGCCCCGAACAGGGCGTCCATGGCGGCGACAATGGCGATCGGAAGGTACGGCTGGAGCACCTGGGGAATCGATGGCTCCAGCACGATGCCGAGCACGATCCCCGCAAGCAAGCCCACCAGCGGGATCATGAGGTCGCCCTCCCCGCGTGACGGAGCACCATGCCAGGATCGGCTGCCAGATCGAGCTGCTTCACGTCACTGATCTCGTATCTCATTTGCCGGTTCTGGGCCAGGTCATTCCACCACGCCCCAGCCGAAGACTCAACAAAGCCAGCCTGCAGCGTACGCAGATCGCCGATCGCTTCAACGCGATATGGGCGAGTGAGTGAGCGATAGTCGACCGTGATGGCGTCACCCGCACTCCGGATTGGCGTCAGATTTGACAGGCGGTGCCCGTTGATCGAAACGGCCTCTGCGCCCGCCTCCCAGAGCCCGTTGGCCAAGATCTGGAGATCGATGTCGAGAACCCTGTCTCGAGCGTCGGCCGCGGCCGACGGTGAATCGTCCACGACGATCAGTACTCCAGGGCCGCTGACGGGGACAGTGCCGACAACTGGGTCGAGTGCATTGATGCGAGTCTCCAGGGTATGGGCCGCGTGATCATCACCTAGGGCCGCGGCCCTCAGCGTTGCGATTTCCTCGGTCAAGGCGGTGACTCTCCCCCGCAGCTGGTCCTGCTCGCGTTCCGCGCTGTGTACCCGATTGATCAACTCGGTTCGCTCCAACTGAAGTGCAGGTGCTGTCCGGGTGGTTTGCAATGCCGCGACTGCGAACAGCGCGCCGATGATCATCGCTAACACCCCGAGTGTCCATCGTCCCTCGGCCGGTTGGTGTTCTCGGGCGGCCGCGATGGCATAGTCCGGATCGACGGGCTGACGGATGATCTGATTCAGCAGGTCCATGCTGGCATCCGGTGCCTGACCCGTCGATTGCCTCGGCGGTTGGGTCGCTGAGTTTGCGGCGTGGCTGCGACGGACACGGCGTCGTGCGGAGCTGGGTGTCATCCGGCTGTGGAACGGGTCCGCGGCCTCTCTAGCGGGTCACGCTAGAGCGACGGCGGTCATGGATCGGCGGTGTGGAGCGGAGCAAACGTACGGTCTGAGCAATGTAGAGGCCTCCGGCGTACCAGTACAGGACCGTCCCCCAGATGGCGAATGCCCATCCCAATACCCAGGCCAACTGAAGCCAGCCCTGCTGGCCTGAGCCAAATAACACGAGGGGGAATGCGTAGAGCAAGCTGAAGGTTGCAACCTTGCCCAGGAAGTGCACGGGCAAAGACGAATAGCCTCTCGTCTTGAGGACTGGGACGAGCACTGCGACGAAGACATCTCGTCCGACCACGATCACAACCAGCCACCACGGCACGATCTCCCGCAGCGCGAGTCCAATCAAGACCGCAAGAATATAGAGGCGATCTGCGATCGGATCCAGCATCTGTCCGAGCCGGGAGGTCTGGTGCCACGCCCGCGCCAGGTAGCCATCCAACCAGTCGGTGATCCCGCCGAGCGCGAGAACGAGTACGGCCAGACCATCGGCCTGCGGGCCCAGAATGAGCCACAGCACGAGGGGAGCCCCGGCTAATCGCAGGAAGCTCAGCACATTCGGCAGGGTCCACACACGATCGGTGTCGTACAGCGGAACCTCCCTCAATGCCATGGACGGCTCAGCCGACAATCCGGTGGCCCTGGTGATTGGTGGGGGTGTTTCAGGATCATGCGAAACGCGGGTACCCGAGATCCGCCGCTCGCTACTCACAAGGCCAGCCTAGTTCTCGGCCGCTCGCACTATGACCGTTGGCGGCTTCGCCGACTGCAGGAGCTCGCGGCTCGGCTGCATAGACGGCTGGGCGTACGCGAGCGACGAAGGAGGCGAATCCGGCGGGCCAGCCGTCAAAGTGCAAATCGAACCACCTGCACTATGACGGTTGACCCGCTTCGCCGACTGCAGGAGCTCGCGGCTCGGCTGCATAGCCAGCTGGACGTACGTACGCAAGCGACGAAGGAGGCGAATCCGGCGGGCCAGCCGTCAGAGTGCAAATCGAACCATCTGCCATTTCGAACGGACGGGGCTCGTCCGTATGCCCCGCCAACCGCAGGATTCGTACTGTGTATCGGCGCCGGAGCGACAGGGCCGTCGCCACAGCATCGTTGTGCAGCCGGCGGCAGATGCTGGCTCGCGCTCGCTCCGAGGCCAGCTCGCTGGGGCTGGCCGGGAGCATCGGATCGACCGTATCCAGGACATGGCTCAGGTCGCTCTCGGCCCGCTCACGCTCGCCACGACACAAGTCCGGCTCGAGGGCAGCGGCCGCCGCATCCAGCACAAGTAGCGCTGTGGCCGGGTCGATGCCGGGCAGCATCACAAGATCGGCGGCGCGCTGAGCGCGTCCCACCAAGGCAGCGTCGAGCGTGATCCACGCCCGTTCCGCGCGCGTGGTAGCCCGCTGGACTCGGCTGGCCAGCCAGCTGATCCGCCAGACCAAGAGCACCACAACGATGATCATCAGGGCCAGCATCTCCAGGGTGCTCATCCGATCGCTTCCCTCATCCGCCCAGTAGGCGCCGCGGAAAGGGCCGCTCGATAGGTGGCCAGGACAGCCGTGCCCACGCTCGACCAGTCGTAGCTGCGGGCTGCCTGTTGCGCCCTTGCTTTCCGCAGTGGGTTGGCGTAATGGAGAACCTGCAGCACTGCGCGCGCGAGCGCACGGTGGTCGCCGACGGGGAAGACTTCGCCGAGTCGCCGTTCGTCCCGAGGCGGACCGAGCAGATCCACAAACGAAGGAAGATCAGAGGCCACGATTTGGGCCCCGCTCGCCATCGCCTCCAGGAGCACAATGCCGAAGCTCTCTCTGGCTAGCTGCGGCGCGACGAAAACGTCGGCAGAACCCAGGAGCGCGATCTTGGCCTCGTTAGTGATCGTGCCCAGACTGCGGCACCAGGATGGAATCGGCCGGCTTCCCTGACCAGCGATGATCACCTCGAGATTCGGATGAGTCTGTCTGATCAGCGGAACCGCGGCGAGCAGCACCTCGAGCCCTTTGCGCGGCTCGTCGAGCCGACCGATGAAAACCAATCTCGGCTGCTGGGATGGCCGGGGCGATCCAGAGATTGGCCGTTTGCCGAAGTCGTCGAACCGGATCCCATTGGGAATGACCACAGCGTCTCGACCCAGATGCTGGACCACGACGTTGCGGGCCGACTCCGACACCGCAATGCCTGCATCGATCTTCTCAATCGCCGCTCGCAGCACTCCACCGGCCAATTGCATCGATCGGGATCGCGGCGTTGCAATATGAAATGTGGCCACTACTGGCTGTTCTGCTGCCCACAGAGCCAGTAGCGAGATGCTCGGCGTGATGGGCTCGTGGATGTGAATGAGATCGAACTTCCCGTTTCGAAGCCAGCGGCATACGCGCGCGGCGCTGAGCGGGCCGAAGTTCACGCGAGCTACAGACCCGTTATAAGGGACTGGCATGGCCGCACCGACGCTGGCAAAGTCTTCGAGATCAAGGGCCGCGGCTGAGGGGCCCAGCTCGCCCGGAGCCAGCACGTACGGCCGATGCCCGGCTTGACGCAGGTAACGCGCAAGGCCGAGGACATGGTTCTGCACTCCCCCCGGCACGTCGAACGAATAGGGACAGACCATTCCAATGCGCAGGGAACGGCGCGGGTCGGTCACCGAGCCTCCTGGGATGATTCCCGGTCGGAGAAGAAGGGTTGCATCATGTGCCAGTCCTCTGGCTGCCTGGCGATCGTATCGGCAAAGAAGTCGGCGACCTCCTGCATCATCGCCGTCAGTCCATCCCTGCCCTGGCGGGGTGCGATGGGCTCTCCAATGATGATCGCCATGCCGTCCTCGCTGAATTGGCAAACGGCTGGCACCAGGGCTGCTCCAGAGCGTCGGGCAACTATCGCTGGGCCGGCTGGCATGGTGATGGAATGCCCCCGCCAGGACACCGGTACGCCGGTTCCCGACAGGTCCCGATCCGCCAGCAGGCAGACGACCCGTCGGCAATGGATCGCGTCGATGAGTGTGGCGAGGGCGGCCGGGTCTCGATGGGAGACCACCCGCAGGCCGAGGCTTTCCCGGAAGGCAACGAAGGTTGCGTACTCAGCATCGGAGAGCTGCTCGGCGACGGTCGTCACCGGCATTCCGGTCGCACATGCCCAGGCGCCCGCCAAATCCCAATTGCCGCTGTGCGGCAGGGCGACGACAAGCCCCGATCCGGCGTAGGCCTCCCGGACCACCGGCTCGTTGACGGCGGCGACACGACGGCGAATTTCGGTCTGGGACCAGGCGGGCAGCGCCAGGACCTCGTAGAAGTTGCGCAGGTAGGACTTCAGGGCTGACCGGACAAGGTGATTGTGGACGGGCACTCCCGTCGTAAGCGCCAGATTGCGACGCAGCGTACGCACATGGATGCCGTCGTGCCGCAAGGCGACCCAGCTGCCGGCGGAGATGATCAAGGCAACCGACCGAGGCGGGAGCCGGGCCGCCACTCGCCAGCCGAAGCTGTAGATCCCTCGCAGCAGCCAGTTGCGCAGCAGCTCGCGCCATTGTGCCGGCACAGGTGTGACCACCGCCTCAGGCCGACCGAGCATTCGCTGCCTTGGCCTGCTTGCGGACCTGGGCGATGCGCTGCAACACCGTGATCATGCTTGTCACGGCCAGGGCGGCAACCGCGATCTGCAGCACGTACGGAACCCCGAGACCTGCGAGGAAGGCCCCGGCGAGGATGATCACGAGCCGATCCGCACGCGCTGCCAGGCCACCCGTACAGACAAATCCCAGGCTTTCGGCGCGAGCTTTCACATAGGACGTCCACTGCCCGAAGACCAGGCCGGCCAGGGCGATGGCTGCCCATAGTGTCGAGTCCTGCCGGTACACGAAGTAGAGCAGAATGCCGCCGAAGACCGCGGCGTCCCCCAGGCGGTCTGAGGTGGAGTCCAAGAAAGCGCCCCAGTTGCTGGTCTTGCCCGTGATCTTGGCCATCAAGCCGTCGATCATGTCGGAGATGACGAAGATCGTCACCACGACGACGCCTTGCCACAGCCAGCCTTGGGGAAAGCAGATCAGCGCGCCGATCGCCACTCCGAGAGTGCCGGCAATCGTGACGACGTCGGGTGAGACGCCAAGCCTGATCAGCAGCCGTGCGATCGGGCCGAGGACGGCGTGGGACATGCCACGAAAGCGCTCGAGCATCAGCTCATGCCTGAGGCGACGTAGGAGTCCCAGCTGGTGCGTACGATCTCCCAGGTCTGGTCCAGTAGCTGCGGCAATGCCTTCGTCTGCCCAACGACCGGAAGGAAGTTGGCGTCTCCGGCCCAGCGCGGCACCACGTGTTGGTGCAGATGGGCGGCGATACCGGCCCCGGCAACCGCGCCTTGGTTGATCCCGAGGTTGAAGCCGTGCGGCGCGCTCGCCGCACGCAGGACGTGCATGGCGTCCTGGGTCAGTTCGCCGAGGGCGCAGAGCTCGTCGTGGTCTAGCTCGGTCAGGTCCGCGACATGCCGGTATGGGCAGATCAGCAGGTGTCCGGGCGAATAGGGATAGAGGTTGAGCACGGCGAAAGCAAGATCGCTGCGATGCACGATCAGCCCTTCCCGGTCGTCGCGCAACTGCACCGCACAGAACGGGCAATCTTGCTCATCAGAGCTGGCCGGCTTGCTCTCACCCTTGATGTAGACCATCCGATGCGGTGTCCACAGCCGCTCGAATCCGTCGGGAGTGCCTGGATGCGCGGCTAGGTCCTCCGGCTCTCCCACTGCCCAACCTCCTCCCGAGTTGTCAGAACCGAGTTGACGGGCTCTAGCTCAATCAGATTCTGACAAGTCGGTGACTCAGACTTGGCGGCGCGCCGCGATGTCGTCGGTGATCTCGCTGATCGCCGCATCGACCGGGATCCCATTCCTCTGCCGTCGGTCGCGGTAGCGGAACGAGACCGCGTGAGCGGCGGCGTCCTCGGCACCGGCAATCAGGATGTACGGGACCTTGATTCGCTCGGCGTTGCGGATCTTCTTTTGCATGCGGTCGTCGGATGTGTCCACTTCGACCCGGACCCCAGCCGCCCGCAACCGATCGGCGACGCTCAGCAGGTAGGCGTCGTGCTCCGCCGCCACCGGAATGCCGATCACCTGGACCGGCGCCAACCAGGGCGGAAAAGCACCTGCGTAGTGCTCGACCAGCACGGCCATGAACCGCTCAATGGACCCAAAGAGCGCGCGGTGAATCATGACTGGCCGCTGCCGGCTACCGTCGGGGGCGGTGATCTCCAGATCGAACCGGTCCGGCAACATCAGATCGACCTGGATGGTCGACATCTGCCAACTACGACCGATCGCGTCGTGGGCTTGAACCGAGATCTTCGGCGCGTAGAAGGCCGCCCCACCAGGGTCGAGGACTAGCTCGAGGCCGGACGCCTCCGCTGCCTTGCGGAGCGCATCAGTCGCTCTCTCCCAGTCTTCGTCGGACCCGACAGACTTCTCCGGGTCGCGGGTCGACAGTTCCAGGTAGAAGTCAGTCAGCCCGAAGTCAGCGAGTAGATCCAAGACGAACTGCAGCAGGGAAATGAGCTCATCTTGCATCTGATCGACGGTGCAGTAGATGTGAGCGTCGTCCTGGGTCATGCCGCGGACCCGGGTGAGCCCGTGCACCACCCCTGACATCTCGTACCGGTACACACTGCCGAACTCGAACAGCCGTAGCGGCAGCTCGCGGTACGACCGCCCCCGGGACCGAAAGATCAGGCAGTGCATCGGGCAGTTCATCGGCTTGAGGTAGTAGTCCTGGCCCTGCCGCTTCAGGCTGCCGTCCGCGTGCCGCTCCTCGTCGACGTGCATCGGCGGGTACATCAGATCTGCGTAGAAGCCGAGGTGTCCGGAGATGTCGAACAGCTCGGCCTTGCTGATGTGTGGGGTGTTCACGAACTCATACCCAGCCTCGAGGTGGCGCTGCCGGGAATAGTCCTCCATGATCTTGCGTACCAGCCCGCCTCGGGGGTGGAAGACCGCCAGACCCGAGCCGATCTCGTCCGGGAAGGAGAACAGATCGAGCTCGAGACCAAGCTTGCGGTGGTCTCGTTTGGCCGCCTCTTCCTGCCTGGTCTGGTAAGCCTTGAGCTCCTCGCGGCTCGGCCAAGCCGTGCCATAGAGACGCTGCAGTTGCTTGTTCTTCTGATCACCGCGCCAGTACGCCGCCGAGTTCCGGGTCAGCGCGAATGCCGGAATGTAACCGGTGTGCGGCACGTGCGGGCCTCGGCACAAGTCCCTCCAGGCAATCGAATCATCGCGCCGCAGGTTGTCATAGATCGTGAGCTCACCCGCGCCTACCTCGGCGCTGGCTCCGTCGACCCCTGCGGCCGAACTATTGTCCGTGATCAACTCCAGCTTGTACGGCTCCGTTGCCAGCTCGGCGCGGGCCTCCTCGTCGCTGACGATTCGGCGACGGAAGCGCTGCCGCTCCTTGATGATCTTGGTCATTGCTTTCTCGATTTCGCGAAGATCATCAGGCGTGAAGGGTGACGCCACGTCGAAGTCGTAGTAGAAGCCGTCGGTGATGGGCGGGCCAATGCCCAGCTTGGCGTCGGCATGCAGCGACTGAACGGCCTGCGCGGCGACGTGGGCGGTGGAGTGCCGCAAGATGTTGAGCCCGTCCGGGCTGCCGATCGTGACCGGCTCGACGACGGCGCCTTCGGGCAACGTACGGTGCAGGTCCCACAGCTCGCCATTGACCCGCACTGCCACGATCGTGCGGTCGTCACCGAAGAGATCGAGTCCGGTGGTGTTGGTGTCCATCACTCGCTGCTGGCTGACGCCATCTGCTTCGATCGTGATGGACATGCTGGACACGATTGATTCCCTTTCTACCGGTGAGCTGTCTCTGATCGAGGTCCCGGGTAAGCCTAGACCTGGCAACCTTTGGCCTCGACGGGGTTTAGCGATGGGTCGGACACGGTAGCCAACTTGGCTCTGTGATCCAAACTCCGCCTTGAGATATGGTGGGCGTCGCTCAGCGGGCGATTGGCGCAGTGGTAGCGCGCTTCGTTCACACCGAAGAGGTCACTGGTTCGAACCCAGTATCGCCCACTTAGAAGGCCCTGGTCCGGA
>Ga0307323_10000018_pt1 | contig 43019 bp, 38 predicted proteins | sample ER_DNA_381_FD_194496 | JGI IMG/M metagenome (GOLD analysis project Ga0307323, IMG submission 194496) | Bulk soil microbial communities from the East River watershed near Crested Butte, Colorado, United States - ER_DNA_381 | ecosystem: Environmental > Terrestrial > Soil > Floodplain | place...
CAGGGTAGCCGGCCGGTTTGATCATGAGCCCCAGGCCGGGGTGGCGGAATGGTATACGCGGACGGCTCAAACCCGTCTGTCCGAAAGGACATAGGGGTTCGACTCCCCTCTCCGGCACATTTTTGTCTTCCACTGTTACCGCGTGAGGATCCCGGCAGCGCGCCGAGAAACGTCGCGGTCGAGTTCGCTTCGAGTTCAGACCTTTGCGTCGCTCGGGTTTCAAGCATCTTAGGTTTCGCGGCGCGCTGCCGGGACCCTCACGCTCCTTTCATGCGCTGTGCCGGATGGGGAGTCGAGGCCTGTGTCTTTCGGCCCACTCATAACGGCCGAGGGTGGGCAGACCCAAGAGTGCCGTTGTTCTGATCAACTCCGCGTCGCGTTACTTGGTCTCCGCACTATCTGCAGATGGGCGGAGAGCAAGTAACTGATGCGGAGCGGGATCGCCTAAAGCGGCGCGCCGATGCGGCGTACGCGAATCATGTTGGTGTGGCCGGCGACCCCGGGCGGTGAGCCGGCCACGATGACGACACGGTCGCCCTCGACGGTGCGGCCGCTTTCGGTGAGGGCCTTGTCGACCTCGAGGATCATCTCGTCAGTGTGGCCGACCATCGGGACCAGGAACGTCTCGACGCCCCAGTTCAAGGTCAATGCCGAGCGCGTTTGCTCAGATGGGGTGAATGCCAGTACCGGGATGCGCGAGCGAAGTCGGGTCAAGCGGCGGGCCGAGTCACCGGAGGTCGTAAAGGTCACCAAGAACTTGGCCTCGATCCGTTGGGCAACCTCTTCGGCCGCCTTGGTGATCACACCGCTGGTGGTATGCGGATCCCAGTCGATGCCGTGCATCTGGTCCATGCCGTGGGCCTCGGTGTTTTCCACGATTCGTGCCATGGTCTCGACCGTCAGGACTGGGTACTCGCCGACGCTGGTTTCTCCCGACAGCATCACGGCGTCGGCGCCATCGAGGATCGCATTCGCAACATCGGACGCTTCGGCACGTGTCGGACGGGGGGAGGAGATCATGGACTCCAGCATCTGAGTGGCCACGATCACCGGCTTCGCCCAGCGTCGCGCGGCTGTGACGATCCTCTTCTGGACCAGCGGAACCTCCTCCAGCGGCAGTTCCACACCAAGATCACCGCGCGCAACCATGAATGCATCGAAGGCATCGATGATCTCGCTCAGGTTCTCAACCGCCTGGGGCTTTTCCATCTTGGCGATCACCGGGATCCGGCGACCTTCGGAGTCCATGATCTCGTGCACCGGCTTGATGTCCTCGGCACTGCGAACAAAAGACAGGGCCACCATGTCGACGCCATTACGAAGGGCCCAGCGCAGATCTTCGGTGTCTTTCTCACTCATCGCCGGGACGCTCACACCGACTCCGGGAAGGTTGATTCCTTTGTTGTTGCTGACTTGTCCACCGACCGTCACTTCAGTGATCACGTCGGTGTCGGTAACCTCCGTTGCGCGTAGGGCAATCCGACCGTCGTCGATCAAGATCATGTCTCCGGGCCGGACGTCACCAGGCAAACCCTTGTACGTCGTAGAGCACCGCTCGACTGTGCCCTCGATGTCCTCGATGGTGATCGCGAAAACTGCGCCGGCGTGCAGTCTTTCCTTGCCGTTGGCGAACCGGCCGAGCCGGATCTTTGGGCCCTGAAGGTCGGCCAGCACACCGACCGGGCGGCCGGCGCCTTCGGCAGCGTCCCGGACGCTACGCAGGTTCCTCAAGTGGTCGGCATAGTCGCCATGACTCATGTTGAGCCGGGCGACATCCATTCCTGCGGCGACCATCTCCGCCAGACGCTCAGGGGTCGAGGAGGCTGGCCCGAGCGTGCACACAATCTTGGCTCTACGCACGGAGTTGACCCTAGCGAAGTTGTGCGTCAGGCGGGAGACCAACCAAGCACTGGTTCTACCACGCGCTGACCACCTCCAATGCGTGCTGAAGATCAGGCGGGTAGGGGGATTCGAACTGCATCAGCTCGCCCGAAGTCGGGTGCACGAAGCTGAGACGGACCGCGTGCAACCACTGCCGCTCCAGACCGAGCTTGGCAGCGAGGACCGGGTCCGCGCCATAGACCGGATCGCCGATGCAGGGATGCCGGATCGCCGCCATGTGAACGCGGATCTGATGCGTCCGGCCGGTTTCCAATTTGATCTCGAGCAAGGTCGCCGCGACGAAAGCTTCCACGGTGGTGTAGTGGGTGACACTGTGCCGGCCCCCATGCATGACAGCCATCTTGTAATCCGCTCCGGGGTGCCGCCCGATTGGCGCCTCGATGGTGCCAGTAAACGGATCTGGATGGCCTTGCACCAGGGCGTGGTAGATCTTGTCGACGCTCCGCGAACGGAACGCTCGTTTCAAGATCGTGTACGCGAGCTCGCTCTTAGCGACCACCATCAGCCCGGAGGTGCCCACGTCCAGCCGTTGCACGATGCCGCGCCGCTCGGAAACGCCCGACGTGGAGATCCGGAAGCCGGCACCGGCAAGGTGACTGAGAATGTCGGGGCCGCTCCAGCCCAGGCTTGGATGCGCCGCAACGCCGACCGGCTTGTCGATCACCACGATGTCGTCGTCGTCGTACACGATGACAACGCCTTCGACTTGCTCCGGCCGGACAGTCGCCAGCCGCGGCTGATCGGCGAGCTCCACCTCGAGCATCGACCCCACGCTGACCCGATCCGACTTGTTGATCGAGGCCCCGTCCAGCAGCACGTGCCCTGTCCCGATCATTTCCGCAACTCGACTCCGCGGCAGTCCCAGCATGCGCGCCACAGCGGCGTCAACCCGCTCGCCGTTCAATCCCTCCGGGACGAGCATGACCTTTCGCTCAGCCACGAGCGATCCGGCTCCGATCATGATCATCGCCGTCCCCGGTACCGCGATGCCCGGCCCGCACGTGGCGCTGGCCAGTGATGGCGATTCCTCTCACCACCGACAAGAACATGATCATGATGGCGGCTGCGGTGATGCACATGTCGGCGACGTTGAAGACTGGCCAGTAGGGCAACTCCAGAAAGTCGATCACGTGGCCGCGGAGCACCCCTGGGGGACGGAATAGCCGGTCGGTCAGGTTTCCTGCGACACCAGCACACAACAGCCCGATGGCCACGGCCCAGGCCGGGTGGCCGATCCGCGGCACCAACTTGATGATCACGAAGGACAACACTGCTATCGCCGCGATAGCGAACACGTAGGTAAAACGCTGGCCCTGGCTGAAGGCAGCGCCAGGGTTCCGAATGAGCCGCAGGGTGAGCAGCCCACCCAAGAGCCGAACCGGAGCAAGCGGCTCTAGGTGAGTCACCGCGATGATCTTGGTGACGAGATCAGCTGTCAGCCCGGCAACAGCGACGACAGCGACGAGAAGCCGCCATCGTCGTCGCTCGATCGGGCGAGCACCCCCGACTGGGCTTATCGCCGTTCCTCGCGCTGCTTGCAGGTGACACACAGGGTGGCGCGGGGGAACGCTTGCAACCGGCCTTTGCCGATCGGCTGCCCACAGTTGTCACAGCTGCCATACGTGCCGAGCTCAATATGTCGAAGCGCGAGGCGGGATTGCTCAAGCATTTCCCGGGCATTGTTGGCCAACGACATCTCGGCATCCCGCTCGAAATTTGCCGAACCAACATCAGCTGGATCCCGTCCGGCGCCCTCACTGCCGTCACGGAGCAGTCCCACGAGCTCAGCAGTGGAAATCTCGATCTGGCTCTCGAAGCGGGCAATGTCATCGGTCAGCGCCTGCTTCACCTCATTGAGCTCAGCTTTCGTCCAGGGATCTTCGCCGGGGCGGACCGGCAGCGACTTCGGATTCATCGGTTTCCCAGGCTTGTCTTGATGTTCGACTGGTACCGCATGCACCGTTGGTGGGGCCTTGGTTGAGGCCTTCCGACTCGTGGTTGTGCGACCGCCATTCTCGGCTGCTGGGGTAGCCGCAGCACTGGATTTAGCGGTGGTCATGGGCTCCCCATTTCTTGGTACACGGCTGGAACGGTGAAGTGACGGAGAGACATTAGGCCGCAAAAGCACTTTCTTCAACGACCCGCGCTGATTTCTCGCTGAATTTCCAACCGTGGTCTGGCACAACGTCACAGGGCCCGCCGTAGCGGGCCCTGTGATTTGATCAATGCTGCAACCAGCTCAGCGTTGATCCCCTAGAAGAGCGTCGAGACGCGGGGTGTTGCTGGAACCACCGCCGCTGAAGCTTGAAGCATCTTCTCGCTGAGGCTGATCGACTCCACCATGCTCGCCCTGCTGACCGGCAGTGCCATTTGAATTGTTCTCGCCTGGCTTGAGGTCACGTACCACGTCCGGCACATCGACCGGCTCAGCTCGGCCGGACTCCAGTGTCTCGATCTGCCTGCGCAAGTGGGTGGTGAGATTCGTGCGGTACGCCGTTTCGAAGTTGCGAAGCGACGAGACGGCTGCCGTGAGGTCGTCCCGCTGCCTCTCCAGATCACCGAACATTTCACCACGCCGGCTTTCGATCTCCCGATCGAGCTTCTCGGCGCGACTGTGCGCATCAGCCTGGAGCCGTTCCGCATTGACTCGAGCCTCGGACTCGACTCGCTCGGCTCGCGTACGGGCATCCGTGGTGAGCTGGTGTGCGGTCCGATTGGCTTCCTCGCGGATCCGGTTGGCGTCCTCGGTGGCCTCCTCCACCAGGCGCTCGGCCTGTTCGGTCGACATCTCGACAAGGCGCACGACGGCCGCGCTGGCTTCCTTCCCAGTCGTCACCACAATCGTGCCGGACATCGGAGGCTGTGCCGGAGCAGGTTGCCGAGGTGCAGGTGGCTGAACTGTGGGAGGCGGGGCCATCGTGTGAGGAGTTGGGGCAGCGACTGGCGGTGCCGCCTTGAGTGCCTCGACCTGCTTCTTCAGGTTCAGGTTCTCCTCGAGGAGCTGCGCGAAGCTTTCTTCAACCTCGTCGACGAACTCGTCAACTTCCAAGACCTCGTAGCCAGACTTGCGGGCCATCCGGAACCGCTTGTTGCGAACGTCGTCGAGCGTAAGCGTCATCGTGCACCTCGGTATCTAGGTGGGACTTTGGGGTGGGGCCGCGACCTCACGCGCCCTACCGTACCCAATTTGGTCTTGGTGTACAGCCGAGCCCATGAAGTCATCCACGATCGGCTGCCAGCGGGGAAAGTTACCGCCGACGGTCAAATTTAGAAGAAAACGCTGCGATTTACCTGCATCAAGATGCTGACCAGGATGGCTAGGCCGATGAAGGCCAAATCGAGCATCATGTTGCCAACCCTGACCGGTTTGAGCACCTTGCGAAGCAGGCGGAGCGGCGGGTCGGTAATCGAGTAGATGATTTCAGCGAAGACCAGCATGGGTCCTCTTGGTTCCCAGTCACGGACGAGCACCGGGACCCACGACAAAATCATGCGCGCGAACAGGATCAGCAGGAAGATCCACAGGATCCAGTTGATGATGAGTCCCACGAAAACCACGGTTGAGGCCTGTCTCTTTGCTTCGGTGTTCTAGGCGTGGCACCAGCCTAGGCGCAGAGACCAGTCGGGCGGAGTCCTCAGCTAGCTCTGGTTGAAGAACCCGCCCGCAATCCGCTCCTTGTCTTCCGCCGGCACGGTGACGTCGTGCGGCGAGAGCAGGAACACCTTGCTGGTGACGCGTTCGATACTGCCACGGAGACCAAAGATGAGACCAGCGGCGAAATCGACCAGCCGCTTGGCGTCGACATCCTCCATGTCGGACAGGTTCATGATGACCGGCACGCCGTCGCGGAAGTGCTCGCCGACGATGCGCGCTTCGTTATATGTGCGGGGATGAACAGTCATGATCCGAGACATATCGGCCGTCCGTGGGTGAGGAGCAAGAGTCGGTCCGGCGGCCGCTGCCACCGAGGCCGGACGGCGGCTTTCGAGGGGGGTCACCGTAGCCGGCCTGTCTAGTGTGCCGAGCGATTCGTCTGCGCTGTCGCCGTCGGTCAAGTCTTCAAAGTCGCCAGCATCGTCATAGTCCGCGTACCGATCGTCGGTGACGAGGCCCAGCCAGGCTGCTGCGCGCTTCAGTCGTTCCGCCATCTCATCCGCCTCGAATCCGGTGACACACCTGCGCCACAGTCAGCGCGCTGTCTGGTGCCGAGATTACCGTTCGGCATCTTGATGATCAGGCCCGACACGCGTTACTTCAGGAAGTCAGGGATGTCGAGATCATCGTCGAATACCGGACCCCTCGGCACCGTCACTGGAGTCGGAGCGAATGGTGCTGGTGCGGGAGCCGGCGACGGGGCCGGGGGGAAATTCTCAGCGGACGTCGCATGATTGAGCGAGTTGTTTGACGCCACACTCACAGGTGCCGGCTCGGGAGGTGTCGGAGTCGGGCGCGCATGGTTGTTCCGCAGTTCGGCAGCCCGGTTGACGGCTGGCTGGCGGCGCGGCGGCTGACCACCCTCAAAGCCCGCAGCAATGACGGTCACCTTCACCTCGTCACCGAGTGCGTCATCGATGACAGTCCCGAAGATGATGTTCGCCTCTTCGTGCGCGGCACCCTGGATCAGGTTGGCGGCAGCCGAGACCTCAAACAAACCGAGGTCCGAGCCACCGGCGATGGAGAGTAGGACGCCATGGGCGCCTTCGATGCTGGCCTCCAGCAATGGCGACGACACCGCCATCTCCGCGGCCGCACGAGCCCGGTCCTCGCCGCGCGCCGATCCAATGCCCATCAGCGCTGAGCCGGCGTTCGACATGATGGACTTCACATCTGCGAAGTCGAGATTGATCAGGCCGGGGGTCGTGATCAGATCGGTGATACCAGAGACGCCCTGCATCAGCACCTGATCCGCCTGCTTGAACGCGTCCAGGATCGCGATCTGGTGATCAATCATTTGAAGCAGCTTGTCGTTGGGGATCACGATCAAGGTGTCGACCTCTTCGCGGAGGTTGACGATCCCCTGCTCGGCCTGGACGGCGCGACGCTTTCCCTCGAATGAGAATGGTCGGGTGACCACGCCGATCGTGAGGGCACCCAATGCGCGGGCGATACGGGCGACCACTGGTGCGCCGCCGGTGCCAGTACCGCCGCCCTCGCCAGCCGTCACGAACACCATGTCGGCGCCCTTGAGCGCGTCCTCGATGTCTTGGGCGTGATCCTCGGCCGCTTGGCGGCCCTTGTCCGGATCGGCGCCGGCCCCAAGACCGCGAGTGAGATCGCGGCCGATGTCCAGCTTGACGTCGGCATCGCTCATCAGCAACGCCTGGGCGTCAGTGTTCACTGCAATGAACTCGACACCGCGAAGCCCGGCTTCGATCATCCGGTTGACCGCGTTGACGCCGCCGCCGCCGACGCCTACGACTTTGATGATCGCCAAGTAGTTCTGTGATGCAGAAACCACGGTTCCGCCTCTTCCTTCATGTCTGCGGACGGGTAGCGCACCAAGTCTCAACCTGAAGTCAACAATTAAGTTGCCCACGGTGGGAAGCGGCGCGGTTTCAAATGAGGCTACGAGATGCCCCTCAGGTGATGCCCCGTGACACGCCAAGATCACCAATTCATGTCGAATTGCTATAGCTCAAGTAGACGTTGAAGCTCTGAGTCGTTCGATGTCTTCGCCTCTGTGGCGAGCGCCCAAAGCCGTTCCGGGGTTGTTCACCCTGTATCCGGCATCACGCCAAGTACAGCGGAAGAGCAGTTCATCGAGGACCGAAGGGCCACACCAAAGGAGCTACTGAACAGCGGGATTGTGGGGGCTCGAAACGTCGATGGAGGACTTCGGCTTCCGCTTGTGCAGTGCCGTAACGACCTGAGCCTTCAGTGCCGAATCCGATGAACTTCCCCAGGTCACTGTCCGCCCGGACTCCAGGACCAGCACGATGTTGTCGCGATTGTTGGCCGTAATCCGATCAACTATTCCGCGAAGCTTCTTCGGCAGCGCAGTCGCAACGATGGCTACCTCGCTGAGCAGCGGTGCGTCTCCGGGATTGACCTCCGCGAGCGAAACCCCCCGTGGCAGCACCGGCTTCGTCTCGTAGGCGATCCCGGACTTGTCGACCACGACAAAACCGTTCGGCTGCCGGATCGCCAGGACCGGCCTACGCTCGACGACCGTAATCCTGATCGTGCTCGGCCAGTCGCGTGTGATGGCCGCGGACTCAACCGGGGGCAGCGTGGTCGTGCGCGCAGCAATCGCGTCCAGATCCTGACGAGCCAGTGGCACGCCGAGAGGGATCTGCGCGGCAAAGCTCACCTGCATCGGGCTTAGATCATGGGTACCGATCACACTCACTCGCTTGGTGACCAGCGCTGTGGAGAAGTAAACGCCCCATACGCTGACCCCGAGGAGCGCCAACACCAGCGCAATACTGGTGAAAGCCAAGACCTTGCGGCGCCTCGACCGGCGTGTCTTCCGGCGTGTCTTCCGGCCCCTGTGGGTGCTGCGCGGCTGCGTCTTCTTACTGGTGCGTCGGTTCTTATTGGTGCGTCGGCGGACCGTAGTCTGAGCGGTCATCGCACCGCCTCGGTTAGGCGCTGAATCTCGTCCACGATCTTTGGTGCCACCTTGGTGACGTCTCCACAGCCGACTGTGATCACCAGGTCTCCGGGACGAGCGATCCTGGCCACGGTTGGCGCCGCCTCATCCCAGACAGGCTGGTACGTCACGTGCGCCGTGCCAGGCGTCACCGCATTGGCCACCAGGGCCCCGTCGATTCCGGGAATGGGATCCTCGCGGTCACCGCAGACATCCATCACGATTGCCTCGTCGGCCTGCTCCAGAGCCCGTGCGAGCTCGCGCCAGAAGTCTCGAGTGCGGGTGTAGAGGTGCGGTTGGAAACAGACCACGACGCGGCCGTCGCCGACACCGGTACGGGCCGCGATCAACGTGTTGAGCACCTCGGTGGGGTGATGGGCGTAGTCGTCGTAAACCCGGATGTTATTGGGAGCCCCAATCAGCTGGAACCGCCGGTAGGTGCCCTGGTACCTGGTCAGCTCTCGCCGTACGTCGGCCTCGTCTACGCCGAGCCAGATGGCCACCGCGTACGCCGCTGCGGCGTTCAGCACGTTGTAGTCTCCCGGCACTGACAGCTCGACTGGGCCAACGTGGCCGGCCCAGCCAAGCGTGAAGGCTGACTGGGTGCCGGCGAGGCGGGTGCCCATGATCTGTACGTCGGCTTCGTCGGACGCGCCAAAGGTCATAATCTCCGGCCCCGGCGAGCCGGCGGCGATCCGCCGCCGTACCTCCCTCGTTAACGCGACAGCTCCCGGATCATCGGCACTGGTCACCAGCAGCCGTACTGATGCGGCGGTTGCGAAGCGCACGAAACCGTCGGCGTAGTTTTCTGCACTCCCCCAGTTGCTGAGGTGATCAGGATCGATGTTGGTCACCACCGCCACCTCGCACGGGTATTGCAGGAAGGTGCCGTCGCTCTCGTCGGCCTCGACGATCATGACGTCGCCGCCGCCGAGATGCCCGCCGGTGGCCGTGCCGGTGAGTGCACCTCCGATCACAAAGGAGGGATCGAAGCCGCAGCCGCTCAATACATGCGCGATCATCGCCGTCGTTGTGGTCTTGCCATGCGTTCCCGCGACTGCAATGCCACGGCGGCCGAGCATCAGGGAACCCAGCGCCGCACTGCGATGGAGCACCCGAAGGCCGCGGCGTCGGGCCTGCGCAAGCTCTGGGTTGTCCTCCCGGATGGCTGAGGACACCACGACCGTGGTTGCATCGCCCAGCTGCTCGGCGCGGTGTCCGATGTAGACGCGGGCGCCTTGCGCTTCCAGTGATCGCAGATACTTCGAGTCCTGCCGGTCGCTGCCGCTCACCGGGATGCCCTGGGCCAGCATCATCGCGGCAATCCCGTTCATGCCGGAGCCGCCAATGGCGATGAAGTGCACCCCGCCCAGCTCGTCCAAACTCGGCAGCTCGACAGGAGTGATCAGACCCATCAGCGGATCACCTCCAGAACTCGCGACGCCAACACGGTAGCTGCATCCAGGCGAGCAACGCCGGCAAGCGCGTTTCTCATTCCGGCAAGCCTGTCCGGATGCGCAAACAGAGCAGGAATCTCCTCGGCCACCCAGGCGGACGTACAGTCGCTGTCGGCCAGCATGATGCCGCCACCAGCGTTCACAACGAGCTCTGCGTTGCGGGCCTGTTCACCGTTTCCATGCGGATATGGCACGAACACAGCCGGGAGCCCGACCGCGGCCGTCTCCAGCACCGTGCTGGCACCGCTTCGAGCCAACATCAGGTCGGCTGCGGCGTATGCCCGCTCCATCTCATCCACGTAGGCCACCGGCTGGTAGACAGCTCCCGTCCACTCGTCGAGGCTTCGCACGATGCCAGGAGTGAGGTTCTTTGGACCCAGTACATGAAGCACCTGGATCCCGCGGGCCAGCAACTCCGGCCAGGCACCTGCAACGGCAGTATTGATGCGCATCGCACCTTGTGAGCCTCCGCTGACGAGCAGCGTCGGAAGCTCAGGGTGCAATTCGAAGCCAATGCGTGCCTCACGCTGCAGAGCGGCTCTGTCAAGGTCGGTTATGGCACGCCGCATTGGCAGCCCGATGCAGCGTGCATGCGGCAGCGCAGTTTGCGGGAACGAGGTGTAGACCTGGCCGGTGAGGCGGGCCGCCAGCCTGTTGGCAAGACCGGGAAGCACGTTTTGTTCATGGATCACAATCGGTACCCCCAGCCGACGGGCAGCGAGATAGGCCGGAGTGGACACATAGCCGCCGAAGCCGAGCACCACGTCGGCCTGGGTACGCCGCAGCAGTCGTACGGTCGCCCTCACCGCTTCAATGAGGCGCGGCCCCAGCAGCACCAGGTCTTTCCCCGCTCGCCGCGGCATTGGTACTGGAGGGATCAGCTCGAGCTCTAGTCCGGCTGCTGGGACAACGGTGGTCTCCAGGCCGCGGGCGGTACCCAGCGCTGTGAGCGTCACGCCTGGGCTCAGCCGCCGCAACTCAAGGCCAGTTGCGATCAACGGCGAAGTGTGCCCGGCGCTCCCGCCGCCCGCGAGCACCACAGAGCCGGAACCGGCAGCCGATTCGTTCACGAGCGCGTCCGCGAGCCGACCACCGTCGTCATCCGCGGCCGGGGCCTGATTGCCTTCTTAGCCAGCAGCTTGCGCGCCTCGGGTTCCCGGCGGGCGCACGCGAGCAGTACGCCGACTGCCAGCAAGTTGGCAACCAACGCCGAGCCCCCATAGGAGACCAGCGGCAGCGGTACTCCAGCGATCGGGAGCAGCCGCAGCACGACTGCCAGATTGATCAACGCCTGCACCATGAACCAGGCCGTGATGCCACCCGCTGTATAGCGTACGAAGAGATCGTCGGCGTGCGTCGCGATCCGGATGCCGGCATAGCCCAAGATGCCGATCATGGCGAGGATGACCAGGCTGCCGAACAGGCCGAACTCCTCGCCGAGCACCGCGAAGATGAAGTCGGTGTGCGCCTCCGGGAGGCTGCCCCACTTCTGCCGGCTGGCGCCAAGACCGACCCCCCACCAGCCGCCAGACGCAATCGCGAACATGCCGGCGTTAGCCTGATCATTGGCCCCGTTGAGATCAAGGGTCGGGTCCAGAAAGGCAGCGAGACGGCGCATGCGCACCGGCGAGGTGACGAAGATCGCGATCACACCCGCCAACCCGGCGGACGCCAAGGCCGCGAGTACTCGCCATGGAGCGCCGACAACCCACAGCATGGCCGCAGCGATGGCCGCCATCACCACCGCCGTTCCCGCGTCGCCTTGGAAGAGCACGAGCAAGATCAGTACGGCGCTCACCGGCAGGAACGGCACGAGCAGGTGCTTCGGCTGGTCGAGCAAGCGATACTTGCGGGCCAACACGTCAGCTCCCCAAACGATCATGGCCAGTTTCGCGAACTCCGCCGGCTGGACGGAGAACAGCGAGGAGCCGAGGTAGAGCCAGTTGCGATTACCGTTCACCTAGATGCCGAGCGGCGTATAGGTCAAGATCAACAAGATGGCGCCGAGTGCCACCCCGAACCAGCTCAGCAGCCGCAGTGTCGACGGCGGCAGCTTCATGATCGCGAATGCGCCCAATACGCCAACAGTGAGGAAGATCAGCTGGCGCTTCACGTAGAAGTAGGAGTCACCGACCGTGAGATAGGCATTCACGCTGGATGCCGAGAGCACCATCATCAACCCAACGATGACCAGCAGTGCGACAGAGCCGAGCACCAGGTGATAGCTGGTCAGCGGCCGATCCAGCATCGAGCGGAGCCAGTGCAGTATCTCGAGAGCCGACCGTGGGCGCCGGGTGTGGGCGGTCCGGGAATGGCGAACCGAGCCAGCTCGGTGGCTGGACGCGGTCTCGCCCTGCGGGGTCAGGGTCGCCACTGACCGTCACTCCTCTGCGAGCGCGCGCACCGCGGCTGCGAAGGCATCCCCGCGGGCGGCGTAGTCGGTGAACATGTCCTTGCTGGCGCACCCCGGCGCGAGCAGGACAGCATCACCAGGTCTGGCCAGGGAAGCGGCCGCCGCAACGGCTTGTGCCATTGCTCTAGTGTCGACTCCCTCGATGATTTGTGTGGGGACTTCAGGCGCGTGTCGAGCGAGGGCTTGCGCGATGATCTCCCGGTCTGTCCCGAGCAGTACCGCACCGCGCAACCTCCTCCGATGGGCGGTGACCAACTCGTCGAAGGTGGTGCCTTTGGCCTGACCTCCGGCGATCCACACCACAGAGCTAAAAGCGCTCAGCGCGGCATCGGCGGCGTGAGGGTTGGTCGCCTTCGAATCATCCACCCAGGAGACCCCATGGCGTTCCAGCACGGTCTGGATCTTGTGCGGGCCGACCTTGACCGTTTGCAATCCTTTGCGGACCGCTGTCGCGGGCACGCCGTACGAGCGAGCCAGGGCGGCAGCCGCCAGCGCGTTGGCCACATTGTGCGGCGCGGCGGGACTGACGTCGCTGACCTTGGCGAGCTCCAGCGCCGAGTCGCGACGCTGCTCGATGAACGCCCGATCAACCAGCAAGTCATCGACCACGCCGAGCATCGAGAGTCCCGGTGTTCCCAACGTGAAACCGATCGCTCGAGCGCCCTCGACCACCTCGGCCTGCTCGACCATCTGCTCGGTGACCGGGTCGGCGACGTTGTAGACGCAGCTGGCTTGGACGCCGGCGTAGATCCTGGCCTTGGCGTCGCGATAGGCGGCGTACGAGCCGTGCCATTCCAGGTGATCGGGCTGCACGTTGAGGACAGCCGCCGAGTGCAAGGCCAGCGAGTTGGACCTGTGCAGCTGGTGACTGGAGAGTTCGACCGCAAGCACGTCATACGGTTGCGGGTCCAGCACGATCTCCATGATGGGGCGGCCAATGTTGCCCACTGCGGCCGTCCTCAGTCCGGCAGCGGTCAGGATTGACTCCAGCATCTGGGTGGTCGTGGTTTTGCCGTTCGTGCCGGTGATTCCGAGCCAAGGCATGATCTTGTCGGGCCGGCTGAGCCGCCAGGCCAGCTCTACCTCGCTCCAGATGGGCACCCCACGCGCGCCGGCCTGCAGGAGCAGCGGTGAACTGGCCGGCCAGCCGGTCGCGATCACCAGGTCGGCATCGTCAGGAAGAGTCGCGGTGGAACCCGGTCCCAGCCGGACCGAGCCGCCGAGCACTTCCAGCAGCTTGCCCTTATCGGAGGTCAGGTCGTCGAGCACGTCGTCCAGAGCCGTCACGCGCGCGCCGAAATGGAGTAGCCCGTCGGCAGCCGCGAAACCAGAAACACCAATGCCTGCCACCACAACGTGCACCTCGCGCCACGGTGATCGGCTATCAGCATGTGCCAACCATGCCGGGCTCATGTGCCGGCCACCCACTCTGCATAGAAGATGCCTAGGCCAGCGGCAACGCACAGGCCGGCAATGATCCAAAAGCGCATCACGATCGTCACTTGGGCCCAGTTCAGCAGCTCGAAGTGATGGTGGATAGGCGACATCTTGAACAACCGTCGGCCACGGGTCATCTTGAAGAAGCCGACCTGGAGGATCACTGACATCACCTCAATGACCAGCAGGCCACCCAAGATCACCAGGAGCAGTTCGGTTCGAGTAAAAATCGCCATGCCGGCAAGCGCACCGCCAAGAGACAACGAGCCGGTATCGCCCATGAAGATCTTTGCGGGTTCGGCGTTCCACCACAGGAAGCCGAAGCAGGCTCCGGCGAGCGCAGCCGCCACAACCGCCAGGTCGTAGGGATCACGCACCTCATAGCACTTCGGCCCGGCGGATGCGGTGTAGGCACAGGACTGGTTGTACTGCCAGATGTTGACCAGCGTATAGGCGCCGAAGATCATGACGCAGGCACCGGAGGCGAGACCATCGAGCCCATCAGTGAGGTTGACCCCATTACTGGCGGCCGCGATCAGCAGCATGACCCAGATGATCACCAGAATGAGCGGCAATTGCAGCCATTCGATGTCCCGCAGGAAGGAGATCGCCGGTGAGGCAGGGGTAATGCCCCGCTCGTCGGGGAACTGCAGCGACGCGACCGCGAACACAATGGCGACGATCGACTGACCGCCGATCTTGGCCTTGCTACGCAGGCCGAGCGAGCGCTGTTTGCTGATCTTGACGTAGTCATCGAGAAACCCGACCACACCTAAGCCGGTGAAGAGGAAGAGCACCAGCAATGCCGACGCAGAAGGTGCTGAGAACGTGATCAAATGGCTGCCGAAGTAGGCGATCAGTACGGCGGCAATGATGACCAGGCCACCCATGGTGGGAGTTCCGCGCTTTACGTGGTGTGACGTGGGGCCGTCGTCGCGGATCAGCTGCCCATAGCCCTTCTTGACCAGGACGAGGATGGCCAGCCGGGTGCCGAGCAGGGTGCCGAGGAGTGCGAGGCAGCCGGCGAAGACAATGGCCTTCACACGGCATCCTGGTGACTCGGTGGGCCGACGGCAGCAAGGATCTCGTCAGCCACGGTGTCCAAGGCTAGGCCACGGGATGCCTTGACCAAGACAACGTCACCAGGACCAAGATCACTTGTGACGACAGCAACCGCAGCAGCCTTGTCCGCCACGGGGACCGCTCGCGTGGACGGCAAACCGGCGGCGACGGCGGCGCTGGTGATCTGCGTTGCGTACTCACCAATCGCCACCAGGTGCTCGACCCCGCTCTGTGCTGCGAACCGGCCGATCGCAGCGTGCTCCTCGGCTGCCGTCTCCCCCAACTCGAGCATGTCTCCAAGCACGGCCCAGGTGTGCCGACCCGCTCGGCCCAGCTCAGCCAAGGTCGTCAGCGCGGCACGCATCGACTCGGGGTTGGCGTTGTAGGCGTCGTTGATCACGGTGACGCCATCTGATCGGTCGTGCAGCTCCATCCGCCAGCGGGATCGCGGACCGGCCGCAGCAAGCGCAGTGGCGACCTGGTCGAGCTCAAGGCCGACAGCCACCGCTGCAGCAGCGGCGGCGACCGCGTTCGCGACCTGGTGCCGCCCGGTTAGCTGAAGCTGCACCTGAGATTCAGATTGGCTGTCTCGACCGTTATGGAGCTCGAAGGAGTAGCGCCCATAAGCGTCACCTGCTAATCCGGAGGCCCAAACGCCGTCCTCAAGTGGCTGGATCGTTGACCAGGGCAGCAGCTGGGCCAGGGTACGCCTGCGCATCGACCAGACCAGCGGATCGTCAATATTCAGTACTGCCCACCCATCAGGTGGGAGGGCTTCCACCAACTCACCCTTGGCGCGAGCAATTGCAGCCTGCCCGCCGAACTCCCCGACGTGGGCTTGGCCGACGTTCAGCACCACTCCGACCCGCGGTGGTGCGATGTCGCAGAGATAGGCGATGTGGCCAATCCCACGCGCCCCCATTTCCGCGACGAGATACCTGGTCTGCTCATCAACCAATCCGACCGTGAGCGGCACACCGAGCTCGTTGTTGAGATTACCGACTGCTGCCACGGTCGGACCGGCGCGCTCGAGCACCTGCGCGAGCAGATCCTTCGTCGAGGTCTTGCCGACCGAGCCGGTAATGCCGACGACGTGGAGACCTCCGGGACTCGCCCGGTCGACCAGATATCGGGAGATCCGGCCGAGCGCGACCAGCGGATCGACCACCACCAGACACGGCGCGCCTTCGACCGGATGCCTCGTAAGCGACGCGGCCGCGCCAGCGGCTGTGGCCGACGCAACGTAGTCATGACCGTCGACGTGCTCTCCGGGTAGCGCCACGAACAGGGCACCGGCGAACACCGCGCGGGAATCGGCCGTCAGGGCAGTCAGCACCGCAGTCGTGTCGCCGGGACCAGATAGCTGCGCACCCAGCACCGTGGCGATCTCGTCGACCGTCACTGCAATCACGGCATCGAATCCTGCTGACCGGTCTGCCGGACCAGATCCGGATGCAGCACGGCCCACTCCTCAGCTACCACTACCGGATCGCTGAACGGCAGAACTGACCCAGCGATCTCCTGACCGACCTCGTGGCCTTTGCCGAGGACTGCGACCACGTCACCTGGAGCCGCCAGTTGGAGCGCGAGGTTGATGGCCGAGCGCCGGTCGCCGCCGTCGATCACTTCAGTGGCCAGGCCCTCTTGGCGGACCGCCGCGCGCGCCCCAGTGATCAGCTGTGCCCGGATCGCAGCGGGGTCTTCGGACCGTGGGTTGTCGTCTGTGGCAATCACCACATCCGCGTGGCGGGCCGCCGACTCGCCCATCGGCTCTCGTTTCTGGGGATCGCGATCCCCACCGCAGCCAACGACCACAATGCGGCGCCGGCTTCCGACTGCCTCCAGCGCGGCGGCGATCGCCTGGGGGGTATGCGCGAAGTCGACATAGACCAGCGGCGCGTTGGTTCCCAGCTCAACCCGCTGCATCCGGCCCGACACATCGGCCTGGCCCAAACCCGCCGCAGCACGTTGCAGGTCCCCGCCAATCGCATCGACCATGGCCAGCGCAGTCAACGCGTTGCGAATGTTGAAGTCACCCGGGAGTCTGAGGTTGAAGTCGAGGGTACGACCTCGCAGGTCAGCGCGAACGGCTGTTCGTCCATCGGGTAGAGCCTGGTACGCCAACGCGCGGCACGCTGCATCGCCGTCCAGACTTACCGTGGTGAGGCCGATTCCAGCCTCGCGACCGATGCGCTGCACCAGTTCGCGGCCTCGCGGATCATCGACATTGATCACCGCATGTCTGGTCCGCTCTGGAGTGAACAACGAGGCCTTCGCCTCGAAGTAGGACTCCATGTCGCCGTGGAAATCCAGATGATCTCTGCCGAGGTTGGTGAAGGCTGCGACATCAAAGGTGATCGCATCGGCACGGCCAAGCACCAAGGCGTGGGAGGAGACCTCCATCGCGACCGTCTCAACTCCCTCTTCGAGTAAGAAGGCGAGCAGGCCCTGAAGATCTGTCGACTCCGGCGTCGTTACGGTCGTCGGGATGCAGTCCAGGGCTACGCCGTTCAGCCGGAAACCGACCGTACCGACCGATCCGGTGCTCACTCCCCCCGCCCGCAGGGCGGCCTCGAGCAGGAACGTGGTGGTGGTCTTCCCGTTGGTGCCGGTGACGGCACACATGGTGAGTGCGTCGGCGGGCCGGCCGTAGATGGTGGCGGCGACGCTCGCCATTGCCTGCCTGGGCTGGTCGACCACGATCACCGGAAGCTGTAGGCCGTTGGCGATCTGGCCGCCAGCCGGGTCGGTGAGGATGGCAACCGCACCCGCCTGGGCGGCCTGTCGGACGAATTCTGCGCCGTGATGATGCGCACCAGGCAATGCGACGTAGAGGTCGCCTGGACGTACCAGCCGGGAGTCGATGCTGATGCCACTGACAACCGGGTCGCTTACCGCGGCGCGGTCCCCGAACAGCTCGGCCAAACCGATCTGGTGTCTGGTGCGCGGCCGGAGCACGGCCCCCCGTGGAGCAAAAGACACGCTGGTGACGTTATCGACTCGTCGGCCCGTCTGGACCAATACCCTCTTGATTTGATTGCTCCGCTCGCTGCGCTCGCTCCGCGCGGATCGCGCTGCGGAAGCCGCCGCCGTCGTCGTCGCTCGCAGAGGAAGAGCGCCTCTGCTCGCTCCTCCTCCGTGCTGCGGCGCGCGATCCGATGTTTTGATTGCTCGCTCCGCTCACTGATTGGATTGCGGCTCACCACTGCGTCGGTAGCGGCTTGTGCGGCTTGGCATCAGGAGCGACAGAGTAGCGCGGCAAGGCGATGTTCATGATGTCGCGGTACGCCGGCGCTGCTGTGATCGATCCTGTGTCGCCCGCTCTCGGGTTGCTGATCACGACGTAGGTCAGGATCTGCGGATCGTCAAGCGGCGCGAATCCCACGAATGAGGTTACGTACCCCCGATAGCAGCCGCAGCTGGTATCCGCACGCTGTGCGGTGCCGGTCTTGCCGCCAGTGGTGTACCTGTCGAGCTTCAGGTTCTGCTGACCGTTCACGCTATCGATGACAGCCTGCATCAGCTCGCGTACCTGAGCCGAACTCTTCTCCGAGATGACCCGCCGCTGCGGCGCTCGCGGCAACGCCACTTCCTTGCCCTCGCCGTCTGTCGCCTTCTTGATCACTGTCGGCGGGTTGTAGATCCCGCCGTTCACAATCCCCGCGATAGCAGCGGCCTCCTGGATTCCTGTCACCGCAATCGCCTGCCCGAACGCGATCTGATCGCGCTGGCCATCGGTCATGTCTGGTTTGGGGATGATGCCTGCCGATTCGCCAGGCAGTTGGATGTTGGTTTTCGACCCGAGGCCAAAGCTCACCAGGTAATCGTGCAGCTTCTGCTTGTCGAGCTGCCGGGTCAGCAAAGAGGTGCCGATGTTGGACGATTCCGCAATCACTCCGCGCATCGTGTAGCGCAGCACTCCATGAGAGAAGTGATCCTTGATCGAGCGGCCACCCGAGGCGAGACGGCTGGGAACGACAACGCGAGTGGACGGTGCCACTGTGCCGGAGTCGATCAACGCCGCTGAAGTCAGGACCTTCTGCACGCTGCCGGGCTCGTATGGGGCGGAGACAGCACGGTTGCCGCGGTCTTCTGATTTTGCAGCCTGTGGCCTGGACGAGTCGTAGGTAGGCGCATTGGCCAGTGCGATCAGCTGACCTGTCTTGATGTCCATGACGATGGCGAAGCCTGAATCGGCACGAGTCTTGGCGACCTGTTCGGCAAGCCGCCGTTCAGCGACCCACTGCACCTCAGAGTCGAGGGTGAGCTGGAAGCTCAGGCCATTGCGCGCCGGTGTGATGGAGCTCTGGCCGAGCGGAATCTTGCTGCCATTGGGAGCGCTCTCATAGGTTTCTTTGCCTTCAACGCCGGCCAGTTGGGCATTGAGGGTTCGCTCCAGCCCGGCCAGACCCTTGCCATCTGCCCCGACGAAGCCGACCACGGACGCGCCAACCGAGCCATTGGGGTACGTCCGGATGGGATCGCTCTCCCGGAAAACGCCATGGAGATCGTGCCTGGACAAGTCGGCCGCGAGCGCGCTGTAGGTGAGAGCGGGCACCTTCTTCTTGAGATAGACAAAGCGGGTGCCGGTCTTGGTCAGGAGCGGCATCAGTTCCACCGGCGACATGCCGAGGTGGCCGGCAAGGACACCGGCAAACTCCGCTGCACGGGGACCTGTCAGTGTCGGATCGGCTGTCACTGCGACGGCCGGCTGGGTCGAGGCAAGGACTAGACCGCTGCGATCTGTGATCTCGCCACGCGCCGGCAGCAGTGGCAATGTCCGGGTCAGAGCGTCGGCGGTATAGGAGGACGAGTCGAAGCCCTGAAGTTGCAGCAGTCGACCCGCGCAGAGCGAAAGGGCCATGGCGACCACGATGAGCAGCACATGCAACCGCCGAGGGGCCGAGGCCAGTGGCAGCCGCATCGGAGGCCGGCGACGAACGAGCCGGATCGGTGGTGGTTGGCGGTCCCGCGGCCGAGGAGTAAGTACCGTGCCGTCGCGGAGAATGCGTACACCACGGGCGTGCAACGTGGACGGTCGGTCGCTCGGCCGCGAGCGGTCTCCAGCGCGGAGCGAGCGCGACGGGCGCGACAAGGCCTCGCGTGCCGGCTGGCGACGATGCTCCTCATCCATCACGGCTGTCCCCTGCCGTGCGTGCCCTTCTTGGTTGTCGTGCCAGCAGGCGACGTGGCCTTCTTATGCTTCGCCGCCGCGCGTTCGGCAGCCTTCTGCTTCGCTGCCCGCTCGGCAGCCTTGCGCTTGGCCTCTGCCGCGGCGGCCTCTTCCTTCGCGGCCTTTGCGGCAGCCTTCGCCTCAGCACGGGCACGCTTGGCCGCCTGCTCGGCCGCGAGTTGTGTTGGTGTCTTCACGATCAGGGCGGGTACCTCATGACCGCTCACCGGAATCGGCTTGCCCACCACCTTGCCGCTGGGCAGCACCAGGAACGCTGGAAACGGGTTGGGGCGCATCCCGAGCTCGGAGGCCCGACGGGCGAGCTCCTGGGGAGCAGCGAGAGCGTCAAGCTGATTCTCGAGATCGGCCTGAGCGTACGCGAGCTCTCCTGCCTGCCGATTGAGCGTTCGGGACTGAAATGCCTGACTCTGCAAGGTGGTGTTGAGCATCAGCAGACCCACCATGCCAAGACCAAAGACCCCAATCAGCACCAGGAGGAAAGGGAATCGAGCCAGGCGGGCGGCCGGCTGCGCCACTGCCCGCAGCGGCCGACCTGTCGTCCGAACGCCGTCACCCCAGGCGGCGATGGGTGCCCACAGCGCGCTCATCCGGCGACCGCCATCTCAGAGATGCGCGCCGCCGCACGGAGCCGCGCCGAGGCAGCGCGTGGGTTGCGGGCGACCTCGGCGGGGCTGGGCCGGATCGCACCGCGGGTCAACAGTCGCAGCTCTGGCTGGAGGCCAGCCGGAACAACGGGAAGGTCGCGTGGCGCGCGATCCCGAGCGGCTAGACCGAGGATTTGCTTGACCAACCTGTCCTCCAGCGAGTGGTAGGCCAACACGGCGATCCGTCCGTGAAGCGCGAGCGCGGCGAGGGCACTCGGCAGCACGGATTCGAGCGATTCGAGTTCGGCATTGACTTCGATCCGGAGAGCCTGAAACGTCCGCTTCGCGGGATGGCCGCCGGTTTTGCGGGAAGCTGACGGAACCGTCTCGTAGAGCAGTTGGACGAGTCGGCTCGAAGTGACGAAAGGCTCGCGCTCTCGCTCAGCGACTATCCGGCGGGCAATCCGGTCGGCGTAGCGCTCCTCACCGTAGCTTCGCAGGATTCGGGACAGTTCTGCTCTCGAATAGGTATTGAGGACCTGAGCCGCAGTCAGCTTCTGACTTCCCATCCGCATGTCAAGCGGAGCATCCTGTGCATAGGCGAACCCGCGCTCAGGATCGTCAATCTGGAGCGAGGAGACGCCGAGGTCAAGCAGAATCCCTTGAACCGTGGGGCGTCCAAGCCTCGCGAGCACCGCCGGCAACTCGTCGTAGACCGCCTCGACGAGGGTGATCCGGTCGGCAAACTCGGCAAGCCGCTCGCGCGCCAGAGCCAGCGCCTGGGGATCACGATCAAGTCCGATCAGCTGGGCCTCGGGGCAGGCAGCCAGCAAGGCATGGGCGTGGCCGCCGAGGCCAAGCGTGCAGTCAACAAGAACGCTGCTGCCCTCACCTACCGGATCAGTGAGCGGTGCTTCCAGCGCCGGAGCCAGCAACGCCACGACTTCTGCCAACATGACGGGCAGGTGCAGCTCGGCGAGGCCACTCATCCGACATCTCGACCCTTCGTTGATCCGTAGTGGTACGGAGATGGCTCGTGTAGAGGGGTTTCAACCCGAGATCCGCGGGGAGTCCTACCTGGCACCGGGGAAGTTGTGTCAGGGAGTCGAACCTGCGGGTTGAAGCCTCTCTACACGAGCCGTATTTCGTCTTCTCTTGCTGCCACGCTCCTCAGCCCCCGGGGAACACGGCTTCATTCAGTTCGGCAAACGCCGGCTCCTTCGTGGCGGAGTACTCCTCCCATGCGGCGGCATCCCATACCTCCACACGATCGATCGCACCTACCACGACACAGTCCTTGTCGAGGCCCGCGTACGCCCGCAAATGAGGCGGGATCGTGATGCGGCCCTGCTTGTCTGGTGTCTCATCCGAAGCTCCCGACGCGAGCATCCGCTGGTAGTCCCGGACCTGTTGCTGGCTAGTGGAGGCGCTCCTTGCGGTTTTGGTCACCTCAACGAACTTCTCTGTCGGCCAGATGGCCAGGCAGCGCTCCTGGAATCGAGTGATCACCAGGCCGTCAGCTAGCTCGTTGCGGTACTTCGCCGGAAGGATCAGGCGGCCTTTGTCGTCGAGCTTCGGAGTGTGGGTGCCAAGAAACATGGGCCACCCTCCTCACTCCACTCATTGTCCACCCTTCTCCACTTTGCCCCACGATACCCCACTTCTCCCCACAAGGCACCCTTTGCCCGCTTGTCTGTTCAACTTCGGCGTGTTGCCCTTTTCCTGACAGCGGCAGGTAACACGTAGGGTTTGGACATGTCCCTGGGCTATGAGAAGGCGGCCGGGATCGGGCAAAGTCCTGACCGGGCCTACTCTCTGGGCGACGTGGTCCAAGTGATGGGCCAAGTCCGGCACGCGATGGAGAGCGTGATCGAGGGAAAGCGGAGCTCGGTCGACCTCGCCTTAGTCGTGCTGCTGGCCGAGGGTCACCTCCTTGTCGAGGATGTGCCCGGGGTCGGCAAAACCATGCTCGCCAAGGCACTGGGCCGTTCCATCGCATGCTCAGTACGCCGAGTTCAGTTCACTCCCGACTTGTTGCCGTCAGACATCACCGGCGTCTCGGTGTTCAATCAGGAAACACGCGACTTCGAATTCAAACCTGGCGGCATCTTCGCCAACATCGTGGTGGGTGACGAGATCAACCGTGCCTCGCCGAAGACGCAGTCGGCCCTTTTGGAATCGATGGAAGAACGTCAAGTCAGCGTCGATGGCACGACCTATCGGCTGGAACCGCCGTTCATGGTGGTCGCCACCCAGAACCCGATCGAGATGGAAGGCACTTACCCGCTGCCTGAGGCGCAACGGGACCGGTTCATGGCGCGGATCCAGATGGGCTACCCGACCCCGAACTCCGAGCTGGACATGCTCGAATCCCATGGCTCATCCGATCCGCTCGCTGCGTTGCAACCGGTGACTGACGGCTCCACCATCCGAGGGCTGATCGATGCGGTCAAGAAGGTGTATGTCAGCCCGGCCGTCAAGCACTACATCGTCCAGATGGTCAACGCCACGCGGAACTCGCGCGACCTGCGACTCGGCGCTTCACCTCGCGCGACGCTGCAACTGCTCCGTGCGAGCCGTGCTTTCGCGGCGATGTCTGGCCGAGACTATGTGACTCCAGACGACGTCGCGGCCCTCGGAGTCTCGGTCCTGGCGCATCGCGTGCTGCCCTCTACCGATGCCCAGCTCGCCCGCCGTACGGTGACCGACGTGATCGCCCAGGCCATCCAATCCGTACACATTCCAGACCGGAGATAGATGGCACCATGTCGCGTCCGTGGCGACTGCTCACGAGCCGGGGGCGGTTCTTCGTACTGATCGGCCTGATGGTTGTGCTGCTGGCGATGGCAGCCGGGCAACGTGATGTCATGCGACTGGGCCTGTTGCTTGTGGCCCTCCCTGTCATCGCCGCCATTTTGGTCTCCCGCGCCAGGCTGCGGATGTCATGCGAGCGTTCCATCGAGCCTGCCCAAGTGCCATTGGGCTCACCGATGAAAGGCCAGATCATCATCGGCCAGGATGGCAGGCTGCCGGCCGGGATCTTGCTGCTCGAGGACTCGGTGCCGCGTGAGCTGGGCACCCGGCCACGATTCCTGGTGGACCGCGCTGATCAGAGCTGGCGCCGGGTCGTGGAATATCCATTGCTGGGACGGGTACGGGGGCGCTTCTCCGCGGGACCGCTGACCGTACGGACTGTTGATCCTTTTGGTTTGGTGCAACTCGATCGGCAGTTCGTCGCCACCAGCGAGGTCATGGTGACTCCGCGGATCGTGCCGCTGCCGACGATCAGAACGATTGGTGGCGGCGGCGGCACAGGCGAGGCTCGACCACACCGCGTTGGCGTCGTCGGCCAAGATGACGCACTCGTCCGCGAGTACCGGCAAGGTGACGACGTGCGCCGGATCCACTGGCGCTCCACTGCCCGGTGGGGGGACCTGATGGTTCGACGCGAGGAGCAGGCCTGGGACCCGAGTGCCAGCATCGTGCTCGACTCGAGATCAAGCGCCCACGAAGGCCGAGGTATGCAGAGCTCCCTGGAGTGGGCAATCTCGGCAGCCGCTTCGATCGGCGTCCACTTCTTGGACGACGGCTTCGGCATCGAGATCTATGAGGCCGACGGTCCGTTGCGCATCAGCGGGACGATGGGCCAGCACAGCTCGGCCTCCCAAGAGTTGGTGATCAGCCGACTGACCGACCTCAAGCCGCGCTCGACAACCACGATTCACTACGCCGTCGAGTCGGCGACTGTTGACCGTCCCGGCCAGCTGGCCATCGCGATCATGGGGCGGATGAACGCCCAAGATGCGCACTCGCTGCTTCGGGTGCGTCGCAATCGGGCCCAGGGGTTGGCGATGCTGCTGGATGTCGACACCTTTGCCGACGACCCGGCCAGCGAGCAGCAGCGGGCACAGCACGAGCTGGCGGGTCAGATCTTGCGTGACAACCAGTGGCGGGTCATCGACGTAACTCGCGGCATGGGGGTGGCCGATGCGTGGTCCGCCCTCGAACAGCTCAACACGGCGGCCTGAACCATGCGCGCGTCCGACCGTAGCTCCATCGCCGTAACGATTTCGGTGATGCTGGCGTGCCTCACCGTTACGCCACTGACCTCGGATTCCGGCTTCATCGGGCTGAGCTGGGTGTTGATCATGGCGATCGGCGCCGCCAGCCTGGGACTGCGACGGATCCGACTGACCAGCGGCGTGGTGCTCAGTGCCCAGATCGCGATCTTGCTGTTCTATTCTTTGGGTCTCAGCCTCACTCTCGCCTCGGCAACGAGTGACCTAGGCGTGCCGTGGTTCGAGCACTACCCCGCGCTCTGGGCCGAGGGCATCGAGCACATGCGCACCCAGGCTTCGCCCATGGATCCCGACAACGGGGTGAAGCTGATCTTCGTGACGGTGATCGGGATGATCATGATCATGACCGATCTGCTGGTGTCCGGCATAGGGCGACCGGCTTGGGCCATTGCACCGCCCGCCACGCTGTTTCTGGTGCCGGCGCTCGGTTTGGGCGCTGACACGGGAGTGCTCAGCTTCTGCTACATCGCCGTTGGTTATCTCGCAATCCTGATTGCGGAGGGCCTGAACGCTACGGCGAGATGGACTCGGGGACTCACCCGCGACTCAGCTGAGGGCTTCGGAACGTCCATGCCGGTGGTCTGGCGCGCTGCCGGCTATCTCGCGATTCCGGCCATTCTGGCAACCATCGTGCTCGGGTTCAGCTTGCCCACGCTATCCCTGCCAGGGATCGGATTCGGTAACGGGCCCGGCGGCAGCGGCCCGCTTCAGTTGACCGATCCCACTCTGGATCTGCGCCGCAATCTCAACCAGCCAGAGGATCGCGAGGTGATCCAGTACCAGACCACCGCTCCCGGCGGGGTCTACTTGCGCCTGGCCTCGCTGCCTCAGTTGAACGCGAACGGCTGGAGCAATGTACAGATACGGCTGAACAACGGCCAGACCCTCCCCGCAATCCCCGGTCGGAGCAGCGAGCCCGGCGATAGGCGACGGACCACGATCAAGGTGCTGGACTTCGCGTCCCAGTACCTGCCGCTTCCGTACGCGCCGCGCACCTACGACGCGCCAGGAGACTGGCGCTTCGACGCCAACTCCTTGATCGTGGTGGACGCCGACAACCGGTCGCAGCCTCTCCGCCGCCTGACCTACACGGTCGAGAGCGTCGACATCGAGCCCACCAGCAGTGATCTCAACAATGCCGTTGCCGGTACTCCTGCAGACGCTGCGGTGACCGCAGTCATCCCGTCCGATCTACCGGACCCCTTGATCCAGCTGGCCAACCGCATCACAGCCAAGGCCGACACTTCGGCCGCAAAGGCGGCCGCCATCCAGGCCTATCTACGCAGCAGCCAGTTCACCTACAGCACCGAGCCACTGCCCGGTAGTGGCTATGAGGCGCTGCAGAACTTCCTGCTTCGCGATCATCGGGGCTATTGCGAGCAGTTCGCGTCTGCGATGGCCATGATGGCGCGGGTGGTCGGCATTCCGTCGAGGGTGTCGGTCGGCTTTCTCCCAGGCGAACAGGATGAAGACGGCTGGAAGGTCTCGATCCGCGACATGCATGCATGGCCCGAGCTGTATTTCGCCAATTACGGCTGGGTGCGGTTCGAGCCCACGCCGGCCACCGTTACCGGATCTGCGCCATCGTGGACGGTGCAGAATGCGGACTCCTCCGGAAGCGACCCGTCAGCAAATCCGTCCTCCGAGCAGTCCGCCGACGAGGCGTCGCCCGGCAGCGTGCCATCGTCGGTGCCAAGCGAGCAACCGACTGATCTTGGGCCCGGCGCCGGTGGCGGCTGGGGCCGCACTCTCTTCGGAGCCAGCATCGTTCTGGTCTTGTTGGCCATCCTCGCGGCTCCAGCAACCATTCGGGTGCGACGTCGCAGCGGCCGGCTGAATGGGAGCGGACCGGCTGAGGAGCAGGTGGAGGCTGCCTGGGCCGAGATCAGGGACACAGTGCTGGACTACGGCGGATCGTGGCCTGAGGGCTCACCGCGTGTCATCGGTCGCGAGGTCTCGGACCGACTTGAGGATGAGGAGTCGGAGTCGATGAGCCGGGTTGCCACACTGGTCGAACGGTCGCGCTATGCGCGCAGCTTCGACCACGGCGGCGCTGTGAGTGAGCTGCCAACCATGACATCGGAGATCCGGCGTGGCGTGGCTGCTCCGGCCGATTGGCGACACAAGGTCATCGCACTGTTGCTGCCGCGGTCGCTCTTCCGGCGCACGCCAAGAAACCCCGATCAGTAGTCAACTGGTTACGCGTCTGTCGATCTTGGAGGGACGGGTCATAAACCCGGTCGCGGCAGCGACTCTTAATCCTCGTCGCGGCAACGACGACTTATAAACCCTCGTCGCGTCGACGACGCCAGCGCTCCTCCATCTTGTCCATGAAGCCCTGCCCGTCATGGGCACGCGATGCTTGAGAGGTCTTCGCTCGATCCCGACCCTGACCAGCATCGGCGTTGCCACCGACGTGTTGCCAGGAGTAGATGGCGGTCACCGCCGCAGCAACCATAATCACGAAGCCAAGCACGCTCAGGAAGGGATTGATCGAGATGCCTGCGATGAGGAGCCCGAGGCCTGCAAAGAATCCCACGCCAGCAAGCGCCGCGCGACGCCGATGGACTCGCCGCACGCTGGTCCCCCGGAGGGCGTTGACCAGCTTAGGATCCTCAGCCGCTAGCGCGGCCTCCATCTGCTCGAGAAGCCGTTGCTCCTCATCTGAGAGGGCCACTAGCCACCTCCCAAGGGTCTCGTCGTACGCGTGCCGTCATGATACGCCTCTCACACGGAAGGAGGAGATTCGATCCAATTGGATCCTGAATACCCACTGACGTGTGACTTGTGCACCGTTATCGACGGCATTGGACCTCGTCCTTGGCTGGGCGATGTGGCTCCAGTTTAGGTTGCGCCGGTGGGTATGGGAAACCCATCGGCCAACTGCCGGACCAGTCGCACATTCGCTACCAACGGCGGGTGAGCACGGCTCTCTGAACTGCTTTCGGCCCGAACTTTCCGACCGCCGCATCGATTGCAAGATCGGCTTCACGCCATCCGCACTCTGGGTCGGTCAGCTGCGGTTGCCGGTAGACACGATGCCGGTCCACGAGCTGTTCGACTCGAACTCCGACACGCCGGATTCGTGCCCGCTCCACGCCGAGCCGCTCGTAGAGCTCGAGCGCCTGCGCGTAAATCTCGACCGTGACATCGGTGGGCGATGCAAGTGTGGCGGAGCGCGTCAGCTCGGTGAAATCGGCGAACCTCACCGAGATGGTGACTGTGCGGCCCACCATTTGCTGTTTCCGCATTCGGTGAGCCGTGCGATCCGCCATCCGAAGGAGCTCGCGGCGCACGGTATCGGGATCGTCGGTGTCCCGTCTGAAAGTCTCCTGGGAGCCGACGCTGTGCTCCGGCTCCTGTGGGGTCACGCGGCGACGGTCCCGTCCCCACGCGAGCTCGCTGAGCATGCCGCCGGCATGCGGGCCGAAGGCTGGACGCAAGGAGCCTCGTGGCGTGTGGGCAAGGTCGCCGACGGTGTAGATGCCAAGTCGATGCAGCTTCTGTGCGGTCGCGTGACCCACTCCCCACATCGCCTCGACCGGTAGTGGGTGCAGGAAACCCGCGACGCCCTCCGGGGTGACCTCGACCAGTCCATCCGGCTTCGCCGCCCTCGAGGCAACCTTGGCGACGAACTTGGTTGGGCCAATACCGACCGAGCAGGTGATCTGTTGTTCGTCAGCCACGATCGCCCGGACGTACTCTCCGATCTGGGTCGGGCTGCCGAACATCCGCACAGCACCGGTCAGGTCCAAGAAGGCTTCGTCGATCGACGCCGACTCGACGATAGAGGTGACTGACCGAAAGACTGCCACGATCGCTTTGGACACTGCGGTGTAGCTGTCGAAGTCGGGGACGACGAAGGTGGCGTGCGGTGCCAGGCGCCTCGCCTCGGTCGAGGACATGCCGGACCGTACGCCACGCGCCCTCGCCTCGTACGTCGCTGACAGCACTACCCCCCGTGGGGAGCCACCGACGATGACCGCCGTTCCGCGTAGATCCGGGCGCCGACGCAGCTCAACGGACGCATAAAAGGCATCCATATCGACATGCATCACAATGCGGGGTGGCATCTGGTCTTCCTATCGAACATGTGTTCGATACAGACTAGCCGCCTCAGGGCTTAATTAGCTCGACGCCACGTCGATTGGGCGTTCCAGCACTGTACTGAATCCGATTGCCCGCTCGACCAGACGGAGAAAGGCCCTCGCATCCCTGACCAGGTCGTCCGCCTCGCGTGCACTGACGATCGAGGTCGCGCCGGCGCGGATCGCATCCCGCCTGCCCTCGGTGGCTGCGAAGAACGCCGCCCACTCAGCGAGTTCGGGGGCAACCTCTGCCAGCATCTGCCAGGCATTGCGCGGCCGGCCCTGGACGCGGCCCGTACCCGGAGGTGCCCGATACGTCAACACAATGGCCACCACGCGTAGCGCGGCAATGTGCGCGGCCAGGTATCGGTCGCTAGGGCGCCGCGCCAGCTCTGCTTCAGCAAGGGAGCTGCGCGCGCGCCGTAGGTCCTCGTTGCAGGCCATCAAGGTTCGTCCTCTGTTGATGTCGGATCCGATCAGCACACTCGACCGCAAAGTTGGATTTGCTCGCTGACGTTCGCTGTGGGTTGGCGGCCTCGATGCAGATGGGGGTCGAGATCCATCCGCATCGAGGCAAGCCCTGGTGCGCGCCGCGAACACGCACTGATGTCGCCAGGCACTCGCAACGGCTCAACACCCAGCCGGTTTTAGAATGCCTGTTCGAACGAAACCAAAGCTACACCTCACGACCGACAGTTCGTCAAGTGAATGTACGCCGCCGAGCCCGCAAACCATCGACGACGCGTCGATGTCCCTGCAGAGGCGCATCTGGACAAGGAACGAACCCGAACACTTGAGCGCCGAGGGCGCCAGTTCCCTCTCGTAGTGCCACCATCCGCACCCTCGAACGGCTGCTGCGGCGGCGGTGGTTTGCTCGTGGCCCGAACGCCCTATGATCCAGCGCATGGCCGACAACTCCGAGAAGACTGCGCTGATCACTGGAGCGTCGTCCGGCATTGGTGAGGCAACGGCGCTGCAGCTGGCGGAGCTCGGCTACACCGTCTATGCCGGTGCACGGCGCGTCGATCGGATGTCGGATCTGGCCGATCGCGGTATCCGCACCACGTCGGTCGACGTCACCGACGACGAATCCATGGTGGCCCTGGTGGAGACGATCATCGCCGATACCGGACGGATCGACGTGCTTGTCAACAACGCCGGCTACGGGCTGTACGGCGCCTTGGAGGACGTGCCCGTCGAGGAGGCCCGACGTCAGTTGGAGGTGAACGTTTTCGGCCTGGCCCGGCTCATTCAGCTGGTGCTTCCCCAGATGCGAGCCCAACGCGACGGGTACATCGTGAACATCTCCTCCATGGGTGGCAAGATCTGGGAGCCGCTGGGTAGCTGGTACCACGCCAGCAAGTTCGCCGTCGAGGGGCTGAGTGACAGCCTGCGAGTCGAAGTGGCGGAGTTCGGAATCAAGGTCGTGATCATCGAACCGGGCACCATCCGAAGCGAGTGGTCCGGGATTGCAGCCGACAAGCTGGAAGCAACCTCCGCGAACACCCCGTACGCAAAGCAGGCCAAGCGTGTCGGCGCCGGGCTTCGCGCAGCTGATCGCTTACCGATCGCATCCGGCCCTGAGGTGGTTGCCGAGGTCATTGCCAAAGCCGTGCAGAGCCCTAAACCGCGTACCCGATACCCAGCCGGCGGCGGAGCTCGAGGCATTCTGATGGCCGAGCGGATCCTGCCTGACCGCGGGTTCGACCGCTTGATCCAATTGGGTTACCGGCTCGCCTCGCGCTGATGTCGAAACCTACGTGCACGTAGGTTTCGGGCCGTCTGCACAGGTTGCCTCGTAGGCAGACCGTTAGAAAACTGTGCAAAGCCCAACGCGGGGTTTTCGCGTTAGCTACCCCAACCCATGTTGAAGACTTCGAAGGTGGCCGCCATCGGGACTCCGAACCGCGTACCTGCCTGGCGAGCGCCGCTCTCCAAGAACTCGGCGGGATCGAAGGACTCCCATCCGAGCCCGTCGATGTAGGCCTTGTGAGCGGCCAGTGACGCGACGCCACGTTCGAACGTCTGGGTGGTCTCCACCGCATGCTTTCCGTCTGGGGAGAAGGCAGCCCACACCTCCCGTACGCCATCCCAGCGCTCCAGGCCATCCTCGATCTGCTCGTGGAACACCCAGCGGTTCGCAGCATCGCGTACGGCGTCCAGAGTCGCTCGGCCAGTGGCGATGTGGTCGGCCTGGTTGAGATTCTGGCCACCCCAGGTGCTGCGGAAATTGTTGGTGATCACGATCTCCGGTCGATGCCGGCGCACGCTCGCGCAGATCGCGCGCCGCAAGTTCACCCCGTACTCCAGCACTCCGTCGGGCAGCCCCAGAAAGTCGACGGTGTCGACTCCGACGATCTTCGCTGACTCCAACTCCTCCGCCTCGCGTACCCGTTGCGCCTCCGCCGGATCCATTCCATCAATGCCAGCCTCGCCGCTGGTCACCATGGCGTACACCACGGTCTTTCCTTGGTCGGTCCAGCGAGCAATGGCTGCCGCCGTACCGAACTCAAGATCATCTGGATGGGCGACGACACAGAGCGCAGTGGTCCACGACTCATCAACAGGTTCGAGATCAGACATGGGCTTTAGAGTACGGCTGCGATCGTCAGTAAGCGCGCACCGCCGTGCCGCGATGGAGCGAGTCGAAGCGAGCAATCGAACAGCGGATCGCGCGCCGCCGCACGGAGGAGGAGCGAGCGGGGGCGTCTTTCCTCTGCGAGCGACGACGATGGCGGCGGCTTCCCCGCGCGATCCGCAGCGAGCGGAGCGAGCAAATCAAATACTGCATCAACCTTTGACGGCGCCGCCCATTGTGAAGCCGGCGATAAACCGGTCCAGAAACAGGTTGAACACGAATGCAATCGGAAACGCCACGAGGACGGTGGCTGCCTGCAGCGACTGCCAAAAGAACACATCACCGCGCACGAGCTCCGTGGGTACCCCGGTACTGATCACCTTTTCAGCGGTAGGTGCGACGAAAGCAAGTGCATAAATGAACTCGCTCGCGGTCAGCGTGAATGTGAAGACGACGACAGCGACGATCCCTGGAAAGACGAGTGGCACGACGGCCCGTATGAACGCGCCCAGCCGGCTATATCCGTCGACCATGGCCTGCTCTTCGATGTCCTTCGGAATGCCCTTGAGGAAGCCGACCAAGAGCCACACCGATACCGGGATGGTGATCGTGGGATAGACGAGTACAAGTGACCAGGTGTTGTCCTGGAGGTGAACCGCAACCACCAGACGCGACAGCGACAGGAACAACAACGTTGGCGGCACGAGATACACGAAGAAAATTGCGATGGCCATCGGCCCCGACCACGGCCGGTTGAGTCGGGCAAGTGCGTACGCCGCGGGCAGACTCAGCACCAATGTGATCGCAACCACGAGCAGGCCCACCCATAGCGTGTTCCAGACGAATGTGAGGAACGCTGTCTCTTGGAACAGGTACATCACGTGCTTGCGGGTGGATGGCAGGTTGTACAAGAACGGGTTATTGTCTCGCTGATAGAGGTCCGGGCTCTGTTTGAACGCGGTGATCAACGACCACAGGAACGGACCGGCACAGATGAGTGCGGCAGCAATGGCGGCCAGGTACAGCCCCACACGAGCAAGCCTGTGACGGCGGATTGCGCGGTGCCGCAGGGTTTCGATCGATGCATCGACGGTCGCCATGTCACAGCACCTCCCTTCGGCGCACCGCCCTAAGAATGAGAATCGCCGCTGCCAGCAACAGCGGGAAGAGGAACAGCGCCACCGCCGCCCCTTGCGCGATATCCCCACCTTCGATACCGCGGAAGAACGCCCACGAGGACAGCACCTGCGTCGAGTTCGTCGGTCCGCCGCGCGTGAGTACGTACACCACTGTCATGTCCGTGAACGTCACGATTGCGCCGAACAAGGCTGCGACGGCTATCAGCGGCATCATCAGCGGGATGGTGATCTCGAACATCCGCCGCCAGTAACCGGAGCCATCGATCTCCGCCTGCTCTTGCAAGTCCTTCGGGATTGCCACCAGCCCGGCCATCATGATGACGGCAGCCAACGGGATGAGCCGCCACGCGTGGACCGCGATGACGGAGAGCAACGCCAGATTGGGTCGACCAAGCCAGTACATGTTGCCGTCAATCAGCCCGACCTGACGCAGCGTCCAGTCGATCGGGCTGAAGAGTGAGTCCAGCAACCACAGCCAGGAGATGGCCGACAACGCAACGGGCGTGGTCCAGGGCAAGAGAACAAGGAATCGTACGATCCACTTGCCGTGGAAGTCGGCGACCAGAATGTTGGCGAGCACCTTGCCGAACACCACGATGAGCACCATCGAACCGGCGGTGAAAATGATGGTGTTTCGCAATGATTGCCAGAACACCGGGTCGTCGAAGATCTTTCGATAGTTCGATAGACCGTCCCAGTCAAACGACGGATCACCAGCGGTGACATCGCTGAAGGAGAACGCGATGGCCAACAGAAGCGGAAGCCCAACCAACACGACGATGTAGACGACCGAGGGCAACAACAACGCCCAAGCGAGGAATCCTTCTCGGTCGGCAAGGCGGCGGCCATCATGGCGACCGACCCTGTTCCCGGCTGACACCTCGATGTCGGGCTTTGATGTCGTTGCTTGGACCATGACTAGCCTTCACGCAACCGAATCGGCTCTGACCGTTCGCCGGTGTCTGCATCAAAGAACCGCAGTCGGTCCGCGGCAACGGCAAAGGTGTGCTCTTCGCCAGGCTCCATGGGAAGCGTCACGGTCGCCGGGAGTCGGGTGATGACGCGCGTTTCCTCGCCAAGCCGGTGCACGGTCCCGTACAGGTGTCGATCACCGGAGAGATGTTCGATCCGGTCCACGGTGAACGGCACCCGGATCTTGTTTTCTCCCGGAACCAGATCCTCGGGCAGCAGGTGCTCGGGTCGGAATCCGACGAGATGGCCGTTCCGTGGTACCAGGTTCATCGGTGGCGAGCCAAGGAACGTCGCAACGAACGTGTCCGCTGGATCGTCATACACCTCCACAGGCGGAGCCAGCTGCCGCACGCGGCCGTGGTCCATCACGGCAATCCGATCGCCGAGGCCCATCGCCTCCGACTGGTCGTGCGTCACGTAGATCGTCGTGGTCCCGACGCGTTGCTGAAACCGCTTGAGCTCGTCACGAGCGCTCGCTCGCAGTTTGGCGTCGAGGTTGGACAGCGGCTCGTCGAGCAGGAAGATCGCGGGTTCTCGTACGAGTGCTCGCGCCAGTGCGACGCGTTGTCGTTCACCGCCGGAGAGTTGCCGCGGGCGGCGGTCGAGCATCTGATCGATGCCTAGCAGCTCGGCGGCCCAGCGGGCCTTGCGTTCGCGTTCTGCCTTACTGAGCTGGGCAGCCTTGAGGGGAAAGACAATGTTGTCGAGGACCGTCTTGTGCGGATACAGCGCATAACTCTGGAACACCATGGCGATGCGCCGCAGTCGGGGCGGCAGGCCGTTGACGACATTGCCGCCAATAAGCACCTCGCCCTCGGTCGGTTCCTCGAGGCCGGCGATGGTACGCAATAGTGTGGTCTTGCCGCAGCCGGATGGGCCTAGCAAAACGAGGTACTCACCCTCACCCGTTGCGAGGTTGATGCCATCGATCGCGCGCACGTGTCCATGTCCGCCGTCGAAGTTTTTCGTGAGATTGCGTACCTCGACGACAGCCACGTTGGCGCCTCCTCGTCGTACGCGCTAGCCCGCGACGAGTCCGCGGGAACGCCAGTTCTGGAAGATGGAGTTGATTTGTTTTTCGGCTTCCGCAACAGACTGCTGCGGGGAGAGCTCTCCGCGCGCTGCCTTGGCGTACATGTTCGGAATGATGAAGGTGTACAACACTTCGCCGATGGCAGGACTGGCTGGTCCAGGATGGCCGATATTCGTGCACCAGTCAGTCGCATCTTTCAATACGGCGAGCTTGTCTGGCGGGTTGGCGCCGAACGGATCCTTCGTCAACCAGCCGTCGAGGTCCGGCACCGAATTAGGAAACGCCGGGAAGTCGTACAGCTTTGAGTGGTAGGTCGCCGATGGCAGGTTCGCTGTGTAGTGGAGCAGGAATTCCTTCGCAGCATCAACGTTGCGGGAGAACGACGGGACGATCCAGTTGTACATGACGTGTTGCGCAACGAGCGCATTCTTCGGTCCCTTCAACGCCTTGACGAAAGAGATGTCGTCGGCCACCGACGGGTTCTCACCTTGGGCCGTACGCCATGCCGAAATGGAGTTCAGGATGTACGACATCTGACCTGCGACGAGACCCTGGTTGTTGGAGGCGGCATTCCACGAGAACACCTCAGGCGTCATCGACTCCTTGTACAGCTTTGTCATGAACTCGACAGCCGCCAGGGTCTCCGGCGAGTTGATGACGACCTTCTCGTTCTCGTCCTGAATCGAGCCGCCGAACGACCACAACAGGGCACGTCCGGCCATGTTGGAGTCGATCTCCTGAGACATCCCGATACCCATCTGGATGCCCTGGGACTTCTTGATCTCGGCGCCACCCCTGAGTAGCTCGTCCCACGTCGACGGCCCAGCGGGCAGGCCTACCTTCTCCCACATGCTCTTTCGATAGTCACCGGGATCGGGAGCCCAAGCCGGCGCGTACGCGTAGTACTTGTTGGTGTTCGGATTGAAGCTCGATTTGCGAACGACGTCGAGCATCTTGCCGTGCCGCTTCTCGGCCTCCTGCACAACGTCTTTCAGGTCGACAACGCTTGGCTCGAACTGCGAGAAAGTGGCGATGTACTGAATGAGGTCGTGGCCCTGCTTGGCTTGGATCTCAGCCGCGGTGCGGGCCGGGATCTCCGCCTGGTTGATGTGGTCGACTGTGACGTTGACGCCGACCTGCTTCCCCCACTCCTGCACGAACGGGTCGAACCACTGATCGTGTGCGGGCACGAAGTGGCTCCAGAGCAGGATCTTGAGGTCCCCGGAAAGTTTCCGCGTCGGCGCAGTGAATGTAGGCGACGGGGTTAGAACGTCAGCCGCGGGCGGCGGCTGGACTGCCTGTTCCCCGGATTCGCATCCCGCGAGCGCTGCACCCACCATCGTGGCTCCGGCAACCTGCAAAAACCGGCGGCGTGATATGTCGTACGTGTTCATAACCGCATGACTCCCTTGTCAAGACGGATCACGGCTTACGTATCGACTTCAGCCTACGTCTAGTGCAGGAGGTGTAAACATCAACTAGGTCCCGCCTCGGTTGCGGTCCGATAGACGTCACGCTTCCCAAGCCACCGCGGATGCCCGCTCGCGTGGGCCATAGCAGGGCTTCGAGCGCTGCACAATGACCGGCTCCCCTACGCTCCTCTCATGGAACTGCCGCCCTACCCAACAGGCTGATGCCCGATCCGGTGGTTGTCATCGGCGGTGGCCTGGCGGGTCTGGCGGCTGCCGCTCGGCTCGCGAAAGTCGGCCACCAGGTGGAGCTCTACGAGCGATCCGACAGGCTGGGCGGTACTTGGGCGCCGCACCAGCTCACCAGTGCTGTCACGGTGGACGATGCGCCGTCCATCATTGGCTTCCCGGCGCCTTGGCGTGACCTGTTTCGCAAGAGCGGCCGCCCACTGGAAGCGGAGCTGGCCAAGATGGGCTACGCCCTGGAGCCTGCCCAGCCGGCGACGATGATCTTCGCTGACGGTGCCGAACTGACGCTGCCGACCGACCGTGGCGGCCAGTACGCCACCCTGACGGCCGCGTACGGCACCTCGGTGGCAGAGCGTTGGCGGGATTTGCTCGACCGACTCGACACCGTGTGGCAAACCCTCCGCGGGCTCGGGTTGGAGGCCGAGCTGGGCGGCAGCCGCCAGCTGAACAGGGCCATCCGGCGCAGCCTGTTCGGGCGCCGTATGACGCTGGCGGACCTTGCGACCTCGATCGACCATGATCATCTCGGCGCCCTGATTCGCAGCGTCGCCTACCGTATGGGCTCGCTCCCAGAGCAGACCCCGGCCTTCGTCGCCGTAGAGCTGTCCATGCAGCGCACCTTCGGACGCTGGCAGGTGCAGCCGATCGACTCCAACTCCGGACTCGATGCAGGCCGGTCCTCGGTCCTGGTGGAGGCTCTGGTGGGCCGTCTCGGGCTGCGCAAGGTGCACGTCCATCTCGGCTGCCCGGTCGAGAACATCCACATTCGCAACGGTCAGGTCGCCGCAGTTGCGACCAGCGATGGAGAACGCCCTGCCTTAGCAGTCGTCGCTACCTGCGACCCCTGGCAGACTTTCAACGATCTGCTTCCGGCCACCGCGGCGCGGCAGACCCGACGCCAGCTAGGAGGGCTCAGCCCGGCAGCAGCTCCGCTCGTCACACACCATGAAGTTCCGGCGCCCACCGCCCTGCTCAATGAGACAGTCAGCCTCACCGAGGCCGGCGTGCCGACCGTCAGCTATCTCCGCCAGCTGGCCGACCAGGGGCTACGAACCACTCACGATTTCAACGCCAAGCTCCCCCGAGCTTCGTACGGAGTGGCCTGGAGCGGCTTCGCGAGCTGGCTGCGCCGGCCGCCGGTGACGACCGAGATCCCAGGCCTTTACGCCGCAAGCCCGTCTTCTCCGGCGGGCGCTGGCTCATCCCAGGTCATGCTCTCAGCAGCCCTGGCCGTGTACGGCTGCCAGGACCATCTCCGCGCCCGGATCGCGCGCCGCTGATCGGAGGACGAGGAGGAGACACGCTTCTCGTCTCCGAGCGAGGACGACGGCAGCAGGCCATCAAGCACGATCCGCGCGACGCGGAGCGTCGCGATTCACACAAGGTCTGATCGCGGCAACTTTGGGGACCCAGACAACTTCCGTATACTCAGATGTTTGTTCTTCTGGGTAAGGATCATCCTTCTTGACACACGCGCAGAGCGAGACGGGTTCGGACAGCGTGACGGACGCCGCTCCAGCCGCTAGCGTCATCGAGCGCGAGCTGGCCTCCGAACAGGCTCACGTGGATCTGGTGTACGCGCGGCTCGCCGAGGCGACACGATCCGCCCAGCAGGTCGCCCGGGCCGGCCTCTCCCTCTACCAGTCCGACCGCAACTCATACGTTCGCGAGGAGGACGGTACCGGCCTCTACGAGCGTGATGTCTTTGCCTTCCAGGCCGCTCGACGGCTGGCGGTACTGGATGCAGAGCAGGAAGGCCTGGTCTTCGGCCGGCTGGACCGGACCGACGGTGACGTCCGCTACGTCGGCCGCATCGGCGTACGCGACGCGGATTACGAACCTCTGGTCATCGACTGGCGGGCACCCGCGGCCGAGCCGTTCTACCGAGCGACCCCGAGCGATCCCATGCACGTGATCCGCCGTCGGGTGCTGCACTGCCGCGGCGACCGGGTGGTGGGGATTGAAGACGATCTCCTCGACGGCGAGAGCGCCGACCACGAGCTGGTGGTGATCGGCGAAGGTGCGCTACTCGCAGCACTCACCCGAGCCCGTGATCACACCATGCGGGACATCGTTGCCACCATCCAGGCCGAGCAGGATGAGGCGATTCGCGCGCCGTACCAGGGTTTTACCATGATCAACGGCGGGCCGGGGACTGGGAAGACGGTGGTCGCGCTGCATCGGGCCGCATACCTGCTCTATTCCAACCGTCGCCGCTTCGAGTCCGGCGGTGTCCTGGTGGTCGGCCCGAGTCGGGTGTTCATGAACTACATCGCACGCGTACTGCCGTCGCTCGGTGAGGATTCGGTCACCTTGCGCTCGATTGGCGCTGTCGCTTCCGACGTCGTTCGGATCACTGGTGATCGCGTCGATCCGCCTGAGGTTGCGGGGATCAAGGGCAGCCTGCGCATGGTGAAGGTGCTGCGCCGCTTGGTGCATGAGCCACTGCAGGATGTACCGCTCGAACTGAAGATCACCGTAGATGGCAATGTCTTGGTACTGCCGGCCACGACGCTGGCGCGCGTCCGTTCTCACGTGCTCGCACACCACAAGCTCAACAGCGGCCGGGAGGCAGCCGAAAAGGAGTTGCTGAGCGCTCTCTGGCGGGTCCGGCATCCCGACTCCGAGGACAGTTCCGATCATGACCACGAACGTGCGGAGTTCGACGACCGCGTCTCCGATCTCGCCTCGTTCAAGATGTTCTGCAACGCGTGGTGGCCGGCAGTGAGCGCTCCGGCAGCGCTCGCCCGGCTGGCCGATGTCGAGCTGCTCAAGCGGGTTTCAACGCCAATGCTGTCGGACGTGGAGTGCGAGCTGGTCAGCGCGAGCTACCAGAATGCGACCGACTGGACCGCCGCCGATGGCGCCTTGCTCGATGAGTTGGTGCATCTGCTTGGGCCCCTCCCGGTACTGGATGAGCAGGACGTGCCCGGCCTCTCCGATCTTGGCTCTGGAATGGAGGAGGTTTTCACAACCGCCGACTTGCTTTCCCCGGCGCGAGAAGCCGACCCCTTCGAGCTGCCGCATGAGACGTACGCCCATCTGCTCATCGACGAGGCCCAAGATGTCAGCCCGATGCAGTGGCGCATGCTGCGGCGGCGTGGCGCCAGCGCCAGCTGGACCATCGTTGGCGACCCCGCCCAGAGCGCCTGGACCGACGCTGAAGAGGCGAATCGAGCGATCGAGGAGATCATCGGGACCGCGCCGGTACGGCACTTCCGAATGAGCACCAACTACCGCAGCCCGGCCGAGGTCTTCGACCTTGCGGCGAAGATCGTCGTCGCAGAGTTTCCGGACGCCGACCTCCCCATCGCGGCGCGCGCAACCGGATATCAGCCGCGGGTCCTGGTGGCGGCGGACGCTGCCCCGGAGCACCCGACGACCGCCCCAGCCGTGATCAACGCAGCCATGATCAACATTGTGCGGACGCTGCTCGCCGAGGTGGAGGGTACGGTCGGCGTGATCTGCCCGCCGTCGACCAAAGACGAGCTGGCAGCCGAGCTGGAGCGGGCCCAACTGGACGGGGCCGACCGGGTTGCAGTCATCACACCGCTGGAGTCGAAGGGTCTTGAGTACGACGCGGTCGTGGTGGTCGCTCCAGATGACATCGTGGCCGAGTCGCCCGGTGGCGTCCGGGCCCTCTACGTTGCCCTCACCCGACCGACGCAGCGCCTCGTCACGCTCGACGCCGCACCTGGTGCAAGTTGGCGTAGATTTCTCGAGTCGCCCGAGATCGGTTCTGAGTAAAGAAATGTAGTCCGGGCGCTCCCCGGGTCAACAGCTCCTCCGACAGCTCGGTCCCGATCCTGATCCCTACCCGCCGGACTTGATCATCGTCGTCGGCCACCTCATTGATCCGATCCGTCACCGATCTTGGTAATGCAGCCCCGGACAGCTCAGCGAACCTGGTCACCTGGCGCACGTTCGTGATCGGCATGATGCCGGGAATGATCGGAATGTCGCAGCCGAGTGACCGGACCCGTGCGACTAGCGCGAAGTAGTCATCGGCAGTGAAGAACAGCTGGGTGATCGCAAAGCTGGCCCCAGCCTGTGCCTTGGCAACCAGTACCCGGGCATCAAGATCGAAGTCATTCCGCTCCGGATGCCCGTCGGGGAACGCGGCCACGCCGACGCAGAAGTCGCCGAGCTCGCGGACCATCGCCACCAGCTCAGTGGCATTCTTCAGCCCCTCGGGATGAGCGACCCAGGGTGCGCGCGGCCCGCCGGGCATGTCGCCGCGGATCGCCAGCACATGATGAAGGCCGGCCGCTGCGTACCAGCCGACTACCCGGCGCAACTGATCGCGACTCTGGCTCGCGCAGGTGAGATGTGCCATCGACCGCAGCGTGGTGTGCTGGGCGATCGCCTCAGTGGCCTTGATTGTGCGATCCCTCGTTGACCCACTGGCGCCATAGGTCACTGAAACGAAATCGGGGCCGAGAGACTCCAATTCGCGCACCGTCTGCCACAGCTGGCGCTGCTGGATCTCGTCTTTGGGTGGAAAGAATTCGAAGGAAAACAGCGGTCGGTCCCCTGCCGTCAGCAGGTCCGCGATGCTGGGCGTCCGCGGGCGCCAAAGACGATCGCGGCGCGGCATGCGAACACCCTAAGGACGACACCCCTTGAGTGCTTCGTAGGCTCAGCATGTGGTCAACAAGCCGCTTGTCAAGAGCGCGGAGGAGGTTCTGGATCCGCAGGCGCCACTGTCACAGGCGTTCCGCGATGCGGTATCGGCCGAGATCAGCGCCTTCCTGAGCGAGCAATCATCAGTACTCGATTCCATGGGGCCAGAGCTCGTTCCCGTGCACCTGATGGCCAGTCAGATGTTGTGCGGAGGCAAGCGGATGCGGCCCGCCTTCTGCGTTTGGGGCTACGTTGCCGCTGCAGGAATGCCTTCAAACGACGACCTCAAGCCCCTGCTCATTGCAGCGGGAAGCCTCGACGTCCTTCACGTGAGTGCGCTGATCCACGACGATCTGATGGACTCTTCCGACCTACGGCGCGGCCGGCCAGCCGCCCATCGGCAGTTCGAGGCACTGCACGCCAATGCCGGCTGGTTGCGTGACTCGGCTGCCTTCGGCAGGGCCGGTGCGATCTTGCTCGGCGACCTGCTCGTCATGTGGTCGGCTCAGATGCTGCACGGCGCCGGCGTAGAGCAGTCCGCTCTGGAGCGAGCACTTCCAATCGTGGAGGCGATGCGCACCGAGGTCACTTGTGGCCAGTACCTGGACATCGTGGCGCAGGCTCATCCCCTGCGGAAGCGGGCCCCGGCGATCGGGTCACTGAAGCCCACCATCGAGTTGGCACTGGACGATGCCAGCCGAGTCGTGGAGTACAAGGCCGCGCGCTATACCGTGCAGCGCCCATCTCAGATGGGCGCCGCGATCGGTGGCGGCGACGATGAGCTGTACTTCGCCCTCGGCGCGTACGGCTCACCGCTGGGCCGGGCCTTCCAGTTCCGCGACGACCTGCTGGGTGTCTTCGGGGATCCGCAAGTCACCGGCAAGCCGGCCGGAGATGATCTTCGGGAGGGCAAGCGCACGGTGCTGGTGGCGCACGCGTACGCCCACGCCGGCGACGCCGGCCAGAAGCTCCTCTTGCAGCGGCTCGGCGATCCCGGGCTCGACGAAACCGGCATCAGTGAGCTGCAGCAGGTGATCGTCGAGTCGGGCGCGCGTGACGCTGTGGAATCGATGATCAGTGAGTACCATGAGCGAGCGCTCAAGGCGTTGCACGATACCGAGATCACCGAGGAGGGTCGTGCCGGCCTCACCGCCCTGGCCGACGCCGCCGTGCGGCGGGAGTTCTAGCGGCTCGTCAGGGGTAGCGGCGAGCGTCGGCGAGCAACTCAAGACTTCGTGCCGGGTGCCGACAATGCCTGGAACACATACCGCTCCATCGCTGGATCCGCCTTCCAGGCGGCGCGCAGCCTGCTAGTGAGCCGCTGAGCCGCTTCCTGCGGATCGGCGGCCTGGGTGATGGCTCGGACGACGCAGACCCGCCGCGCTCCTGCCTCGATCACATCGTCGATGTTGTCCAGCGAGATCCCGCCGATAGCGAACCACGGCTTCGACTTGATCACAGCGACTGGCGCTTTTCGGGCGGCATAACGGACCAGGTCGAGGCCAACCGGCTCGTAGTCCGGCTTGGTCGACGTGGCGTACACCGGTCCGACGCAGAAGTAGTCGACATTGCGGTCCTTGATCGCCTTGTCGGTCTGGCGCGGCGCATGGGTGGAGCGGCCGAGTAACGCCCAGGGATGCAAGTACCCGCGCGCCCGCGCAGACGAGCCGTCGGCCTGACCGAGATGCAGCATGTCCGCCTGGAAGCGTCTGGCCAGCTCAGGAGAATCGTTCACGCAGACGATGCCTTGGTGCGGCCCGGCGGCGTGACGCGCTATTTCGAGGGCCGCCAACTCAGCCTCTGGTTTCATACCCTTCTGGCGGATCTGCACGATGTCGACGCCCCCGGCAAAAGCCGCCTGAAGAAAGCTCTCAAGATCGCCCTGCTTTTCTCGGGCGTCCGTGCACAGATACAGCCGGGCCAGGCGGAGGCGTGCCTCCAAGCCCATCAGCGCAGTCACAAGGCCACGATAGTAGTTTCGCTCGCGCGGACGCGCTTGTTGATCATGTCGGCAGATGATGAGGCATCGAGAACGATCACTCCACGCTTGATCGGCCGCGCGCGAGTTGCGACTCTCGGCGTTCTCGCTCGGAGCAAATCAGCTCCACAAAGTCGACCGGCTGAGCTTTGTCCACCGAAGGACCAGCCGCCAACTCGGCAAGGTGTCGACGGTTGTCGATGTCACGCCTCACGATCCAGCAGATCGA
>Ga0307323_10000025_pt1 | contig 36856 bp, 32 predicted proteins | sample ER_DNA_381_FD_194496 | JGI IMG/M metagenome (GOLD analysis project Ga0307323, IMG submission 194496) | Bulk soil microbial communities from the East River watershed near Crested Butte, Colorado, United States - ER_DNA_381 | ecosystem: Environmental > Terrestrial > Soil > Floodplain | place...
TTCGCTGCATCAACCACCTCGAGAAAATCGATTCCGGCCGGATCGAGGTGAACGGCCATCTCATCGGCTACCGCGAGGAGAAGGGGCGGATCGTCGAGGACACCGAGAACAACATCGCCAGGCAGCGGTGCGAGATCGGGATGGTCTTCCAGCGCTTCAACCTCTTTCCGCACATGACCGCCCTCGAGAACATCATCGAGGCGCCCGTTCGTGTTCGCAAGATAAGCAAGGCGGTCGCCGTCAAGGAAGGCGAAGCGCTGCTCGCTCGCGTCGGCCTCGCGGACAAGCGGAACGTCTACCCGGGGAAGCTGTCCGGGGGTCAGCAACAGCGCGTGGCAATCGCACGCGCGCTGGCCATGAAGCCGGCGCTGATGCTCTTCGACGAGCCCACGAGCGCGCTCGACCCCGAGGTGATCGGCGAAGTGCTCGACGTCATGAAGGCGTTGGCGTTCGAAATGGGGACGACGATGATCGTCGTCACGCATGAGATGGGCTTCGCGCGCGAGGCGGCCGATCGGGTCGTGATGATGGACGACGGCAGGATCATCGAAGAGGGGCCTCCTTCGCACTTCTTCGACAATCCGCGAGAAGATCGCACGAAGCAGTTCCTCTCGAAGATCCTCTAGGTCTCGGTTCGGCTGACTCGAATCGGAAAATAGGGCGGCGCGAGCAGGAAACCGATGCGCGGCGGTCGCTCGGTCCAGCCGCGGGCCATCGTCAATGCCGCGCCCGCTCCGTGGGTGGGCACGAAGCCAAGCTGACGAGCGGCGCCGTGGTCGCGGCAGCCGGCGATGATGACGTGTCCGAGGCGGTCGAGTGCGGGTCGGCAGGCGTCCCAATCGACGAAGGGCAGCAGCGGATGGCACGACCGGCCCGCACGATATGCCTCGAGCGCACGCACGTCGCCACCTGCTGCACGCTCCGCTTCGGCGAGCGCCGTCTCGTCGGGGCCTACGGCTCGTGTCGCGGCGAAGAACGTCCGGTACGGCTGTTGCGTGGGATGCGCGAAGTGGCGTTGGAAGCGGTGAAACAGAATCGCCGTACCGCCGTCCGCGACGGGAAACGAGTCGCGCCAGAGGCGCAGTGCGAGACCGAGCCCGAGATGCGCGCCCAGGAGGGGGTTCGGCCGCTCGCGAGGCAGGTAGGGAGTCGTGCGTGGGATGCCGATGCAGACGGCGTCGAGCTCGCGGTCGAGCGTGATCCCACGTAGCTCGACCCCGCGCAGCAGCGCTTCGGTGTGCGCAACCGAGGGCGGGCCCGCGAAGACGCCTGCCACAGAACGTTCGAGCGGGAGAGAGCGCAAGACATACGCGCGGAGTGGGCCGGGCAGGGCGCGGAAGATGTGACGGAACGGTGAGCGGACAACCCGCTCCAGCGCCTCGGCCTCATAGGGGTAGCCGCCGAGCGTGCCCCCGAGCCTCGGATGGTTGAGGACGAGTGAGACGCCGATGACCGGCACGCGCCGCACGAGGGCGCGCTCGAGCTCGAGGCCCAGGCGCCAGCCCTGCGATGCCGACGTCTCGAGCAACGAGTACGCACCGGCGGCGCGCAGCACCTCCTTGCCGGCCGCGCCGACGAGCGCCGCCGGGCCGCCGTGCAGAACGGTCTCGGCTGCCGTCACGACGACAACCAGGTCGGTGCGTGCAAGAGACGGATGCACGCGCAGGGGGATCGAGCCCAAGCTGCCAACGTCCACGAGATCCTCGCGCTCGACGTCATGCACTTCGACGTGACCGTGAAAGCGGCGTGCGAACTCCGGCGAGACCAGCGTCTCGAGCCGGTCGCCGCCCGCGCGCCGAGCGAGCCCGCCGGCGACGAGCAATGTCTGGTAGCCCGTTGGAATTCCCAGCCGCTCGAGCTCGGCAACTGCGGCGGCGATCGCGGCGTGTCGCGGATCGCGCTCGACGCCCGGAATGGGGAGGGCCGGTGGCTCGACGACGATCGTCGCGCGTGCCCCACGGGACACGATTGCCTCGAGTGGCTGGCCGGCGAGCGGGAAGCGCAACGCGTCGCGCACCGCTGCGCCGACGTCGGCGACGGAGTCGCCCGGTGGAGGCGGCCGCAGCACGAGCGCGTCGTCCTCGGCGGTCACGACCACGAGCCGTGAGCCGGCCAGCAGCGGGACGCGTTTCACGGCAGGTGCCGGTAGAGCCGAAAGAAGGTCGGCCGGAATCCCCGGGCCGTGAAGAAGCGATCCGCGAGGAGATTCACGACACGCCAGTCGATCGTCATCGCCCGGTAACCGCTCTCGTGCGCCCAGCGCATCGCGTGTGCCATCAGTGCGCGACCGACGCCCGAGCCGCGCACGTCCGGATGCGTCGTCGCGAGCGCGAGGTCGATGCTTCCCTCTGGAATCCGCAGGTCGCCGCCTTCGCGGCGATAGAGCAGCACATGGCCCACGACGTGGCCGCCTCGCTCCGCGACGAAGTGCGTGAATCCCTCGTCGTCCCACGTGTCCGCCCAATCCGCTCGCACCTCTTCGTCGCTCGCGACGACTCGGCCCGAGAAGCTCGGAGCTGCGCGCAGGTGGTCGCTGAACGCACGCTCCAGCGCCGCTACGGCATCGAGGTCCGAAGCGCGGCTCTCGCGGATCTCCAGACCGGCGTCCACCGGGGATTCCGGGAACGTCTCACGGACCGCATACGTGAACTGCAGGCCGAACGCGAGCCTGAACCACGCGTCGACCAGGCCGGCATCGGCGGCGGGGACATAGACGCGATGGCGGTCGAGGCCCGCGGCCACCCAGTCCATTGCAAGGTGTTCGTAGAGATCCCGGATCAGCTCGGGCTCACGCGCAGCGCAGCCCGCAAGCCCGACCTCGCTCGATCCGTCGTCTTGGGGCGAGCCGATCAAGTAGGCAGCCACGTCACCGTCGAGGAGCGCGGCAGCGCCGGTAGCCCCGTCGGCAGACAGCGCTCGCTCGATGTGGGCCCGAAAGTCCCCGCCTTCGGGAAGGAGCGCCTCCGCCGCGCGGTGGCGGGCGTGCCGCTCTGCCAGCAACCCTGCAGCACCGGACAGGTGGGTCTCGGAAAGTGGATGAATTTGGAGCGCTCGCATCGGCGGCGGACGATAGCGTTGGCGTCGATGCCGAAGACCCTGACAGGCGCCGAGCTGCAGCTCGACGATGCGCCGGTCCGCGATGCCGAGCTCTTCCTCGTGGACGGCAACAACCTTGCCTACCGGGCGTTCTTCGCGCTGCCCGAGGAGCTTGCGACGACGGAAGGCTTTCCGACGAATGCGCTTCTCGGGTTCACGAACATGCTCTTCAAGCTCCTGTCCGACTACAAGCCCAAGGGGGTTGCGGTTGCGTGGGACACGCGCCCGGCCGAGCGGCTGGAGGTGGCAGGTGACTACAAGGCCGACCGCCGTCCGACGCCAGACCTGCTCTCCGAGCAGTTCCCGTACTTCCGCCCGATCGTCGAGGCGTTCGGCTACCGCAACCTCGAGTTCGAAGGGTGGGAGGCAGACGACGTGATCGCGACGCTCGCGACCCGCGCCGACGAAGCGGGGATCCGGACCGCGATCGTCTCGACCGATCGTGATGCGTTTCAGCTCGTCTCCGACAACGTCAGCCTGATGATGACTCCGCGTGGCGTCTCGGACGTGCAGGTGTACACCCCGGACCGCGTCGAAGCTCGCTACGGCATCCGCTCGGACCAGATCCCCGACTTCATCGGGCTCAAGGGTGACACGTCGGACAACATCCCGGGGATTCCCGGCATCGGCGACAAGACCGCCGGACAGCTGATCGCACAGTACGGGTCGCTTGAGGAAGTGATCGAGCATGCGGACGAGCTGTCGCCTGCGCGCCGAAAGAACGTCACCGAGTACGCGGACCAGGCGCGGCAGTCGAAGCAGCTCGCGACGATGCGGCGAGATCTCGAGCTCAACTGCGATCCGGCCGAGCTCGTGCTCCTTCCGCCCGACCGCTCGGAGCTCCGGGAGATGTTCAGGCGCTTCGAGTTCCGGAACCTGCTCGGGCGCGTCGACATCCTCGACGAGGCGGTCCCTGCACAGCCGATGCGCGTGCAGGGCACCGAGGTCGCGTGGCGTGAGGGCGAGCTGCCGGAGGTACGCTCGCGCGCTTCGCTCGCGATCCACGACGGGCGCTTTGCGCTCGCTCGGGAAGACGGCGTCATCATCGGCGACTGGGAGCCGGGGCTCGAGCGCCGCCTCGACGACGCGGAGCTCATCGCACACGACTTCAAGGCTTTGCCGCGGCTCACGATGGAACCGGCGGAGGACACGATGCTGCTCGCGTACCTGATCGAGCCGGGGCGGGCAGCGTACGAGCTCGACGATCTCGCGCAGGAGTACGGCGTCGAGCCGATTCCGACTCCTGCGACTGAAGACGAGACCGCCGCACTCGTGCGCCACGCCGAGACACCACGGCGACTGGCGGCAACGATGCTCGACCGAGTCCGCGAGCGCGGCGCCGAGGATCTGTATCGCAACATCGAGCTCCCACTCACTGCCGTCCTCGCAGCGATGGAGGACGCCGGCGTCAAAATCGACACGTACCGGATGGGCGAGATCACCGCCCGCCTCGCCGACCGCGTCGAGGAGCTCGAGGCGAAGGCCTACGAGCTCGCCGGCGAGGAGTTCATGATCGGCTCGACGCAGCAGGTTGCGCGGATCCTCTTCGAGAAGCTCCAGCTGACGCCGGGTCGCAAGGGCAAGACGGGTTACTCGACGGACACGCGCGTGCTGCGCAGCATCCGTGGCGAGCACGAGATCGTGCCGGTGATCGAGGAGTGGCGCGAGTACTCGAAGCTCCTGAACACGTATCTCGGACCGCTGCCCTCGCTCCTCTCCGAACACGACGGGCGCCTGCACACGACGTTCAACCAGACTGTGGCATCGACGGGCCGCCTCTCGACGACGAACCCGAACCTGCAGGCGATCCCGATTCGCACCGAGCTCGGGAAGGAGATCCGATCCGCGTTCGTCCCCGAGACCGGTTCGCGGCTCCTTTCCGCCGACTACTCACAGATCGAGCTGCGCATCCTCGCGCACGTTTCCGGAGAGCCGAAGCTGCGTGAGGCTTTCGCGCGCGGCGACGACATCCACACCGCCACGGCGGTCGAGGTGTTGGGCAAGGACCCGTCTGAATTGACGTCCGGCGATCGTTCGATCGCCAAGATGATCAACTTCGGGATCGTCTACGGGATCTCGGCATTTGGTCTCTCCGAAAATCTCGAGATTCCGCGCGACGAGGCACAGGCGTACATCGACGCGTACCTCGCGCGCTTCCCGCTCGTGCAGGACTTCATCCAGCGGACGATCGAGCAGGCGAAGCGCGACGGCTATGCGACGAGCTTGCTCGGCCGGCGCCGCCCGACCCCGGAGATCCGCGCGTCGAACAGGGCGACCCGCTCGCTCGGCGAGCGGCTCGCCGTGAACTTCGTCATGCAGGGCTCGAACGCGGACATCATCAAGAAGGCGATGATCGCGATTCATCGCCGCCTGCGCGACGAGGGCCGGGGCGCGCGGCTCGTCCTTCAGGTGCACGACGAACTGCTGCTGGAGGTGCCCGAGGCCGAGGTGGGACCGGTGCGGGAGCTCGTACGCGAGGAAATGTGTGCGGCCTACCCGCTGGATCCGCCGCTGGCCGTGGAAATAGGGGTGGGCGACGATTGGAGCGAAGCCAAGTCGTAACCATGCGCCTGTTGAACCGCGAGCGGAAGGCCCGATAGGATCGCGCCCTGGCCGAGGCCGCAGAGGCCGTGTCGAAACAGGGGAGGCACAGTGAACGCACGTTTTCGCCTGGGCGCATGCATGCTTGTTGCGCTCGTCATCGCGGTTGCAGGGGGCGTGCAGGGAGCAGGCGCCGTCGCCGGCAGCATCGTCATCAGTCAGATCTACGGGGGCGGCGGAAACGCAGGCGGCTCACATACGCACGACTTCGTGGAGCTCTTCAACCCCGGCGACACTGCCGTGCCGCTCGACGGGCTCTCGATTCAGTACGCGAGCGCGGCGGGCACCGGCGCGTTGGGGGCGAACGCGGGCCAGTTGACCGAGCTTACGGGCTCGATCCAGCCGCACCGCTACTTCCTCGTACGTGAGTTTTCACAGGCCGCGATCGGAGCTCCGTTGCCCGCTCCGGACGGAACCGACGCGACTCCGATCAACATGAGCGGAACCGCGGGCAAGGTGGCGCTCGTCACGGGTACCACCTCCCTGGGCTGCAACGGCGGCTCGACGCCGTGCGACGCTGCCGCGCAGGCCCGGATCATCGATCTCGTCGGCTACGGGGGTGCGAACTTCTTCGAAGGCTCGGCGCCTGCGCCCGCGCCTTCCAACACGACGTCAGCGCAGCGCAACTCCGCCGGCTGCGACGACACGAACGACAACGCAGCCGACTTCTCCGCGGCTGCCACGGCGCCTCGCAACAGCTCGAACGTGCACTTCTGTGACGCCGATCAAGCACCGCGCGTGAGCTCGACCTCACCGGAGGCGGGCGCGTCCGACGTGTCCCACGACTCGAACATCACGATCACGTTCAGCGAGGACGTCTCCGTCACCGGAGCCTGGTTCTCCATCTCGTGCTCCTCGAGCGGGACCCACACCGCGAGCGTTAGCGGCGGGCCGTCGACGTACACGCTGGACCCCGACACGGACTTTGCACTGAACGAGAGCTGCACGGTCACGATCGCCGCCGCCGCTGTTAGCGACGTCGACAGCAACGATCCGCCCGACAACATGGCGGCGGACTACACTTTCGGCTTCACGACCGAGCTGGCGCTGACGCAGATCAGCCAGGTGCAGGGAGCCGGACACCTTTCCCCCTACGCCGGGCAGCTGGTGAAGGTGGAGGGCGTCGTCATCGCGGAGCGCGGCTCGAACGTCTGGGTACAGGATCCAAGCCCCGACGCAGACCCTGCGACCTCCGAGGCGATCCTCGTCTTCGGCTCGACCGTCGCGAACGCGGTCGCGGTTGGGGATCTCGTCCAGGTGCGTGGGACGGTGTCCGAGTTCCGTGCGGGCTGCAGTCCGACCTGTGACCCGTCGAGCAGCGCGTTCGACAACCTGACCATCACCGAGCTGGCCTCGCCGGGTCTCGGCGTGACCGTGCTCGGTACGGCACCGCTACCAGCGGCGACCGTGATCGGAGCCGGCGGTCGAGTGCCTCCGACCGAGACGATCGAGGACGACGCCACGACAGGAAACGTCGAGACGAGCAACGTCTTCGACCCCGCCCAGGACGGCATCGACTTCTACGAGTCGCTCGAGAGCATGCTCGTCCAGGTGAACGCGCCGGTCGTCGTCGGTCCCCGCAACAGCTTCGGCGAGATTCTCGTACTCCCCGATGACGGCGCGGGAGCAGGCATCCGGACGGCGCGGGGTGGCATCGTCGTTCGCGCTGGTGATTTCAATCCCGAACGCGTCATGCTCGACGATCTGTTCCTGCCGACACCCGCAGTGAACGTCGCCGATCACTTCAGCACCGCGGCAGTCGGCGTCATGACGTACGACTTCGCCAACTACAAGGTCGCGGTTACGCAGCCGCTGACGGCGGTGGACGCGGGACTCCAGCGAGAGGTCACCGCCTCACCTCGGGAGAACGAGCTGGCGGTTGCGACGTTCAACGTCGAGAATCTCGCGCCGACCGATCCTCCTTCGAAGCTCCAGCGGCTGGCCGGGCTGATCGTGAACAACCTGCGCTCGCCCGACCTGATCGCGATCGAGGAGATCCAGGACAACGACGGTGTGGCCGGCGGCACCGCGAGCCCTGTCGTCGACGCCTCGGTGACCTGGGGTCTGCTGATCGCGGCCATCGACGCAGCCGGAGGGCCGCACTACGACTACCGGCAGATCGACCCGGTCGACGACCAGGACGGGGGCGCACCGGGCGGGAACATCCGTCCCGGCTTCCTCTTCCGGACCGATCGCGGGCTCGCGTTCGTCGATCGCCCGGGTGGGGACTCCACGACGCCGACGAGCGTCATCCGGCAGGGCGGCCGCGCGCACCTGACTCTCAGTCCGGGACGAGTCGATCCGCTGAATCCCGCCTGGGAGGCGACACGGAAGCCGCTCGCAGGTGAGTTCACCTGGTTCGACAAGACGTTGATCGTCGTCGCGAACCACTTCAGCTCCAAGGGCGGCGACGATCCGCTCTTCGGGCGCTTCCAGCCGCCTGTCCAGAGCTCGGCTCCGAAGCGGCACGAGCAGGCGGCGTCGGTGAATGGCTTCGCGAGGCAGGTCACCGCCGCGGAGCTGAAGGCGAATCTCGTCGTGCTCGGTGACATCAACGACTTCGAGTTCTCGGAAACCACCCAGATCCTCGAAGGCGGCGGCGTTCTCACGAGCCTCATGCATCAGTTGCCGCAGAATGAGCGCTACTCATACGTCTTCGAGGGCAACTCGCAGGTCCTCGACCAGATCCTCTTCAGCCCCAACCTGCTGCGAGGGCTGTCGGCCTACGACGTTCTCCATGTCAATTCGGAGTTCGCGGACCAGGCGAGCGACCACGACCCATCGGTGGCGCGCGTGAAGATTCTGGGCGGGGGCGGCGGGGGCTGACCGCCGGGTTCGACCGATCGAAGGGGGAGGGCCGGGCCACGCGGCGCCCGGCCCTCTCTCGTTCAGGAGGCGACGTGATGGCCATTTCAAGCCCCTGGCTATACTGACCGCCGCTTCATGGCCACCGAGCAAACCGAACAGCGAATCGCCGGCGACGGCGTCTGGATCACCGGTCCGGACGGCGACCTGATCCCGGACTACGAGTCGACCTTCCCGACGATCAACGAGGGGGAGGTCGTCCACGGCCAGGTCGTTCGGGTCGACAAGGACGAGGTGCTCGTCGACATCGGCTACAAGTCGGAGGGTGTGATCCCGGTCGCCGAGCTTTCGATTCGGCGTTCCGTGAACCCGGCCGACGAAGTCTCGGTCGGCGACGAGATCGACGCGCTCGTGATGACGAAGGAGGACGCCGAAGGCAGGCTCATCCTCTCCAAGAAGCGCGCCCGGTTCGAGCTCGCCTGGAAGGCGATCGAGCAAGCGGCCGAATCCGGCGAGCCGGTGAACGGCCGTGTGATCGAGGTCGTCAAGGGCGGTCTCATCCTCGACCTCGGCGTGCGCGGCTTCCTGCCGGCGTCACTGGTCGACATCCGCCGCGTCCAGGATCTCGACGAGTTCATGGGCAAGGAGCTCCGCTGCAAGGTGATCGAGCTCAACCGCTCGCGGAACAACGTCGTGCTCTCCCGTCGCGCCGTCCTCGAGGACGAGCGCAAGGAGATGCGTCAGGCGATCCTCGACCGGCTCAACCCGGGCGACGTCGTCGAGGGACAGATTTCCAACATCGTCGACTTCGGCGCCTTCGTCGACCTCGACGGCATGGACGGCCTGATCCACATCTCCGAGCTGTCGTGGTCGCACGTCAACCATCCGTCGGAGGTGCTCGAGATCGGCCAGACCGTGCAGGTGAAGGTGCTCGACATCGACCGCGAGCGCCAGCGCATCTCGCTCGGCCTCAAGCAGACGCAGTCCGATCCGTGGCAGCAGGTGCTCGAGCAGCACAAGGAGGGCGACGTCGTCGAGGGCAAGGTGACGAAGGTCGTCACGTTCGGCGCCTTTGTCGAGATCCTTCCTGGCGTCGAAGGTCTCGTGCACATTTCAGAGCTTGCGCAGCATCACGTCGAGAACCCGCGCGAGGTCGTCTCGCAGGGCGACACGGTCCCGGTGCTGATCCTCGAGGTCGATGCGGAGCGCCGCCGGCTGTCGCTCTCGCTGAAGCGGGTCGACGCGGACCGGCGGGACGAATCGGAGGGGCCGATCGAGGGGACGCCTCACCTCGACCTGTCGGAGGACGTGTTCAGCGATTCCGCCTCAGCGCCACTGGCTCCCGAGCTCGACGCGCCGAAGCCGGAGCTCGATGCACCGCCGGCGGGCGACGAGGCAGTCGAGCGCGAGTCCGCGGCTGTCGGTGACGAGATCGACCCGGCGGCGGCCGACGAATCAGCCGTTCCCGTCGAGCCTGTCTCCGACGAGCACTAACGCGAAGCCTCCACTCGCGGTGGCGATCACCGGCGGCATCGGCGCCGGCAAGAGCGCTGCGCTCGCAGCGTTCGGGCGTCATGGCGCCGCGACGAGGTCGAGTGACGAGATCGTGCACCGGCTGCTGAGCGGCGATCCCGAGGTCCAGAGCGCGCTGGTCGAGCGGTTCGGCCCCGAGGTGATCGGCGCAGACGGTGCGGATCGTGAGGCGATCGGGGCCATCGTCTTCAACGATCCGGAGGAGCTCGAATGGCTCGAAACGCTCCTTCATCCGAAGGTGGTGCAAGAACACTCGGCATGGCGCCAGGAGCTCGCTGAAAAGTCGAATCCACCCGCGGTGTCGGTGACTGAAGTGCCCCTCCTGTACGAAACGGGGGGCGACAAGCGTTTCGACGTGGTGGTGGTGATCACGGCTTCCCCGGAGGTGCGCGCCGAACGACGACCGGTCACGGACACGAGGGAGCAACGGCTGATCCCGGACGACGAGAAGCTGCGGCTCGCCGACTACGCGTACGTGAACGACGGCACGCTGGAGGAGCTCGATGCTTTCGTGGCCGGCGTGATGAGCAAGCTCGCCGCGTGAAACGGCTGCTCGGCGTCGCCGTGCTCGCGGCTGCCTTGATCGTGACGTTCACGAGCCTGCAGTCCTCGAAGCCGGGGTGGTGGGAGCGACTCTGGTATCCGCTCTCGTACGGACAGATCGTCCGCGGGCACGCGCGCAATTACCAGCTGGATCCTGCGCTGCTCGCGGCGGTCATCTACCAGGAGTCGAAGTTCAAACCCGACGCGAAGTCGAGCTCCGGAGCGATCGGTCTGATGCAGCTCTTGCCGGACACGGCCAAGGGCATTGCCTTGCACACGGGCGGATCGAAGTTCCGCGTCGAGGATCTCTACGACCCGGAGATCAACGTGCGTTACGGCGCCTGGTATCTCCGGCACCTGCTCGACAAGTACGGCGACGAGCAGGATGCGCTGGCGGCCTACAACGCGGGTCAGGACAACGTCGACCGCTGGCGTCGTGCCGGCGAAAGGATCCAGTTCGCAGAGACGCGCGCCTACGTCAAGCGGGTCGAGCAGCTGAAGCGGATCTACCGCCAGGCCTACGGTTCCGAGCTCGGCGCCTGAGCGCAGCCGGTCTCGGTGCCGGCGTGGTTCTCGATCTTGAACTGGAGCGCGGCCTCGGAGCTGTTTCCGCGCATGTCGCTGACCTGCACCGTCACCTCGTAGAGCCCGTTCGGATAGGAACGCGTGTCGACGAGGTTCGCAAGGTTGTAGAGGAACCGGCCCGCCATGAAGTACTGGCGGTTCGAGAAGCGTGGAGCGTTCTGATAGCTGCCGCGCGCGTAGATGTTCCAGAAGCTGTGCGCGGCTGGCAACGTGGTACGGAAGTCAGCCGCGGCGACATCGCGCACATAGGTGCTCCCGCCGACCCTCGCGAGTGACCAGGTCATGAACGCCGGGGCGAGCGGAAAGTTCGCAAAGACTCCTGGGACCGCCATCGGTGCCGTGTCGTCGGCCGCGGCCACGATCGACACCATGCCGCACACGGTCTCGTCGAACGACAGCAAGGACCCCGCGGGGCGCACGTTGATCGCCCTCACCTGCGGAACGGTCCGGTCGCGGTAGGGCGCGATGCCGCCCCGAGCGAGGGGATTCCAGACACGGCCCCCGCGGATCCACGAAAGGTGCACGTGGCCGTACGCGCGCATGACATAGCCGAGAATCGTGCGGCCGGCGATCACGTGTTCACCGTTGCGGACGGTGGCGATGATGTGGAAGTACTGGAAGACCCCGTGTCCTTTCGTGCGAACCGAGATCGCGGAGTCGTCGATATAGCGAACCTTCCCGGAGATGACTGGATAGACGGGCGTGCCGTCGGGGGCCGCGATGTCGATGCCGTTGTGGAAGAGGAACGTGCCGGGCCCTTGCAGACCATCGGTGAGCATCGTGTTCAGGAACCGCGTGCGCGGGTCGCCGAAGTTCGCCCGGATCGGATGCTGCTTGTTGAACGGCTTGATCGGCCAGGGGAACACCGATGCGCCGGCGCTCGCGGCGAGCGCCAGGGCGAAGCAGGCGATGAGCAAGAAGAGTCGGAGGCGCACGAGTCGTAGAGACGGGGAGGGCCGCCCAAGGTTAGCCGGGTCGCTTGACGGCGGCTGATCAAGAGTCGTTCGCCTTGCGCGTGAGCGCGGCGAACCCTGCCTGCAGGAAATCGTTGACGCCTGCGCCGGCGAGCGTCCAGGTCAACATGCGCCCGAAGCGCGGCGCCAGGATCTGCGCGGTCGCGAGCCCTGCGGCCGCCCAGGTGCCGACGCAGCGACTGCAGGTGACGAGCTCACCGATCGCCTGCTCCATGTCGCCGGTCTGAACGGGGCGCTCGTGGTCGGGCACCCGCGGGTCGCCTTCGACGAAAGGCTCGCGGATGAAGCTCGTGACATCGTCGCGGGCGATCGTGCGCGCGGCCTTGAACGACGCCATCGAAAGCGTCGCCAGATCGAGCCAGGTCTGATCGCGCGGGTCGCGGTCGAGCAGGCGCGCGACGCCCCCGGCCACCGCGAGCCCGCCGGCGAAGACACCCATGATCCTCGCGTACGCTTCGTACGGCGGACGTACGTCGGGTCGTTTCGTCGTGACGGCCATGGAAGCTACCCTTGGCCCAAATGGCCGAGTTCAAAACAACCGCCTCCTATCGTCCCACCGGCGACCAGCCGACGGCGGTCGCGACCCTGGCGGAAGGGCTCGAGGCCGGCGACCGCATGCAGACGCTCGTGGGGGCGACCGGCACCGGAAAGACGGCGACGATGGCGTGGACGATCGAGAAGGTCGGCCGGCCGGCGCTCATCATCGCGCACAACAAGACGCTTGCCGCGCAGCTCTGCAACGAGTTCCGCGAGTTCTTTCCGGACAACGCCGTCGAGTACTTCGTCTCCTACTACGACTATTACCAACCGGAGGCGTACGTGCCTCAGGCCGACCTCTACATCGAGAAGGACTCCTCTCAGAACGACGACATCGCGCGGCTCAGACTCGCGGCGACGTCGGCGCTCTTCACCCGCCGCGACGTGGTGGTCGTCGCCTCGGTCTCCGCCATCTACGGGCTCGGCTCGCCAGAGGAGTGGCGCGAGCGGGTGATCATCCTCGAGGTGGGCGAAGAGCACGACCGCGACCTGATGCTGCGCAAGCTCATCGATTCCCAGTACGTCCGCAACGACACGATGCTGGGACGCGGCCGCTTCCGCGTGAAAGGGGACGTGGTCGAGGTGCAGCCGGCGAACCAGGAGACCGCGTACCGGATCTCGTTCTTCGGCGACGAGGTGGAGCAGATCAGCCACTTCGACCCGCTCACGGGCGAGATCTTCACGAAGCTCGACAACATCGCGATCTGGCCGGCGACCGAGTACGTCACGTCGAAGCCGACGATCGAACGCGCGGTGTCGGAGATCCGTCACGAGCTGGAGCAGCGCACGAAGGAGCTGGAGATCGAGGGGAAGATGCTCGAGGCCCACAGGCTGCGCCAGCGCACCGAGTACGACCTCGAGATGATGCAGGAGCTCGGCTTCTGCAACGGGATCGAGAACTACTCGCGCATCCTCGAAGGACGCGCGCCGGGAACGCATCCGTTCACGCTGCTCGACTACTTCCCGAAGGACTTCGTCGTCTTCGTCGACGAGTCGCACCAGACGGTCCCGCAGATCGGCGGCATGCACGAGGGCGACCGGTCGCGCAAGCAGACACTCGTCGACTACGGCTTCCGGCTCCCATCTGCGCTCGACAACCGGCCGCTCAGGTTCGACGAGTTCCTCGAGAAGGTGCCGCAGATGGTGTTCGTGTCCGCGACACCGGGGCCGTTCGAGGAACGGCATGCGACGCGGGTGGCCGAGCAGCTCATCCGCCCGACGGGGATCGTCGATCCCGAGGTCGAGCTGCGCGCGACGAAGAATCAGATCGACGACCTGCTGAACGAGATCCGCCGCCGCGAGGAAGTCGGTGAGCGCGTGCTCGTCACGACCCTGACGAAGAAGATGTCTGAAGACCTCACGGACTACCTGCTCGAGTCGGGCGTGAAGGCGCGGTACCTCCACTCCGAGATCGACACGCTCGAGCGGATCCAGATCATCCGTGAGCTGCGGCTCGGCGACTACGACGTGCTCGTCGGCGTGAACCTGCTGCGGGAAGGGCTCGACCTGCCCGAGGTGTCGCTCGTGGCCGTGCTCGACGCGGACAAGGAGGGCTTCCTCCGCGGCCGCACGTCACTGATCCAGACGATCGGCCGCGCTGCGCGCAACGTGAACGGAAAGGTGCTGCTCTACGCCGACAAGATGACCCAGGCGATCCAGGACGCGGTGGGAGAGACCAACCGGCGCCGGTCGATCCAGATCGCTTACAACGAGGAGCACGGGATCACGCCGGAGACGATCGTCAAGGGCGTGTCCGACATCGCAGAGCTCCTGGCGCTCGATTCGCCGACCGTGCCGAAGTCGAAGCGCCGTCGCGGGCGTAAGGACGTCGAGGGAATGGCGCCGAGTGAGCTCGAGAGGCTCATCATCGAGCTCGAGGAAGAGATGTACACCGCGGCGGAAGAGCTTCGGTTCGAGTACGCCGCAAAGCTCCGCGACGAGATCAAGGACCTGCGGCGCGAGCTGCTCGCGGCAGCGGCGACGGCGGCCTAGACTCTCCCGCCGATGCTCGCCTCGATCGTCCTGATCATGTTCTTCGGCTTTATCACCGGCGGGCTCGCCCGTCTGGCGGTGCCGGGGCCGGACCCGATGCCGATCTGGCTAACGGTCGCGATCGGGCTCGCCGGATCAGCGGCAGGCGGCGCGCTCGCGATCGGGATCTGGGGGCGCGGAACCCAGGCAATCGGCCTCTTGTCGTTCCTCGGCGCAGTCCTGCTCGTGGTTGCCTACCGCCGCTTCGTGCAGAAGCGGCCGCTCACAGGTCCGGATGCCCTGAAGTTTCCCGACAAGGGGTTCGGCATCGACCGCTTCAACGAGCGCCGGCAGAAGATGGAGGACATGATGCGGCAGGCGCAGCACGCCCAGGTCGCCAACGACGCAGAGGCCAACCTCAGCAAGCTCAGCGACCTCCACAAGGCGGGCATCCTCACGGACGAGGAGTTCGAGGCCAAAAGGGCCCAGGTCCTCAGCCGAACCTAGAAGAACCTGAGGTTTCCTCCTCAGCCGGGCGGGAATCTACCGTCCATGCACTTCATCTGGTTCATCATCGTAGGAGCGATCGTCGGTGCGCTTGGTCGGCTTTTCCATCCGGGGTCTGACCCCATGGGCTGGCTGCTGACCATTGCGATCGGCATCGTCTCCCTGCTCGTCGCGGCCCTCATCTCCAGTGGATGGGTGGCGTTCGTCATCGGCGTCGTGGTCGCGGTGATCCTCGTTGCAATCGTCGGCCGCCTGTACGCGGGCCGAGGCCGAACGCCCGCAAGGGTCTAGGCCGCCGATTGGGACTCGAGGGCCTCACGGCCGCGCGGAAACCTCCGCTCGGCCGTGAGACCCCAATCCGTGTCCCGCCAGACGTACGTCTGGATCCGGAGGCACTTGTCCTCGATCTCGTAGAGGTGGAGGCCGCGCGCCTCTCCCTGGCGCTTCGGGCGCGGCTGGCCGAGGCCGGGCGCGACCGAGACGACTACCGAATGCTCATCTCCGTGGGAGATCTCGAACTCACGCCGCTCACTCACCGCTGCCTGGTGGATGTGGCCCGCGAGAATCAGGTCGGCACCGCCCGCGACGAGTGCGCCGAGAACGTGGTTGCGGCGGGCGACCGGTTTCTTCCGCGAGCGCCATGGCGCTCCGATCAGGTGGTGGTGGAGCGCGACGATATGGAACGCGCCGGCAGGCCCTTCTTTCAGCCGCTCCTCTGCGCGGGCCAGCTGCGCCGTGCGGATCCCGCCCGACTGGTGACGCCACGGGCGAACCGAGTTGAGGCCGACGACGTGCAAGGTGGGAGAGGAGTAGGTCGGCTCGGTCGTCTCCCACTGGCGCTCGAACTCCCGAAACGAGTGGGTGAAGCGAGCCGGGAAGGTGTACGGGATGTCGTGATTCCCCGGAATCGCCAGCACGGGCCGGTCGAGGCTGTGGAGGAACCGCGCGGCGCGGGCGAGCTGGTCCTCCCGTCCCCGGTGGCTCAGATCGCCGCTCGCGATTATCAGTTCCGGCTCGAAGCGCTCGATCAGAACCGGCGCCCCATGCTCGATCGCATCGTCGTCACCCGCTCCGTAATGGAGGTCAGAGAGGTGTAAAACGCGTGTAAGCACGGCCGGTGGAGGCTATAGTCTGATCCGCGTGACCGAAGAGTCTTCCGAGATCTTCGACGACCTCTATCTCGGTCTCCGGGCGGGCGGCGCGATCCGGAAGCAACGCCGAGGCGAGGCCCTCACGAGTGAGGAACGCGAGGCGCTCGGCCGCTGGCAGCGACTCTCGACCTGGCGAAAGTCCCTCGCGATCGGCGGCTTCGCGATCGGCACATTCGGACTGGGTTTCACCCTAGGCGGCTTAATCTTCGGCCGCTGGCGAAAAGCCTGACCCGGGCGAAAGCTTCGCTTTCGCCCGAACGATGGAACGCCCGCTCCGCGGGTGAACGTACGCGGGCAAAGCCCGCGTACTCCTTTGGTGTCTCCCGCGGGGCGGTTGTTCCCTTCCGTGCCGGCACGGGCGCTTCGCGGCCGCGCCGGCATCGGTTCGCCTCCCGCTAAGCCCGGCTGCGCCTGGTCTTAGCGTCCGGCCTTGACGGCCTGGTGGACGCGCGTTTCGAGCTGGTCGCTCCTACCGGATTCATCCGGCACGGCTGCCTGTCCTCATTCCTCTGGGGCCGATGGTGAGCGTGTCAACCACCGAAAGGACGACACGCAACATGCTCAAGAACCTCCCACTGTCGAAGATCCTCCTCAGCCTCGCGGCCGTATCTGTCATTGCCGTTGGTGCGGTGGGAGGTACCTTCGCCAACTTCACGGCGACCCCGACCTCGATTGCCTCCAACGCCTTCGCATCGGGCTCGCTCACGATGACCCGCACGGGGTCCGGCGCGATCTTCAACGCCTCCGCGATGAAGATCGGCGACTCGGTCACCGGCACGGTCACGATCACGAACTCCGGAACCCTTGCCGGTGCCTACTCGCTCGCCGGCTCGAGCTCCGGTAGTGCGGCTCTCACGAGCCAGCTCAACCTGAAGGTGTACAAGGACGTCGACGGCGGCAGCGCGCTCTACGACGGCTCGCTGGGCGGCTTCAGCTCGGCCTCGCTCGGCCGTTCGCTGCCAGCGGCGACTCGCACACCTTCTACTTCCACGTCAGCTTCCCGTCGACCGGGACCGACGCCGGCGACAACGTCCTCCAGGGCCTGTCCGCCAGCACCACGTTCACCTGGTCTGCGGTGCAGGCGTAGGGACGAACGATGCGGCGTTTCATCAAGACGGCGAGCAAGGTGACGGTCGGCCTCCTTTCCGGGGCGGCCGTCACCTTTGCCGTCGCCTACGCAGCGCTGACGGTCGGGGGCTACAAGCCGGTTGCCGTCTACTCGGGCTCGATGCGGCCGACGATCCCCGTCGGCGGCCTGGCACTCGATCGTGTGATTCCTGCACGTGACGTGCGGGTCGGTGACGTGATCACCTTCTCCGACCCCTACGTGCGCGGCCGGTTCGTCACCCACCGCGTGGTCGAGGTCGAGCGCTTGTACCCGCGCGACGAGCTCTTGCCGGCCGAACGGCTTCACCACGTAGTCGTCCGCGCCGGCCTGCAGGCCTCGAACGCGCTCGAGCTCGCCGCCGCGCGCCGTCAGCATCATGACGGGCACCTGACTGAGATCCCTGATGCGCTCGAGCGTCTGCCAGCCGTCCAGTTCCGGCATCGAAACGTCGAGCACCACGAGGTCTGGTGGCGATCGATGGAGGGCGCGGAGGCCTGCGCGGCCATCCTCGGCCTGCTCCACGGTGAACCCGGCCCGGTCCAGCAGCTCGGCGACGAGGCCCCGGATATCGGGGTCGTCGTCGATCACGAGGACGCGGGGCTGGTTCATACCGTTCTCGTACTGAACGCGAGCCGGGTTCCCTACCCCAGCGGCCGAGAGTAAGCCCATGGCGCACATCCTGATCAGCGAGCCGCACCCTGATCTCAAGGTGCTGTTCGAGGCGGTCGTCCGGAGAACCGGTCATGAACCGATCGGCTCAGGCGAGCTCGACAATGGCGACACGCCCGCGGTGATGATCCTCGAGCCGGCCTCTGTGGAGGGCCGGGCTGCGGCAGCCCGGCTACGAGGCCGGTTCGGGGATCTCCCGATCATCTGCACCAGCATCTACCCGCCGAACGCAGAGACGCGCGCCCTCGAACCAGTTGCCTTCCTCATCAAGCCGTTTCGGCTCAGCGAGCTCGCAGGAGCCATCGAGATCGCCCTCGCGGCGCGCTGCCTCTAGCCCTCGGCGTCCTTCGCCGGGAAGAGCACGGTCGGAACGTCCTCCTCGGCCGGGTCGACGTCCCGCACGATCACGTCGAGCAGCGTGACGAGCACGGCGACGAGCGGAACCGCGAGGACGACGGCGAAGCCGCCGAACAGGATCCCTACGGCCGTGACGGACACCAGCACGAGCAGCGGCGACAGCCCGACCGCCTCACCGAGGACCTTTGGGACGATCAGGTAGTCCTCGAGCAAGCGAACGGCCAGCACGCAGATCCCCGCCGCGAGCGCCACGTGCCAGGACTCAGTTGCGCCGACCGCCACTGCGAGCACGCCGGCGGCGATCGGGCCGATCACGGGGACGATCTCGACGACGCCCGCGAACGCGCCGATGAGGATGAAGTAGGGCAGCCCGACTGCCCAGAACGCGAGCGACAGCACCGTGCCCACCAGGACGATCAGCAGGGCCTGGCCGCGCACGAAGGCACCGAGCTTCAGGTCGATCAAGTCCCACGTGTCGCGCACCTTTTTTCGTTTTGGCCTGGGTATGAGCGACGTGACGAAGTCGACAGCTCGGTCCCGTTCGAAGATCCAGTACGCCGCGCTCGCAAGGACGAAGAAGAGCCCGAGCAGGACCTCGAACACCTTGAGCGTGACCTCGACGGCTGGGTGCAACAACTCGCTCGCCTTCGGAACCTCGCGCAACCGCTTGTCGATCGCGGTGAGGACTTCGTGCTTGAGGCCCTTCGAGTTGGCCGCCTCCTGGTGGATCTGGGCCTGGGTGCTTCCACCCAGAGCGTTCTGAACCTGGTCGACTGCCCGCGGTACCACGAACCAGAGGGCGACCGTGAGGAGCCCTGCAATCGCCAGGTAGTGGATCGCGAGGCCGAGACCGCGTGGCACTCCGGCTCGCCCGAGCCGTTCGATTCCCGGCCGGAGCGCGGCCGCGAGGATGAAGGCGAGGAAGACGAGCGCGAGGACGAGCTTCAGCTTCCACAAGGCGAGGGCGAGCGCGACGATCGCGATCACGATCAGCGTGGAGAGAGCGACGCGCTCGGCCGTTGCCTTCATGTACCCAGGGATCTTTCGCCGCTCGGCGAAAGCCGAAACGCGATGATCACGTCGAATGGGGAACGCGTCTGCCTCGACGAGCGGCGACATGCAGTCGTGCTCGCGGCTCCCTTCGTGCGCGCGCTCGGGCTCGCGGCGGTCGGGATCGGGTGCATGGCGGTCGGCTGGCCGGCCTCGATCGCGGGCGTCGTGTTGCAGGTTGTCGGAGCCGTCATCGTGCTCCGCGCGGTGTGGAGCTGGGAGCGCACCCGCGTCGTGATCACGACGGAGAAGCTGTTCATCGTCCACGGCACGCTACGCAGGCGGGCGGCTGCCGTTCGGCTCGCGCGGCTCGGCGCCGTCGAGATCGAGCAGAGTCTGACCGGCCGGCTCCTCGGGTACGGGACGATCGTCGCGGGTGAGCTCGAGATCGAGTTCGTGCCCGAGCCTCGTCGTGTCTACGGCCTCGTCGAGCGACTGTCCGCTTAGAGTCCGCGCGTGATCGAGGTCGTCGACCTTCGCAAGCGCTATCGCAAGACCATGGCCGTGGACGGTCTCACGTTCACCGTACGCGAGGGCTCGATCACCGGCTTCCTCGGCCCGAACGGCGCGGGCAAGACGACCACACTGCGAATTCTGCTCGGTCTCGTGCATGCGACCTCGGGCAAGGCGACGATCGACAGACGGCGCTATCGCGAGCTCGAACGCCCCGTGGCGCGCGTCGGTGCAGTGCTGGAGGCGTCGAACTACCACCCGAAGCGATCCGGACGGAACCACCTGCGGATGCTGGCGGCCGCAGCGGAGGTTCCTTTCGCACGCGTCGACGAGCTGCTCGAGTTCGTGGGTCTCGGGAACGCGGCTGGGCGTGCCGTCGGTGGCTACTCCCTCGGTATGCGCCAGCGGCTGAGCGTCGCCGGCGCGCTGCTCGGCGAGCCGAACCTGCTGGTCCTCGACGAGCCCGCGAACGGGCTCGACCCGGAGGGAATCCGCTGGCTCCGTGACTTTCTGCGTACGTTCGCCGCTGACGGAAAGACGGTGTTCATCTCGAGCCACGTGCTGGGGGAAATGCAACAGCTCGTCGACGAGGTCGTGATCATCCACCACGGGAAACTGATCGCCCACGGGCCCGTCACCGAGCTGACGGCGCGGGCGGCGGGCGGCACCCGCGTGCGCTCGCCCCAGGCGGCCGCTCTGCAAGAGGCGCTCGGGCAGGCCGGTTTCCAGGGAGCCCTCGACGGCGACCACCTTGTCACCCCGGCCTCGCCGGAGCGGGTCGGAGAGCTCGCGGCAGCCAACGGCATCGTCCTGCACGAGCTCGTCGCCGACGCGACCTCGCTCGAGGAGGCGTTCCTCGAGCTGACGGGTGGGGACGAGATCCGGTGAGCGCGGTTCTTCGCTCCGAGTGGCTGAAGGTTCGGACCGTGCGCACCTTCCTCTGGTTCGCGCTCGGGAGCGCCGGGCTGATCCTGATCGCTGCGATCTCCGTTGTGGCCTCCAACGGGCAGATCAACACGGCAGCGGACGATCGCTCGGTCGCGCGAATCGCCGCCATCGCGCTCGTCTTCGGGCTGATCGCCGGAATCGTCGTGATGGCCGGTGAGATCACGCACGGGACGGTCACGCAGAGCTTGCTCGTCACGCCGGTCCGCGAACGCGTGCTGGTTGCGAAAGTCGCGATTGCCGGTCTGATCTCGCTGTTCCTCGCCGCGGTCGCCGAGCTCCTCGTGCTTGCGATCACCGTGCCCGGCGCATCGCTCGACCTTCACAACAGCCGGGCCGTCTTGCTCGGGGTCCTGATTGCGGCACCGCTCGCAGGTGCTCTCGGCGTCGGCTTCGGGGCCATCGTGCGCAACCAGGGCAGCGGCATCGGCATCAGCCTCGTCTGGCTCCTGATCGGCGAGAACATCGTGACCGTCATGAGCCGGTCGGTCGCGAAGTACACGCCGGGCCGGGCGTTCGCCGCGCTCGTCTCGGGTGAAGGCGGGTCGGAACACCTGCTGGGCATGGGCGCAGGAGGAGTTGCCGCGGGCGTGTGGACCGCGGCTTTCGTGGCCGCCGGGCTGTTCGTCTTCCTCGGCCGCGACGTCTAGGCTCGGGCGGTCGGACTTCGGCTCCTGGAGAGGTTTTCCGCCGTCTAACAGAACACTTGTTCGATCCGACCGCCCAGGCTAAACTGGTCAAGTTATGGCCTCAGAAGAGCTCGTCGTCCACGGCGCCAGGGAGCACAACCTCAAGGACATCGACGTCCGGCTCCCGCGGAACAAGCTGATCTGCATCACCGGACTGTCGGGCTCCGGCAAGTCCTCGCTCGCCTTCGACACGATCTACGCCGAGGGCCAACGCCGCTACGTCGAGAGCCTCTCGGCCTATGCGCGGCAGTTCCTCCAGATGATGGAGAAGCCCGACGTCGACTCGATCGAAGGGCTGTCGCCCGCGATCTCGATCGACCAGAAGACGACCTCCCGCAACCCGCGCTCGACGGTGGGGACGGTCACCGAGATCTACGACTACTTGCGGCTCCTCTACGCACGGGTCGGTCGCCCGCACTGCCCGGTCTGCGGCAAGCCGATCACGGGACAGAGCCAGGAGGCGATTGTCGATCAGATCCTGCAGCTGCCCGAAGGAACGAAGTTCACCGTCAATGCGCCCGTCGTGCGCGACCGCAAGGGCGAGTACAAGGACGTCTTCGAGGAGCTGCGAAACGAGGGCTTCACGCGTGTGAAGGTCGACGGCGTGCAGCACCTGCTCGAGGACGAGATCTCGCTCGACAAGAAGTTCAAGCACACGATCGAGGTCGTGGTCGACCGGTTGACGATGAAGCCCGACCTGCGCACAAGGCTCGCGCAGTCGGTCGAGACGGCGGCGCAGCTCGCGGACGGGCTCGTCTCGATCGACATCGTCGACGAGGATCGCTCGCTGATGTTCAGCGAGCGCTTTGCCTGTCCGGACCACGGTGTCTCACTGCCCGAGCTGCAGCCGCGGATCTTCTCTTTCAACTCCCCGCACGGCGCGTGCCCTCGCTGCACCGGGCTCGGAGCACAGCAGGAGATCGACCCGGATCTGCTCGTGCCGGATCCGTCGCTCTCGATCTCGGAGGGTGCACTCGTCCCGTGGTCGGTGGGGAACTCGGGTTTCTACGAGTCCGTCATCCAGGCGATCGCCGAGCGCTACGAGATTCCACTCGACGAGCCGTGGGAGAACCTGACGGACGAGGAGCAAGACCTCTTCCTGTACGGCACCGAGGGTGAGCGGCTCTACGTCAGCTACCGCAACCGGATGGGCCGGCGCCGCTCGTACATGCTCGCGTTCGAGGGGATCATCCCGAGCCTCGAGCGCCGTTACCGCGAGACCGACTCGGCGACCCAGCGCGAACGGATCGAGGAGTACATGTCGTTTCGGCCGTGTCCCGTCTGCAAGGGGGCGCGACTCAAGCCCGAGGTGCTCGCCGTCACGGTCGGTTCCAAGAACATCCACGAGTTCACGCAGATGTCGGTCACGCGCGCTCTCGAGTTCCTCGACGGGCTGGAGCTGACCGAGACCGAACAGCTGATCGGCGCGCGGATCGTCAAGGAGATCCGGGAACGGCTCACCTTCCTCGACAACGTCGGTGTCGGCTACCTGCAGCTCGACCGCGCGTCCGCGACGCTCTCCGGTGGTGAAGCGCAGCGGCTGCGGCTCGCGACCCAGATCGGATCGCAGCTCGTGGGCGTGCTCTACATCCTTGACGAGCCGTCGATCGGTCTGCATCAGCGCGACAACGACAAGTTGATCGGCACCCTCGAGCGCTTGCGCGATCTCGGCAACACGGTGCTCGTGGTCGAGCACGACGAGCAGATGATGCGCTCCTCCGACTGGCTCGTCGACATGGGCCCCGGGGCGGGTGAGCACGGCGGGCACGTCGTCGCCGAGGGAACCGCGGCGAAAGTGGAGCGGAGCAAGAGCTCCGTCACCGGGCAGTTCCTGTCGGGCCGGCGGGTGATCGCCGTGCCCGAGCGTCGCAGCGAGGATCACGGCTCGTTCTGGGTCCGAGGGGCGTCCCAGCACAATCTGAAGAACATCGACGTGGAGTTCCCGGTCGGGAAGTTCGTCGTCGTCACCGGGGTGTCCGGCTCCGGAAAGTCGACGCTCGTCAACGAGATCGTCCACAAGGCGCTGGCGAACAAGCTGCACCGGCATCGGACGAAACCGGGCGAGCACGAGGCGGTCGAAGGCATCGAGGTCTTCGACAAGGTGATCGACATCGACCAGTCGCCGATCGGGCGCACGCCGCGTTCGAACCCGGCGACGTACACCAAGCTCTTCGATCACATCCGCGAGCTGTACTCGATGACGCCCGAAGCGAAGGTGCGCGGCTACAAGCCCGGCCGGTTCTCGTTCAACGTCCGCGGCGGCCGCTGCGAGACGTGCAAGGGAGACGGCCAGATCAAGATCGAGATGCACTTCCTGCCCGACGTCTACGTCCCCTGCGAGACTTGCAAGGGCGCGCGCTACAACCGCGAGACGCTCGAGGTGCGCTTCAAGGGGAAGTCAATCGCCGACGTGCTCGAGATGTCGGTCGAGGAGGCGCTGCAGTTCTTCGCGAAGATCCCGAAGCTTCGCCGCCGCCTCCAGACCCTCCATGACGTCGGGCTCGACTACATCAAGCTCGGCCAGCCGGCGACGACGCTTTCGGGTGGCGAGGCGCAGCGGGTGAAGCTCTCCTCCGAGCTCTCCAAGATCGCGACCGGCAAGACGCTCTACATCCTCGACGAGCCGACGACGGGGCTCCATTTCGCCGACATCGAGAAGCTCCTCGACGTCCTGCAACGTCTCGTCGACTCCGGGAACACGGTGCTCGTGATCGAGCACAACCTCGACGTGATCAAGCAGGCCGACTGGATCATCGATCTCGGCCCGGAAGGCGGCGAGGCCGGAGGCGAGGTCATCGCGACCGGAACGCCGGAGCAGATCGCCGACGTCGACGAGTCGTTCACCGGCCAGTTCCTCCGGCACGTGTTGCCGAAGGCTGCAGTCGCGGCTGCCTGAGGTGGTCGCGCGAGCCGAGCCCCGGCAGGACGAGAAGTCCTGGTTTTTGCGTGGACTGCTCGTGCTGCAGCATCCCCGCCCGGTGTTTGCAGCGCTGCGCGACGATTCGGACGAGGTCGCGGCGGTGCGGCAGGACACGGCGGGCGCGATCGTGTGGCTCGCCGGGATCGCGACGATCCTGGCAACGGCGAGCACGGTCCGCGACGACGTCCTGATCGACGGCTCTTTGTTTGCGGTTTGGGCGTTTCTCGCGGGAGGTCTCTACGGCTTCGTCCTGTACTTCGCCGTCGGCAAGCTGCTGCACGTCTCGCTTCGCCGCCTGGGCGGTCGCGGCAGCTTCCGTCGTGCGCGTCACCTGCTTGCCTTTGCAGCTGCGCCGATCGCGCTCGCGCTCCTCGTCTACTGGCCGGTCCGGATGGCGATCTACGGCGAAAACCTGTTCCGCACCGGAGGTGCGGACGGGCGCGGCGTCGGCCCGGTAGTGGCGTGGCTTTTCTACGGGTTCGTGGCCTGGGCGGTCGTGCTGCTCGTCGTCGGCGTGCGGACCGTCCACGGCTGGACGTGGAGCCGTTCGCTGGCGGGCGTTGCGTTCACCGCAACGATCGGCGGTGCGCTAGCCGTCGCTGTGAGTCTCTTGCACGCGCTTGGCTGAAAACAACTCCAGCTCGTCTTCCGGCATTGCATAGGTGTGCTCGGGTGCGGGGTACGCACCGCTGCGAACCTCTGCTGCGTACGTCGTGAGTGCGCCGCGGATCTCCTCCGCCAGGTTGGCGTAGCGCTTCACGAAGCGCGGTGCCTGCCCCTCGGTCAGGCCGAGCAGGTCGTGGTAGACGAGCACCTGCCCGTCGCACTCCGGTCCGGCACCGATCCCGATCGTGGGGACGGTCAGCGATTCGGTGATGCGCGCTGCGACCGGAACGGGCACCGCCTCGAGCACGATCGCGAAGCAGCCCGCGGCTTCCAACGCCAGGGCATCCGAGAGCAGCTGCTGTGCTTTCGCAGCCGTTCGGCCCTGGGTCTTGAAGCCGCCGAGGATTGTCTCGGACTGAGGCGTCAAGCCGATGTGGCCCATGACTCCGATGCCGGCGGAAGCGATCGAGCGGACGCGCGACAGCGACGGTCCCGCGCCTTCGAGCTTGACGACGTCGGCGTCGGCTTCCTTGACGAAGCGGATCGCGTTTCGCACAGCGTCCTCGTCGGACACGTGGTAGCTCCCGAAGGGCATGTCGCCGACGACGAGCGGTCGTTCGACCGCTCCCGAGACGGCACGCGCCAGAAAGAGCATCTCGTCCATGGTCACCGGGACCGTTCCGTCGTGGCCGAGGACGACCATGCCGGCGGTGTCGCCGACGAGGAGGATGTCGACGCCGGCCTGCTCCGCGAACCGTGCGCCGGGAGCGTCGTAGGCGGTGACCATCACGATCTTCTCGCCACGACTCTTCAGGTCGGCGAGCTCGAGCAGTGTCAGCTTGCCGGGCTTCATCTCAGGTCTCCTTCCAGGACGACGTTGTCGAGCAAACGGGTTGGGCCGATGCGGACGGCGGCCGCGAGCACGGTCACGGCTTCGAGGTCGATCAGCTCGACGTAGTCGGGCTCGAGGCCGTTGAGTGCGGCGCGTGTTGCCGCGACGGGATCGGAGCCCGCAGCATGCGCCGAGCGTCCGGCTTCGAGAGCATGCGGTAGGGCGAGTGCCAGCTGTCTCTCCTCATCCGACAGATACGCGTTGCGCGACGAAAGAGCCAGGCCGTTCTCGTCGCGCACGGTGGGCAGCACGCGGAGGTGGAGCTTCAACTCCAGGTCGCGCACCATGCGACGAATCACCTCGGTTTGCTGTGCGTCCTTCTGGCCGAAGAACACGACGTCCGGGCGCACGATGTTGAACAGCTTCAGACAGACGGTTGCCACACCGCGAAAGTGATCCGGTCGCGCCGCGCCTTCTCCTCCGGTGCCCTCGACCTCGACCCAGGTGCCGAATCCCTTCGGGTACATCACCTCGGCGCTCGGCATGAAGAGCACGTCGACGCCGGCTTCCTCCGCGAGCCGCACGTCACGCTCCTCGTCACGCGGGTAACGCTTCAGATCGTCGTTGGGGCCGAACTGTGCGGGATTGACGAACAGCGAGACGACGACGACGTTGCATTCCGCGCGTGCGGCCTGCATCAACGAAAGGTGCCCCTCGTGGAACGAGCCCATCGTCGGCACGAGCCCGACCCGGCCGGGGCCGATTGCGAGACGCAGAGCGGGAATGGTCCGCGCGACTCTCATTTCGCCGTCGCTTCTGCAAGGACGTCGTACAACGGCTCGAGCTCGGGCCGCGCGGCGCGAATCGCCCGGCGGTGCGCCTCGACCGTCTCCCAGTCGCCACGCTCGATCGGGCCGGTCAGCTCGAAGCCGTTGTCGATCGTGCGTCGCATCAACGGAACGAGTGCCTCCGGCGGCGCACCCGCGGCGCGAAACAATTCGGACGCGACTTCATGCAGCGTGACCACGTAGTTCGACGCGATCGCAGCGCCGGCGTGGTAGAGCGGGCGCGCATCGTCGGCAAGCTCGAAGGGCTGCAGGCCGAGTAGCTCGGCCAGCCAAAAGCCGACCGACCGCGCCTCATCCGATTCCGACGTGACCGCCGCCCAGGCCCCGTCGAGCTGCTCGGGCCCGCGTGCGCGGGTGAACGTCTGCAGCGGGTGGAGCGAGAAACGGCGTCGATGCGGTTCCAGGGCCGAGAGGGGCGTGGCGCCTGAGACGTGCGCGAGCCAGGGGCCTGGCTCGATCGTCCGGGCCACATCCGCAATGACGCTGTCCGGCACGCACAGAAGGACGAGCTCGCCGTCGTCGCCCACGCTGATGCCTCGCTGGCGGAGCCGAGCGGTGACGGCCGACCCGACGCGGCCGGACCCGATGACGTTGATGCTTCTGAGCACTCGTAGCTCCAGTTCCGTAGCGGATACCGGGCAGTTGAAGCGTACACGGGCACTGGTACTCTGGCGTGCTTCGTGGGTCGTCGTTTCCTCCTGGGGCTTGTTCTCGCCGCCGCACTCGCCGCGCCCGGCACCGCGCACGCGGCGATCCCGCTGACGCCCTGTCCGGATACGACGAACGGCCTTCAGTGTGGAACGGTCGCCGTCCCGCTCGATCGCACGGGTGTCGTTCCCGGGACGATCGGGTTGCACGTCGAGGTTCTCCCTGCCACGGGGCTGCCCCGCGGAACGATGTTCCTGATCGCCGGGGGCCCAGGCCAGGGATCGGCTCACGTCTATGGGCTCGGATCGACCGACACCGCCGAGTTCATGCGTGCGATGCTGCCGGGCTACACACTTGTGGCCTTCGACAACCGCGGGACGGGCGACTCGGGCGTGATCCGCTGTCCGGAGCTCCAGACCACGGCGATCGCGACCGCTGAGCAGAGCGCAATTCTCGCGCGCGACTGTGCGGGGATCATCGGCCCCCAACGCCAGTTCTATGCGACCCGGGACCACGCCGAGGACATCGATGCCGTTCGCGCAGCACTGGGTGTTCCGAAGATCGGCCTGATGGGCGTGTCGTATGGAACGAAGCTCGCGCTCGCGTACGCGCTTGCGCACCCCGGCAACGTGGAGCGACTGATCCTCGACTCCGTGGTTCCACCGCAGTTTCCGGATCCGTTCGATCGCAACGTGTTGAGTCAGATGCCGGACACTCTGAGCTCACTCTGCGACGGTGGCCTCTGCCGCGCGGCGACGCCGAACTTCTCGGGTGAGGTGGCCACGCTCGCGAACAAGATCGAGGCGAAGCCGATCTCCGGAAAGATCGTCGCCCCGAACGGCGCACTGAAGACGGTGCGGATGGACGGTGAGCAGCTCCTTTCGATGATGATCGACACGGATCTGAGCCCTGGCCTCGCTGCCGAGGCTCCCGCCGCCGTGCACGCCGCCCTCAAGGGCAACGTGCGACCGCTACTGCGGATCTACGACCTCGACCTCCGCACCAGTGAGCTCTCGTCGGAGGATCTGAGCTTCGGCCTCAACGCCGCGACGAACTGCGCCGACGGTCGCTTCCCGTGGTCGCCCGGCACGGATCCCTCCGCGCGCCAGGCCGCGATCGACACGGCTGTCGCCGGGCTTGCTCCAGGCGCACTCGGCCCGTTCGGAAAGTGGGCCGCCCGCCTCGGGACGGCGTACTTCTGCGAGCAGTGGCCCTCGCCGACGGGCAACACGCCGCTTGGGCCAGGTCCATATCCGAACGTGCCCGTTCTCGCCGTCAGCGGCGGTTACGACCTGCGCACGCCGACGGCCAGCGCAGTCGCAGTGATCAGCCAGTTCCCGCAGGGTCGGCTGATCGTCGTTCCAGGCGTGGGTCACAGCGTGCTCACGGCCGACTTCTCGTATTGCTCGCAGCGCGCAACGCGCCAGTGGATCCTCGGCACGCTGGAGGCGCCGATCCAGGCTGCGTGCCCGCGCGTGCCGCCGCTCGTGAAGATCCTCGGTGCGTTTCCGGCGAAACCGGCGAACCGGACGGCGAAGTCGACGCTGGCGCTCGCGTCGAAGACCGTGCGCGAAGCAGAGGCGACGTGGCTGCAGCTGCTCTTCTCCTCCGTCAGCTTCACCCCGCGTGGCGTCTACGGTGGCAAGCTCGCGAACACGAAGAACGGCGACGGCTTCATCCTGACGAAGTACGCGATTGCCCCAGGCGTCTTCGTGACCGGGAAGATCACCTTCGTCGACATCGGCCCGCCATCGACCTACAAGGGCACGATCAAGGTCTCGGGGTCGGCGGCCACGGCCGGAACGCTGAAGTTCACGAAGAATTCGGTCTCCGGCAAGCTCGGCGGCCGCACCGTCAAGGGCACGTACTAGAGGCCTGATGTGAAATTCCGCCGGGCCGGATGACGCACCAGACACTGCGCCGGATCAGCACGTTCGCCCGCGGCACGTAGCGCCGCTACGCACCGCGAACGACCGCTCTGCCCGGCTTGGTCTGGAGCGCCCCCGACGTCGGCCGAATTTCGCATCAGCCCTCTAGGCGATTTGCGACCCGTCCGGCCCCGCCCCTAAACTGCCCGGGCGATGCCGATGTACGAGTACGTGTGCATGAAGTGCGAGAAGCATTTCGAGGAGCTCGTCCGGGGGGATCAGGAGGTTGCGTGCCCGCAGTGCGGCGCGACCAACGTCGCCCGGCAGCTTTCGACGTTCTCGATGGTCGGCACCGCCGGGCAGACCGGCGCGTTCAGCAGTGGCGGCGGCTGTTGCGGCGGAAGCTGTGGCTGCGGTCACTGAGCTGACCCGCGCCGACGAGCTTCGCGCCTTCGGCGAAGTCGTTGCCGGCTGCACGAAGTGCGCGCTCGCCGGAGGACGCACACAGGTCGTGTTCGGCTCGGGCGATCCGAATTCCGATCTGATCTTCGTCGGCGAGGCGCCGGGCTTTCACGAGGACAAGCAAGGCGTGCCGTTCGTCGGGGCCGCCGGGAAGCTGCTTGACCAGCTGCTCGCGGGCATCGGCCTCACGCGCGAAGACGTGTACATCGCGAACGTTCTCCTTTGCCGTCCTCCCGGCAACCGCGACCCGCTGCCGGAGGAGATCCAGGCGTGCGAGTCGCACCTGTGGCGTCAGATCGAGCTGATCGAGCCGCGCGTCGTCGCGACACTGGGAAACTTTGCGACGAAGCTTCTGTCGGGTCGGCCGACCGGAATCACGCGCGTGCACGGACAGGAGCAAGAAGTGATGCTCGGCGGGCGGCGGGTACTGCTCTACCCGATCTACCACCCGGCTGCCGCGCTTTACACGCCGCGCATGCTCGAGGTGCTCAAGGACGACTTCGCGAGGCTGCCAGAGCTGATGGGTCGCGAGGCTGCTCCGCCCGCACCGGTCTACGTCGCACCGGTGGCCGCCGAGCCGGCGGTTCAGCTCGGGCTCTTCTGATCGAGACACACTCGCCCGAAGAAACCGAGCAGCTCGCTGCCAGGCTCGCCGCCGACCTGCGCCCGGGCGACGTCGTGACGGTCTCGGGCGAGCTCGGCTCCGGCAAGACGACGTTCGTCCGCGGCGCCGCTCGCGCGCTTGGCGTCGAAGGTCCGGTCACGAGCCCGACGTACACCATCGGCCACAGGTACAAGGGCCGAGTCGACGTGTCGCACCTCGACCTCTTTCGCTTCCGAAACGTGTCGGCGGCCGAGTGGGGCGATCTCGAGCCGTACTTCGACGACGCGGTCGTCTTCGTCGAGTGGCCCGAGGCAGGGGAGGGAGTCCTGCCACCGAGACGCATCGGAGTGCGGCTCGAACATGGCGGAGAAGGGCGCCGGCTTGTCACGATTCTCGGTGATGCTGATCCTGGCCTTCGACACGGCGACTGATGTAGCGACGAGCGCGCTCGTCTCCGACGGCGAGGTGCTCGGCGAGCGCTCATCGCGGGCGTCAACGGTGCTCGAGGACGTCGATGCGTTGTTGCGTCAAGCGAGTGCGCAGACGCGTGAGATCGAAGCGCTCGCGGTCGGGATTGGGCCCGGCAGCTTCACCGGTGTTCGCATCGGTCTCGCGACCGCGCGTGGCCTGGCGTTCGCGCTCGGCATCCCTGCGGCCGGCGTCTCGACACTCGACGCGCTCGCCGCAGGCTCTCCCGGCGCTTTGCCGGTCGTCGATGCGCGGCGCGGTGAGGTCTTCGTGCTGAAAGATGAGCCGAGAGTGCTCGATCCGGGAAAGCTCGAGGTGGCGAACGGGACGATCTGCGTGGGGAGCGGCGCCGTCCGCTACCGCGCCTTGTTGGAAGCTGCCGGAGCGGAGATCCCGCCGGACGGAGACGAACGGCACCTGCCCCGGGCCCGCTTCCACGCCCAATTGGCGCACGACTTCGGGCCCGCCGACGAAGTGGAGCCGCTCTACCTAAGAGTCCCCGACGCTGATAAAACCAGACAATGAGCGCGACGGCCAACAAGGTGGATTTCCGGCGCCTCGAACTGCGGGACCTCAATGCGATCGAGACGATCGAGCGCGCCTCGTATCCGACACCGTGGTCGCGGTCGATGTTTGCGGGCGAGCTCGCGAAGCCGTCGTCGATCTCGCTCGGTGCGTTCGAGCCCGACACGCGCGACCTGCTCGGCTACCTGATCATCTCCCGCTACGTCGACGCCTGGCACGTGATGAACCTCGCCGTCGCACCGGAACACCGCCGCAAGCGGATCGCGACGGGCTTGCTCGAACGCCTCTTCGAGCTCACGGGAGGCGAAGGACGCCGCGGTTACACCCTCGAGGTGCGAGTTTCGAACGACGTCGCGATCCGTCTCTACGAGCAGGCCGGGTTCAAGGCACGCGGAGTTCGTCGCGGCTACTACACAGACAACCGCGAGGACGCGCTCATCATGTGGCGCGATTTCGAGCCGCGACCGACTTGATCCTCGGTCTCGAGACGTCCTGCGACGAGACCGCTGCAGCGGTGATCACGCGGGACGGACAGATCCTCGCGAACGTCATCTCGTCTCAGGCCGATCTGCACGCCCGCTACGGCGGGGTCGTACCCGAAGTCGCGTCGAGGCGTCACCTCGAACTCGTCACGCCCGTCTTGCAGGAAGCGTTGCGCGATGCCGGGGCAGAGCTCGACGACGTCGAGTTGGTGGCGGTCACGGCGGGCCCCGGCCTGATCGGTGCCCTGCTCGTCGGAGTTGCGGCAGCGAAAGCGATCGCCTGGGCGAGGCGGTTGCCTCTGGCGCCCGTGGATCACCTCGAAGGACACATTGCGTCGCTCTATCTCGAGCCGGACCCGGTCGAGCCGCCGTTTCTCTGCCTGCTCGCGAGCGGCGGTCACACGATGCTGCTGGACGTTCAGGATCGTGCGAACAAGGCCCGAGTGCTCGGTACGACGCTCGACGATGCCGCGGGAGAGGCTTTCGACAAGGGAGCGCGCCTGCTCGGGCTCGGCTACCCCGGCGGCGCCGAGATCGACCGCATCGCGCGAGCGGGAGACGCCGGTGCGTACGACTTCCCCGTCGCGAAAGTGCCCGGGCTCGACTTCTCCTTCTCGGGCCTCAAGACAGCCCTGCTCTACGCCGTCAGGGACCTGCCTGCGGACGAGCTCGAACGACGACGTTCCGATCTCGCCGCGAGCTACCAGTCGGCGATCGTGCGCGCTCTCGTCGACAGGGCGCAGCAGGCTGCTGCGGAGCTCGGCGCGTCGAAGATCGCCGTGGTCGGCGGGGTGGCGGCGAACTCGGAGTTGCGCGCTGCGCTTCCCCAATCTACGGCCCTTGCGCCGCTGCCGCTCTGTACGGACAACGCGGCGATGATCGCCTCGGCTGCGCGCTTCACGGATCCCATCCAGTATCCCCGCTATCTTGGGCTCGATGCGTACGCGTCCACCGCGTGAGCCGAGAAACGCGCTCGTGCTTGCGGCTCTGGCGGTCGTCGCGACGGCCGTCCTCATCGCGGCCGGAGGTCATAGCAGCGGCCTGACTACTGAAGGAGAGACGAGTTGGCAGGGTCTTGCCGGGGCCCAGCGTCCGCGCGTCGCGGTGGGCCAGCGCGTGATCGTCCTGCTCAAGGCGCCCGCGCTTGCAGACCGGGTCGGCAATGCCGGAGGCCTGGCGACGAGCGAGCAGGAGCGGGAGTGGACGCAGAGTGCGCTCTCGTCTCAAAAGCTTTTGGTCGCACGGCTGCGCGTCCAGGGCGTCGTCGTCCAGCCCGAGTTCAGTTACACGAGAGCGGTCAACGGCTTCTCGGCCGCGTTTGACGCGCGCGGGATAGCGCTGCTCGAACGGGCGCCCGACGTGGCGGGCGTGTATCCCGTGCGGGCGGCGTATCCCGCGTCGCTGAGCTCGCGTCTCCTGACGGCAACGAGCTTCGGAGAGCGACCGAACATCGGCCTGTCGGACAAGGATGGGCGCGGCGTCACGATTGCGCTCCTCGATACCGGCGTCGATCGGGCGCAGCCCTTCCTGCGCGGGCGTGTCACCGGTGGGATCGACATCGTCGGAGGCGACGCAGGTGCCCTCGCCGCGCCACAACCCGGCGAGCCCTCCCAGCTCGAGCGGCATGGCACAGAGATGGCCGGCCTGCTCGTCGGCTCGGGTGGGCCCGGTGCGCTGGCCGGCGTCGCTCCGGGAGCCACCGTCTTGCCGATTCGCGTTGCGGGCTGGCAGCGAGACGCCTCGGCGGGCTGGGCCGTCTACGGCAGGACCGACCAGGTGCTGGCCGGGCTCGAACGCGCGGTCGATCCGAATGGTGACGGCGATGCGCACGATGCAGCCCGTGTGGCGCTGGTGGGCGTCGCGGAGCCGTTCGCCGGTTTCGCAGACGGGCCCCTCGCCCGTGCCGTCGAGGGCGCTACTCGGCTCGACACCCTCGTCGTCGCGCCCGCCGGAAACGACGGGCCCGCGGGGCCCGGGTACGGCTCGGTCGCCGGCCCGGGAGGCGCACCGGCGGTGCTGACCGTCGGTGCCGTCGACCTGCGGCCCCGCTTCGGTCAGGTGCGGGTGGTTCTCCGCGCGGCTCTTCGGGTCGAGCTCGACGGCATGAGCCCACTCGTCGGCTCGGTAACTCCGTCGGAGCCGCTGGACGTCGGGATCGGCGCACCGCGTGCACAGACGACGGAGCCGGTCGGTTACCGCGGGCCCGTTCCGTTGCTCGACTTCTTCGACCGTCGCGGCGAGAGCCTCGTCGCGGGCCGGGCCGCCCTACTACCGGCCGGGGCCGATCCGAACGGGTCGCTCGCGAACGCAGCCCAGGCCGGGGCGGTTGCGGTCCTGTTCTACGGCGCGGACCTGCCGGCCGGCGGCATCGGTCTCGACGAGAGCGCGCCGATCCCTGCAGTTTCCGTTCCCGAGGCCGCGGCGCAGTCGCTGCTCGCGCGCATTCGCAGCGGCATTCCGGCGACCCTTTCACTCGGCACGGCGCGCACGAGGTCCAACGCCGGCGAAGGTCGCGTCACTCCCTTCTCGTCGACCGGGCTTGCCTTCGACGGACGCGTGAAGCCGGAGCTCGTCGCCCCGGGGATTGCTCTCGAAACCGCCGAGCCCGGAGCCAACGCCGACGGTTCGGCCCGCTATGGCACCGTGAACGGAACGAGTGCCGCAGCCGCCCTGGTCGCCGGCGCCGCCGCGCTGCTCGCCCAGGCTCGACCGTACCTCGACGCCGAGGCGCTCAAGAGCCTGCTCGTCGGTGCTGCCCGGCCTCTTCCCGACGACGGCATCACCGGGCAAGGCGCCGGGCTTATCGACCTCGGCGGTGCCTCGGCGACCGAGGTCGGGGCGAGCCCTGCCTCCCTCGCACTCGGCCGCGCGGACAGCAGGCGTTGGCGCACCGACCAGGTGGTCGTCCTGCGTAACGTTTCTTACCGCCGTCTGATTCTGTCGCTCGACGTGGCAGTCGCCGACGAAGGAGCGGCATCCGTCGAGTTCGATGTGAAGCCTCAACGGTTCTCGCTGGGGTCGGGACGCTCGATCCGCGTGCATGTGCGAGCGCGGGCGACGAGCAAGCTGGAGGGAACTGCCCCGGCCGAAGGCGTCCTGGTCGTGACGCCCGCCGCGGGACGCGCGATCCGTGTGCCGTGGACGATCGTCTTCGGCCGGCGCCGCCCGGCCGAGCTGACCACGGTCCGGCTCTCGCAACGCGCGTTCACACCCTCGGATGCAGCGCCTGCACTGCTGAGCTTCGTGGCCGGATCGGTGCGGCGTTCGGCGGCCGCGTCCGACGTGCTGCCGCTTTCCCGTCTGGACCTTGAGCTCTGGAGCCCAGCCGGCGGCCGCATCGGTTTGCTGGCCCGCCTGCGCGACGTGCTTCCGGGACGCTATTCGTTCGGCGTGACCGGTCGGGACCCGACCGGTGCGGTGCTGCCGAGCGGCGACTACCAGCTCAGGCTTGTCGCCTTCGGGACAGACGCAGGGCCGCCGACAGTGCGGACAATCGGTTTCACGATCAAGTAGGCTCAGCCGGCCCAGCCCGAAATGTCCCCATTTGCGCGGAAAAAGGAGCTGACGTGACCACGGTCGATGCGCCCGTCTCGCATCTGCGCGAGAACCCCTACGAGATCGCGAAGTCGCAGTTGCGCAAGGTGGCGAAGACGTTCGCCATCGATCCGAACCTCGTCAACGTGCTTCAGATGTGCAAGAAGGCGGTGTCCGTTTCGATTCCGGTCGCGATGGACGACGGCACGACCCAGGTCTTCGAGGGGTATCGCGTGACGCACAACGTCGCGCGCGGGCCGTCCAAGGGCGGCATCCGCTATCACCCGGATGTCACGCTCGACGAGGTCAAGTCGCTCGCGATGTGGATGACGTGGAAGTGCGCGCTTTCGGGCATCCCGTTCGGCGGTGCAAAGGGCGGCGTGATCTGCAATCCGAAGACGATGTCCGAGGGTGAGCTGCAGCGGATGACACGCCGCTACACGTCCGAGATCATCAACGAGATCGGTCCCGAGAAGGACATTCCCGCACCGGACGTCGGCACGGACGGGCGTGTGATGGCCTGGATCTTCGATACCTACTCGATGAACAAGGGCCACTCGGTGTTGGGCGTCGTCACCGGCAAGCCGCTGACGATCGGCGGCTCACTGGGCCGCGAAGAGGCGACGGCGCGCGGTGCTCTCTATTGCGTGCGCGAAGCGGTGCGGAAGAAGCAGATGTCGCTGCAGGGGACGAGGGTCGCGGTACAGGGTTTCGGCAACGTCGGCTCGTTCCTCGCGAAGTTCCTTGCCGAAGACGGGGCGACCGTGATTGCGATCTCCGATTCGACCTCCGGTCTCCACAACCCGAATGGGATCGACGTCCAGGCGGCGATCGCGCACAAACGCGAGACAGGGGCCCTGGCAGGACTCAAGGCCGCCGACCCGATCTCGAACGACGAGCTGCTGCTCCTCGAGTGCGACGTGCTCGCGCCGTGCGCCCTCGAGCAGGTCATCACGACGGACAACGCGGACAAAGTCAGGGCGAGGATCATCGTCGAAGGCGCGAACGGCCCGATCACGCCTGCGGCGGACGAGATCCTCGAGGAGAAGGGCGTGCTCGTCCTGCCGGACATCCTGGCCAACGCCGGAGGCGTCGTCGTCTCCTACTTCGAATGGGTGCAGGGTCTCCAGGAGTACTTCTGGAAAGAGGCCGAGGTGAACGCGAAGCTGAACGACATCGTGACGCGCGCGTTCAACGAGACCTGGGCCACGATGGAGAGCCGCGACATCTCGATGCGCCTCGCCGCCTACGGGCTCGCCGTCCAACGCGTCGCCGAAGCGACGACCACGCGCGGGATTTATCCCTAGTCACACGGGGGAACCCCTGGTTCCCCCGTGGGCCCCCTCCTTCGGTGTGACAACGCGGATGTTCGCTTGCGCTCCGGCATTGACGCGGTCACGCCTCCGCGCGCCAACGCCACTCGCCCCGGAACGCCTTTTGACTTAATTTTCGGCCGATGCCGGTCAATCAAGTGAAAGTGGTCCT
>Ga0307323_10000027_pt1 | contig 36041 bp, 57 predicted proteins | sample ER_DNA_381_FD_194496 | JGI IMG/M metagenome (GOLD analysis project Ga0307323, IMG submission 194496) | Bulk soil microbial communities from the East River watershed near Crested Butte, Colorado, United States - ER_DNA_381 | ecosystem: Environmental > Terrestrial > Soil > Floodplain | place...
GACTAGGTAGCAAGTGATGCCTACCATTACGCCTCTCAGGATGAAGTATAGGATACCTTTCATTGCCCTTCCCTCTCAGGCAGTTGACCGATGACTTGTCCCGTAACTGGACACAGCCACATAAGCGTGAACTTCCCTTCGCGTGACTCGTACGATATGACGCACTTGTCTCTGCCGTTGTATGGATGTCTGACGTGGCAGTTAGGACACCACGCTCCTGCTCCTACGTCCTGGAGGGTGGGGGGCTGCCACTCCTTGCCCACTACGGACCGTTTTCGGCGTCGCCATCTTCGTGGCGCTACGTACCTTCGCCTCGAGCCGTCGTCGTTCAATGATGCACCTCTTATGCCCCTGGTGATGCCTTCCATGGTAGACGGCATCCGGTATGTCACAGATCATCTTACACCTCCTTTCACCGCCGCACAAGGACCTGTTGGCTATCGACATCGGGATCTCGTCCTTGTACGACGGTGACTTGAGATACGTTCAAGTCACTCCCGTTTGTTAGCGAAGGACCCGAAGCCTTCGCAACTGGTACCGACCAGTCAACATCAGTTTCCGCATATTGCACCTCCTTCATTCAAGGCCGGGCTGGAGCCGCTGGGGAGCGGACCGAACCGGAGCTTGGCTCTGATACGGAGTAGCTCCAGCCCGACGTTCAGGGAAGGTCAGCCGGTGCCCCAGCAGACGATCGCCGGGTTCGTCTGGGTGAACATCGCGGCCTGGTTGCCCGTTGCCGTGCTGCCTGTCAGGACGGTGGCGGTCGCGTCGTTGTCCGACCAGAGCCGGTTCATGAGCTGCGTGTCACCGTTCTGTGCGAAGCAGTTGTTGACGTTCGTCCGCTGAACCTGGACGACACCCCAGCCGCCACCTGTTCCGCCGCTGTTGGGGCAGGTGACCAGGACCGCCCCCCTGGTGGTCTGGCTCGTGCCGACGCAGAGACCGTTGCCGTTGTACTTGACGGCGACGATGATGCTGTCGAACATCGCGTTGTCCAGGGACGTGTTCGTGAACGGGCAGGAGTGCGTGACCCGACCCGCACCGCACATGGTTGTGAGCTGGAACGTGCCGAAGCTCTGATGCGGCCAGCCGTTCTGACCCATCTTGACCGCGCCACCGGAGCCAGCGCCGTTCCAGTCGTTCAGACACTGACCGGCACCGCCGTTCTCGCAGACCTGTCCGGCCGCCTGCGCGGGCCCGACCGATGCGATAGCGGGTACGGCTGCCGTCGCGATAACTAGGGCAGCGGCGGCGAATTTAGAACGAAGCCTCATAGAGACTCCTTTCAGAGGGCTATGGACCGTCCGTAGTCCCTCGACGACCTGCTCAGGTTGTTCGCATTCTGAGCAGGAAGTCCAGGGGCTAGTACCACTCCAGCCACTGGGCGACTCGGCTTCCACCACATGACAGCGGCGGGTAGTTCAGGTGCAGGAACGCGCCGTTGGACAGGCTGTCCGAGCACATGAACCGAGGCGAGCCCTGGTTGTTGGAGTAGTACAGGCTGATCTCGTCGCATCGGAAGTACGGGCTCGAGAAGCAGTGCGAGACGAATACAGTTCCCGTACCACCTCCGGTGCCCGTCAGTTCGTCGTTGCACGATCTGTTGACCGTCGAGGCGTCGGCGGTGTTCGCTCCGACGCACGTGGTCTGATGCGGAGTGTAGACGATCTGGTCGATCTCGGATCCGAAGTACTGATCGTTCATTCCCGACCCGACCGTGAACGGACAGGTGTGCGTGACCGTCCAGTGGCCGCTGCATCGGTCGATCGCCTGGAAATTCCAGTGCTCGTTGCCTGCTGGCGCGTACAGCCGAATCGTTCCGCCGGAGTCAGTGTTGCCGTTCCACTCGTTGATGTAGTGAGCAGCACCAGGATCCGATATGCCCGGCTGCGGCTGGACCGCCTGCGCGGGTGAGGATGTTACTACAGCGCCCGCTAGTGCAGCGACGAGTGCTGCAGTGCCGATGATGAGTCTTGACCTCACAAGCCCTCCATCGAAGAAACTACGGACCATCCGTAGTCCCTCGGCGCCCGACCCAGAACCCTGCTCTCTGGGCCGGACACCCAAGGACTAGATCGAGGTCGACCCGTTGGAGATCAGGAAGGTGTGCCCACCGGCGTCGAGCGACTGGTTGGTGCTCATGATGGGCTGGAAGGAACCGTTGACCCAGTCGGACTGGCGCAGGCTCCAGTGGTTCTGGACGTAGATCGAGTTCCAGAAGTGCGTCGAGCTGTAGTAGTTGGCGGCCGCGTTGGTGAAGCGGACGAGCGGGTTGTTCGCCGGAGCGGTCAGGATCGGGCCGTTGGAGACGACGCCGATGCCGAACTCGTAGAAGTTCTTGTAGCCGACGTAGAAGTGCGCCTGGCGGCACGTCATGTCCTGCGTGACGTCACAGGCGTTGACAGTGACCCAGTGCGTCTTCGGGTTGTAGAAGATCTCGAACTTCAGCTGGTCGCCGACGTTCGGGTTGAGGGCGATCGGGGACAGCGGCGTCGGGCCGGACACCAGACCGCTCATGATGCACGGGTCGGAACCAGACAGGTCGCCGAGGATGCCGTGGCCGTGACTGATCTGGAACCTGCTGCCGGTCCACTGCACGCCGAGCTGAACCGAGTAGCCGGTGTTCGGGTCGCACAACTCGACTCCGGCGCCGCCCAGGCCGCCAGCACCGTCCAGGTTCTTGAGCTGGTTGGTGACGACCAGGCGCGTCTGCACGTCGCGGAAGCGCGTCTGCCCGTTGTCCTTGGCGAAGTAGCCGGCCTCGCCCTTGACGTTCTGCACGATACCGACACCCGCCGGGTTGGCATGCGCGGGTATGGTCGTGAGACCCACCGCCGCGACAGCGCCAAGCACCAGCGGCACAAAAGTCTGCGCCAGCTTCTTGATGCTATTCATTTGGACCCTTTCGGGTTGGGAGGCACACTTGCTGTGCGACCTCTCAAGGCCCTGCTCGGAACCTACCTCACAGTAGGCTTAACCCGAAAGCACCGAGCAGGACGTTCAGGGGCCTACCTCAGGCGTCCTTGGCCGGGCAGCGCGTGCCCTTCATCCCGAGGAACCTGCACAGCGTGACGTGGTGTCCGCCTCCGCAGTGAGGCCGGAGCGGGTTGGCCCTGTAGATTGCGATCAGGATGCTCAGCATGGAACCCTTCTTCTTTCCGAAAGGGCAAGCCCACGGATTGGGGTTTGCCGGGTAGCCCTTGGGCTGGTCGAACACCTTCATGATGCCTCTTTGCACCGTAGTGGTTGTTCAGTGCGCAGTCACAGTCGCCGCCTGTGCAGCCATTGCAATAGCCCCTGTTGCAGGGTCCGCAGTTCTGAACCCAGGTCGCCATTACTTACCCTTGCCCCCCTTCTCGTGCGAGCCACCGCCCTTGCTTTCCTTGCTGTCCGCGCCCTTGCTATCGCCGTGCTTGCCCATTACATCCTCTTTCCGCACCAGTTGCAGACCGATACCAGAATGGTCTTGCCATCCTGTATGATCGTGGCGTTCACTGGTTCGTGTTGTCCGTTGGGTGAACTGTCACATGCTTTTTTGGCCATCATGCACCTGGTGGCAGTAGGTCCTGTTCCCGAGCGGCCCTGACCTTTGCATCGTGATCCACACGCTCTGGGCGCAAGGCTTCTTCGGCGGCTAGGGCTTCTTGCGCAAGTCGGATCTGACGTTCGTACTCCGCCCTGGTTGCGTCGGAGCGCTCATCGTCGAGCACGATAATGTCCTCTTCGACCCTGAGAACGCCATACCAGTAGACGTTCTCTCCGTACTCGGAGTCGAAAAAGCCCATGGCTTTGTCAAGACTCGTCGGGTCCTCCAGCTCCATCGAGTGGAGCAGGTTCAGTAGGTCCCTCGCGCTTGGGTTGGAGCTTGCCGACTGAACGGAAGTAGTCATCTGCTTCCTCCTTTCTGACTACTCTGCGTCCGCATTCGCACCTGAATGCAACTATATGCCCGGCCTTGATATGGTAGTACACGAGCTGAGGTGCCATGCCCCTTAGATGTCCGTAGTTCACTGGCGTGATACACGGAGCATCCTCTTCTTCGTCCGCCATCATCTGTCTGATGGTCTCGTCGATATCCATAGCTCTTCTTCTAACGCTTACTCCGTGAAGTTAGACTTTGATAGACCGCAGTCTAACGGCGTCTAATAGCTTTTGTCCAGTGCTTGCGCACCTTAGTTACGGGCGCTGGACTCACGAGGTTAGACAGCGTTAGAATCTCCTGCCGGGAGCGAAGTTCGAGTTCTGACGCTCGCCGATGGAGATCAGGTGCTTCATCACCGGACCGATGATCGAGGTCTCGGACAACCGCTGCGAGTTGTTGGGGTCCTGGTGGCAGGTGCCCATGACCTTCTGCGAGTTCCAGCACTTCCTGCATGCGCACCAGCACGAGCCGAGGATGCCCTGCAGGAACAACTCGTGCAGGTTGTCGTGGTCCTTGGTGTTGTTGACTGAGTACGTACCGTGCTTTGGCATATCATCTCCCTGTGGATCTGTGCCGCTTGTACCCGCCAAGAGCCTGACGGGCTTCTTCCTCCAGCATCGTTGGATGCCGAGTCATGTAGTCGATGAGCTCGAGTTCCTCCCGAGCACGTCGAGCTAGTTCGGTGTGACGTCCTGGCAGGTCGAAGGTCTTCGGTCCCTTCCTGTGCTCTGGAACCGTACCGTCGGGGTTGACCTGGACAAGCCAGCGCTCCTCGTAGAACTTGCACCTGTTGTTCTCGCAGGAAACTACGAGTACCCTAGCCCCTGGTGGCAGGTGTGCAGGACGCATTGTCTGCACGACCTTGCCAGGGAACAGACAAGTCGTGCACCTCTGCGTCTCTTCCAGCGTTGTGTCGGGCACAGCTAGTCCTTCTCAGCGTCGCCGATGGTCTCGTTGTAGTGGATGTCGACGACGCCGAACTCGACGTCGTCGCCTGCCTCGTTGATGTAGCAGATGGAGTCGGTCTCCTTGGTGTCCTCGACGAAGGTCTTGGCGACCTCAGCATCCGCGACTGTGATGTAGATCTGGTGGCTCATGTCGTCCCCTACAGGATGTTGAAGTGGTTGAGGACGAGGATGCCGACGACGATGACAGCAACTGCTACCAGCGCCACGATGAGAACGGCGATACGTACGCCCCAGTTGACTGTCTTGCCGAGCCTGTCGAAGTGATCGTCGAAAAGGTCGTCGAAGTCCCTCACGACAGTTCCCGGATCTTGGCCTCGATGTTGGCCATCTCAGCCTCGGCCATGCGATTGTCACGAGCGGTGGCGTAGATCATCCAGCGCTCGAGGGCGTTCGGGAAGGTCTCCGGCGCCTTGAAGGCCCAGTCATTGCCATAGCGCGCTCGGAAGTAGCGAGCGACCTGATCTTGGAGCTGCTGGAACCGAAGCGACTCCTGCCGGGTGTCGTCCTCGGCCTGGACCTTCGCGTCGGCACGCTCGTCCATCTCGCGTCGGATGGCGCTGTACGCCTCTTCGCTCATGATGCCTCCTTCACTTCTGTCATGGCAGCGACCATCTCCTCGACGTCGTCAAGCCTGTCTCGGAGGTCGCTGACCTGCTGCTGTAGCTGCCCCATCTTGGTATTGTCGTGCAGCCTCTTGGCCGTGGAGCTGTTGAACAGTTCCAGCGTGGGCTCCTGAAGTAGCTCCCACTTCGACGGCGAAGCACCTCCGCCTCTCGACAGTTGCTTGACGCAGCCCATCTTGCGTAGCGCCTGCATGACGCTGGTGTAGTAGGGGGTGGCCAGGCTCAGCTTGTTGAAGAGCCTAGTCAAGAACCCCTCGTACACGAGCGCATGAGTGCCCTCGACTGCGGTAGGCTTGGCCTCCGTCCGCATCTGCTCGAACACCGTCAGGCAGTGCTCGTACAGCTTAGGAGGTGCGGTCTGCTCCTCCTGAAGCGATGTCATCGTTTACCTTCTCCCTGATGCCTTCGAGGACTTTGATCGTGTCCCCATGACCACCTGTTGTCTGGAGGAGGGCTTCCCAGCTGTCGAAGCCTCCCTCACCTTCTCCTTCTGCGTGCATCGCATGCCTGAACGCTTCAATGTCCATGTCAAGCATGTCTCGAAGCACTACTCGTTCCTGCTCGTTGAGCTGGACCATGTAATACTCCCTCTGTTGTAAAATGTAAGGGAGGAGCTCCGGCTCGTCGCCACCCATGGGGGGGATATGGGAAGGAGCTCCTCCCCTCGCTCGGGCCACCATTGCCTGGTTTGCCTATCGTCACTTAGCGTCATACGACACCGACTCGGACGACTCGACGACACTCAGCAGCGTTGTCCCTCACGTTCTGAACAGACAGCGGTGAAAGGGGATAGCAATCGCTCTTCTCCGCCAAGGTGGCCGGGGCATCTCGTCTACCTCAGCTGCCCAACACCCGATCCGGTGCATAGATCGCCGCGACTCGCACTGCCTGTCCAAACTGATAGAGAGGACGTTCACCTAATGGGCCTGGTGACGGCACGTCCACTTCGGTCTGCGAACGCCCTCCCTACTCTAGCTCCTGGCTCCTCAGGTCGGACTTTATACCGCACTTGACCGAAGACTTCTGTACCTTACCTAAGGGTACGTCGAGGCTAGGTAACCTACCAGGATGTCTTAAGTTGTCAATTTGCCTACGGGCGCCAGTACAGAGGAACTGACGCCCTAGTGGGCGACGGGGCCGTGACAGCCCCGCCGTCCTGAGTGAAGAAGGTCACTCGGCCTCGGTGAAGTCACCGTCCTCGGCGCCCGGCTCGTCGGCCTGGGCCTGAGCGACCTCGGCAGGAGGCGCGGCGGCCTCGGTCGTGGTGGCGGTGGCCTTCTCGGCGATGCGGGTCTTGCGCCGGTCCCACCACGCGACGCCCTCGTCCATGTCGAGCCCCGGCCGGGTGCTGACGTTGCCGTCGGGCCCGCCCTTCTGCGCGTACTCGGTGCCGTCCTCGGCGTAGTGCTTGACGGGGAACGGGTCCGCCTTGCCGGGGTTGTTGACGAAGGTGTAGAACATCTGCGGCTGCGTGGCCTTGGGGGTCTTGCCCAGCTGGATGAGCTTGTTCTTCAGCTGGATGGGCGTGACCTTGCCCTCAGGCAGCGGGAAGCGGGTGTTGACGGCTGCCGTCTCGTCCGCCTGAACGGTCTCGGTCGCGGTCTCAGCCATGATTTTTCCTCCTGTTTGATCGGCTGATGTTTTTGTTGCTATTCTAATTATATAGCGGCTCCACTGGGAAACACAAGGGTTCACAAAGGGTTATTTTGAGAAATTTCTTGGTCCCAGTGGAGCCGCAGATGGTTAAGGGCAGTACTCGATGGTCGAGTCGCAGGTCGTGACGACGCTGTTGCTGATCTTCGCCAGCTGGACAGCGCCGACGATGCCGCCGATGATCGACAGAGCGGTGAGGATGCAGACGACCCAGGCGATGGTGACGGTTGCGTTCCTCGTCTGTCGCTGGTACCTCAGCATGTCGATGTCGATCGGGTGGGCCTTGATACGCTCAGGCACCACTTGTCCTTGGGTGGGCTCCATTACTTGTCCTCTCCGATGGGCTCGCAGACCCACTTCAGGTCGTCTTCCTCGTGTGCCGGAACGGCTGGCACGATCTTGGTGCCGAGCTTCACCAGCTTGCAGGTCGACGACGTGCTCTTGTCGACGTAGATGCTGTAGGCAACGCGAGCGTTCGGTCCCCACGTCTTGTAGTAGTGGAGATAGCGGCCGGCATCGTCCTTCTTCCAGCCGTAGATACCCTCACGGCCCTTGCGTGCCTCGTCCTCTTCGAGGAAGCAGGCACCTCCGATGCCATACGGCATTGGTGCCTGCGGGTTCTCCCGGAGGAAGTCGACCATCTGCTGGAGTCCGTCCAGCATCTGCAGACGCGTGTCGCGCTCCATGGCTGCCTCGATGAGTTCGAGGTCTGGGTCGATTGTCATAAGTTCAGTTCTCCTCGTTGCCACGGCTCTTCTTGTTCCTTCACACGCTGGTCTGCCAGATCGGCAAAGTAGTCCTTCAAGGGCTTAATGCCCAAGAGGAATAGTGGAATGCCAATCGGCGCACCAACCACGGACATAATCAGCGGCAGTGCTACCAGCGTGCATACGATAGCCAGTACATACCTACGCGCAAGCGTAGTGTCGAACTGGCTTGAGTGGCTCGAGCCGTCCGGTGTCCCATTCGGTACCATCGGGTCCTCTCACCGTATAGCGGTTGCGAATCCGGGCCCTGTGGATTTGCACAAGTTCCACAGGGACTCTCTCTGCCCAGATGCGTCGGATGTCGACGACAGCGCCAGACATCTGAGTTGGATCGATCGCCAAGTACATGTCGCCGACCTTCATTTCTTACACCTCCTCTACCTTCCAGAGACGCTTCCAGTGCGGCTGTCGCATCTTGTAGCCCATGGAGTTCCTGCACATGTCGTTAGGTTGTCTCCCGCACACTGGGCATTCGATGGAAAGGGCTAGCTTGACTTCTTCTTCGTTCACTATACCTCCTTTCCGTAGGAGATTCGGATCACCCGAATGAGCCGAATCTCCCACGCACTGAAGGTTAGTGCCCGGCGCTTGCCGTGGTCTTGCGCTCCACGAGCTCGTCGAGGCCGGCCTTGATGTCGATCAGGTCCGCGGTCGGCAGGCCGTCCAGGCTCTTGACGATCTTCTCCGGACTCATGCCGTCCTCGGCACCCCTGTGCGTGACGTCGTCGTTGTATACCGAGATGCTGACGATGTAATCCCTACCCATCCTCTACTCCCTTGTACTTGTAGAACGCGGTGTCGCCTTCCATCCTATCGAAGACGACCTGATACTGCCCTTGCGGCAGGTCTGGAGGCATGTCCTCAATGACGTGCTTGAGGCACATGATGTCGTCCTTCTCAGCGTGCACGTCGCGGTCTCGGTTGCACCTGTCCGAGGTCTTGAAGATCCCGTGCAAGCCGCACTTGCTGGCGTAGTTCCAGCACTGCATGTGCGCACAGTGTTGGTCCACGTAAGCATCGTGTCCGCAGTCGAGTACGAACCTTGCGCTAATGTCGAATCTGATCCTTGAGTCAGCCATTTAGTTGTCACCTCCTTCCTTCAAGGGCCTGCTCGAAGATTGTTACCGCCCAGTCTACTACTGTACTAGTGCGTTCTTCGAGCAGGCCGTTCAGGGAAGGTCAGACGACCATCGCGTAGTCGGTCACAGCGTCACGTGCCATGTAGACGAAGGTCCAGAGCTCGCCCATGCACGTGTGAAGGAACATTAGGTCCTCGTCCGCCTGGTACTTGCGGTCGGAAGGAGTTGTGATGCCGATCGGCCCCGGCTCTTCTCCTGTCGTGATCTTGTGAATCTCCCGGTACGTGAACCCGACACGCTCGAAGAGCTCGAACCTGCTGACATCACGTCGCATCCCGGCAATGTGGGCGAGGCACGAGTCGATGCACCTGTTCAACTCGTACTTGGTGAGGACGAACCTCCTGTTTTCGTCCTCGTACGTCCAGAGCTTGTCGATCTCAGGCTCGATGTACAGGCCTGTCCACTGCTGCATGTTAATTCCGAGATGCAGCTCGAACGCCTTGCCGTTGCGCTCGATCATGGTCTGTGTACACACTACGCTGTCCCTCCTCGTTGTAGTGCATCCCGAGCAGGTTCCCAACGGAGCTTGCGCTCGGGATGGTTCTCTTCGTACTTCTGGTTACGCTTCTGGCCCTTGGTACTTGTGTTGTACTTACGATGCCTAGCCAGGTACTTCTCGCGGTCCATCAGTTCATGTCTGCCGAAGCGCAGCTGTCGTTGCAGTACAACTTGGACCCTCGCCTGATCATCTTGTTCGGATCCATGCAGCACTTGAAGTTGGCGCACCAGGCACACGCCTCGGAATCATCGTGAGGATGCGGTTCTACCCAGACCATCAGAGCATCTCCGAGACCTTGACCGTGAAGTACCTGATGCCACTGTTCTTAGTGACAACACGTACTTGTGTGTTGAGAGCGTTGACACGTGTGTACTCTACGCTCTCAACTTCGAGTTCAGGCCACTCCTGACGTAGCAGGGTAACGAGTGGTTTCTGAACACTCTCTGCTACAGCCTTCTTGACGTCATCCATCAGCTGTGCCTACTTCGTGTTCGGGCAGATGTCGTGGATCTGCTTCACGTACTTTTCGTATCCGTTCATGTTGTACCCGTGGGTCGCGTCTATGAGCGACGACGCTAGCATCCCCTCAGCCTGTGCGAGTGCGACAGGAATCGTCACGTCAGCAGAGTCCTGGCTTAGCTGCTCTTCGAGAGCACCGAGGAAAGCGATTGAATCCAGTACCCCAGCTCCCTGCAGCTTGTTGGCGAACATCAGGAGCTGTCCGACGACTTGCTCACAGCCCTGTGGATCAGCGTTCACACCGTTTACGGCTGCAGCGGCGACCTGAGAAGCGTCCGCCACAGGGGCTTTGAAAGGCGGCGATGCGACTGACGAGCTGCAAGCTGCCAGAAGCAAACCCGTGGCGATGACGGGTATTGCGGTGAGCTTCCTCATGTTGTTCTCCTAGTAACTACCCCAGACTCGAATGTCCAGCATCAGTTCGCGCTTGCCGGTTAGGACAACACCGACGCGAAGCTCCGCCTTCTGCTCTTGCTGTCCGGCTTGGGCGTACTGTCTAGCCTTGTACACCTTCGTACCGAAGCGGTCCTTGACTGTCGTCCAACCTTCGACGTCGCCTAGCACCGATGTAACCTTCTCCGGTGCCATGTCGTGTGTCTCGTCGTCGTAGAACTCTTCGACTTCGGCGAGAGCCTCGTAAATGAAGCTGAGGATGTCCTCGTTCAGTACGAGGTGTGCACCCTTGAACGGCTTCAGGTCCTTGTTCGAGTCGAACATTGTGTTACCTCCTTTCCAGATGGGCCTCAAGGGGAAACGGCCGACAACTCGTCGGACTATATCTAGCTTGCCAGGCTAGCCGCTACCTTTCGAACTATCCCTTGAGGCCCATCTGCACTGGAAGTTACAGGTGCTGACGCGGGACGTCAGTGCCACAGGTCCCGCAGTACTCGAACGCACTTGATCTGGCGAACACTCCAGGGTGAATGCATTCGCTGGGCTCGTCGGTGTACGCGATGAAGTCGAGCAGCGTGTAGACCAGGCAGTTCGGTCCTTCGTCCTGTGGCCCATCGAGCTGCTCGATGCCGTAGTCGGTAGCGCGGAGGTACAGCGCTACCTTTCTGACTGCCTGCCTCGTCGCTTTCCCGTCGAACTCCTCTTTCGACGCTCCTGTGCGATACGACCTCACGACGGCCGCTTCCCACTCTTCGAGGCTGTTGTACGTCATCGTTCCTCCTCTGTTAGGAACTAGTTTTCTCTGCTAATCTAATTGTATATGGGCTCCCTGAGCAAAAGCTAGATCTCCTCTGCGGTTATTTTCTTGTCTCTTTCGACGTTGTTAGCCGGTCTTCTCGAATGTAAGGTCGGCGTCGATGTCAGCCTCCGACATGCCAGGCGTGAAGATGATGTCGATGTACTTCCGACCGTTCTTGTCGCCCAGCGAGGTTGAGGCCTTGCCTCCACGTGCCTTCGCCCGGTTGTGAATTTGGGGCCGAAGCGAGGACGGTTCGATCGTGAAGTCGTCGTCCTTACCCCTGCCTTGGAAGATCCTGACCTGCGTGTTCGCCTGCAGCCACTTGTCCCACGGATATTGACTCGGACGTCCGCGTCCCTGAGGCAGATCGGTGACGTTCTCGTCGATGATTTCCATCTTCCCTATCCTCTCGTTCGAGTTGTGCGTTGTATTTAACGCCTTCATAACTACAAATTGTCGTTTTCGTTAGAATGAGACATTACTTGCGCTCTGTTTCTATTATATCGGGAGTCAATTGGACTTCTCAAGGGCTACTGGTTTCTAGTGTTACATGACGCTCGTTTCTACAGATGTAGGATCTACTACAATCTGGTGCTAAAGGGTTTCAAACCGGGGCAACTGGTAAACTCGCAGTTAGTCCACTGCGTCCGTCCGTAATACCGCTCAGAGTCTTTAAGTCTTAGGTCTTTATAGAATTATGTAGTTTATATAATAGGAAAGACAGTGTTACGACGTTGTGTTTCACAGTAAGTTTCGCGCGATCTTTGATAATTAAGTGCTGAATCCCTGATTCTATCTCATTAGACCTGTTCTGATTACGATCGACTGTCGGTAGCCTTACCTGTCGGCCAGTCTGGTCGCTTCATATCCTTCGGCCATATCATGTGCTTGTCGTTGTCGACTATAGGTGTCGGATACGAATCGAGACGGAACATCGCTTTGTACGTGTCCGGAGTCTGACCTTGCTCGATCCGCCTCATTCGGTCCGACTGGTGACGTTGGATACGTGGCTGGTGACGTTTGGTCGGAGGAGACTCCTTGATCGCCTTCTCTAGGCGTACCCATTCCTCCAACCACGAAGCCGGAAGCGTACGTGGACGCTTTCTCATCGCTCCTCCTAGAACGCGGACAGGAATGGCCACCACTGCCACCATTCCCACGGTTCGATGACGATTCCGCCGAACACCAACATCTGGTGGACGTAAGGTACTAGGACTGACCACATAATGCCTCCTTAGTCGGTCAGGAACGGAGAGAGCCAGGTCTCTCCCCGAACCTCATCGACTACTTGTGGCAGGTGTTGTACGAGGTCGTTCCCTTGCGTGGTGACGCGTACACCTCGTACCGGTTGTCCTTCGACACCCAGCGGAAGTTCGTCGTCCGCGTTCCGGAGTGGTGGTAGCACTTCGCGGAGATCAGCGAGTTCGTCGAAGTGCTGGTGTTGGTCGCCGTAGCGGCCTGTGCCGCCAGCGTACCTCCAGCTCCGAGTGCGATGCTCGCCGTGATGCCCACGATGACGATGCCCTTGCGCATTCGTACTCCTTATTCGGTTTTGTTGTTTCGTTCCGCTACCTCTTGGCAACGAATAGGGTATAGGTACGCTCGAGGTGTTCTAGCGGTACTGCTCGGCCATCTTGGCGTAGTCCGCCGTGCGGCCGCTTCCGCCGTTCTGGAGCTTCGTGATGTAGGCGTTCAGCCAGCGGACGAAGTCGGCTCCGTCCAGCATCACGGGCTCGAGCTTGCCGTTGACCAGCTGCCGGTCGTGGTAGTTCGACGCGACGGCGCGGTTCTTGGCCGCTGTGTACATCTGCGGTCCCGCGATCTCCTTGTCGATTCCGGCCTCTTCGAGGCGGAGGTTGACGATGAAGTGCGCGGCGTACGGCGACAGGTCCTCGAAGGTACGCTCGTCGTTCGAGTCGGTCTCGTTCTGGACGTTCTCGTTCTGGACTTCGGTCATGATTACTCCTCTGTAGGTACTACTGTGATACTGATGGTACTACGAGGAGCGTACCTATACCCTATTCGATTGTCAAGATGCGTAGTACTTGTTAGTACTAGTCAGTACGTATGTAGTATGTACTCTATACGTACTAGTACTACTAACAACTACATAGTCCGTTAACTGATCGATACTCGTTACAGTCTGGACATAGATTGTTCTTACTAGTGTTGAATCCTCCGTCAAGTCTACGATCTGCTTGACGATCTACTTCGTTCCAAGGAATGTTCTTCTTCTCAGAACGTATGTGTACGAGATGTTGAGTATTGCTACGACGTTGAGTCGTCTCGTACTGACTACGTACGGATTGAAGCATGTTATTACTCCGTAGTATAGTAGTTATGTATGTATTAAGTTGTCAAGAAGCAAGTTGTTGATGATGAGTTGTTGATGAGTAGTTGATGAGTTGAGTTGTTGTTGAGTTGTTGTTGTATTTTTTTATCTTATAACTATATTATCATACAGAATTTCATGATCCTCAATACCCGTGGGTCTTCGAATTTGCCGCTGCCCTTTCATGTGTTACTGTAACATTCCTGCGGTCAGCTGCAGCGTAAAAGGGCTAGGAGGAGTTTCGCAAGGAACACTATGTGTAAGCTTGCCCTTGATGTGTCTTTGTGTTTCCCGATATAATAGTAGACATGGCGGAGAAGGAACTAGAGGACCTCTTTGGTGGTCCCGATGAGACGGCGGGGCAGAGGACTAAGCGGCTGTTCGAAGAGGCTGCGCCCTTCGCGGCGGCTGCGATCATCGATCTAGTAAATAACGCTGGGAACGACAACACCAAGCTCCGAGCGGCCACTTATGTCGTCGACCGGGTCTTGGGTCCGGTTGGCAAGGACGACCAGGAGAACGCGCTGAACGAGTTCCTTGCCGGCATTGAGGCGCTAGCCAATGGCAGTAGCGGAGGAAGCAAGTCATGACAACCAGGCCCGCAGCTCCGGCGAGGTACCCAGCATGGCGAGGGTACTCCATTTTCCACTGGATACTATGCGTCGCAGCGCTGGTCTTTGCGCTCCTGTGGATTTTGACGTTCATAGCCACCGGGTTCTCGGCGCCGGACTGGGTTCCAGCTGCGGCGGTAGTAGCTATTGCGCTAGCGATGTGGGTTCCGTAGGTGGACAAGCTCACCGAGGCGTTCTGGCAGAAGGTCGAGTACACGCCGCATGCTATGCAGCGGCTGTACCATGAAAGTGCTGCCCGTTTCCGTATTCCTTGCTGCGGAAGGCGTTTCGGTAAGTCGACTATGGCCGCACGAGATGCCACGCCTCGGCATATTATGCGGCCGAATAAGATGATTTGGATAGTTGGACCGACGTATGACTTGGCGGAGAAAGAGTTTCGTGTCATTTGGAATGACCTCATTGTCAACCAGGGCCTTGGCAAGGATAAGAGGGTACGTAGGGCCTATTCCAAGCGTGCGGGTGACATGTTCATTCAGTTTCCCTGGGGGACACGAGTGGAGTGTCGGAGCGCCGAACACCCCGAGTACTTGGTTGGGGAAGCCCTGGACCACGTCATCATGTCCGAGGCAGCTAAACACAAGCGTGAGACATGGGAGCGGTACGTACGACCTGCACTTGCTGACAGGCGTGGTTCCGCTGACTTCCCAACGACACCTGAAGGTTTCAATTGGCTACATGACCTCTGGCAGCTGGGGCGGCAACAGAGGTACCTTGACAAGCACATCTTCGAGTCCTGGAAGTTTCCCAGTTGGGCAAATGACGCCGTTTACCCAGGTGGACGGAACGATGAAGAGATACTCCTCCTAGAGGAAACGACCGAGCCAGAATGGTTCCTACAGGAGATTGGTGCAGACTTCGCCAGCTTCGTTGGGAAAATTTTCCCGGAGTGGGACGAGACCCGTCACGTGATGACGGAAGACTACAAGTTTATTCCTGCGTGGCCGAACTACATCGCGTTCGACTGGGGCTTCACGAACCCCCTTGCCGCCGTCGAGTTCCAGGTGTCGCCACAGGATGAGATCTACATTTGGCGTGTCCACTACAAGAAGTACAAGACGATTCCTGACCACATTCGTCTTATGATGAAGCGTGAGCACCCGCCAGGGTATCACATCGACTTGGCTTTTGGCGACCCTGCCGACCCAGAAGCTGCCGTACAAGTCTCGGAAGAGTTCAAGAAGCACAACGTACGCGTCATGTGTTGGGCGCCGAAAGAGCTCAAAGGCGACTATACGTGGCGTGATGGCATCGACTTGATGTCCTCTTTCATGCGCAACGTCAAGATATCCGAGGACAAGTGGGGCGCGCCGATCGAGGCACCTCGCTACCACGTTGCGTGGGAATGTAAGGAACACATCAAGGAACTGAACAACTACAGGTCGACGGAGCCTGTTAAGGGGCGCAACGTACCGGAACTGGGCAACAGGGTGGAAGACCATACTATCGACGCAATGCGCTACGCGTTGCTATGCCTATTCAAAATGGGCGCGAGGAATATGCACCTCAGATCTGGAATGGTCAGCAGCGCTCCTGTGGAGATCACGCCTAGGCAGAAGGCCGATCGACGTGCATTGGACACGGAAACAAGCTTCGCACAGATCCTGGCGGGCTCGAACTCTGGTGGAATCTTTACGATGGGAGATAGCTTCTAGTGAACATGGACGAGCTCCCACGCGTAAGCCTGCAGGATCTGCTCGACAAGGGGCTGCAACCCATTGCTGTTTCGCGGGATCCTGGACAAGAATTCATTGTCATGGGGCCTGAAGGCGGGCTGGCAGAGGACCCAGAGCGTGGCAAGCAACTCGCAGGGCCTCTAAGGCAGCAGGTTTCCGGACTGGCAAAGCGGGGAAGGCCTGCAGAGGTCGACGGCAGTGGCTTGGGATTCGACCCTCTTCCGGAACAGGTTCTGGGCTTCGGACAGAACACAGGCGAAGTCAGAGTTCACAATCGCGTCGATATGGCACAGGGCAGGGGCATAGGACCTGCCGGTCTCGGTGCGGAGCTGGGTTCCGCGTCTCCTTCGCCGTTTACCTCCTGGATGCGGCGGGAGTACAATCGTGACCTGGAAGGCATTAAGGGTCTCAAGGTCTACGATCGTATGCGGAAGTCAGACGGGACCGTGCGGGGGACGTTGAGGCTGGCTAAGACGCCAGTACTAGCGGGTCAATGGTCGATGAAACCAGCCTCAACGTCCACCAAGGATGTCAAGATTCGCGACAAGGTTTGGAAGGCCTTGACTGAATGGCCTACCACTTCTTGGCCTCAGACCCTCACCGAAGGCCTGCTGATGCTGGACTTCGGATACTACATGTTCGAAAATGTCTTCTGTCCTGGCGAGCAGCTCACCAATGACCCGGACGCTCGGGGGATGATCGTCTGGAAGAAGTTCGCCCCTAGGCACCCGATGGACGTCAGGGAGTGGTTCTTCGACGCTAACGGTGGGCCGCTCTCCGTAGATATGTGGGAGCCTCCGGCCGACACGCGTTCCTTCGAGGGCGCGATGGGCCAGAGCTTCACCCAGATCACGAACATTCCCATCAACAAGATGGTTGTTCTCTCGTTCGACAAGGAAGCTGGTAACATCGAGGGCATCAGCCTCCTGCGATCGGCGTACAAGCACTGGTACTACAAGGACAACCTATACAAGATCGACGCAATCCAGAAGGAGCGTCATGGTATTGGTGTTCCTGTCGTCACGTTGCCGATGGGATATGACGACAACGATTTGCAGCTTGCCGATGCTCTTGGTCGCAATCTACGCACAAACGATCGGGCGCATGTAGTCCTTCCGCCGAACTGGGAGCTCAGCTTCGCAGAGCTGAAGGGTCAGCCAGTCAACTGCATCTCGTCAATCGAACATCACGACAAGCAGATCGAGAAGCAGATCCTCGGTCAGTTCATGTCCTCGACGACAACCGGGTCGGATGAACAGTCCCACACGCTCTTCCTGAAGGCGACGAGGTTCACGGCCGACATCGTGGTCGACGCTATTAATAAGTATGCTATACCCCAGCTAGTGGATATGAACTGGATAGGTGCACGGTATCCCAAGCTGGTGGTAAAGCGTATCGGTGAGAGTGAGGATTGGAGAACCGAGTCCTTCACAATCCGGAACTATGTCGGCGCAGGTGTGATCACACCTGACGAGCCACTCGAGAACTACCTACGTGAGGAACTGGGTCTGCCGCCGGCCGATCCGGCAACCTCGCGTCTTGTCAACACACGATTCAACCAGCAGGACGCTGAAGCGCCTCCGATCGAGATGCCTGGTTCGCCTGAAGACCTGATGGCGGCGCTCAAGGATGGCACGATCACCATGGAGCAGCTGCAGCAGATGGCGAATCAGCAGCCGCAACCAGGTCAGCAACAGCAAGGGCCGGACAAGCCTGGTACACCAAGGCAAGGAAAGCCAGGAACAGTAACACCGTCTACCGGTAAGGGTGACGGCTCAGGCACATCTGGCCGACGCGGTCAGTAAGGAGTAGGAAATGGCCAAGGCAGGATATTCGCTACTGTCAGGCGTCGTACCGCTCGCGGCAGGCACTCCCAAGACGGCGATGTTCGTCACGGCTGGCGCACAGTTCGGTATGGACCTGAAGAAGTTCCGCATCGGCTTCGATGGTGTCACTGCCTCTGCGGTTCCCGTCTTCTGGGAGCTCAACTACTCGACGGCAGCGACCAACTCGACTCCGGGTACAGGTAACACAAGCCTAACGGCGTCGATCACGCAGAACTACGGTCGTGCGATCGCTACGACCGGGTTCCTCGCAGGCGGTAACTGCTCGTCCGAGCCGACCGTGCAGACCAACATCGACGGCAACCTGCTCACACCCAACGGCGGCCTGCTGGTCTACGACTTTCCGCTCGGCGACGTTCCTGACGCTGCCGTCGCCAACGGGTTCGCACTTCGCCTCACAGCGCCTGCGATCGTCAGCGTCCGCTGCACGATGTGGTTCGAGCGCATCTAGGAGCTCTGCATGTCGGGTACCAACGGCACGCAGTGGGAGACGCTCTACACTCTGGCTGCGCCTATCACCAAGAGCACGTTCACAACCGAAGCTGCGATCTCTGGCGTAGCGGGTACCAGCACCGTCTGCAAGCTCCCTGCGGGGTTCTTCCAGGACGACGTACCCAACCCTGTAGGTCGCAGTCTGATCCTAGAAGTCGATGGGATCATCGCCAACACGGCCGCTGCTACCTTCGCACTCCAGCTCGGACTGGATACAACGGCTGGCACGAAGGCCAACGCTGTCGTCATAAACACTGCTATGACTCCTACGGCAGCTGTGACTGCTCCATGGAGAGTGCGTGTCAAGTACACGTGTACGGCGTACGCGACTACGACGATGTCACTACAGGTCAACGGCAGAGCGGAGTACGAATCGGTTGCCTCTGGTGGCGCACCAACGACTTCTCAGCAGGGTGTTGGGTTCCGTGGTCTACTGACAGGCCTGAGTACTACAGCTGACCTGTTCATCGAGCTGTTCGGTACCTGGTCGGCTAGCTCAGCCTCCAACACGACCACGATCGACCAGATGTTCCTGTTTGGGCTGAACTAGGCGGACTCGCCTCTACTTAAGGAGGTGAGGGTCACTCGTGGTTGCCTTCGATGCTGTAGGCCCTTCCTCCGCGGGAGTCGGGTTCACTACCAGTCCAGGTACCTGGACGCATGTTAACAACGGTAACGGCATCGTCGTTGGCTGTACGGTATTTACCGGCAGCTCTGATACTGTAACAGGGGTTACCTACGGTGGTGTAGCACTCACCAAGATCGGCTTCGTATCAGACACTGCTGGTGGCGTATCCTTCTGGGGACTGATCGGTCCCACCTGTCCTACGGGTAGCAATACCGTTTCGGTTGCGGTCTCAGATGGTACAAACAACCATAATGCAGGCTCGATCAGTGTTTCGGCTGCAGGCTCCTTCGGCACGCCTGTCACTGGTCAGACAGCGTCTAACACAACTTCGCTGGCTGTCACTGTCAACGGGACCGTAGCGGACGGTCTAATCGTTTCGGTTGCAGCTCACGGGAATAGCGGGACTTGGGGCTTCACTGGCGGTACAGTTCAGTGGTCGCACAACGGCACCTCTGGCTCGGGCGCCGACAACGGTGCTGGTGGTACAATAGCCAGCGCAGGTGGTAACCAGACCGTCACATGGACGAATTCGACTTCCGATGCGTGGGCCGTTGTCGCTGTTGAGATCCTTCCCGCAGGTGCCTCTGGACCGCCTCTACTCAAGTATGTTGGTGGCAAGACACGTAGACGTAAGAAGGCACTTCGAAGCCAGAGGCTGTTTGCACCTCCTGACGTCATAGTACCCGATTCTGTTGTCACGCCTGAACCAGTAGTTGTAGCACAGTCAACACCGTCACAGTTCTTCAACGACAATCCTATTCAGGTCTTCCGTAGTTCATTGCAGGACGATGTAGTTGCTGCCTCTACACCAGAGCCAGTTGTACAGGCAGTACCTAACGTTCTGCAGTGGTATCAGAACAGTCCAGCGTTCCAGTCACGTAGCTCACTGCAAGACGTACCTGCAGCAGTTCAGCCAAATGTTACAGATACACCTCCGGCATCGCAGTGGTTTGCGACACCTAAGACGATCGTCAGTAGCGCTCCCCCGCCTCCTCAGGTTCCGGCAGAACCTCTAGTCGTTACATCTCAACCAGCGAGTATCTGGCTCGAGACAAATACGACTCAGACATTCCGGAGTTCGCTTCAGGACGTTGCTGTTGCAGCGACAGCCACGCCTGCACCTGTAGTTGAGACCTCTCAGCCTGATAGTCAGTACTTCAAGACAGGTACTGCACAAGTAATACAGGCGCCTCAAGCTCCTGCAGCAGTCGTTAGCGGACCGATTACCTATCCTGTCGTTGTTACCAACCAGCCTGACAGTAGTTACTACAGAACACAAGCGCCTCAAGACTTCCGTAGTTCGACGCAGGACACGCCTGTAGCTACTCCAGATCCTGTAGTTGTCAGTGCTCCGACACCACAGGCGCTTCTGAGGCCCAACCTGCCGCAAGTCCTGCGCAACCCTGCAGCACCTGTAGTCGCTACTACTAGTACTCCTGACCCTGTGGTTGTAGGCATTACGGGGATCCCGGTCGGACGTGGTGGCACAGTACAAATAGTCCGTTCGCCTGTTCCTCCTTCTACTGTACAGCATCCCATATGCTATAGTGGTACAGTGATTGACGAGAACCTACTCGGTGGTACTGTCGTCAATCATCTGGTTCTGGGCGGTACAGTAGTTGATGAAAATGGCTTTGCAGGTAACGTAACTAACCATACTGTCTTCGGTGGCAACGTAGTAAATGACCTTATACTAGGCGGAGGCGTGTCTAGGCGCGCCATAGACGGAGCATTGGTGGGATGGTGTATGCTAGAGGTAGATATCACCCTAGGTGAGTTCAACGACGAGACTCTCGACGTCTCCATTACATCGGGCGGCAGTCCGTTCAACATTACGGGTCTGACCATGGAGATGTATCTGAAGACTGCCGCTGGTGTGTCAGACACCGATCCATCGACGGTCAAGCTGACGACACCGACTGACATCACTATCACCAACGGTCCTGGTGGACTGGCTACAGTCGTTATTCCTAATGCCGACTTGCAGCCTGGTGATAATGTCGGCTTCTACAGGTACGACATCCTCCAGGCAGGCAAGCGTCATACGGCACTATTTGGGAAGGTGACTGTTACCTCACTGTAACAATGGAAACCTGAGCCCTAGTGTGACTTCATGGTTTCCCGATATAATGGTCAAAGAAGGAGCTTAGATGTCCGTTTACGCCACTAGCGGGTCAGGTAACGTGCATACCGACAAGGTCATGAGCGGAGGTGGGAAGCGGGTGGCAACCACGAAGGCAGCGAAGCCCAAGGCCAAGAAGCCTGCCGTGAAGGGAAAGTTCCCTGTCGCCGCTGTAGCCAAGACGCCGGGTAAGCAGGTGCCTGGTAAGCCAATGGGCGCAAAGTCGGCTGTGAAGACCGCTACCAAGCCTGTCGTCAAGAAGGTAGCTGCGAAGCGCACCGGAAGGCGAGGTGGCAAGTGAGTCGCTACGGCTACTGGGTCGATCTTGCAAGTCACCAGTTCGACGACCAGTCATGGGTGCACGCACTGCCGCTCGGCAAGTTCGAGCACCCCGTGTACGGTCCGATGGACTTCACGGCGGACAGGATTCAGCGGTTCGCCGACAGCGTGAAGACGAAGGTGCGGGGCATCGACCTCGACATCGACTACGACCACAAGGACCAGACGGGCAAGGCTGCGGGGTGGGTCAGGGACGCCGACGTGCGTCCTGACGGGCTCTACCTCCAGATCGACTGGACGAGCCCCGCCGCCGAGGCTCTCAGGAATCGGGAGTACAGGTACTTCAGTCCCGAGTTCGACGACGAGTGGACAGGTCCCGACGGTGTCAAGCACGAGGACGTCCTGTTCGGCGGTGCACTGACCAACAGGCCATTCCTGAAGAACCTTCTTCCGGTCAACCTGTCGGAGATCACGGAACCAACACCACAAGGAGGTCAGATGGACCCTGAGCTGATTCGACAGCTGCTGGGTCTCGGAAAGGACGCCACGGACGACCAGGTCACGGCGAAGATCAAGGAGCTCGCGGCCGGACCGCCGGCGCCCACTCCGCCATCTGATCCACCTGTTCCGCCCGTACCGGCGCCCACGCCGACTCCCGAGCCTGTGCTCGCCGGAGCCGCACTGTCCGAGGTCATCGCCAAGGCTCTCGCCGAGTCGCCGCTGGCCAAGCAGTTCGCCGAGATGGAGAAGAAGCTAGCCGCGGCCGAGTCGGGTCGCCAGCTGGCTGAGACCCGCGACAGGCTCGCGGGGATCGTCGCCACCCAGGGGGGCAGGCAGTTCGTCCTGCCGCCGTCGGTCGTCAACGCCGTCGCCGAGGGCACGGCCCTCGCCGAGCCGGGCGCGATGGCCAAGAAGTTCGTCGACGCCCTGGAGCAGTTCGCCAAGGTCGGTATGGTCGAGCTCGGCGAGCGTGGTCGGATGCACGACGGTCGCGAGGTGTCGGCTCAGCAGGAGCTGATGACGGCCGTTGCCGCAGCGCGGACCAAGTACTTCTCGGAGACCGGCAAGGAGCTGGCCGCGACGGACGCGATCCGCATGGTCTGCACGGCGAACCCCAACCTGTACATGGCCTATCGCGAGGCCAGCTACTCCGGAAGGGAGGCGTAACCCATGCCGGGTATGGACCACCTTCTCACCAAGGCCTTCCTGGCCACCGGCGGAGCTGTCGCCTACAAGCAGTTCCAGTGCGTCAAGCAGGTCGCTGAGTCGACGCTGCAGCCGGCCCAGTGCGCGATCATGACGGCGGGTGACACCAACCCGCCGCTCGGCGTCGTCCAGGAGCCGCTCGACGCCGTCAAGACCGCGACGGGCAAGGCGTTCGTCGGAGTGGCGCTCTCGGGCAACACCAAGGTGATCGTCGGAGCGACCGCCAACATCGCCATCGGCAAGTTCGTCATTCCGTCGGCAACCGTCGCAGGCGCTGTCGATGCTCTCGCGGGTATCGTGGGCGCCTCGGCCGGCACGCAGGTCGTCGGCAAGATCATCGGCGTTCTCGGCAACTCGATCAACCAGGCTGTCACGGCTGGTGACCTGATCGACATCGAACTCCTGCCCGGCCACGTGGTCTACCTCACCTAGGAAGGAGGAAGTCAATGCCCATCTACGCACCAACCGGATCCGGCAACGTCCACATCGATGTTGTGCTCACGCAGATCAGCGTGGCGTGGCCGAACGAAGGACTGGTCGGACAAGTCCTCTTTCCGTCGGTTCCCGTCAACAAGCAGTCCAACAAGTACTACATCTTCCAGGGTCGCGAGGGCTGGTACCCGGCACTCGACGACGCCAGGGCGCCCGGTTCGGAAGCGAACGAGCTCCCCGGCCTGACGGTTTCGACCGGAAGCTACTACTGCCAGGAGCACGCGCTCCAGATCGCGGTGACCGACGAAGAGCGGGAGAACGCGGACAGTCCGTTGTCGCCCGACGTCGACGGCGCCGAGATGCTGGCCAGCAGGGTGGCTCTCGGCAAGGAGTACCGGATCTACAACCTGGTCACGACCGCGGCGAACTACAACGCCGCGCTCACCCAGACCCTGACCGGCTCGGCGGGCGGTGGCTACGGCCCCCAGTGGGACCTCGCCGCTTCTACGCCTGTCAAGGACATCCGGACGGCCATGAGGGCGCTGCACAGGACGTCGTTCCTGAACGCGAACCTCGCCATCATCCCCTACCTGGTCATGTCGGCGCTCGAGGACTCGGCGGACTTCATCACGCGCATCCAGTACGTCGAGCGTGCCATCCTGACGCCCGACCTGGTCGCCGCGTGCCTGTCGCTGAACAACGTCGTCGTGCCGGGCTTCGGCATCGCGACCAACAACCCCGGCCAGACGCTGGCGCTGTCGTACCTCTGGAACAAGGAAGTGCTGCTGGCGTACAACCCGCCGCGGCCAGGCCTCAAGGTGCCTGCCTACGGGTACCAGTTCACGCAGGGCTACAGCGGCGGCGGAGGCGGCCTGAGCTTTGGCTCCGGCGCGTTCTCCGGCGAGGGGATCGACAACGGGCCTGGTGGGACGCTCAACCCGACCACAGGTGACACCGGCAGGGCGACCAACCTCCAGGGGAGCATCGTCGACAGGTGGCGGGAAGAGCGTCGGGCTTCCGACATCGTCCGCCTCCGTCAGCGGTACGACCTCGAGCTGATCGGGCTCGACAACGCCAACAAGTCCATCTGCGGCTTCCTGTTCCTCGCCGCCGTGTCCGCCGCGATCCTGTAGGGAGGAGGAACCATGGCAATCTCGTACGTGGCATACGCCAACGGCCTTCGGCACAGCAAGATGTCGGAGGAGGACGAGCCTCTCGAAGTCGGCGCCGACGTCAGCAAGGACGACTTCGACCCGGAGGAGTGGAACTACTACATCACCCACGGCGCGATCGTCCGCAAGGGCGGGCCGAACGACCCCGAGGTGCTCGCTGCGGCCAACGAGCCGGAGGAGATCGACGAGTCCGACGAGGACCCGCGCGACACCGAGATCAGGCGTCTCCGCGAGGCTCTCGCTCTGTATACGGGGCGCGGAGTCAGTCCGGCGCCGGGAGACCACCTCAGCGACGTGGCCCAGGCCGAGGACGAGGCGCAGGCCGAAGAGGACAAGAAGGCCTCCAAGGCATCGGCGCCCAAGCCGGCCGACACCAAGTAGCGGGAGGAGGTAGCCTTCGTGGCTCTGCACATCACTGCCAGCATGGTACAGACGTGGCTTGAGCCCACGAAGGCTACCGTCTCCTCGGTCGATACAGTCCTGGAAGGCCAGATCGCCAACGAGGTCCTAGGGCGACTGGCCCAGACCTTCACACAGGCACTGGTGTCGACCTGGGTTGACACTACTACTACACCTGCAGTCGTACAGCAAATCATCGCCATGTATTACGCAGGCTGGTTCTACGATCGTGCCTTCGCAGAGGTCGTGACTGATGAGAGCCAGACGTCTTACGGAGCAACCCTTAGGAACTGGGCATCAACGTTGCTAGCTGACGTGATTCGAGGTGCAGTCGAGCTAGCGGATGTAGTTACAATACCGAACGCAGGCGTAGCCTTCTACCCTACGGATGCAAGCTCGACGAGGTTGGCGCAGCTGACGAACACTAACTGTGACGACTTGTCGCTGGGGCCTGCCAAGTTCGGAATGAGCAAGGTGTTCTGATGCCAGCATCCATGAAGGGCGGCATCAGGTTCGACAACATGGTCAACTTGGGATTCTCGTTCACTCCCTCGCTGGCCATGTCCGCTAAGCAGTTTGACAAGCTTGGCGTTGACATTCGTTCCTTCCGGGAGCCACTCAAGCGATCGATTCAGAAGGTCATCGCTCCGTCGATCGGCCAGAACTTCATCTCCAACGGTCGTCCTACGGGTTGGGCACCCTATGCTGATGGTACGGCCGAAATGAAGGCGCGGGACCCCAAGAACAAGTACGGTCCTGACGACATGCTTCGTAGGTCTGGGCTTTTGTGGAAGACGATGCAGCAGTACAACATTTGGACTGTAACGCAAACGCAAGCGACGATTCTGGACTTGCCAGACAAGATCTGGTACGGTGCGTTGCACCAAGCGGGTTTTGGTATGCCAGCAGCGAGTGCACCTGCTAAAGCCAGCAAGATGGTTGCCTTCTTGTCGCCAGAAGAGATACGTGCTGCAGGTGGTGCTGCTAGCTCCGGTATCCCAGCACGACCGTTCGCCATGTTCCAGACGCAGGACATTGACAGGGTGCAGGAAGTCTTCGCCGACTGGTTGCAAGAGCGTGTTGATGCAAGGTTGGCAGGTTACAGAATCGTACATGGGACGGTGAGAGCTAAGTTATGCCACTTACCTCCAGCGCTGAAGTTGTCGCTACGGCCATCTTCAGTATCATCCAGGCGCAGGTCATTCCGCTGGGTGTCAACGTCATGTACTACGGTGACCAGACGATACTTGACAAGACACCAGCTGTTTGTGTTTCGCCTGGGAACAAGACGCGTGAGTGGGAAGGTGCGTCGCTCGGTACCAGGAACGTGTTCGAGACGTACGTGTATGTGTACTACGGCAAGATCCAAGACGTGCAGGTGAACCTGCATGCAGCACAGACCTTGGCTGACGCCATCGAGCCTGTAGTGCATGCAAACATCACACTCGGTGGAATTGTCATTGGTACGCTCTGCACGCAGAATGAACCAGGCGTCATCAACAAGATGGGCTCACTGCTGATGGGTAACAGGATGACGTTCGAGTCCTTCAGCAAGACGAGGCTCCCGTAAGGAGGTAAGTTGCCGTACATAGTGAAAGTCGACCACCCCAGTGCGGGAGACCAGGACGTCTATATCCACGGTCTGGGTACGTTCCGTAACGGGACGGAGACCGAGGTCGACGACGAACAGGTGATGCGCTTCCGCATCGCGACAGGCACGACGACATCGGGCGTGTTCAACGACGAAGGTAAAGTCGTTGCACCCCATGACGAGGAAGGCAAGTCTGAGTCTCGGTTCGAGATGGGACCCGAGCCTCACGAGCTTGACATGTTCGGTGTCACGGTCGCCAAGAAGGCTGACAAGCCTCAGGCCAAGACGCCGACTCCCAAGACTGGAGAGGAGACCAAGTTATGGCGTATGGCATGGGCGCTGGCGGCCTACTTGGTGTCGCCTTCGAAATCACCTCCGGTACCTACGTGGCGCCGACGAAGTTCATCCCGATCCTTTCCGAGTCGCTGGAGCTCAAGGAGCAGAACATCTACCGGACGCCGATCCGTCAGTCGGCGGCACGGATCGGTGTCGTGGCGGGGGACTTCTCCGTCGAGGGTTCGGTGACGTTGGAGGCGCTCGAGGACTGTGCTTTGTACTTCACACAGTGCAGTCGCGCGGCTGGTGTGAAGACCGGCACGACACCGAACTTCGTCTACACCTACAACCCGACCTCGGTCGCCGTGCCACCCAAGACGCTGTCGATCACGGTGGTCAGGAACGGCGTCATCTTCGGCTACACAGGCTGTGTCATTGGCAAGTCGACGTTCACCGTGAACAACAACATCATGGAGAACACGTTCGACATCTTCGGTCTGACCGACGCTTCGCCTTCACCGTCGCTGACGCCTGTCTGGCCGACCTCGGTTCCGTACGGGCCGGGTACGTGGTCGGTTCAGATCCCGACGCCGACGGCCGTCTTCGACATGGACACCTTCTCGTTCGAGATCGACGACGCGGGGCAGGAGAACTTCCGCCTCAAGGCCACGCGCGGTGCCCAGTTCGCCAGCTTCGGTGAGCGGACGTGTCAGATGACGGCCTCCAGGGACTTCCTCGACGCGACCGACTACACCGGCTTCAAGGCCGTGACAGGCCAGGCGATCAAGGTCGTCGCCACCACAGGAGCTAACAACTCCATCCAGTTCGACCTATTCAACGCAATCAAGGACGTGTACCAGGTTCCGCTTTCTGGCGTCGGCGACCTGATCCGCGCAGCCATCACCTACCAGACCGTGCTCGACGGCAGTGGTAACGAGTACGACATCATCTACAAGACGCAGGAAGTCATCGTTCCGTAGTACACAAGATCCAGAGGGAGGATCTGCAATGCCCAAGGCAACAGTTTCAACCGAGTCCCAGCACTTCGATCTCAGCTCATGTCCTGGTGGTTGGATTGACCTCAAGCGGATGACGCATGGTCAGCGACTTCACCGCCAGGACATCGCTATGTCGATGTCCATGACGGCTGACACCAAGCACAAGACAGCGACGATGGGTGTCACGCCTACGCAGACCAGAGTCGCGCAGTACGAGTTCAAGACCTGCGTCGTGGACCACAACCTCGAGGACGAGCAGGGCCGCAAGCTCAACTTCAACAACCCCCAGGACGTGGAGCAGCTCGACGGTAGGATCGGCGAGGAAATCTCCGAGCTGATCGACACGATGCACGACTGGGAGAGCGACCTCCCAAACTCGATAGTGAAATCCGACGTCGTGTCTTCGGCGCTGGTAAGTCCAGAGCAGAACTAGACACAGTCGGCTGGGCTTCGGATGAAGAACAGATAGCTGAGCAGCTGTACGGGCTCACCGTCATGTGTTTGGAGTTCCACTGTTTGCCTGGACCTGGAGGGTGGCTTGATCAGGATTCGTTCGTTGCTTACGGAATGGACCTGACGATGGTCGCCATAAAGGCCAAGGAGCAGATGGACCAGCACCAGGCGGAGCTCAAGCGTGGGAGGTGAGAAGTGCCGCTAGGTGTCAGGGAAGTACTCCTCGTCGTACGAGCACAGAACATGGGTTCTGGCGTACTGCGGAATCTGGCTGGCGACTTCAACAACCTAGAGGGGGCTTCCAAGAAGGCCGCTCAACAGCAGATGCAGACGGGCTCGTCGCTCATGGCCGTCGGTGTAGCTATCGGCGCCGTAGGAGCGGCGGGCCTTGTCTTCTTGGGCAAGGCGACCTCTGCTGCGATCGAGTACAACAGGCAAGTCGCCTTGACCAAGACTCAGATGTTCGGTGTCAAGGCCACCTTCGAACAGGTATCAGAAGCTGGTCTTGCCACTGCTAGATCAATCGCAGTACCTCTGGATCAGATCCAGGGTGGCCTGTACGACATCTTCTCGTCGATGGACGTCAACCTTACACAGGCCAAGTTCCTCCTCAACAACTTCTCGAAGGAAGCTGTAGCAGGCCAGGTAGACCTCTCCACAGCTGAACGTGCCACTATTGGCATTATGAACGCCTACCAGATGAAGGTCCGTGATGTCACCAAGGTGCAGGACATCATGTTCAACCTGGTCAAGTACGGTGTCGGTACTTACGGTGACTTCGCCCGATCGATTGGTCGCGTAACAGGTCCAGCGGTTAGGCAGAACCAGACCTTCGAACAGACGGCTGCCTTGATGGCGTTCGTCACTAGGAACGGTCTGTCTGCTAGTCAGGCTGCCTCTACGGTTGGTCGTGCTCTGGATGCCCTTGGCAAGTCGCGTGACAAGATCCAGAGTCTAGGTGCAACCGTTGAAGATGCTCTAGGTCTCGACGTTGCACACAAGTTGGGCTTCACTCACGACCAGATGATCAAGGTCACGGACGCAGCTGGCAAGATGCTTCCGATCAACCAGATCATGACCAATCTGGGAATGGCCCTCAAGGGTTTGAACCCGACTCAGCTCAACGACGTCCTGACGACTATGTTCAAGGGCACTGGCGGAACGATTCAGGCGATGAGGTTCTTCGACATCGCCATTCACAACTTCGGCCAGTTGAACACAATGGTCGGCAACATGGGCAAGAGTAAGGGTGCGCTCAAGGCTGCCTACGACATCATGTCGAATACGCCTGCAGCTAAGATCCAACTGCTCAAAAACAACTTCCAGGCGTTCATGATTGTACTGGGACAAGCATTCCTTCCAATCGTGGGCAAGGTCGCAGCTGCACTAGCAACCTTCTTCAAGTTCATGGGCACACTTCCAAAGCCTCTCCTTACCATCATTGCTATCGTCATAGCAGTGGTGTCCGTCATGTTGTTGCTGACAGGCATCGTCTTTGTCGCGATAGGTGCATGGCTGATCTTCTCGGCGATCCTGGCTGCTACCGAAATTGCTCTCGCGCCCATCATACTTACGATCGGGCTCATCATCGCAGCCGTTGCGGCTCTGGCCATCGCTGCGTACCTGATCTACCACTACTGGGATCCGATCAGTAAGTGGTTCCACGACATGTGGTTCGACATCTGGCATTGGATCGACCACGTTCTGCAGGTCATCGGCAAGTCCCTATCGGATGCATGGAGCGCTGTAACGCGTGTTACAGTAGATGCTTGGAACAAGGTCTACGGTGCGATCAAGGGTGCATGGGATAAGATCACTGGCATCTTTAGTGGCATCACGAGTTGGATCTCGTCTAACTTCGATGGCTGGTGGAAGACTCACGGCGACGCTGTCAAGAAGGTCTGGTCCACGATGTGGGGCGGGATCGTTGACACTACCAAGGCCTACTGGAACATGACCACGGCGATCTTCAAGGTCGCCGTGAATGTGCTGAAGCAGATCTGGGGCGGCATCGTCGATCTCACCAAGTCCGCTTGGGATATCATCTCAGGCATCTTCAAGGTCGCTTGGGCAATTATATCGACGATCTTCAAGCTTGGCATGGACTATCTGAAGCTTGCCACTCAGACTGGTTGGGACATAATCAAGGGCATCTTCAGAATCGCTTGGGCAGTCATTCTAGCCGCCTTCAAGATCTGGTTCGCAGTGATGACGGCTGTCGTGAAGATAGCCTGGGCGGGTATCAAGTCGGTCATGAAGATCGCCTGGGACGTAATAGTCGCAGTCTTCAGCGTCTTCCTCGACGTCATCACTGGTCACTGGCATCAGGCACTAGTCGACATTCGAAACCTGGGCGTACAGATCTGGAACTCTATCAAGGGGTTCCTGGTTCAGTCTTGGAACGCTATCAGGAACGCAGCAATTCCGATCTTCAATGCCTTGAAGCAGATGTTCTTCAGCATCTGGCATTCCGTTTACGATACTACGCAGTCAGTCTGGCACAACATAACGAAGTTCCTCAACAACGTTTGGGGCGACATAAAGTCGGGTGCCAGGAATACCGTTAGCGGCCTGAGCAGTATCTGGCACGGGATTGAGAACGTCTTCAAGGTTCCTGTCAACTTCGTGATTGGTACCGTCTACGACAACGGCATCAGACGTCTCTGGAACGATGTCATGGGCGCCATTGGACTGAAGCGCTTCAACCTTCCAAACATCCCGATGATGGCTGCAGGCGGCAAGCTTGCCGGGTTCGGTGGAGGCGATAGGATCCCGGCGCTACTGGAAGCTGGCGAGACCGTCGTAGACAAGAACAGGTCCCGCAAGTGGGCTTGGGTCTTCAGCATGATGGGTGTTCCTGGCTATGCTACGGGCGGACAGATTCCACCAGCTGTTGCCAGATTCGGACAATCTGTCAATCCCACGGGGCCAGCACTCGGACCGCTTACAGGCATTCTTCATCTCGCTGGTGCAGCAGGCAAAATGTTGCTGGCAGCTGCTACTGGCAACTCGGAGGCGTTCAGTAACGCACTCATAGGCGCACTTGGAATCAAGAGCGGCGCAGGAAGCCAACTTGCTTCAATGGCAGCTACTCTCCCTGTGGCAATGGCGAAGAAGGCTATCGCGGGGCTGTGGCATACCATTACCGGGTCCGCGTCGGGTGCAGGTGTCAACTACAAGGCTGGAGCAGGTGTTCAGCAGTGGAGGGGTTTGGTCCTTCGGGCACTAGGCATGGAAGGTCTGTCACCTTCGCTGGTGGGTGCTGTACTCTACCAGATGCAAACCGAGTCCGGTGGTAACCCACGAGCCATCAACCTGACTGACATCAACGCTCAGCATGGTGACCCGTCACGCGGCCTGATGCAAACCATTATGAGTACGTTCCTAGCCTACCACTGGCCTGGCACTTCGTTCGACATTTACAACCCACTAGCCAACATCGCCGCAGCGTTGAACTATGCTGCGCATGGTAGGGGCTTTGGTAGTGGCGTAGGCCAGCTCGGTTCTGGTCATGGCTACGCTCTAGGTACGAACTGGGCTTCGCCTGGCCGTCGAGTAGTGGGCGAAAACGGACCTGAAGTCGTGAGCTTCCGCGGAGGCGAGAAGGTCACTCCTGGCGGGCAGACTATCATCATCTACACCAACGAGATCGATCCGCGTAGGCATGCAGCTGAGCTAGGTTGGGAACTCGCAAGGAGGTCCGCGTAATGGCACCTTCGCTGAACGACTACGAGTTCCAGTTCGATGACGTAGGCACTACACTCAATACCGATGACATGGGTCTGCCCTTCATTGACATCCTCAGTGTGAGTGGCCTCGACACTGCTCCGTTGCGAACGTCGACAGATGAGCATCAGGGTATGGATGGTACCTACGTCGACTCGCCGTTCGTGTCAGCGCGGACGATTGTCCTCACAGGTAACTTGTACACCAATCCTAGCGATCCCGACTCGTTGCTAGACTCACTACGTGCCGACTATACCAAGGACGACGTTAGACCTTTCTACTTCCAGCTGCCCAATAGGCCAACTAGGTTCATTAACTGTCAAGGCGGGGGTTTCCGTTATGACATTGATGGTGGCCGACGTGCAGGCTTGACTGCCATACAGGCAACACTGGTAGCTGAGGACCCGTATATCTACGACGCTATACCAGCGAGCATTACGATAGCTGTGCCTACGTTGTCGATCTTGGGTATGTCATTCAACGTGGCGTTCAACTTGGGCTTTGGCGGTGCACTGCCTAACTTCGGTGCTACGGTTACGAACAATGGCAACCACACAGCTTACCCACTTATCACGATTACGGGTCCTGTTACCAATCCTGTGATAGTCGATAGTAACAGTGGCACTACTATGGCGCTAAACATCTCCTTGGCGGCTGGCGATATTCTGACGATCGATACTAGGCTAAAGTCGATCATCTTGAACAATTTCGTTAGTCGTCGTACATCTATGACGGGCAGGCAGTGGATTAGCGTTCCGCCTGGCGTCTCAGATACCATTTCGTTCACTGCTGATGCAGGAACGGGCTCCTGCACAGTCAAGCTCTACAACACCTACTACTAGGGACCATCATGGCAGCAATCGAACCCCCCTACGCGTGCCAAGGACGTAGTGACCACCCTGCGCAGCTGTTTAGGGTAGCGCACGCGACTTCTACTGGTGCACCCTTCGCTGCTGGTGGTACTAGTCCTGTTGGTGGAGTAGATCCCTACTTCGGTGCTGCATGTGCCGTTACTGGTCTGGCATCCATGAACGTCCAGATCGGCACAGGCGTAGCTAACATTCCGCACACGACAGCGTGGAATGGGATGTACGTTGGTTACAATACGGCGAACTTCAACGTCTCTATTGCGGCTTCTTCAGCTACGCAGTGGAGAACCGATCGCGTCGACGCCGTCGTTGTAGACCCTGGTGACGCTACTGCTAACTGGAATGCAGTGGTTACGACAGGTACGTTCGCATCTAGCTCTCCTGGTGCTACTCCTGCAGCACCTGCGAACTCGGTCCCACTGGCGCTGATTCGTGTCGTGCCGAACATGACAGTTACCAACGGTGGTGGCACTGTCATTGACAACAGACTCATCAACGGTCTCAAGGGTGTCTGGCCTACGACCTCGTCGGCAAAGCCGTCGCTATCGGCGCCTGAGGGCACGATGTGGTTCGAAACCGACACCAACCTTCTAGGCATCATAGTCAACGGTGCCTACCAGTACATACCTATCGGTCTCAACGTTGCTGATCCTTGGCACTCGTTGGGAACGTTCGGTCTGGGTTGGACTATCGCCCGTGGTAGGTATCGGCTTACTACCGATGGTGAGCTGGAGATAGACATCAACCTTACTGGAACGGGCGTGCCAGGAAGCCTACTTTGGCCTAACACTCTACCTTCACAGTATCGGCCAGCTGTTGTAAAACGTATCCCTGGCGTTCCAGATACTGGTGCAGCTTGTCACACTACAATCAATACAGCGGGGGTTGTGACGTCACAGGCACCTTCAGGAGCTGCGACGTTTGACAGTTCCGGGCGGGTGCCACTAGACTAATGGTAGCACACTACACGTATCTCGCCACGGATCTTGTTTCCAACAGGATCCTAGGAGAGCTGCCTGTTCAGAACGTCTCTCTGGACTGTCAGCTGAACAAGCCTGGCAACATGAATGCTGGCATGCGCTTGGACGATAAGCGTGTGCCCAACGACGAGCTACTAGCCAGAACTACCCCTGGCAGGACAGCGTTCTGGGTGTACAGGGAAGACCAGATCGTTTGGGGCGGGATCGTACTCAGTCGTGAGTACCAGTCGAATGGTAAGTCGTTGACCCTGACGGGGCAGACGTTCGAGGTCTACGCGACGAGAAGGTTCCCGCGTCTGATTCTTGGTAAGACCACACAGATCTTGAAATTGGGTCAGGTTGCTACGATCGACTACCTTTGGCATCAACTCCAGAACATCACTGCAGGAAACATTGGTGTAGCCGGCCTAGCCGTTATGCCTCTAATCGATCCAGTCGTTCAGCTCACTATCAACGGGTATGACTTGTCTACCTCGTATGACGACTTGATCCAGTCCGTAGTGACTCAGAGTACTGGGCCTGACTACACTATCGCTTGGTACGAAGATGAAACTGGATTGCCCCAGAAGCAACTTGTCGTTGCTACGCCCATTGGTAACCCAGTAGGACAAACAGACCTAACAGTTGACTATCCTGGGCCGATAGCTGACTACATCTACACTGAAAACTCGTCGTCAGGAAACAACCAATGGTGGGCTGTAGGAGACGGCGACGGCGCTGCGGCTATTGTTGGCTCAGCAGGCGACCCGATATCGAGGGCGTCTGGGTACCCGATCTGGGAAGGTGTGAACAGCTATACTGGTGTGACGGACCAAACGACGATAACGAAGCATGCGACCTCGGACTTGAGCTCTCTCCCTGTACCGATCGTGACGCACCACGTCGACCTCCTGGGTGCAGCTTTCCCAGAGTTTGGGTCTTACGGTATGGGTGATTACGTCGTAGCGAATGTCACTGATCCCCGTTTCCCAGTAGGCAACACCTTCAAGGTGCGTGCGATCGGATGGTCTATTCAGCCTCCAGACGAAGGACAGGGCACTGAGCAGATCGCGCTCGTCTTCGACGAAGCTACGGGTGGTGACTAATGCCTAGGTACCAACACGCACAGACGTTCGACATTGTAAGGTCCGTAAGAGGTGCACAGAACGACATCAGGTCCTTGCAGGTGCAGAACGCTGGAGTTGTACGCAAGAGTCTGAATCAGGTCGTCGCGTCGTTGAGTCTGAACCCATACTTCTGGGGCATGGACCCTACTGGCTGGGAAGCTACTGCAGGTGTGTTCTCCGTTGTTAGCGACCCGCCTGATCCAGCTCCTTACCCTTACGCAGGCTTGTACATCAACGATGGCTCAGGTGCTGGTGCGTTGATGCTATCGGACACACCGTTCCCTGTCGTACCGTCTCAACAGTATCAGGTCCAGGCATATGTCAACTCCAGTGTCTCGACGGTACAGGTAGGCTTCGACTTCCAGGACTCGTCGCACGGTGCTATTGCAGGTCCTACCAACCTGTCGATAACGGTTACGCCAAACACTTGGACGTTGATCTCGGCAGCACTGCAAGCGCCCGCTTCAGCAGCCTTTGCGTATCCACGTATCGGATCACCTTCGGGCGATTCTGGTCAGACGTACGTGACTGGTATTGTCACCCAGCTCACCTCTGTTGCTTTCCAGCCGGGTAGCACTCCACAAGTCCCTGAGACTTGGCATAACATGCCGGCCATGTCCAACAGTTGGGGTATTGGCACAGGTCATGCTAAGTATAGGCTTACTGCCGACGGGCTGTTGGCGTTCAGCTTCGTCCTGACTACGATTGGTACCAAGACGGATGGTACTAGGCTCTGGGCTGATGGCAGTCTCCCTGCTTCTTACCAACCTAGTGTTGCGAAGCGGTGGCCAGCGTCTACAACTGCGGCAGCTAACTCAGCCAATAGCACTCCCTGGATAGGAATATTGTCCGCCGGCGGAGTGAACATATCTGGCGTCAACACCGCCGGAGCGCTTACCGAACTACATGCCGTAGGAGTTCTACCGCTGATCTAGGAGGAAACATGGCGGCCAACGTTCCTAACTCGGGGCTCTTTCTTCAGGCGACAGCTGAGGAGTTGACTGGCCTACGAGATCTCTTCCAGAAGCTGGTGAACCGAAGCGACTACGTTGCTTCGATGGGTGGCTCTGCGTTCCTGCAGGCTACGACACCTAATGGCCTCGGTATGTCCGCTCCTGATGCTGATGCGTTGGTCGCAACTCTGGGCAACCACAAGAACCTGGCAACCCAGTATAGTGGGGGTACACAGGCTGCTGCCATGAACTACAGGGCTAACGGTCAGCCTTTCTGGGGTGGTTAGGGAGGTGAAATGTCGCCGAGTGACGTCCTATCACTCGTTGGTGGAAGCACTGGGGGTACGGCGATTGCATTCTTCGTCCTATGGATTTGTGGTCTGATACATACCAAGGCAGCCATGGATGAGAAGAAGGAAGAGATCGCCGAGCTGAAGGAAGCTCTACGACTGGAGCGGGCTAGAGGCGATGCCGGAGTCCTGACAGGCCAAATAGTTCGGGACGTTATGACCACCCTCCACAGGGAGATTCAGCACTGATGTGGAGATTCAGGGAAATGTGGCGATCAAGGAGAATGAAGAGTGACCTAGAACAGG